>Ga0099364_10000802_pt1 | contig 53301 bp, 47 predicted proteins | sample TergutTh196P3_FD_73070 | JGI IMG/M metagenome (GOLD analysis project Ga0099364, IMG submission 73070) | Microcerotermes parvus P3 segment gut microbial communities from Pointe-Noire, Republic of the Congo - Th196 P3 | ecosystem: Host-associated > Arthropoda: Insects > Digestive system > Gut ... | reverse complement strand
TTACCGCCGAATACGGCATGTTGCCCCGCGCCACTCATACCCGCTCGCCGCGCGAGGCCGCCAGAGGCAAACAATCAGGCCGCACACAGGAGATTCAACGCCTGATAGGGCGCTCACTACGCGCCGTGGTTGATCTTTCTCTGCTTGGCGAACGGCAGATTCTCGTGGATTGCGACGTGCTCCAGGCCGACGGCGGCACGCGCTGCGCCGCTATCACCGGAGCGTGGCTCGCGGTATGGGATGCCTGCGAGAAACTACGCGCGGAAGGCAAACTGACTGCTTCGCCCGTGCTGGATCATGTCGCCGCCGTTTCCGTCGGAATTCTGTCTGGCGAGGCGTTGCTTGATCTGGACTATGGGGAAGATTCAAAGGCCGATACCGACATGAATGTCGTCATGACCGGAGCGGGCGGTATTGTCGAAGTGCAGGGAACCGCCGAAGGCGAACCCTTTACACGCGCCCAGATGGATTTGCTTCTTGATCTTGCTGCCAGCGGCATTCACCATTTGATTGACGCGCAAAAAGCCGCGCTCGCGGGATATTTCTCCCCTCTCCCGCAAGCGGGAGAGGGTGGCGCGTAGCGCCGGGAGAGGGCAGCAGTTTGGTCACGCTCATTCCAACCTATAGCCCTGCTACCCTCTCCTATAAATGGAAGAGGGAGCTTGCAGACGGCAACTGTTTGTCATTCGTCATCCCCGCGCATGCGCCAATTCAATCGTCATTCCCGCGAAGGCGGGAATCCAGCAAAGCCTTGCCGTTCCTGTGTCGTTTCAGTTTGCCGCTCATTCGCTACATTCACCTTTTACCGTCATTTGACGCAGTACTGGATTCCCGCCTGCGCGGGAATGACGGAAGGGTTAGGCGTTGGGGTTCGCATTCCAGTCAACCTTAAACCCAGCCTATCGCCATGAAAAAGCTAGTTCTGGCTTCCAACAACCGGAAAAAACTGGAAGAGTTGACCGCATTGCTTCTGCCGCTCGGTATCCGGTTGACACCGCAAGGTGAACTTGGCGTGCCGGAAGCGGAGGAGCCGCACCCGACCTTTATCGAAAACGCGCTTGCCAAGGCAAGACATGCCGCGATTATTACGGGCTTGCCCGCTCTGGCTGACGATTCCGGTCTTTGCGTCGAAGCACTTAATGGCGCGCCAGGAGTGCATTCTGCCCGTTACGCCTCGTCTTCCCGGCAGGAGCCGGATGACAGCGATCTTCGCAACAACGAAAAATTGCTTGCCGAGATGGCAGGCGAAAAAAATCGCCGCGCCAGCTTTGTATGCGTCATTGCGCTTGTCCGCCATGCCAACGATCCGCGCCCAATCATTGTCGAAGGCGAATGGCAGGGCGAAATTCTCCTTGAACCCAGAGGCGGGAACGGCTTTGGCTATGACCCGCTTTTTCTGGATTTGGAGAGCGGCTTGTCTTCCGCCGAACTCGCGCCGGAAGTAAAGAACAGGCGTTCTCACCGCGGGCGGGCGATGGCTAAACTGCTGGAAAAACTGCGTGGAATGGAACTGTGAGCAAGGCAAAAACCGTTTATCTTTGTAATCAGTTCGTAGGTTGGGATGAGCCTGCGAACCTCAACGCCGCGCAGAGATGTTGGGATTCGCCGCGCTTACCCCAACCTATCGGGTTGAAGCTGCGCACGCAATCCAATCTGTCAGGGGGGGGCATTGCAACGCAAGGCATTGGACGAAATGCGCCTGCCAGCTTTGGTCTGCTTTATTGCGGGAACGCTGGTGCACACTAAAGAAGGTCTGCGACCCATTGAGCAAATCAGGGTGGGTGACTATGTGCTGTCCAAGCCGGAAAACGGCGAAGGTGAAGTAACCTACAAACGTGTTATCAATACCTTTGAGTTTGAGGATAAGGAGACATGGTTTGTTTCTTGGCAAATTCTGCCGTCTCCATCTGAAATGGAGCATATTCGCAGTCTCGTGCGCGAAAAGAAGCGCGACGAATTGCAAGAAGTGCGGCACCAGAAATTTGAAGAGCATGGGCAGAGTTTTGTAGTGACCACACCTAACCATCCATTCTGGGTGTTGTCCTCGCCAGAGGATCTGTGTCACGACGAACGATATTCTTTATGCTCCACCCTATCCGCACCAGCAATGGGTGAGAGCCGATCATCTGCATGTAGGCATGACTTTGCTACTGGCTGATGGGCGACTGGCAGAGGTGCTTGAGTCCAAGCGTGTTTACAAGACTGACCAGATTATGCAGGGATGGGTCAATCCACACTACGATGACAAAGGGATGCCCGGCCTGTCTATCGATTTTGCCGATCAGAAAATACAGCCATGTGTGCCAATTCATGCACGTTTCCTGAATCATGGAGCATATATCTACGAAGGCTACGTTAACAATCCAAATAAATCGTACAAATGGGACGATCCGCCGGGCTTCTCCCATCCAGATTCTTGGTATCTGAGCAAAGTCTACAACCTGGAGGTGGAGTACAACCACACCTACTTCGTGGACAAGCTGGGCGTGTGGGTACACAACACTAACTGTGGCGCTAGAGCAGTTTCGGCTCAAGTGAGTACATTTTTACGTACCCTCTCTCTTGAAGCGTACACGATGCCTTCGTACACCCGTCAACCATGTCCACGGCCTGTACAGCGGGAGAGGGGAGAACCCCACGCTCCGCCTGCCGTTGCCCCATCTCTCTTATATCCGTGCTCCGCCAGGAGGAAAAGCGCGCGTATTTGCATCAAAACCACTATCGGGGCATGAGGGCGCAAAAATAATTTTTCCTCTGTTTTCAGTCTGTTACGCCACTTTCATCCTGTCTACTCCAAATACTGTATATAGTTAAGACTTGGCAAGCGGATACTATATATAGTAGTTTACGCACTCACACATTTTGACATCCTCTTTCACGTCATGAAAACAATATCCCTTCCGGAGACAAACATGGAACTGGCGCACAATACCGAGCAGCTTGCCTTGGCTGAAATTCCCGCCATCCCCGAATTTTTGCCGCTCGCCGAACAGGAAATCTCCAGCGAGGTATTGATCGAAAAATACGCCAAGGGCAAGGAAACCAGCGCGCGCGACGTGCGATGGCGGGTTGCCCGCGCCTTGTCCGAAAAGGAAAAGACAGAAAAGGAGCGCGCCCATTGGGAAGCGCGTTTTCTCTGGGCGCAGGAAAACGGCTTCATCCCCGCCGGACGTATCAATTCTGCGGCAGGCACGAATTTGCAGGCGACGCTAATCAACTGTTTCGTGCAGCCGGTAGGAGATTCCATCGTCGAGACGACCGACGGACGCCCCGGCATCTACGCCGCGCTGGCGCAGGCCGCAGAAACCATGCGGCGGGGCGGCGGCGTTGGCTATGACTTTTCCAGCATCCGCCCCGCCGGAGCGCGAGTAAAAGGAACCCAATCACGCGCCTCCGGCCCGGTCTCCTACATGCGCGTGTTTGACCGCTCCTGCGAAACGGTGGAATCGGCAGGAGCGCGCAGGGGGGCGCAAATGGGCGTGTTGCGCTGCGATCATCCTGACATCGAGGATTTCATCCACGCCAAGGATCATGCCGATCTCAAGAACTTCAACATCTCCATCGGCGTGACTGATGAATTCATGCAGGCGGTAGAGTCAGACGGCATCGTGGAACTGATCCATCGCGCCGAACCCAACGCCGACATGAGAGGCGAAGGCGCGTATCTGCGCGAGGACGGGCTTTGGGTCTATCGCAAGACAAGGGCGCGGGATTTATGGGATCAGGTGATGAAATCCACCTACGACCACGCCGAGCCGGGCATTCTTTTTCTCGACCGCATGAACCGGGACAACAACCTTAATTATTGCGAAGTCATCGAAGCCACCAACCCCTGCGCCGAGCAACCCTTGCCGCCCTACGGCTGCTGCTGCCTGGGTTCTATTAATCTGACCCTGTTCGTGGAACACCCGTTTTCCGAACAGGCAAGTTTCGATTTTGACGCCTTCGCCGAAGTAGTGCGGGTCTCCACCAGGATGCTGGACAACGTGCTGGACGCAACCCACTGGCCGCTCGTCCAGCAGCAACAGGAAGCCGCCAACAAACGCAGGATCGGCCTGGGGTTCACCGGCCTTGGCGATGCGCTTGCCATGCTGCGGCTTCGCTACGACCACCCGGAAGCGCGAGGAATGGCCGCCAGAATCAGCGAATTCATGCGCGATACCGCATATCTTGCTTCAGTTGAGCTTGCAAGGGAACGCGGCTCTTTCCCGCTTTTCAACGCCGAACTCTTTCTCTCCGGCGGCAACTTCGCCTCCCGCCTGCCTTCGGAAATCAAGGCGAAAATCCGCGAGCACGGCCTTAGAAATTCCCACCTGCTTTCCATAGCGCCTACCGGAACCATCTCGCTTGCCTTTGCCGACAATGCCTCCAACGGCATTGAGCCGCCATTCTCCTGGACGTACTCCCGCAAGAAGCGAATGGCCGACGGCACGATCAAGGAATATCCTGTCGAGGACTACGCATGGCGGCTCTATCGCCATCTGGGCGGCGATGTCGCCAAGCTCCCCGATTATTTCATCACCGCCCTGGAAATTTCAGCCGCCGCGCACAAGGACATGGTTGCCGCCGTCGCTCCCTACATTGACACATCCATTTCCAAGACGGTCAATGTCCCCGCCGATTACCCCTACGCCGACTTTCAGGGCTTGTACATGGAAGCCTGGAAATCCGGCCTGAAAGGTCTTGCAACCTATCGCCCCAACAGCATTCTCTCCCCTATTCTCTCGGTCGAACCTGCCAAAACCGAAGTCGCGGACAGCATCAAGGCTCCGCAGGATTTTGTCACCGATGCCAATCGGCGGCTCTCCATCAAGCATTTACCCGCGCCGGTTCTGGCATCGCTCCGCTGGCCGGGACGCCCGGGTCTGCCGGAAGGCAATCTCTGCTGGACTTATATGCTGGATTCTCCGCTCGGACAATTCGCCCTGTTTATCGGACATATCGAGCCTGAAGGACACACCTGGCCGTTTGAAGTCTGGGCGCATGGTCCTGCCGAATCGCGCGGTCTGGGCGCAGTCGCCAAGACGCTTTCCATGGACATGCGCGCCAACGACCGGGGCTGGCTGGACATGAAACTGGACACCCTTGCCAAAACACCCGGCGACCCCTATGAAGTGCCAATGCCGCCGCATGGCGAGAAAAAACGGGTTCCTTCCGTTGTCTCCGCAATGGCGCAAATCATCCGCTGGCGTTGCGAACAACTGGGCGCATTCCGGCATGAAGGCCCAACCCCTGTGCTCGATGCGCTTTTCTCCGCCAAGGAGCCCAAAACCGGCACAGGCGGCACGCTTTCCTGGACGGTCGACATCTCCAACCCCTCAACCCACGAAGATTTCGTGCTGGGCTTGAAAGAAATAACCATGCCGGACGGCGTTACCCGCCCCTATTCCATGTGGCTCTCCGGCCACTATCCCCGCGCTCTGGACGGACTTTGCAAGCTCCTCTCCCTTGATATGCGGGTTATGGACCCTGCCTGGATCGGCATGAAACTTCGGAAGCTGCTAGATTACCCGGAACCTCTGGGCGATTTCATAGCCGCAATCCCCGGCTCAAAAAAGCAGAAAACCTTTCCTTCCACGATTGCCTATATCGCCCGCTTAATCATCCATCGTTACGCCATGCTGGACATTCTGGACGAAGACGGCTTTCCCCGGCAGCAAATGGGCATTCTCGAAGCCCCGGAAGACACCGTGAGCAACAAGGTATTGCCGACTCAGGGCAAACTTTGCTCCGAATGCGGCAACCATACGATGATCCGAAAGGACGGCTGCGACTTCTGCACCGCCTGCGGCGCGGTAGGAAGCTGCGGGTAACAAGGTACGCTCGCCATGACTGATACCCTCGAAGCTCCGAAAAAATCTATGAGCACGCTGCCCGTGCAAGGCGCACTCTGTTGCTATAAGCATATGGATATGCCGAGCGCGAGCAATGGATTATTGACAATCAAAGAAGCAAGCACATGGGCAACGAAGCATATTGGCAAAATTGTTACTCCTGCTAACATTGCATACCTTATTCAATACGGGAGAGTCAAAAAGATTGGAGAAAACGGCTCAACCCAAGTTTCGCTTTGCGACCTGCAAAGATATTACCAGTCTTATAATGGGTCGCGGGAAACAGGATTCAAGGAAAGATTAGGCGACGATCTGAATTGGGCATTATCGTTTGAACAATACAAGGAATTAGAAACGACAAAGCATGTGCATCGCCTGCATCCATACAAGGGAAAATTCATACCGCAGCTTGTGGAATATTTCCTTGACAGCCACACGGATAATTTTAAAACATCTACCTATTTTAACAAGAACGACATCATTCTTGATCCGTTTTCAGGAAGCGGTACGACGATGGTGCAGGCTTGCGAGTTAGGCATGAATGCCATCGGCGTAGACATTTCCGCCTTCAATACGCTTATTGGAAATTGCAAGGTAGGAAAGTATGACATTGCCGACTTGAGCTACGAAATCAAAAAAATTACGGAAAAATTGAATAGTTACATCAAAAATTTTAACATAGTCAAGTTTGAGAACAAACTTCTGCATGAATTAAGCGTTTTCAATAACCGCTATTTCCCTGTGCCTGACTACAAGTACCGCTTGCATGCAGGAGAAATCAACGAGACCGCTTACGCCACAGAAAAAGAAAAACAATTTCTCCCCATATATGAACAATTGATAAGAGAGCATGGCATTCAATTAAACCAGAAAAGACACGAGACTTTTCTGGATAAATGGTACTCACAACATATCAGGGATGAGATCGAGTATGTTTATGAGGAGTTAAAGAAAATCGAAAACATCAGCACCAAGAAAATTGTCAGCTTGATTCTTAGCCGGACAATTCGCAGTTGTCGTGCTACTACACACGCTGATTTGGCCACTCTTTTAGAGCCGGTAACTACAACTTACTATTGCCGCAAACACGGAAAAATCTGTAAGCCGCTGTTTTCTATCATGAAATGGTGGAAAACATACTCTAAAGATACAATTGCGCGGCTATTGCAGTTCGAGAAATTGCGGACGAGCACCTTTCAATTATGTTTGACAGGCAATAGCCGGAGCATCAATATTTTCGAGCAGGTAAAAAGGAAAAATCCAAATTTTGGAGATATGCTTGAGCAGAAAAAAATCCAAGGTATTTTTTCGTCCCCCCCATATGTTGGTCTCATAGATTATCATGAGCAACATGCGTATGCTTATGATCTGTTTGGGTTTGAGCGAAAAGATGAATTGGAAATAGGTCCGCTTTTCAAAGGTCAATCCAAAGAAGCCAAGCAAAACTATATTCAAGGAATTGCCGATGTGTTAAATAATTGCAAGCGTTTTTTGGCAGATGACTACAATGTGTTTCTTGTTGCAAACGACAAGTACAATATGTATCCGATCATTGCAGAAAAAGCAGCGATGGTAATTGTCAACCAGTTTCGTCGTCCGGTACTTAATCGTACTGAGAAAGACAAATCGGCTTACTCTGAAACAATTTTTCATCTGAAGGAGAAATAATCATGGCTTTGTCCAATTCTGTGAAAGAAAAAATATCTATTGAGGTCATTAAAACCTTGGCAACTAGATTTGAAAGTTTCCCGAAAGATACTTCCGGGAACAGAAATGCGCCATTCCATGACGCATTCTTGGAAGCCTTCTCTGACAAATTTGCAAATAAAGTCCCTGATGTGCAGTTTTTCATCAGTCTGAGTAGTTGGTTACAAGGATTGAATACAACGCTGGGACAAACATTTTTTGAAAATATCGCACATCATCTATGTAATGGCGAAAAGAGGGAGTATACATCCAAAAAATTAGGCAATCTTCAAATAACCAAAATGCAAAGAGATAGCATAAGCCATATTATTGCCAACCTTAGCAATTCGACAGCCAAACCTGATTTATGTTCTGAAAATTCCAAATTGTTTCATATTTCTGGCTCGCCTTTAGTAAACGCTTTTAATTTTTCGGTCGATGTATTTTTTGAAAATCAAGACTCTATCGTTGCGATTGAGCTAAAAACAGTCAAGCCAAATTCAGGAGAGATGCGTGGGGAAAAACAGAAAATATTAGAGGGCAAAGCTGCCTTGTTCAATCGTTTTCCCGATAAGAAAATCTATTTTTATATCGGCTTTCCTTTTGATCCTACAGTTGGCCCAACAGCAGAAAAGACAACATCATACAACAAAGAGCGTTTTTTGGATTCTATCATTAATATGGACAATTTTTTTGACCCCAGAGAAACCTTACTGGCCAGTGAGCTTTGGGATTTTTTGTCTGGTGATAAGCATACAATGGAGCAAATTCTCGAAATAATAAATACTATATCCAATACGAGTTTCGAGGATGAGTTGCGTTTGCTTATGGATAATTCCAAGAGAGATAATCCGGAATATCTTGCTCAATTAAACAAGTGGAATTTGTTTTCTGAACTTGAATTGCTAGAGCATGACGAATTATTACAAAGGAACTTAACGGAAAGACTAAGGAGAATTTTCAACCAGTCTATATTTTCTCCGCAAGGAAAATATAATTGGGAGAGATATAATCAGTTAAAATTAATGATACGGCAATGTTCTGCCCGATAACAAATCAATTGGCATTGATCTCGGCAGCAATACCTAGCCTGATGTGGTAAAAAATCCTTCAGCCATCCCTGTCTTGTCAGGATGACTTTTGCGCTTTTCGTTAATGTGCGGGAGAGGCAAAATATCCGCACCCACTCTTCCGCTTGTGGCGTAGGGGTTAAAAATTTTTAACCCCTACAGCGGCGTGGTTAGCGCCCTTATAGTCGCGTTATTTGCGGAAATCGCTATATTTCTTATCCTGCCGTGATCAATTACCCTGATGTCCTTGTTCATTCAGCGCGCGCTCCAGGGCGCTCAGGCGTTTTGCCATTTGTTCAAGGCGGCGCAGAAAAACTGCGTTTTTCAGCCAGGCCTCATGGCGATCCAGAGGATAAATCCCCGTGTACTTGCCAGGCTCCTTGATGTTGTTCGTGACCAGACTGCCGGGTGAAATTTCCGCATGCGGGACAATCGAAATATGTCCATGAATCATCGCCGAGCCGCCCAGCATCACATGATGTCCGAGCTTCGCGCTGCCCGCAAGCCCCACACAACCGGCAAGCGCACAATGCTCGCCAATAACGCAGTTATGCGCGATATGAATCTGGTTATCCATCTTTACGCCGTCCCCGATCACGGTATCGTCAATCGCGCCCCGATCAATGCAGGTATTTGCGCCGATTTCCACATCGTTGCCGATCACGACCGCGCCTTTTTGCAAAATCTTTACCCAACCCCCTTCTCCGCCTTCAGGCACAAAACCAAAACCATCCGAGCCGATAACCACGCCGCTATGGATAATGGCGCGCGCCCCAATCCGGCAACCGGGATAAATGCTGACCCCGGGATAAATAACGCTGTCCGCGCCAATTTCAACCTTCTCTCCGATCATGGCGTTGGCGTGAATTTCCACGCGCTCGCCCAATGTCGCTCCTGCCCCAATCCACGCGCCCGCGCCGACATGACAGGATGAAGAAATAACCGCACCCTCATCCACCGTCGCGGCAGGATGAATGCCTGGGGGTTTTCGCGCGGGCGGACTCAGGATCGCCACAACATGCGCGTAACAGAGATAAGGATTCGGGGTAAGCAGCGCCGCCATGCCTTGAGGCAATTCAGCCGCCATAGCCGGAGTAAGGATTACCGCGCTGGCTCGTGTGGTTTTCAGGTAAGGCCGATATTTCGGGTTGGAAAGAAAGGTTATCTGCCCCGGCTCCGCGCTCTCCAACGCGCCCGCCTGGACGACACGACATGTGGCGTCTCCCGCCACTTCAACCGGCAAAATGTCGGCAAGCCTTGCCGCTATCTCAAGAAGGCTAAGACCGGATTGCGCCGCGTCCATCATTTGCCGCCGGACAGCGCCTTGATGACCTTGTCGGTAATATCAAGAGCAGGATTGATCCAGACGGCATCCTGAATAATGAGGTCGAACTTTTCACTTTCCGCGATGACGCTTACGGCCTTGTTGGCAAGCTCAATGATTTTAGCCTGCTCCTCATTCTGGCGCAGACTCAAATCCTCACGAAATTCCCGTTGCCTTCTCTGGAAGTCGCGGGTAGCTTCCGCAAATTCGCGCTCCCTGGTTCTCCGCTCGGATTCAGGCATGGTGACGGCGTTTTTCTCCAGAGTTTCCTGCATGGTTTGCAGGCGTTTGGCTGTCCTCTGCAATTCATTATCGCGGGCGGTAAACTCGGTTTCGATGTCTTTCGCGGCCTTGATCGCCGAAGGCGCCAGCCGGAAAACACGCTGAATGTCGACGTAGCCGACCTTGAAATCAGCCGCAAAAGCGGGCGATGCGGCAAGCAAACATGCCAGAAAAGCGGCGGTTAAAATGGAACGAGTGTTCAACTTGATTCTCCTGTGGCAAATGCTTAAAAGATGGTTCCTAACTGAAACTGGAAGGTTTCGGTTTCGTCCCCTGATTTCTTGTTCAATGGTTTGGCAATGCTGAATTTTAACGGGCCTATCGGGGAAATCCAGGAAAGCGAAATTCCTGTGGACATGCGGATCGAGTCGTCGTAATCAGGCTTGGCGGAGCTTTTGTTTTTGGCGTACACCTGACCGGCGTCGAGGAAAACGCCCATCCGCATGGAACGATCATAACCGGGCAGCCCCCAAAGCAGTTCGACATTGCCGACTACCCTGCGATTGCCGCCCAGCCGCTCGTCGGTATACTTGGCGTCGACCGGCCCCAAGCTGGCTGACGCATACCCCCGCACAGAATTGATCCCCCCCGCATAATAATTCATGTAGAAAGGCAAGTCGTCCTGCGAGCCGTAGCCGTCGCCTATGCTGAACTCGCCATTCACCATGAGAGTAAAGGTTTTGGAGAGCGGGAAGAATTGCTGGTATTGGTAGGAGCTTTTCCAGTATGTCAGGTCGCCAATGGGCGTTGCGACTTCAAACGAAAGGTTCTGATAGACCCCTTTGGTCGGAAAAATGGCGCTGTCCCTGGTATTGCTTGACCACCATGCAGTAAGCGGAACGGCGATATTGCTCTCTCCATATTCGTTTACAAAATCAATGTAACGCTGCGGACTGGTGCTGTAGACCTTGATCTTGGTCTGGTCAATGCCAAGACCGGCTCCGACAGACTGATATTCCGAGATAGGATAGGAAAAGCGCAGCCCGCCGCCGGTGGAAGTACTCTCATAATCGCCGATGCTGATGGTGGAAGACCTTGGCTTGAAGGTGCGATGGTAGACATTAACGCTCTGGCTTACCCCATGCATTGTGAAATACGGGTTGGTGTAGCCAAGCGAGACGCTCCGGTTCAGCTTGCTGGTATTGATGCCCAAACCAAGATGCTTGCCGCTCCCGAAGATGTTGTGCTGCGAGATGGAGCCGGACAGGATGAGCTTTTCTTCCTTGGAGAAGCCGACGCCCAGCATGAGATTGCCGGTCGGTTTTTCGGTGACGGTCATGTTGACATCAACCTGATCCGCCGTGCCGGAAACCGGCTCGGTATCCACCGTCACATCCACAAAATAATCCAGATTATCAACGCGCTGGCGGGAAATCCTGACCTGTTCGGCATTGTACCAGGCGCCTTCCATCTGTCTTATTTCCCGACGGATAACCTCGTCTCTGGTGCGGGTATTGCCGCCGATATTGATTCTGCGAACATAGACCATTCGTCCCGGATCGACAAAAATCGTGAATGCTACCTGATGATTTTCCTTGTCCATTTCCGGCGCGGCATTGACGTTGGCAAAGGCATAACCCCGCTCGGAGAGCTTGTCGGAAATGGCCTTGGTCGTCTCATTCAGTTCCTCGCGGGAAAAGACCTGCCCCGGCTTCAAAGGCACGAGGGCGCGAATTTCCTCTTCCGTCAGGATAAGCTCGCCCGCCAGTTTGATGGAAGAAATGCGATAACGCTCGCCTTCGGTCACATTGACAGTAATGTAAATATCCTGCTTGTCCGGGGAGATGTTGACCTGGGTGGAATCAACGCTGAACTCCAGATAACCCCGATCCATATAGAAGGAGCGCAGTTTTTCCAGATCGGCGGAAAGTTTCTGGCGGGAGTACTGGTCGCTCTTGGTATACCAGGTAAGCCAGCCCGGCGTTGTCTGTTCAAATTCTTTCAGCAGGTCTTTTTCCCGGAAGTTGTCCGAGCCGACAATGCGAATCGAACGGATTTTCGCCGTCCCGCCTTCCACGATGTCAAAGTTGATGCCGACCCGGTTTCGCTCCATAGGGGTCGTCGTTGTCGTGACCTTGACGCCGTATTTGCCGCGAGTAAGGTATTGGCGTTTCAACTCCTGCTCCGCGCGCTCCAGAAGGGAGCGGTCGAAAATCTCCGTCTCGGCCAGACCCATTTCCTTCATCGCTTTCAGGATATGATCTTTCTCAAATTCTTTCATTCCGGTGAAATCAATGCGGGCGATTGCCGGACGCTCCTCAAGCGCCACGATCAGAATTCCGCCCTCCGCCTCAATACGCACATCCTGAAAGAACCCTGTGGCAAACAACGCCTTGATTGCCTGGGAAGCCTGATTTTGATCCAGGGTGTCGCCAACCCTCACAGGCAGGTAGGAGAATACCGTGCCTGCTTCCGTGCGCTGGATGCCTTCGACGCGAATGTCACGGACGACAAAAGGCTCAAAGGCGGCGGCAGCGCCGGAGAAAAGTCCTGCCATCAACAAAGCGCAAAGTTTTTTATTCATTACGGAAAAAAGGTTGTTCAATTGCCAGTAAAGCCGTGCAAAATCCGGGTTATGTCGTTGAAAAAAGCAAAGCCCATCAGCGTGAACAACAAGGCCATTCCAACCTGTTGCCCCCGCATAATGAAATTCTCCGAGACAGGGCTGCCCTTGACGGTTTCAATCGCATAATACATCAAATGACCGCCGTCCAGTACAGGAATCGGCATGAGATTGATCAAAGCCAGACTGATACTGACCAGCGCCAGAAACTTGAGATAGGATCCCAGCCCCATGCTGGCTGTCTTGCCTGCATAGTCCGCTATCGTAACCGGGCCGGATAGGTTTTTCCAGGAAACTTCGCCCAATACGATTTTGCCCATCATTGAGAGGCTGAATATGGATTTGTCCCAGGTTTCCCGCATTGCCTTGCCGACGGCTTCAAAAACGCCGTAACGCACAAAAACACGAAAACGCGCGGGCGCAGCCTTTTCCACCTCGTCCCTGGAGACGCCAAGCCCGATCCGGCCAATACCGTCGCGGTTTTCCGGCACAAGTTGAAAGAAAAGCGTCTCGCCGGAACGCTCAACCTCTGTCAGCAGGAGCTTGCCGGGAGAAGCGCGTATATGTTCGACAAATTCCTCAAAATGCCGGATGGTTTGACCGTCCACCGACAGAATCATGTCGCCTGTTCTAAGCCCTGCGTTTGCCGCAGGCGAATTTTCTTCGATCACGCCCGCTATCGGCACAACCTGCGGCTGGAAAAAACGGATGCCGAGTATCTGGAAAGGATTGCCTTCCCAGCCGGATTCCGCCAGACGGCTTACTGAAATATGGCGGACTTCACGCTCTTCCGCCATGGTCTCGACAGTCAGGGCGACGCTTTTTCCCGCCGCGCGGCTGGCATGACGCAAGAGTCGCCAGTGGAAATCTTCCAATGTAGTCACCGGCTCGTCATTTACGGACAGCACCATGTCGCCATTCTGTATGCCTGCCGTAAAAGCGGGCGTATCCGGCAAAGGTTCGCCCAGCACCGGGCGTAATGTTTCGCTTCCGGCCATGAACAAGAGCCAATAGACCAGAAAGGCCAGAAAAAGGTTCATAAGCGGCCCCGCCGCCACGATTGCGCTTCTGCGTCCGACGCTTTGCCGGTTAAAGGAGCGGGGCAATTCTTCCGGGGGGATGCTCTCCCCTTCTTTTACTTCCCGCTCGTCCAGCATTTGCACATAGCCGCCCAGCGGCAGGGCGCAAAGGGTCAATTCCGTTTGATCCTTGCCGAAACGCTTGAGCCACAGGATCTTGCCGAATCCTATGGAGAAACGGAGCACCTTGACGCCAAAGTAGCGAGCGACGATGAAATGACCGAACTCATGCACCACGACGAGCGCGCCCAGGAGCACTATAAAAGCGAGAAGGTAAAAGGGCAAATCAAGCATAGATCAACTCATGTGTTCGTGTTTGCAGCTTTCTGCAAATGACATCCGGCAAACCCCCGGCGCTAACGCGCCACCTCCTGTTATAAAGGGGGCTAACCCCAATGACGCATTGCCCCATTGCTCCCTTTTTATAGTACTTTCCGTTAAGAAAGTAACTGTAAAGTGATGTGCGGGAGAGGCAAAATAAATGCATCCCCTCTCCCACTTGTGGGAGAGGGTGGCCGTAGGCCGGGAGAGGGTAACGTTCAGGTTGAACGCTTCCTGAATCTTCAGCTCCCTTACCCTCTCCCCCGGCCCCTCTCCCGCGAGCGGGAGAGGGGAGCAAAGCGCACTTCCCGACCATCTCGTTATTTGCGGAAAACACTATAAAGGGGGCGTCTGCCTTGGCGGGCGGGGGTTTGTTGGCAGCGCGCGATTTTTTAATTACGGGTTCCATCATAATTGTCAAGGTTGGGCAAGTTGTCAGGCAATGATACTGAGGGCTTTTTCCCGCGCTTGTCTGTCCGCATGAAGCACAGCCTCCAGAGTATCGGCAGGCATTATAGGGAAATAATCCAGCGTCTTGGCAACAAGTTTGGCAATATCGGGAAAGGAAATGCGATTTTCCAGAAACGCTGCTGCGGCGACTTCATTGGCGGCATTCAGGACTGTCGGCGCAATACCGCCTGCTTTCAGCGCGTCATAGGCAAGGCCAAGGCAGGGAAAGCGGGCAAGGTCGGGCGTCGTGAAACTTAGTTTGGAGAGCGAGGACAAATCCAGCCGCGCCGCGCCGGATTCCATCCGCGAAGGCCAGGCGAGCGCATGGGCTATCGGAATACGCATGTCGGGCGCGCCAAGTTGCGCGATTAGCGACCCATCCAGATATTCGACCAAGGAATGCACGATGCTTTGCGGATGCACCACCACGCCGATTTGTTCCGGCGGCGCGTTGAACAACCAGTGCGCCTCGATGACTTCCAGTCCTTTATTCATCATGCTTGCCGAATCAACCGAAATTTTCTTTCCCATCGTCCAGTTTGGGTGTTTTATCGCCTGTTCCGGGGTGACTTTTGCGAGTTCTGCCAGCGGCAGGTCAAGAAACGGCCCGCCGGAAGCGGTAAGCCACAGTTTACGCACACCGGCAGCGGCAAGGTTGCCGGAAAAATCCAGCGGCAGGGCTTGAAAAATGGCGTTGTGCTCGCTATCCACCGGCAGGATTTTTGCGTCGTGTTCTTTCGCCGTCTGGATGAACAACGCGCCCGCCATAACGAGCACTTCCTTATTGGCAAGCAGGATTTTTTTTCCCGCCTTTGCGGCGGCGTAGGTCGGGGACAATCCCGCCGCGCCCACGATCGCCGCCATTACGATGTCAGTTTCAGACGCGGCGGCTACTTCTGACAGCGCGTCCGCGCCGTATAGAACTTCGGTCTTGATGCCAATCTCGCGTAATTCATCGCGCAATGTCGCGGCATCGGCAGCGTCATCCAGCGCCGCATATTCGGGTTTGAACTCCCGGCATTGTTCGCGCAATTTATCTTTTTGCCGATGCGCGGTCAGGGCAAAGACCCGATAACGGTCGGGATGCTGGCGCAATACCGCCAGAGTATTTTGTCCGATGGAGCCGGTCGCGCCGAGGATGGTGATGTTTTGCATAGGTCAAGTTGCGACCCATAATATCAATATCAGTGCAGGAGATATAGCTAGAAGCGCAAGCACACTGTCAATCCGGTCAAGAACGCCGCCATGACCGGGCAGAAGATTGCTGCTGTCCTTGACTCCCGCTTGACGCTTCAGGAGCGATTCAAACAAATCGCCCAGAATACAGGCAGCCGTCAGGGCAAACGCTAGGCACAGGAGCATAATGAGCTGCATTATGCTTTCCGCAGAGGGGCCGACAAGAAATAACCAAGCGTAAAAGCAAAAAAATACTGCCACAAACGCGCCAGCCGCGCCTTCCCAGGTTTTTCCGGGGCTGATGGTGGGCGCAAGTTTATGTCTGCCAAACAAACGACCTGTAGCATAGGCGGCAATATCCGCTACCCAGGCAAATGATATGATGACAAGAAAAAGTTTACTATTAATATGAATAACCATAATAATCGCTACTAAGCAAGCAGGAATGAGCACAATGATGCCAATAACCAACCCAATAACTCCCTTGAGTGACCAGCGAAAACGGAACCACAGAGGCACAACCACAAACCAGAATAAACAGGATAGCAGGGCTAGATATATTGCCGACAACAAAATCATCCCGCTGTCTTTCGATACGAATACTAAGATCGCAGCCGAAATAACAGACATTGCAACAAACAACCCAACCCCATAAGCAACACGCCCCTTCTTGCCGAACCCCGCCAACCCCGCCCACTCCCAAGCGGCAACGCCAACAACTGCGGAAATCAGAATAGTCCAGCCCAAATCAGGCAAAAATAATGCGGCGGGAATAAAGACCGCCAGAAGAACCAAGGCTGTAATGATGCGGGTTTTCAGCATTTGTCTTCTCCTTCCGTGCTTTCCGTCAACTGCCCGCTTGTCCGTCCAAAGCGGCGTTCCCGCCGCTGGTAGGAAAGAATCGCAGCTTTCAGGGCTTCGCTGCCAAATTCAGGCCAAAGCGTCTCGGTAAAGTAAAACTCGGTATAGGCCAGTTGCCAGAGCAGGAAGTTGCTGATCCTCTCCTCGCCGCCCGTGCGGATAAACAGATCAGGTTCCGGCGCAAACGCGGTGGAAAGACAGGTTTCGAGTTCCGCTTCCGTCCAATGCCCCGCCGCTTCCGGCTTTTCCCTCGCCAGTTGGTTCATGGCATTCATGATGTCCCACCGCCCGCCGTAATTGGCGGCAATGGTGAGATGCAAACGGGAATTCTCGGCGGTCGCCTTCTCCGCTTTCCGAATCAACTCCTGCAATTTCGGGGCAAAGCGGGACAAATCGCCAATCACCCGCAAGCGCACTCCGTTTTTTTTGAGCTTTGCCACCTCGTTTTCCAACGCGCTCACGAAAAGCCGCATCAGGAGATTTACTTCCTCAATGGGACGCCGCCAGTTTTCCGAACTGAAGGCAAACAGCGTCAGGTACTCAATGCCTTGTTCAATCGAGGCGGCAACCGCTTGGCGCACAGTTTCCACGCCTTTCGTGTGTCCAGCGATACGGGGCAGGAAACGCTTTTTCGCCCAGCGACCGTTGCCATCCATGATGATGGCGACATGCCTTGGGATCGCCCGGATTTCCGGCAGCTCACGGGTCGCGCTTTTAAATAGAGGCACTTATATTAACCAGGTTATTAAGGGGTGTCACATTATGCGGCATATTTAACCTTTGGGTCGTTGAAGTATGAACTAGCGCGCTCTGAATTTTGCTCCAGTATTTCCATGCGCGCTTGATGGGCTTTTGCATCCCTTGCCGTCGCCCTATGCGTCAATTCAGGCAAGGGTAGAGCTATGTAGTCCTCTTCCGCATGAGATATGGGCGACATAACGGACAAGAGCAGGGCAAGCGTCGCAAAGAGATGTTTCATGAGAATGCCTTTCTTGAAAATCAAGCAGAAAAAACCGCGTCCCTGGCGGCAAGGTGTCTTTTTTCATCTGGAATCCGTGCGACCTGTTTTGCTGGTGGTCGGCAAGGGTTGGCCGGGTTGCCATTGGCTCAACAAAGCCTCTCCTTCCTCGATTTGTTCGGGAGTCATTTCTTCGGCAGCAAATTCCAGACTATTCTCCGCACGATCGTCACCGCCTGACTCTGCAAGTCTGTAAAGCGCATAGGCAAGTACAATGTCCTGCGGCATTCCTCGTCCTGTGTGGTAAATGTACCCCAGATTGTGCTGGGCATGCGCATGTCCCTGCTCCGCCGCCTTTTGAAACCAATTTACAGCCTGCCGGACATCCTGCCGCACACTCACACCACCGGAATACATGAACAACCCCAGGAGATACTGGGAATCAGCATGTCCCTGCTCCGCCGCCTTTTGAAACCAATTGACAGCTTGCCGGGCATCCTGCGGCACACCTTGCCCTCTATCATGCCTAAGCCCAAGCTCAAACTGGGCTTCCGCATCCCCTGCCGTCGCCTTTTGCGTCAATTCGGGCAGGGGCATCATTCTGTAATTCGGCTCCTCTGCATGAGCTACAAACGGCATAACGCCCAAAAACAAGAGCAAGCCAATGGCTGTAAATAGATGTTTCATGACGATTCCTTTCTCAAACAGAAAAAACCACTTCCCCGCCGACCAGCGTCTTTTTGACCTGTCCGACTACAGCTTGCCCGGCAAAGGGAGTGTGTTTGCTTGAACTCTGCAAATTCTCCGGCAAGACATGCCAGTTGGCATCAGGGTCAAACAGGCAAATATCGGCGGAAGCGCCCACGCCCAAATGCCCTGAATCATCGCGCCCTAAAATCGCAGCCGGAAGATTTGTCAAGGGAGCCAGAATATCCGGCAATGAAAGCCCCATTTCCATGCCCCAGCGCAAGGCAAGCGGCAGCAATAACTCAAGACCAGTCGCGCCCGGTTTGGCGCTGCCGAACGGCATGAGCTTGTCGTCCCGCGCTAGCGGGGTATGGTCGGAACAGATGGCAGCTAATCCCGCGCGGACGCCTTCCCGCAGGGCGACGCGATCATCCTCGCTACGCAGCGGCGGATCAAGGCGGGCAGCCGTGTCAAAAAAGCCAATGGCGGATTCGGAAAAGTGTAGATGGTGCGCGCCAACATGACAACTGACCGGAAGGCCGTCCGCCTTCGCTCTGGCGACCATTGCCATGCCTGCCGCCGATGACAGACAGCAAAGATGCAGACGCACACCGGTATCTGTGGCCAGAGTGAGCAGGGTGGCGAGCGCGACGGTTTCCGCGCTTACCGGAATGCCGGTCAAACCAAGGCGGCCTGAGACCGCGCCGTTATGGGCAAAGCCGTTTCGGGAAAGATAGTAATCCTGCGGGCGCATCCAGAGCGGAAAATCAAAAGTCGCCGCATATTCAAAGGCATGTAGCAACGCCCCGGTATCCATCACCGGCGATTGTCCCTGAGAAAAAGCGACGCACCCGGCCTTTGCAAGAATCGCAAGTTCAGACAGTTGTTCGCCCGCCAGCTTGCGGGTCAAGGCTCCCAACGGTAAAAGGCGCGCCAACCGCAAACTTTCCGCCTGCTTTGTCAGGCGCTCAACCCGTTCCGGTTCATCCAGAACAGGATTGAGATTGGGCGGAGAGACCAGAGTTGTAACGCCGCCCGCGACCGCAGCGGCAAGGTCGGTCGCCAAATCGCCGGGACGGGCGCAAAGGTCAATCAAACCTGGGCAGGCGACAAGGCCGGAAGCGTCAATTTCCTGACCGGCAGCGGCAGAGGCGGCAATCCTGCCGTCAGAAATGAAAATATCGGCGACACGGTCAATCCGGTTCCTGGGATCAACCACACGGGCGTTTTTGATAGTAATGTTCATGTCAGTTTCCCGCAAGAATACTCAAGACCGCCATGCGAACGGCAATACCGAAAGTGACCTGATCCAGAATCACTGCTTGCGGGCCGTCCGCTACGAAAGAATCAATTTCCACGCCCCGATTCATGGGGCCAGGGTGCATGACGATCGCGTCCGGCTTTGCAAGCGCGAGTTTTTCCGGGGTCAGTCCATAACATTTGAAATACTCCCTGGCCGAAGGCAGAAGCGCGCCGTTCATGCGCTCGTTTTGCAGGCGCAGCATGATTACCACGTCGCAATCCCTTAAACCTTCGCGCATATCATGGTGAACCCGGACATTCATCCGGGGCAATTCCGGCGGCAGCAGGGTTTTCGGCCCGATAATGCGAATCTCCCTGACGCCCAGAGCGGTCAGCGCGGCAATGTTCGAGCGGGCGACCCGTGAATGGAGAATATCGCCGACAACGGCGACCGCAAGCGGCGCAAAATCCTTCTTGAAATGCCGGATGGTATACATGTCTAGCAACGCCTGGGTAGGATGAGCGTGGCGGCCATCGCCCGCGTTGACCACATGGATGTCGTCATGCCCCATGCGACGCAGATGTTCGGCAATCAGGCAGGCCGCGCCGCTCTCCGCATGACGAACAACAAACATGTTGGCGTGCATGGCGCACAGGTTGTCAATGGTATCAAGCAGGGTTTCGCCCTTGGAAGCCGAAGAGCGGTTGATGTCCAGATTGATTACGTCCGCCGACAGGCGTTTGGCGGCAATCTCAAAAGTGGTGCGGGTGCGGGTGGAATTCTCGAAAAACAGATTGAACACGCTCTTTCCGCGCAAAAGCGGCACCTTTTTGACTTCGCGATCCGCAAGCCCCAAAAAGGAAGAAGCCGTGTCAAGAATTTTCAGCAGTATTTCGCGCGGCAGCCCGGTTATCGAGAGCAGATGGGTCAGCTTGCCGTCGGCATTGATTTGCGGGTGAAAATCAGGCATGGGACACTACCTCCCAGAAAAGACACTGGCCTTCGTCAAGGCAGAGGTTAAGACCTGTCGAATGATCGGGAAGTTGCAGATTCCATACGCAGTATGTGGGCGCAATCGGCAATTCCCGGCAACCACGGTCGGCAAGCACGGCAAGCTCCACCGCCGATGGCCTGCCATAATCGAACAATTCATTTAGCGCCGCGCGTGTTGTGCGCCCCGTATAGAGCACGTCATCCACCAGAATCAGGCGACGGCCATTAACATCAAAGGGCATTCGCGTCGGGCGTATCTGGGTATGCAGTCCTTTTTCCGCGAAGTCGTCACGGTAGAAGGAAACATCAATCATGCCGGTTTCATCCGGCAGATTGAACATTTTGGCCAGACGCTCGGCAATCCAGGCGCCGCCGCTGAAAATGCCGACCAAGGCGGTATCAGGCGTCAAGGACGGGCGGATCAGATCAGCCAGCGCCAGACATTGCGCTTCTGCGTCAGGCAGGGGAAAGGGAAGGGGATTGGTCATGGGCGGAATTAAAGTCATGCGGAAAATCAAACCAGGTTTGCAGGATCAGTTGCGCGGCAACCGCGTCAACCACGGTCTTCATGCGCTTTACGCTGCGCTTTGTTTCACGCAGGCGGCTTATCGCATCCAGCGAGGTCAAAACCTCGTCAGCCTCGATAACCGGCAGAGCGAAGCGTTCGCGCAAGCTACCGGCAAAGGCGCGGACTTTCAGGGTCATGTCATGCTCCGTGCCATCGGTATGCGTGGGCAGGCCGACTACCAGACGCTCCGGTTGCCATTCGACGATCAGGCGGGAAATGGCTTTCAGAAGCGCGGCATTGTCATTCATTTTGAGGACGGTCAAGGGATGCGCTTGCCGTAAAACAGTTTCCCCTACCGCGACGCCAGTGCGTTTTTCTCCGAAATCGAAGGCAAGCACCGTTCCCATTTGCCTATGCGTGTCCGGCTACGTCGGAAAGTTGCGCGAAGCTGATGCCGAGTTTCTGCATGGCAGCCGGCAGGCGTTCTTCCGGCGATTGTCGAAAGAGAATTTCAGAATTGGCGGGAATGGTAAGCCAGGCGTTCTGCGCCAGCTCGTTTTCCAGTTGTCCCGCGCTCCAGCCTGCATAGCCAAGGGTGAGAATAATGTTGTCCGGCTGCCCGTTCTGGCTGATTGAAGCAAGAATATCCTTGGAGCTTGTCAGGCCGATTTCCTGATTGACCTGCATACTGGATTGCCATTCTCCCGGCGGGCTGTGCAGGACAAAACCGCGATCCATCTGCACCGGGCCGCCGAAATGCACCGGCAGAGAGGCGATTTCACGAGTTTTCAGCTCCAAATCAACCTTCTCAAACAGACCTTCCAGAGTAAGGTCAAGCGGTTTATTTACGATCACGCCCAGCGCACCCTGCGCGTTGTGCTCGCATACGTAGATCAGCGCCCGGTTGAAATAAGGGTCAACCAGGGCAGGCATGGCGATAAGGAAGTGGTGGGTGAAGTAAATCGGTTCCATAACCTAATTTTAACCGTTTTTGCAAAATGAGAAGGAAAAAACGTGATGGGTCACAGGTTATATTGGTTCGACAAGCGGCGAAAGGGTTTGCTGATAGTTTTCCTGGAAAAATGCGGCCTGTGCAGGGTGAGCAGAGCGCCCTTGGCATTGTACTCCCGACAGCCGCTGCGTGTTGGGATTCGTGTTCCGCTCATTCTAACCTAATGGTTGGATTGGCGCTGCGGAATATGAAGCAGGAATGGCTCGATCCAAACCGAATGCAAGCCGCGTTTGCCGTTGGCGTTGTGCATGGTGAAGCTGAATTCAGCCAAACCGCATTCATTGAAACCGCAAACGCGCTTGTATTTGCCTACAAGGTATTGGAATACTGGTAACGATTTGGCAAGACAATCTTGCGATATTCCCGAAAGATCCGGCACGCCGACAATACGCACGACATCGCCGACCATTATGGTCTTGCCGTTCCGGTCAAAAGGCTTGTGCGGTTTCATATAGCGGCTCATGTAAATAAAGCTAAGGAAAGGTTGAGGGGGAGCGTTTCGCTCCACCTCAACATCATGCAACTACCTCATGCGCCGCTTTGCGGTTTGTCCTTTGCGCTTACATGTTTTCCGTGACGACCAGGGCGGTGAGGTTGACTAACCGCCGCACCGAAGACGAAGGCGTGATGACATGCACAGGCTGAGCCGCGCCCATCAGGACAGGGCCGATGGTTACGCCGTCGCCGCCAGTCATCTTCAGCAGGTTGTAGGAGATGTTGGCCGCATCCAGATTGGGCATGATTAACAGGTTCGCCTCGCCTTTCAACGGCGAATCCGGGTCGGAAAAGCCCCGCACATGCTCGGAAAGAGCGGCATCTCCGTGCATTTCCCCGTCAATTTCCAGAGTCGGCTCCTTGGCGCGCGCGATGGCAAGCGCCTCGCGCATCTTTCTTGCCGAGGGCGACCGGATAGAACCGAAGTTGGAATGCGAAAGCAGCGCGACTTTGGGCGTAAATCCAAAGCGGCGCACGGTATCGGCGGCCATCAGGGTGATTTCCGCCAGTTGTTCCGCGTCCGGGTTTTCATTGACATGGGTGTCGCAGATGAAAATGGAACGCCCCGGCAGAATAAGGTGATTCAAGGCTGCCATGGTTGTCCGCCCCGGCGCTTTGCCGATAATTTCATCCACTTCGCGCAAATGATGCTCGAAATGCCCGGAAAGACCGCAAATAAGGCCGTCGGCATAGCCAAGGCGCACCATCAACGCGCCCAGCACGGTGTTGTCGGCGCGAACCCGCACCTTGGACATCTCAATGGTAATGCCGAGCCGCTTCATGATTTGGTGATATTCTGTCCAGCATTCCTTGTACTGGGCCAGATTGTCCGGGTCAATTATCTCGAAATCAACGCCGGGCGAAAGGCGCAATCCGTTTCGGTGCAGGTTGTTGAGGATAATCTGCGGTCTGCCGATCAGCAGCGGGAAAGCGAGTTTTTCATCACGCACGACCTGCACCGTGCGAAGCACGCGCTCGTCTTCCCCTTCGGCATAAGCGATGCGGCGGCTCGTCGGCAGGCTTCTGGCCGCCTGGAAAATGGCGCGCATTCCCGCGCCGGTCTGATAGACAAATTCGGACAGGGTTTGATGATAAGCGTCCCAATCTTCGATAGGGCGGGTCGCCACGCCGGATTCCATCGCGGCGCGGGCGACCGCAGGCGGAATACGGACAATGAGGCGAGGATCGAACGGCTTGGGGATCAGGTATTCACGCCCGAATTCCAGATTCTGCCCCGGATAGGCTACCGCCACTTCATTGGCTATGTCGTCTTCCGCCATTGCGGCGATGGCATATACGCAGGCGAGCTTCATCTCTTCCGTAATCTTGGTCGCGCACACGTCCAGAGCGCCGCGGAAAATGAACGGAAAGCAGAGCACGTTATTGACCTGATTGGGATAATCGGAACGCCCTGTGGCGACTATGGCGTCAGGCCGGGCGATTGCCGCCTCTTCCGGCATTATTTCAGGGACAGGATTGGCGAGCGCGAAAATCAACGGATCGGGAGCCATTTCGGCAAGCATTTCGGGCTTTAAGACGCCAGCGGTGGAAAGCCCCAGAAAAATATCCGCTCCCTTGATTGCGTCGCCCAAGGTACGCGCTTCGGTGGTCTGCGCGTAACGCATCTTGGAAGCGTCCATTTTGTCGTCGCGTCCGTGCCGTATGACGCCCTTGGAATCGCAGACGGTAACGTTTTCTTTTCGCGCGCCCAAGTGGCACCATAAGTCCAGGCAGGAGATAGCAGCCGCGCCCGCGCCGGAACAGACAATCCTGACATCTTCGATTTTCTTGCCGACGATTTTCAGGCCGTTCAACATGGCGGCGGCGGAAATGATGGCTGTGCCGTGCTGGTCGTCGTGAAAGACAGGGATATTCATCCGCTCCTTTAATTTTTCCTCTATGTAGAAGCATTCAGGAGCCTTGATGTCCTCAAGGTTGACGCCGCCCAGGGTCGGCTCCAGAGAGGCGATGATGTCTATCAGCTTGTCCGGGTCGTGTTCGGCGAGTTCGATGTCGAACACGTCAATACCGGCGAATTTCTTGAACAGGCAACCTTTTCCTTCCATGACTGGCTTGGCGGCCAGAGGGCCGATGTCGCCCAGGCCGAGGACTGCGGTTCCGTTGGTGATTACGCCTACCAGATTGGCGCGGGACGTGTATTCAGCCGCTGTGACCGGATCAGCCGCAATGGCTTCGCACGGGGCGGCGACACCGGGGGAATAGGCCAGCGCCAGATCGCGCTGGTTTAACAGCCCCTTGGTGGGGCGCACGGAGATTTTGCCGGGTGTCGGGCGGCGGTGATATTCAAGCGCGGCTTCGCGCAAATCCTTGTCCATGTTGATCCTCTATATGTTGAGTCTCCTGACTTCTGTGCAGGATTGCCTGCAAGGATACTGTAATTTTTGCGGCGCGAAAAGAAAAGGATTAAAAGCCGGTTTCAGGTTCGTCAAGCATGAATTTCAACTTGAAACATTACCCTCTCCCGTTTATGGCTACGCCGCGAGTGAGAGAGGGGGCAAAGCGGGGCGGGTATTGCTCACCTCTTCCGCACATCACTTGACCATCGCTTTATTAACGGAAAGCGCCATAAATGCGATTGCCCTGATAGCGAAACATTGTTCTTCCCAAAATGAAATCAAATCGGTTATAATGGAAAGATTCCGGTCGGGGTTTCGGCTGGAATGGAACGTTCAAGCGTTCAAAATCCTCACATCCGCTGATTAAGGGTGCTGCGGCAGTCATGCGCGGCGATTTGGGGCGGATGGCGGTTCAACCCTTAAACTGGAGTTTTTATGTCTGTCAGTATGCTGCAAATGTTGGAAGCGGGAGTCCATTTCGGACACCAGACCCGCTTCTGGAATCCCCGGATGGCTCCGTTCATCTTCGGCTCCCGCAACAAGATTCACATCGTCAATCTGGAAAAAACCCTTGAGAAGTACAACGAAGCGATGGGGTTCGTGAAAAAACTCTCCTCGCGGCGTGGCACGATTCTCTTCATTTCCACCAAGCGTCAGGCTCGCGAAATCATCGCCGAAGAAGCCTCTCGCGCAGGCGCGCCTTTCATTGATCAGCGTTGGCTTGGCGGAATGCTCACCAACTTCAAGACCGTAAAGCAATCCCTGAAACGCTTGAAGGAAATGGAAGCCGCCGTCGAGGCGGGCGAGCTTGGCAAAATGTCCAAGAAAGAAGCTCTCGGCTTCACCCGCGAGATGGGAAAGCTGCAAAAATCAATGGGCGGCATCAAAAATATGAACACCCTGCCGGATGCGGTTTTTGTCATTGACGTTGGCTATCACAAGATTGCCGTGACCGAAGCCACCAAACTCGGCATTCCCGTGATCGGCGTGGTGGATACCAACCATTCGCCCGTCGGGGTGGATTACGTGATTCCCGGCAATGATGATTCTTCCCGCGCCATTCGTCTTTATGCGCGCGGCGTCGCGGACGCGATTCTGGAAGGCCGCTCGCACGCGGCGCATGAAATCGTGGAAAGCGGCGATGACGATGAGGAATTCATCGAGGAACTCGAAGCAACCGAAGAACACTCCGCCGAGTAAGGCGGTTTTGTTGATAATCCGGCGAAGCAAGGAGGCTGGGTCTTCCGGCTTCGCTTTTCTTTAACTGTTTGATGGAGTACGAAATGGCGGAAATTACCGCAAGCATGGTAAAAGATTTGCGCGAGAAAACAGACGCGCCGATGATGGAATGCAAGAAAGCCTTGACCGAGGCCGACGGCGACATGACAAAGGCCGAAGAAATCCTGCGAATCAAATTGGGCTACAAGGCGGGCAAGGCTGCCGGTCGCATCGCGGCGGAAGGCATTGTCGGCATTCATATAGCTACGGACGGCAGACAGGGCGCGATTCTGGAAGTGAATTGCGAGACCGATTTTGTCGCCAAAAACGATGATTTCCTGGCGTTGGTGAAAAACAGTGTGGAACTCGTGGTTTCCGAGTCGCCCGCCGACGTTGCCGCGTTGTCCGCCTTGCCGCTTGGTGACGGCACGGTGGAGTCCGTTCGCGCCATGCTGATCGGCAAGATCGGGGAAAACATGAACCTGCGCCGCTTTGCCCGTCTGGAAGCCAAAGGGCAACTTTTCCGGTACATTCACGGCGGGGCGAAAATCGGCGTGTTGCTTGACCTCGTAGGTGGCGACGAACAGCTGGGCAAGGACATTGCCATGCACATCGCCGCCTCCAAGCCCAAGGCGCTGGATGCTTCCGGCGTTGATCCGGCGTTGCTCGAATCCGAGCGGCGTATCGCCCGCGAGAAGGCGATTGAGTCCGGCAAGCCTGAAAACATGCTGGACAAAATCGCGGAAGGAACAGCGCAGAAGTTCCTGAAAGAAATTACCTTGTTGGGTCAGGTTTTCGTCAAGGCGGAAGACGGCAAGGAAACCGTCGGAGAGCTTTTGAAGAAGAAAAATGCTTCTGTGGCGAATTTCGTTCTTTACGTGGTCGGGGAAGGCATCGAGAAAAAAGAATCTGACTTTGTCGCCGAAGTAGCCGCGCAGGCTGCCGCAGCAAAGAAAGATTGAACCGCCGGATAAAGGATACCGAAATGGCCGCACTCAAATACAAACGCATTCTCCTGAAGCTCTCCGGCGAAGCTCTGATGGGCGGCGACGCATACGGCATCAACCCGGAAGTGGTAGGCAAAATCGTCAGGGAAATCAAGGCGGTTGTGGATTTGGGCGTGGAAATCGGCATTGTGATCGGCGGCGGCAACATTTTTCGCGGCATGGCGGGCGCTTCCGCCGGCATGGATCGCGCCGCCGCAGATTACATGGGGATGCTGGCCACAGTCATGAACGCTATGGCATTGTCCGACGCTCTGGGTCAGGCCGGAATCGTCAGCCGGGTGCAATCCGCGCTCAATATCGAGCAGGTTGTGGAGCCTTACATTCGGGGCAAGGCTATTCGTTATCTGGAAATGGGGCGGGTTGTAATTTTTGGCGCGGGGACGGGTAACCCGTTTTTTACGACGGATACCGCCGCCGCCTTGCGGGGCGCGGAAATCGGCGCGGAAATCGTCTTGAAGGCGACCAAGGTGGACGGCATTTATTCATCAGACCCGAAAAAAGACAAGGATGCCACCCGCTTTCAGGAAATCAGCTTTAACGAGGCTATCGCAGAGAATCTTGCGGTCATGGACGCGACTGCTTTTGCCCTGTGCCGCGACCAGAAACTTCCTATCAATGTGTTTTCCATCTTCAAGCCGGGGGCGTTTAAGCGCATCGTCATGGGCGAGGCGGAAGGCACGATGGTGTATTGTTGAAAGCGAGGACAACGTGATTGCAGAAATCAAGACAACCGCCGAGGCCAAGATGCAAAAGTCCGTCGAGGCGCTAAAGGCCGATCTTGCCAAGGTTCGCACCGGACGCGCCCATACGGGCGTGTTGGATCATGTTCAGGCGGAGTATTATGGCAGCATGGTTCCGCTCAATCAGGTTGCCAACATTACCCTGATTGACGCTCGCACTCTTGGCGTTCAGGTGTGGGAAAAGCCGATGGCGGTCAAGGTGGAAAAGGCTATTCGTGAATCCGACCTGGGGTTGAATCCTTCCGCCCAGGGCGAGTTGATTCGCGTGCCCATGCCGCCGCTTTCCGAGGAGCGTCGCCGCGACCTTGCCAAGGTGGTGAAGAATGAAGGCGAAAACGCCAAGGTCGCGGTGCGTAATTTGCGCCGCGACGCCAATAACCACCTGAAGGACGGCATCAAGAAAAAGGAAATTTCCGAGGACGAGGAGCGACGCGCCGAGGAGTTCATCCAGAAACTCACTGATCGTTACATTGCGGAGATTGACAAGCTGGTCGCGCAGAAAGAAAGCGAGTTGATGGCGGTTTGATGCCGATGTGGGTCGCTACTCCTTCATCGCAACGGACTTCACTATCTATAGTGCTTTCCGTTAATAATTATACTTTCCCCTGAGCGTTCAGGAGAGTGAGAGCCTTGCTCCCGCTTCCAATTACTCGTCATTCCCGCGAAGGCGAGAATCCAGCGCCGCATCAAAATTTGTGACTGATGTTCAGTATGACGAGAAGCGGGAATGCCGCTCCTCTTGCGGTATGGGAATGTTGTTCCTGTTCTGGAAACCTATCGCAACTTTAAGCGCCGTACTGGATTCCCGCCTTCGCGGGAATGACTGGTGGATTATAGCCTGTGCGAAATAATAACCGCGCCTGATAGTCGTTTTATTTGCGAAAAGCATTATAATCCTTGCCACTATCATGGCGCGCGCGAAACGCGAACCCCACGCAACGCCATAGCGGACGCCTGCGCGGGTCAAATCTTCGGCAGGGTAACGCCGGTTTGCCCTTGGTATTTGCCGCCGCGATCCCGGTATGAGATTTCGCATACTTCGTCGGACTCGAAGAACAGCACTTGGGCGCAGCCCTCGCCCGCGTAAATCTTGGCGGGCAGCGGCGTGGTGTTGGAAAACTCCAGGGTGACAAAGCCCTCCCATTCCGGCTCGAAAGGCGTCACGTTCACGATAATGCCGCAGCGCGCGTAAGTGCTCTTGCCAACGCACACAGTAAGCACGTTGCGCGGAATGCGAAAATACTCGACTGTTCGCGCCAGAGCGAAGGAATTGGGCGGAATGATGCAAACATCGGCTTCGACCTCGACAAAAGACTTGGGATCGAATGCCTTGGGGTCGACGACCGTGGAATTGATGTTGGTGAAAACCTTGAATTCAGGGGCGCAGCGAATATCGTAGCCATAGCTCGACGCGCCGTAAGAAACGATCTTCTTCCCATCCGCCTCGCGTACCAGACGAGGCTCGAAAGGCTCAATCATGCCATATTGCTCAACCATTCGGCGTATCCACTTATCGGACTTGATCGTCATACATCTTTTCCTCAGCAAACAAAAAGCGACATTTTACCGCCCTCGTTGGATAATTGCCTTTTCTTCTCGGCAAACACCATGTCTATTTCCGATTTTTCCCTGATTTTTACCGTCTGGCCGTTCTTTATCGCGGGGCTGTTGGGCGGCTGGCATTGCGTCGGCATGTGCGGCGGCATTGTAGGGGCGTTGACCGCCGGGAGCGCCCCCAGACTCTCCCTGCATCTGGCCTACAACAGCGGACGCGGCATGTCCTATATCCTTGCAGGCGCGTTGGCAGGCGCGGCGGGAAGCGGCAGCATGATGCTGGCGGAGGGACTGCCGCTGCGTCTTGCCCTGTTCATATTCGCCAACTTTCTTATTTTCCTGATGGGCGCTTACATGCTGGGCGCAGGACGCGCCCTGCTCTGGCTGGAACGACCCGGACAAACGCTCTGGCGACGCATTCAACCTCTGGGGCGGCGTTTCATTCCCGCGCGGCATGTCGGACATGCGCTGTTCCTCGGCCTCATCTGGGGCTGGCTGCCATGCGGTCTGGTCTATGTCGCTCTGGCTTCCGCCCTGGCTTCCGGCTCATCCTTGCAGGGGGCTTCCATCATGCTCGCCTTCGCCCTCGGAACTCTCCCCAATCTGCTCCTCGCGGCTTTTCTGCTCACCCGCCTGAAAAACTGGACGCATCACCCGCTGTTTCGCAAGACGGCGGGCATCCTCCTTCTCGCCTACGCCCTGTATGGTTTTTACTCGGTCTGGAAAATGTGACGATTTGCGGCAGGCATGAGACGGAATTGTTTGGAGAAATCACGCCCTGAAACGGCGATGTTGCAAGTACGACCGTCCTCTACCGACCGCGCCGCAGTAGGGGTTAAAAATTTTCAACCCCTGCGCCACAGGCAGTAGCGCTTTTATGTTGCTACTGATCGAAAAATACTCATCAAAACAATCAGTTATATTGCTTTTCGCAAATAAAACGACTATCAGGCATAGTCATTCTTTCGCACATAATTTAGCGTGGGAGTAATGTTCTCCCTCTCCCGCACATTATGCGAAAAAGCACAATTATTTACGGGAATGACTATAAACACATTGCTGCAATGTAGACTTGATACTGCTTACGCCACAAGAGAAAAGGGGAGCAAAGCGCACTCCCCGACCGTCTTGTTATTTGCAGGAACCTCTATATTTGCGGGTTGACGTTTGCCTTTAGGAATTCAGCGATACAGAACGCTGGGTTTTTGAGCAACCTGCTAAAGCCCCAGCGCCATTTGTTGCGAGTTGTCTTCCTCGCTATGCATGCCCAATTTACCGCGCGCTCTCTCAATGGCTTCAAGGTATTCCGGCGTAATGTCGCCGGTGACGTAATGACCGTTGAAGCAGGAAGCGTCAAGCGTGGAAATCTGCGGATTCAATCTTAAAATAGCGTTTTGCAACGCTTCAAGGTCTTGATAAACCAGCATGTCCGCGCCGATTGTGCGGGCGATTTCATCATCGCTTCGCCCCGAAGCAATCAGTTCGGCGCGGGTCGGCATGTCTATGCCATAGACGTTGGGATAGCGCACCGGAGGCGCGGCAGAAGCAAAATATACTTTCAGAGCGCCAGCGGAGCGAGCCATTTCCACAATCTCCTTGCTGGTCGTGCCGCGCACGATGGAATCATCCACCAGCAAAACCCGCTTGCCCCGAAACTCCTGGCCGACGGTATTCAATTTCTGGAGCACGGATCTTTCCCGAATGGCTTGACCGGGCATGATGAAGGTGCGTCCCACATAACGATTTTTCACGAAGCCTTCCCGATAGGGAATGTTCAGCCGATGCGCCAGTTGCATCGCAGCGGGGCGGCTTGAATCCGGAATGGGAATGACCACGTCAATCTCGCTGGTTGGAATTTGCGAACGTACTTTGTCGGCGAGAAATTCGCCCATAGAAAGCCTGGTCTCATAGACGGAAATACCGTCTATGATGGAATCGGGGCGAGCCAGATAGACGTATTCAAAAATACAGGGCGAAAGGCAGGGATTGTTCACGCACTGTCGGGCAAAAAACTTATGATTGAGGTCAATGAAAACAGCCTCGCCGGGCGCGACATCGCGCATGAGGTTAAAACCGAGCGCATCCAGAGCCACGGATTCCGAAGCGACAATAAATTCAACGCCCTCTTTGGTTTCATGCGTTCCGATGACCAGAGGCCGAATGCCGTTCGGGTCGCGGAAAGCCAGAAGGCCATAGCCTGAGATCATGGCGACTACGGCATAAGCGCCTTTTACCCGACGATGCACGCCGGATACGGCGGAAAAAATGGCGGATGGGTCAAGCCTGACGCCGCGGGCTGCCGCCTGCAATTCGTGCGCGAGGACATTCAGCAATACTTCCGAATCGGAATTGGTGTTGATGTGCCGCAAATCCTGATCGAAAGTGGCGCGTTTCAGCGGTTCCGCATTGGTCAGGTTGCCGTTGTGCGCCAGCATGATGCCGAAGGGAGAATTGACGTAGAAAGGCTGCGCTTCCGCGAAATTCCAGGCTGAGCCGACAACAGGATACCGGCAATGCCCGATGCCCCAGTTACCCGGCAACGCCCGCATGTTGCGGGTGCGGAATACGTCGCGCACAAGCCCAGGCTCCTTGTGCAGGTGAAAGGTGTTGTTTTCGGCAGTGGCAATGCCCGCCGAGTCCTGTCCGCGATGCTGAAGAACCATCAGACCGTCATAAAGAAGCTGATTTACCGAAGTTGTGGCGACTATGCCAAGAATACCGCACATGATTACACCTGTTGAGTAGCTATCTGAATTGGATCTCTTTGGCAATCTCTTCCGGCAGCCAGGAAGGGATGCTGGTGAGCACGATAATTTCCAGCGGCGGAGACAATCTGGCATTGCGCCACCAGTCTTCCTGGGGAAGAGTGGTCAAACCGCCAGCGGCGACCAATACGAGCACGATCAGCAATCCCCGCGCCAGACCGAAAAAAATTCCCGCGAAGCGGTCGAGCGGAGTCAACCCCAAGGCTTGAATCAGGGCGCGCATCATATGCCTTGCCAGCACAAGCAGGATAATGACGGCTGCAAAGACTGTCGCCCAGCCTGCGACAGTACGCAGGGGCGCTTCGGATATATGCGCGAAATACAGCAATTCTCCGGCTTCCTGACCGAACGCGCGCGCCGCTAGAAAGGCTATTACCCAGGCGACCAGGGCTATTATTTCCCCGACTACGCCGCGCCAGCAGCCAAGCAACATGGAGAGTATGCAGATACATAGAACGCCGTAATCGAAAACAGTCATGGTTTCGCATGGTTAGCGGGGAGAAGGCGACTGCGGGAAAATTTTTGTGCCGGTGATTTTGCCGTCCTGATTGATTCTTCTTTCCGCAGCTTCCGCCTCGCTTTGCGTGTTATAAGGGCCGACGCGCACCCGCGTCATGTTGCCGCCTGCGGCTTCCGTGTAGACAGGAAGCCTCAAGGCGCGAAGTCTTTCCACGGTATTCTGGACAGTATCCATATTGCCAGAGGCGATAACCTGTACGACATAAGAGGTAGCGGCGGCAGGCGGAGATGCTGTTTCCGGCGAGCGTCCGGCAAGAATGGCGGCAGCGCGATTGGCGTCCTGTATCGCCGGGTTTGCAACAGGAGCCGGAGTCGGGGCGGGGCTTGATGCCGAACCCGGAGTCGGCGAGACTGCGGTAGAGGCCGAACTGGGCGCAGGTTTCGCTGCGGCGGGCGTAGGCACAGGTTTCACTACGGCAGGAGCAGGACTGGGCGCAGGTTTCGCTGCGGCAGGTGTGGGCGCGGCGATCGGGCGGGGAGGTTCGGCGCGAACGATGGCGGCAGGTTTATCGGTCGCTGGTTCAGGCGGCGGAGAAGTTTGGGGTAGGGCAAGGCTGCCATCAAGGGTAAAGACTTCTGTCGCGCCGTCTTCCAGGGGGATAACCAGAGTGGGCGGCGGCGCGGCGGGCGGCTCGGCATCCATCGCAAAAAGGAGTAAAAGCGTGGTAAACAGGACAAAAACGACCGCCCCGATCAGGCGGCGGCGAGCTTTTTTTTGCAACTGGTCGTCGTTTGGCATATTCAGGCTTTCCTTCTCGCCGATGATAAGGCGGCGATCATGTGGAACGAACCAAATATCGCTATTCTATCATTTTCTTCGGCAATATCCGCCGCTTTCAAAAACGCTTCTTCCGGGTTTGCATGACAACTACAGGAAATGTCGGGGAAGGAAGCTCGCATTCGCGCGGCGAGCGCCTCCGCTGCAAGGCCGCGCGAGTCATCAAGGGTAGCAAGAAACCAGTGCGTTATCCGATTAGACAGAACCTCAATGCTGCCGGTTATATCCTTGTCCGCCAACATGCCGAACACGGCATAGGTTTTTGCGTAAAAGCCCATGTCAGCAAGGTTGTCCGCCAGAGTCCGCATGGCTTGGGGGTTATGCCCCACGTCCAGTACGATTGCGGGCTTTCCCGGCAAGACCTGAAAACGCCCCGGAATTTCCGCGCGGATCAAGCCTTCGCGGATAGCCTGCATGGTCACGGGCAGTTTGGCCTGCAAAGTTTCCAGCGCGGCGACTGCCAGCGTCGCGTTTTTGAGCTGCATATCGCCTCGCATACCCGGATAGGCGAAGTTACGCCGCTCGATGCCTTCCGGGCGGTTGCGCCAGAACGTCCACTGCATCCGCGATTCACTGTCCTTTCGGTAGCCGAAGTCGCGTCCCTGTACAAATAACGGCGCGTCAAGGTCGGCAGCGCGCGCGATTATGCTATGTGGCGGGTCGAAATCGCCGTAAAGGGCAGGACGGCGCGGGCGGAAAATCCCTGCCTTCTCAAACGCGATGGTTTCCCGGTCGTTGCCCAGCCAATCCTGGTGATCGAGGCCAATGGTAGTGACCAGGGATACGTCAGGGTCGTAGAGATTGACTGTATCCAGCCGTCCGCCCATCCCGACTTCCAAAACCAGCGCCTCAGAACGGGCGGCTGCAAAAATTTGCCAGGCCGCCAGCGTTGTGAATTCAAAATAGGTCAGAAAAACTTCTCCGGCAGCCCGCCGCGCCATTTCCACCTCGGCGAATGCCGCGCACAAGGCGTCGTCTTCAACATCCTGAAGATTTACGCGGATACGCTCGTTGAAACGGAAGAGATGCGGCGAGGTGTAGCTGCCGACACGATAGCCTGCCGCATTCAGGATGGAAGCCAGATAAGCGACGGTGGAACCCTTGCCGTTCGTGCCCGCCACGGTCAGAATTGGGCAGAAAGGGCGCTGGCGCAAGGCTTCACTGACCTGTCGCGCCCGATCCAGACCCAGCTCAATGCCTGCCGCGCCGCGCGGATGCAAATGCTCCAGATAATCAAGCCAGGCGGGGAGAGAATCGGGAAGGTCAGGGTACGAATACATGGTTATCCGGCGGGGCAGGAGAAGCGGCTCAATTGACGGGAGAAGCGCATCGTTTATTCGGAAATGTGAGGTGACAGATTCAAGGTGTCAGTATACATGCCGCGCGCTGCAAGCATGGCGTTGGTTCATGGGGGCGGGTTGCGTCCGGCGCGGGAAATAATTTCGTCGTTGCCAAGGGATAGAGACTGCTTGAGGTATACAATGCGCAAGGTGAATCGTCATAATCGCGTTTTTTGGAGGCAGTCGTGTCGTTAGCGTCAAACTGGATTTTCTGGGCTTTGTTGTCAGCCGTATTTGCGGCGTTGACTGCCATTTTCGCCAAGGTTGGGGTTGATAATATTGATTCCGATCTGGCGACGTTGATTCGCACGGTCGTGATTCTTGTGGCGCTGGCTGGTTTTGTTTATTTCGCGGGCAAGTGGCGTAATCCCCTTGAATTGCCTGCGCGCGCCTGGGGTTTTCTGGTGTTGTCGGGGCTGGCTGCCGGCGCTTCCTGGGTCTGCTACTTTCGCGCTCTCAAGCTGGGCGAAGTCTCCAAAGTTGCGCCGATTGACAAATTGAGCATCCTCCTGGTTGCGGTATTCGCGTTTTTCTTTCTGGATGAGCGTCCTTCCGTCCGCGAATGGACTGGAATTCTTATGATCGGCGCAGGAGCGCTTTTGCTGGCGCTGAAGCGTTGAGTTGACCGGGTGGTAAGCCGCTCCCGGCAATCTGCCCTCTTGCATGACCGGAATGGAAGTTATCTTTGTTTTGATTTAAAAACGCACCACGCCAAAGTATTTATCCTTCAAGCCTTCCACAGTTCCGTCGCCAAGCAGGCGGATTACTTCTTCCGACACTGCGTCCATCTGGCGAGCATCCCGTTCATACTTTTTGCTGGCGGCAAAGGCATATTTTTGCGGGCTGAATGTGTTGCCCACAACTTCGACATCCATTTTCTGGTGGCTGTGAACCCAGTATTCAAGTTCGGCGGCATCCCAAACCACGGCGACTACGGCATTCTTCATCAGGGCATCCACTGCCTCCTCCAGAGTTTCAAACGACAGTAGCCTTGCGCCGGTTTCCCGCATGTATCGTTCGCCTACGCTGTTGGCAGGCACGGCTGTTTTTCTGCCCGCCAGGTCTGTCAGCGAATTGATCTCTCCGCCGCGCTGTATACTGGCGGTGGTCATGGCGCTGGTGAGCGTGGAGGTGACATAAGCCAGCAGGATGAAGCCGAAAATCATCCATAAGGTCAGGATTAGGTATCCGACCCAGCCCAGAACATTTTTTTGCGGCACTCCCGCCTTGGCAGAACGTACCACCTCATTAAGGCTGAGACTCATGCCTTCCAGCCAGCACGCGGGAAAGTCAATGTCCTTCTTCCGCCGCAGCAAAGCCTGCCCAACGGCCAGAGCCACTACGACAAGCAAAATCCACATATAGGCTCTGATGTGTCCGCGCTCCCGCAAAATGTTCCATACCGAGATACTGTGTCCGTGGTTTGTCACCAGAATCCGCAGACCGTCATCATACCAGGGAAAGCTGAACTTCAGGTTTTCGGCGCGGTCATGGCTGACCGCAAGATTTCCCACAATAATATCTATCTCCCCGTTATTGGCGCCTTCAAGGATTTGTCCTATCGAATGGTACGGAAAGTACTCGCTCTTCACATTACGATGCTCGGCGATCATTTCCCATAAATTGAACGCCAGACCGGAATAATCGCCGGAACCAAGATCAATCACAAACGGGGCACCGATCAACAGCCCCACCTTGACTGCCCTGCCCTCCTCTTCGGACGCGCATACGGAAGCTGCAACAAGGCACAACAGGACGATAAACAGGTTTTTCATGGCATTTCCTCCTCCGCTAATCTTATCTTTACCCATACATCTTTGACAAGATTATGTTGGCAGATGTATTGGCGTATGGTGGACGACGGCAGACCGCAGCTACCAATGCCATCCTATCGCACGAGCGCCGGGGCAATGGTCGTACTGCCGTTGGCGATGACATGAATAGGCGTTGTCGTTAAAACTGGAATGCCCGCCGTTTTGTGTAATGAACTGCTGCAAGTTTGGGTTCGCGTTTGGCTCGCCACAACCTATGTATGGACTCGCCCCGGTTGTCAACTTCTGCTTTTGAACAAGGAACCAGGTTGCATCTATGTATAAGGCCTGTTCGGGCAAGCAGATATGAAATCTTGCGTCCGCAGGAATTGCCGTCCGTAAGACACAAGCGCAACAGCACCTGACAAGGGCAAGGTCAGCAACGGGAGATGCTTGACAGGCGAGTAGCCATAACCTGAAGATCAGGGCTTCCTCGCCACAAGTTATGGAAACCTTCGGCTCCATGAACGCTCTCGCTCACCCCGCCATAAATGGCGGGGCTTTTGCGAGAAGCGTGGTCAAGCGGCGTTATTTTGCAGTTATCGAGGCCAGAAAATCGTCGTAGCCCTTTTGCACCAAGTCGTAAGTTTGCTGGATGCTTTCCCCGATTCCGCCTTGCAGCGCGTTCAAGCCTGCGAGAATGTCCTTTGCTTCATTGAATCCTTTTTCGAAGCCGCCGCGAATCAGGGCGACGAAATCCTCTGCCAGCTGGTTACGCTCTTTCCCCTGATTTTGGGCGACATAGCCCTCGAAAAATCCCGTCGACATCGCAAGGATGCGGCCCGCCGTCCCTTCCGGCGAGAAATCCATACCTGAAGCGGCGGCTGTCTGGAGCGCGTCCGGCCCAAATTCGGGCTGCAACATGTCGTTGATCCGGTCAATCGCGGAACGAAACACCAATGCCTGCGCCTTTTCGCCAGCCTTGATCGAAACCTCGGCGGACGCCTGCAAAATCTGCACCCCGGTCATATGCCGCACCACATTGCTGATGCCTGCGGCTGTACCCGGCGCTTGCAGGTCGCCGTCCACGCCTTGCTGCCGGACTGGATTTTGCTTGTTTTCGTCGCCACGACCGGCCTTGTTGAGCAATGAGTTAACGGCGGACAAGTTTGTATTTGTGAAAGTTACTGACATGACATAACTCCTGTAGGTTGATGGAAAAAAATTCTGCTAATCAATACGTTATCGGCATCCGGGAGAAAAACTTTAGCGGAAAATCTGGCGCGGCCTTGCCGACGTAAAGACTATAATTCTCTCTTTTCGGACAAGCCACGCCGCCCGCCATGCTGCTCATGATTGACAACTACGACAGCTTTACCTGGAACATCGCGCAATACTTTGGCGAGTTGGGGGCGGATGTGCGGGTGTTTCGCAACGATGTCATCACGCCGGAAGAAATCAACGCGCTTAATCCCCTGCAAATCGTCATCGGCCCCGGCCCATGCATGCCATCGCAAGCGGGCATTTCGCTTGCGACAATCAAGAGATTCGCCGGAAAAATTCCGCTCCTGGGCATTTGCCTGGGACATCAGGCAATCGGCGAAGCCTTTGGCGGCGAGGTAGCGCGCGCCAAGCGCCTGATGCACGGCAAAGTATCCAATGTGCAACATAGCGGCAAAGGCGTATTTCGGGGACTCTCCAATCCGCTTGTCTCCACGCGCTACCATTCGCTCGCCGTCCTGCGTGACACGCTCCCCGATTGCCTCGAAGTAACCGCCTGGACGGACGATGGCGAAATCATGGGGCTAAAGCACCGTCAATTTGCCGTCGAAGGAGTACAATTCCATCCTGAATCCGTGCTCTCCGAACACGGACATGACCTGTTTCGCAATTTTCTGGACAAGGAATAGCCATTATTACGCCGCAAGAAGCCCTGCAACGCACCATTGAGCATCGTGAGATTTTTTATGACGAAATGCTCGACCTGATGCGCCAGATCATGACCGGGGCGCTCTCGCCGGTCATGTCCGCCGCCATTATCACCGGACTCAGGGTGAAGAAGGAAACCATCGGAGAGATCACCGCCGCAGCTACCGTGCTGCGCGACATGGCGGTCAAGGTTAAGGTTCCTCCGCCAAACGACAATTTTATTGACATCGTAGGCACAGGCGGGGACGGCTCACATACTTTCAACATTTCCACGACCAGTTCCTTCGTGATTGCCGCCAGCGGCGCGCGCGTCGCCAAGCACGGCAATCGCGGCGTGTCCTCGAAATCAGGATCGGCGGACGCAATCGAAGCTCTGGGCGCAACTCTGGATTTAAGCGCGGAGCAAGTTGCCGCCTCTATCGCTGATACAGGGCTTGGCTTCATGTTCGCGCCCAATTTTCATGCCGCGATGAGGAATATCGCTCCGGTGCGGCGTGAAATGGGCGTGCGTACCCTCTTCAACATTCTGGGGCCGCTCATCAATCCGGCGGACGCGCCCAACATGCTACTCGGCGTATTCCATGCCGATCTGGTCGGCATCCTCGTCCGGGCTATGGAACGGCTGGGCGGCAAGCATGTTCTGGTCGTGCATGGACTGGACGGAGTTGATGAAATTAGTCTGGGCGCGCCGACAATGGTCGGCGAATTGAAGGACGGCAAGCTGTCCGAGTACATAATCCATCCCGAAGATTTCGGCATCCGCATGGCCGGAACCCGCAATTTGAAGGTCGAGTCAACCGAACAATCCATCGCCATGATGCGAAGCGTGCTGGACAATCAGCCAGGGCCTGCGCGTGACATTGTGGTCTTCAATTCCGGCGTTGCTCTCTACGCCGCCAACATGGTCGAAACAATCGCGGAAGGCATCGCCTCTGCGAACAACGCGCTGGATTCAGGCGCGGCCAAGGCCAAAATGGAAGAATTTGTGCGCTATAACCGGCTGCAAGCGGGTAACGAGAGCCAGTAAGGAGGCAGGAATGCGCGGCAAAACCGCGTCTATCCCCCGACCGGGCGTCTTTCCCTTAGCGCCTGGGCCAATGTGCCGGGCGCGGTAAATTCCAGTTCGCCGCCGACAGGCACGCCCCGCGCCAGACGGCTGACCTTGAGTTCAGGCGGGGCGCTGGCGGCAAGCTGGGCAGCGATATAGTGCGCGGTCGCTTCGCCTTCATTGGTATAGTTGGTAGCCAGAATTACCTCCGTAACCTCGCCCTCATGAATACGGGCAAGGAGCTTTTCCACACCCAACGACTGCGGCGGAATGCCATCCAGAGGCGAGGCGCGTCCCATCAGCACATAATAAAGTCCGTGATATGCCTGGGTTTCCTCAAGCCGATTCATATCCACCGGCGTTTCCACGACGCAAAGCTGCGTGCCGTCGCGCTTGCCGGACGCGCAGCGGGCGCATACTTCCGTTTCGGAAAAGGCATTGCAGCGCAAACAATGGCTAAGGGTCTCCAAAGCGTTATGCAAAGCCCTCACCAGCCGCGCGGCGGCAGGACGCTCGTGCTGGAGCAGGTGATAAGCCATGCGCTGCGCCGACTTGGGGCCAACGCCCGGCAGGACGCGCAACGCCTCAATCAGTTCGGCAAAAGAATGGAGTGTCATCATGGTATTGCGTTAGAGAATTGTTCTGGATTCCCGCCTGCGCAGGAATGACGAACGGAAACTCTGGCGCAGCCGGAACAGCATGGCAGGTTGAGGTGAGCCTGCAAACCCCAACGCTGCTCGGAGAATGTTGGGGTTCGCTACGCTCCCCCCAACCTACGGGCTGGATTCACGCCTACGCGGGAATAACGAATGAAAACGCAACAGCAGGAGCACGACCACAGCGGAAAAAACATGAACGTCATTCCTGCGCAGACGGGAAACAAGCCGGACGGGATCACATGCCAAAGGGCATTTTCATGCCGGGCGGCAGGTTCAACCCCGCCGTAAAGCCTGCCATCATCTCGGAGCTTTTTCTTTCGGCCTGGCGCATCGCGTCGTTGATGGCGGCGGCAATCAGGTCTTCCAGCATTTCCTTGTCTTCCAGCGCGGAAGAATCAATAAAAACCCGGCGCGCGTCATGCCCGCAAGTCATGACGACCTTCACCATGCCGCCGCCTGCCTGGCCTTCGACTTCCTGTTGCGCCAGTTCTTCCTGCGCTTTCATCATGTTGTTCTGCATGGCCTGCGCCTGTTTCATCAGACCGGCTAGTCCGCCTTTCATCATGGGATTCTCCTTCAAAATGGGCAATTATGAATGTTAGAGCAGTTTCGGTTCAAGCGAATACATTTTATGCGCCCTCTCTCGGCCTTTGGCTATGCCGCGAGCGACCACCCTATCCCACTTGTGGGAGAGGAGCCGGGGGAGAGGCTGACCGCGCCAGCTTTCAGCTTGGAGAAAAAAAGTGTATGCACTTAACGAAGCCGCTCTAAAGAAGGGGTTGGATGGATTTTTGATCCAGTCTGGCATCCAGATTTTCAATGGCTTCCCGCACGAAAGGATCGGCCTCGATTGCGGCAATGGCTTCTTCCTGCTGCCGCGCCTCTTCTTGCGCCTTGCGCTCTCTGGGGGTTGTCCGTTCCGGGGAAGCGACTTCAATAGACAAACGAATCGGGGAGCCAAAATGCTGGCTCAACGCCTGTTTCAATTTTTCCTGCAAATCCGGCTGAAGCAGCGCCTGATGCACCGGCAAAAGGCGAAGCAGGCAAAGATCGCCTTCCCGCCGGATAAGGTCGCAATTTTGCGCCAGTTGTCGGGTTGCGCCGGTAAGTTTCAAGGCGGCGAAAATGGCATGCCATTCACTCTCCTCCTCCGCTGTTTCTTCGCGCCCTGATTTAGCGAAAACCGTTTCCGGCAAGGACTGCGGCCTGGCGGACACGCCGTCCGGCTCCGGTCGCGCGACAGAAGCGGCAGGAGCAGGCGCGGAAGAAGGGAGAGGCTCGCGCACTGCCTCAATCTGGAAATTTTCGCCGGAAGGCGCAAAGGCGTGGAGCCTTAAGATAGTCATGACAAGGCCGCTCTCGTCGTCCGGCGCAAGCGGAAGTTCAGCGCGTCCCTGAATGGCGATTTGATAGGCAAGCTGGATAAATTCCGGCGTAAAGCGCCGCGCCAGCGCCTCCAGCCTTTCACGTTCCGAATCTTCGCCGGTATCCGCGTCGGCTGCGAGTTGCAGAAGCTGGACGCGGGTCAAAAGCATTGCCAATTCCTGCAATGCCCCGGCGGCAGAAAGACTGCGCGACAGCATTTCATTGGCGATGGCCAGCATCCGGCTGACATCGGCTGCGGCAAGAGCTTCCAGCATTTCCAGAAGACGGGTGGCGTCAACCGCGCCCAGCATGTCGCGCACTCCGGCGGCTTCCACCTTGCCCGCCCCGTGCGCGATGGACTGGTCAAGCAGGGACAAGGCGTCGCGCATACTGCCGGAAGCGGCGCGGGCAAGCGTAGTCAGCGCCTCGCCCTCATAGGGTATATCTTCGCTTTGCAGAATACGCCCCAAATGCTCGACGATTGCCAGAACCGGCATCTGCTTCAGGTTGAATTGCAGGCAACGGGAAAGTACAGTGACCGGGATTTTTTGCGGGTCGGTCGTAGCCAGCACAAATTTGACATGCTCCGGCGGCTCTTCCAGCGTTTTCAACATCGCGTTGAAGGCGTGACCGGAGAGCATATGCACTTCATCAATCACATAAACTTTGTAACGTCCTCTGGTCGGCGCATAGACTGCGTTCTCCAGCAGTTGCCGCATTTCTTCGGCCTTGGTGTTGGTGGCCGCGTCGACCTCGATCAGGTCAACGAAGCGTCCTGCGTCAATTTCTTCGCAGGAGAGACAACGACCGCACGGCTCGGAAGAAACGCCCGCCTCGCAGTTCAAGGCTTTGGCAAGAATGCGGGCGAGAGTGGTTTTACCGACGCCGCGTGTTCCGGTAAACAGATAGGCATGATGCAGACGTTGTTCGTCAAGAGCATGAGTCAGGGCGCGAACGACATGCTCCTGACCCACCAGAGTCGAAAAATTGCGGGGACGCCACCTGCGTGCAAGTACCTGATAACTCATGCGTCTTTTTAGTAAAAAAGTGAAGTGGCGAGCCTAACCCCCGGCACTCGCATAAAACGGCTGTGGCTGCTTTCTTCCGAACCTGACCAGATTCACCATTCTGCAATGCGGGGAGACCCGCCATTAAGTATCATATCACGGCTCTGACACGGTACAATAGTCATTTACCAATTTTTGCCGCCCGATTGTGTTCCCTGCTCCCGATTCTTCCCAACCGCTTATTGTCCTTGGCCTCTCCGGCGCGGTCAGCCATGACCCTTCCGCCGCGCTCTACGTCGACGGCAAGCTGGTCGCCGCCGCCGAAGAAGAACGCTTCCTGCGCGACAAACACGCCAAAAACCGTATGCCTTACGAGGCGGCCAAATTCTGCCTTGCCCATGCGGGCATCAATCCCGCCGATGTGACAGCCGTCGCCATTCCGTTCGCGCCCATCTCCTTAGCCAGCGCGGCGCGTTGGCACTATGCGCGCCGTTACGCCTATGCGCCCGACCGCTCGCTGGATGCGATCCTGACCGGCAACCGCCGATACTGGCGTTACAAAAAGCGCATCGAATGGTGTCTTATCCAGCTTGGCTTCGACATAAAAAAAACAGAAATCGTGCCGGTCGAGCACCACCTTGCCCATGCCGCCAGCGCCTACCTGTGTTCCGGATTCAAGGAAAAAACAGCCATTCTCGGCATTGACGGCAAGGGCGAATACGCCACCACCTTCTTCGGCTGGGGCGAAAACGGACAAATCCACAAAATCAAGGAATTCTTTGATCCCGATTCATTGGGCGGTCTCTACGGCGCGCTCACCGAATACCTCGGATTCGACATGCTAGACGGCGAATTCAAGGTCATGGGCATGGCTCCCTACGGCGACCCTGACCGCTACGATTTTTCCCGCCTCGCAAAATTCGAGAACGGAAAACTCGTCATCAACACAGATTATGTCAATGTGATCGGATTCAGGCGATACAAGGAAAAAGGCAGAGGCTATTACTTCTCGCCCAGGCTCGTGGAATGGCTGGGGCCGAAACGAGAAGGAGACGAAGTAGACGAGCCTTATATCCATTACGCGGCCAGCATTCAGGCGCTATTCGAGAAACTCTCGCTTGAGATGATGGATTACTATCTGGGAGACATCATCCGGGAAACCGGCAGGATAGCCTTTGCCGGCGGCTGCGCCTTGAACGTCAAGCTCAACCAGAAAATCATCGCCCGCCCCGAAGTCAAGGAACTGTATGTTCAACCCGCCGCTTCCGACGCGGGCACGGCGGTGGGCGCGGCAGCCTACGTCTCACAGCAAGGGGGCGCGGCGGTCGAAAAAATGGAACATGTCTATCTTGGCCCCGAATATGCAAACGAAGATGTCATCGCCGCGCTTGCCCGTTTTGAGCGCGAACATGACATGACGATTGATTGGGAAAAGATTGAAGCCGGAGAAGTTCCGCAGAAAATCGCGCAAATGCTGGCTGACGGGCATCCTGTCGCGTGGTTTCAGGGGCGCATGGAATTTGGCCCGCGCGCTCTGGGCGGGCGTTCCATCCTCGGATGTCCCAGCGTGACCGGCGTTGCGGATCGCATCAATGCCCAGATCAAATTCCGCGAGCGTTGGCGGCCTTTCTGCCCTTCCATGCTCGATAGCGTAGGCTCCAGGATGTTCAAGATCGATCATCCCGCGCCTTTCATGACATTCACTTTTGAAGTGAACGACGAATGGAAAACCCGCGTTCCTGAAGTCGTCCACCATGACGGCACTTCCCGCGCCCAGGTGTTGAAGCGGGAATTCAATCCGCGATATTACGATCTGATGCTTGAACTAGAAAAACTGACCGGCAACGGCGTGGTTTTGAATACCTCGCTCAATCGTCGAGGCGAGCCGATGATCTGCTCGCCTGCCGATGCGCTGAACATGTTTTTCGGGTCGGACTTGCGCTATCTGATAATGCAGGATGTGCTGGTGAAGAAAGAGATTCAGGCGGTATCGTGATGAGGTCAGAACGTTTTGGGTTCAAGTCATTCTGGATTCCCGCCTGCGCGGGAATGACGAGCGGGCAGTATGCAGGCAGGGGTTTGTCATTCCCGCGCAGGCGGGAATCCAGTACGGCGCTGAAAGCTGCGACAGCTTTTCAGAACAGGCCAGAAACAACATTACCATGTATAGTGTTTTCCGTAAATAACGATACGGTCGGGAAGTGCGCTTTACCCCCTATCCCGCAAGCGGGAGAGGGGAGTAAAACATTCTCCTGACTATCTCATTTAACTACTGGGTGAAAACATGCCTGGCTTCAACAAAATCGTAATTTTTGGCGTTGGTCTGATTGGCGGGTCATTCGCCCTGGCCTTGAAATCCGCTCATGCTGCGCGGGAAATCGTCGGCCTGGGGCGCAGTTCGCAATCATTGGAAGAAGCGTTGCGTCTGGGAGTGATTGACCGCGCCGCGACCGAGGCAGAGGAAGTGGCGGATGCCGATCTCGTTCTGGTTGCCTCTCCGGTAGGACAGATGCCGACAATTTTTGCCAGAATCGCGCCCCATCTGGGCGAAAAAACTGTTGTCACCGACGGCGGCAGCACCAAGAACGATGTGATTGCCGCCGCTCGTATGGCGCTTGGCGGGAAAATTGCCCGCTTTGTTCCGGCGCACCCAATCGCGGGCGCGGAGCATAGCGGCGTGGCGGCGGCGAAGCGCGATCTGTTTCATGGACGCAAGGTTGTAATTACGCCATTGCCGGAAAATGACGAGGACGCAAAGGCGCTGATCAAGGAGGCATGGCGGCAGTGCGGCGCGGCAGTCCATATCCTGAAAGCCGAAGAGCATGACCGCGTGTTTGCCGCAGTCAGCCATTTGCCGCACCTTTTGGCCTTCGCGCTGGTTCGTGATCTGGCTTGCCGGGCGGATGCCGATGTTTTTTTCGAGTTCGCCGCTTCCGGTTTTCGTGATTTCACTCGGATTGCCGCAAGCCATCCTGAAATGTGGCGCGACATCTGCCTTGCCAATCGGGACGCACTGATGGAAGAAATAAACGTCTATCAGAGACAAGTGGAAGAATTCAAAGTTGCGCTGCAAAATCATGATGGCGCGACTCTGGAAGAGTACTTTTCCGTCGCCAGGTCTGCGCGGCAAGCCTGGGGTGAACGCCTGCCACAGCAGGACGAAAATATGCCTAAAAAATAATCGCTCGTCAAAATCCTTGTCGGAACAAGCATTTAGGCGAATGTTATATTATCCGGAATTTCCGCCAGGAATTGTCCGCTGCGATTCGGTTCAACCTTTGCACTCACGAACGCCGTCTTCATCACCCGGATATTCATTCGCTGGGGTTACGCTGAACGCCCATTTCATGCTGCATTGCAGCACTAAAAGAATGATTTGAGTTGTTGTTTTTGCCGTTGCAATCAAGTACATTGCGGGATAGTCAGATGCAGGACAGCTAAACAGCGCAAGCGAGCGTATTTTTGCCGTTATCTTGTGCATTTCCTTCTCCTCATCTTACCGTGTTGGCTAATCAGCCGACGTTGGTCGCATACCATGCGGCTCCCGGTTTTGCCGACAGATTCCGCAAGTAACGTAACTGGAGAAACATGATGAAAATACTGGTTCCCGTTAAACGGGTTGTAGATGCCAACGTCAAGGTTCGTCCCAAGGCGGACGAGTCCGGTGTGGATTTGGCAAACCTGAAGATGGCGATGAATCCCTTTGACGAAATCGCCGTGGAGGAAGCCGTGCGCCTGAAGGAAAACGGCGCGGCTACCGAGGTCGTGGTGGTAAGCTGCGGTTCCTCCGCAAGTCAGGAAACATTGCGTACCGCGCTCTCGGTTGGCGCGGATCGGGCGATTCTGGTGGATTGCGGCGAAACCGAGCTGCAACCGCTTGCTGTGGCAAAGCTCCTGAAAGCCGTATGCGTCGAAGAAGCGCCCAAGTTGGTAATCGCCGGCAAACAGGCCATTGATGACGACGCCAATCAGGTAGGGCAGATGCTCGCGGCGCTCCAGGGCTGGCCGCAGGCGGCATTCGCTTCCAAAGTGGAAATCGTGGGCGACGGCGCGAAAGTGACGCGAGAGGTCGACGGCGGTCTGGAAATTCTGGAAGTCTCGCTGCCTGCCGTGGTTACGGCGGACTTGCGCCTGAACGAGCCGCGCTACGCCAAATTGCCTGACGTTATGAAGGCGAAGAAAAAACCGCTGGATACCAAGACTCCTGCCGATTTGGGCGTCGACATCGCTCCGCGCCTGAAAACCCTGAAGGTAAGCGAGCCGCCGAAACGCCAAGGCGGCGGCAAGGTGGCGGATGTGGCCGATTTGGTCAACAAACTGAAAAACGAAGCAAAGGTGATCTGAAATGACTACTCTCGTTATTGCTGAACACGACAACGCCAGCCTGAAGGGCGCGACCCGTAACGCATTGGCGGCAGCCGCAAAGGTAGGCGGCGACATTCATCTCCTGGTGGCGGGCAACAATGCCGCCGGGGCGGCCAATCAGGGCGCGGCCTGCGCCGGGATTGCCAAGGTGCTGCTTGCGGACGTGCCTTATTACCTCTCCGCCGAGAATCTGGCGGCGTTGGTGGTTTCCATTGCGGGTAATTACTCGCACATCTTCGCGCCCGCTTCAACCTTCGGCAAAAACTTCATGCCCCGCGTCGCGGCGCTTCTGGATGTGGCGCAGGTTTCCGAGATTGTCGCGGTGTTGTCCGAAAACACCTTCGTGCGCCCGGTCTATGCGGGCAATGCTCTGGCAACCGTGGAGAGCGCGGACAAAACCAAGGTCGTAACCGTGCGCGCTACCGCCTTTCCCGCAGTGGAAGACGGCGGCAGCGCCCCGGTGGAAAATCTCGCGGCTTTGCCGGATTCCGGGCTTTCCAAGCAAGTCGGGCAGGAATTGACCAAATCGGAGCGTCCTGAACTGGGCGCGGCCAAGGTGGTCATTGCCGGCGGGCGCGGCATGGGCAGCGGTGAAAATTACCGCAAACTTCTGGAGCCGTTGGCCGACAAGCTGAACGCCGCGCTGGGCGCTTCCCGCGCTGCGGTGGACGCGGGTTTTGTCCCCAATGATTTTCAGGTGGGGCAAACCGGCAAGATTGTCGCGCCGCAGCTTTACATCGCGGTCGGCATTTCAGGAGCCATTCAGCATCTGGCGGGCATGAAGGATTCCAAGGTCATTGTGGCCATCAACAAGAATCCTGACGAGCCGATTTTCCAGATAGCCGATTATGGTCTGGTGGCTGATCTTAACGAGGCCGTGCCGGAATTAGTCGCCAAGTTGTAAGACTTTCCATTTCCGCCGTCGGGCTTTCTGCTGGCGGCGAATTTTTTTCGCTTCATCATCAAGGAGACAATAATGAGCACCTATGCCGCACCCCTCAAAGACATGCGATTTCTCATGAATGAAATTGCCGGTCTCAAAGACATTCTGAACCTTCCGGCCTTTGCTGAAATTGATGCCGATACGGTTGATTCCATTCTGGACGAGGCTGCCAAGTTTGCAACAGAGCAGATTGACCCGATCAATATTATCGGCGACCGGCAAAATCCCCCCAAATGGGATAACGGCGTGGTCACGGTCAGCCCGGAATACAAGAGTGTATACAAACAATTCTGCGAAAACGGCTGGCACGCAATGCCGGGCGACCCTGAATATGGCGGACAAGGTCTGCCCAACCTGGTCAATTTTGCGGTCAATGAAATGTGGCGTTCCGCCAGCATTGCCTTTGCGCTTTGCCCGATGCTGACAATGGGCGCGGTTCATGCTATCGAGCATCACGCTTCCGACGAAATCAAGCAGAAATATCTACCCAAGATGGTAGACGGAACCTGGGGCGGAACCATGAACCTCACCGAGCCGCAGGCAGGCTCCGACCTTACCGCGATCCGCACCAAGGCCGTGCCCGACCCAAGCGGCGACGGAACCTATCGCATTACCGGAACCAAGATTTTCATCACCTGGGGCGAGCATGACATGGCGGAAAACATTGTCCACCTTGTGCTTGCCCGCCTGCCGGATTCCGATCCCGGCTTGAAGGGGATTTCCCTGTTTGTGGTTCCCAAATTCCTGGTCAATGACGATGGCAGTCTGGGCGAGAGGAACGATCTCATCTGTTCGGCAATTGAGCACAAGCTGGGCATCAAGGGCAGCGTCACCTCGGTCATGTCCTATGGCGACAAGGTTGGCGCCAAGGGCTGGCTGGTCGGCAAGGCCGGCGGCGGCGTGGCCTACATGTTTACCATGATGAACCATGCCAGAATCCACGTCGGGCTGGAGGGCATTTCGGTCGCCGAGCGTTCTTACCAGCACGCTTTGACCTATGCGCGCGAGCGCATTCAGGGAGCGATCATCGGCGATGAGGAGAGCAAAAAAACGCCCAAGCCCATTCTGTTCCACCCGGATGTGCGCCGCCTTTTGATGGACATGAAGGCTCGCGTCGAGGCTCTGCGCGCGATTGGTTATTTTGCGGCGGGCAACATGGATTTGGCCAAATTCTCGAACGATCCCGCCGTACAGAAAAAAGCGCAAGCCTATGTCGAGCTTTTAACGCCTGTTGTCAAGGGCTGGAGCACGGATAGTTCGATCGAGATCGCCTCGGAAGGCATTCAGGTACATGGCGGCACCGGCTTCATCGAGGAGACCGGCGCGGCGCAGTACATGCGCGATGCCCGCATCACCTCAATCTATGAAGGCACGACTGCCATTCAGGCGAACGACTACATTGGTCGCAAGACTGCGCGTGAAGTCAACAAGGAAACAGGAGAAGTCGGCTTTACGGCTCGCGCAATGTACAAGGACATCGCCGCCTTTGCGGACGAACTTGCCAAAGACGCCGAGCTTGGCGACATCGGCAAGAACTTGCAGGAAGCGGCCAAGGCGCTGATTGACACGACCGAGTGGGCGGTCAAAACCTACGGCCCTGAACCGCAGGTGGCTTCCGCCGGTTCTGTGCCTTATCTGAAACTGGGCGGGATCGTAATCGGCGGCTGGTTGATGGCCAAGTCCGCGCAGATTGCCCGGCAGAAGATCGCCGCAGGCGATACGGACGGCTACTACAAGGGCAAGATTGCCACGACCCGTTACTACGCCAGGCATTGGCTGGTGCAGGCCGATGCCGTCGCCCGTGAAATCATGGAAGGCGGCCCGTCTGTGTTTGGTCTGGACGAACCGTTGTTTTAACCGCTTATCCCGCCATTTATGGCGGGATAAGCGAGACAGGCAACGACGCCCAAGCCCCCGGCCTTATCATGGTCGGGGGACTTGGAATAAAGCGCGATTTTTCAAGCGCCCCCGGAACACAATTCCGGAAAAGCAAACTAAATGGAGGAGAACATGGCTACTGAACGTGAATCCATGGAATACGACGTTGTTGTTGTCGGGGCTGGTCCTGCCGGTCTTTCCGCCGCGATTCGTTTCAAGCAGGCGGCTAACGCAGCGGACAAGGAAATGTCCGTCTGCGTTCTGGAAAAAGGATCGGAAGTAGGCGCGCACATTTTGTCAGGAGCCTGCTTTGAGCCGATCGCGCTCGTTGAAATTTTCCCGGACTGGAAAATAAGGGGCGCGCCTCTGAATGTTCCGGTCATAGACGACAATTTTCTTTTCCTGACCGAGAAGCGGGCTATCAAGATGCCTACCCCGCCGCAGATGCACGGTGATAACAACTATATCATCAGCATGGCTAGTCTGTGCCGTTGGCTGGGCGAGCAGGCCGAGGCGCTTGGCGTGGAAATCTACCCTGGCTTTGCCGCCGCGGAAATTCTTTATGACGAGGACGGCAGCGTGCGGGGCGTCGCTACCGGCGACATGGGTATCGGCAAGGACGGGCAGCAAACCGCCAACTATCAGCCCGGCATGGAACTTATTGCCAAACAGACCATTTTTGCCGAAGGCTGTCGCGGATCATTGACCCAGGAGCTTTTCGAGCGATTCGATTTGAGAAAGGATGCCGATCCGCAAACCTACGGCATAGGCGTCAAGGAAATCTGGGAAGTCAAGCCCGAAAACCACAAGGCCGGAAAACTCATCCATACTATCGGCTGGCCGCTGGATACCGAGACCTATGGGGGAACTGCGGTTTACCACATGGAAAACAATCAGGTCGCCATTATGTTTGTGGTGGGGTTGGACTACAAGAATCCCTGGCTGTCGCCCTTTGAGGAATTACAGCGTTTCAAGACGCATCCGTCCATGCGTTCATTGCTTGAGGGCGGGCGGCGGCTTGCCTATGGCGCGCGCGCTCTCTCGGAAGGCGGCTTTCAGTCTATTCCCAAATTCACTTTTCCGGGCGGCGTGCTTGCGGGCGATAATGCGGGTTTTCTTGACGTGCCCAAAATCAAGGGCGCTCATAACGCGATGAAGTCCGGGATACTTGCGGCGGAAGCCATCTTTGAGCATTTATCCGCGGAAAAAACCGAGAAGGAAGTTACTGCCTACACGGACAAGGTCAAGGCAAGCTGGATTTGGAAAGACCTTTACAAGGCGCGCAACATTCGCCCCGGTTTTCATTGGGGAATTTGGGCAGGGCTGTTCATTGCGGGGCTGGAGACGGCGCTCTTCGGGCGCACTCCCTGGACTATCCGCATTCGTGCCGACCATGAGGCGCTGAAAAACAAAAACGCTTATCCGAAGATTGATTATCCCAAGCCGGACGGGGTGCTTACCTTTGATCGTCTTTCTTCGCTTGTTCTTGCCAACGTCAATCATGAGGAAAACCAGTGTTGTCATCTGGTTTTGCGGGATGAGAAGAAGGCGATAGACGTCAATTTCAAGCACTACGCCTCGCCGGAGACGCGCTACTGTCCAGCGGGCGTTTATGAGATTCTGGGCGAGGAAGAAGGAAAGCCGTACTTGCAGATTAACGGGCAAAACTGCCTGCACTGCAAGACCTGCGACATCAAGGACCCGACCCAGAACATCAAATGGACGGTTCCTGAAGGCGGCGGCGGCCCGAACTATCCGAACATGTAGCAGTAAGGAAACTCTGGATTCCCGCCTGGCGGGAATCCAGCCTTTCCGCTCCTTTGTCGTTTCCGCATGGTAATATCACTCCTGTCCTGCTCTGGAAACCTGTCGTAGCTTTGGATTCCCACCTTCGCTGCGATGACGTATGATTAGATGCTGGATAGGGGAGCAAAGCGTGTTCTCCCTGACAGTCGCTTTATTAACAGCAAACACTATATAATGCTTTTCGCAAATAAAACGACTATCAGGTGCGGTTATTTTTTCGCACCGACTATAATCCACTCGTCATTCCCGCGAAGGCGGGAATCCAGTACGGCGCTGAAAGTTGCGATAGTTTTCCAGAACAGGAACGGCATTCCCATACCGCAAGAGGAATAGCATTCCCGCTTCTCGTCATACTGGACATCAGTCACAAACTTTGATGCAGCGCTGGATTCCCGCCTTCGCGGGAATGACGAGTGATTGGAAGTGGGGGCAAGGCTCTCACTCTCCTGATCGCTCAGGGAAGAGTATAATTATTCACGAAAAGCACTATAAAAAGATGGCTAACCACGCCACTGCAGGGGTTAAAAATTTTTAACCCCTACGCCGCAAGCGGGAAATGGGAGCAACGCGTGTTTTCACCTGTCGTCTCGTTATTTGTGGGAATCGCTATAATTACGAGAATTGCGGCAGGATACGGACGAGAGCACCCAATTTTCAATCCAGAGCGGATTCTCACCCGCCCCGGATGTACTCTACCGCCTCGCTAATCCTTGATATGCCGGTGACTTCCAGATTGCTGATAGGCTGGCGGGGCAGATTGGCATGAGGAACAAGAGCGCGGGTAAAACCCAGCTTGACCGCTTCTTTCAGGCGTTCCTGTCCCCTCGGAGCGGGGCGTATCTCTCCCGCTAAACCAATCTCTCCGAAAACGACCAGTTTTTCCGGCAGGGGGCGGTTGGAAAAGGAAGAAACAATGGCAAGCGAAGCCGCCAAATCAGCGGCGGGTTCATTGATACGCACTCCGCCGACAGCATTCAGGAACACATCCTGATCGAAGCAGGCAATGCCCGCATGACGATGCAGCACCGCAAGCAACATGGCAAGGCGTTGTCCGTCCAGCCCGACTGTCAACCGGCGCGGGTTGCCGTGCGCCGTATCAACCAAAGCCTGAATTTCTACAAGCAGGGAACGGCTGCTCTCCTGCGTGACGAGAATACATGAGCCGGGCACGTCCTGCCGATGCTGGGAGAGAAAAAGCGCGGACGGGTTTGATACGCCCTTCAAGCCTTTTTCGGTCATGGCGAAAACGCCAAGTTCATTGACTGCGCCAAAGCGATTTTTGAAGGCGCGAATCAGGCGAAAACTGGAATGAGTATCGCCCTCGAAGTACAGCACAGTATCCACGATATGTTCCAGCACACGCGGGCCAGCCAGTGTGCCTTCCTTGGTGACGTGGCCTACCAGAAAAAGCGCGACGCCCTGCTGTTTTGCCAGACGGGTGAGTTGCGCGGCGCATTCGCGCACCTGCGCCACCGAGCCGGGCGCGGAAGCAAGCTGGTCAGACCAAAGGGTCTGAATCGAGTCAATGACCGCAACCTGTGGACGTTCCCGCGCCAGTATGGCAAGAATTTTTTCCAGATGAATTTCAGTAAGCAGCTTCATCCGGCTTGCGGCAAGGCCAAGCCGCTGCGCCCGCAAGGCAATCTGCTCGGCGGACTCCTCGCCGCTCACGTAAAGGACATCGAGGCTCCGAGACAAGCTATTTAACGCCTGCAAGAGCAAGGTGCTCT
>Ga0099364_10000801_pt1 | contig 53322 bp, 48 predicted proteins | sample TergutTh196P3_FD_73070 | JGI IMG/M metagenome (GOLD analysis project Ga0099364, IMG submission 73070) | Microcerotermes parvus P3 segment gut microbial communities from Pointe-Noire, Republic of the Congo - Th196 P3 | ecosystem: Host-associated > Arthropoda: Insects > Digestive system > Gut ... | reverse complement strand
CGATGATTCGCTCGCCGTTTCCGGTGATGCAAATCAGGTCGAAGATTGCTTTTCGGTCGTTTTTGGTAAGTCCCAGTATTTCGACGTTGCCATAGGTCAAGTCGGCAATGCCTTCCGGGAGGTCTAATACCACATTTAGAAAATCGAGCATCACCTTCTTAATCCCGAACACGCGCTTGAAGCCAAAATCAGTCAACAAGTTGATATATACGCTCAAATCTTGCTTTTTGGACTTTTTCGGCAAAATCACTGCCTTTTTGGGTTTTACTGCCATGATGTATAACGTCTATAAAATATCAACCGCAAAAATACAAAATAGTTTTCAGTTTTCAGTTTTCAGTTTTCAGTTTTTTTTAAGCAGGTTAAATTTACAGAATTACAGTCTTGAATCAAATTCAGGATTTGCAGATTTGACAGATGACCGCACATATGAGGTGGGTTGTCAAAAATGTGGCAGTTCGTGGCTAAAATTTTTTGAAAAACTTTTCCGGAAATATTGCGGACGCTGTTTTTTTGATGGGATAATATAAATATGTCTTTTCCAACGTTTCAGGCTCGATGAAGCGTTTTTTTTCGTTTACCCGATCGAACAACATGATCAGGACGCTGAGGATAAGCGCATTGGCAATCATACCAAAGGCAGCTCCGGTCAAACGGTTGATCATCCCCAATGCCATGACGTCGGCTATTTTCGTCACTACGTAGCCTGAAGTGTATACCAAAATCAGAATCAGCGCAAAAATAATGATGAAAGACACAATGTAACAAAATGCGTCGCTTATCTGGAAATGTTTCTGCAAAAATGGTTCAAGTTTTCCCGTAAAAGCAAATCCACCCCAAATAGCCAGCGCCAGCGCCAATATCACAAAACTTTGAATAATAAAGCCTTTCCTGAAACCTTTGTATGCCCCCCACCCTAAACAGAGCAGAAGAAGGATGTCAACGATGTAACTCATTGGAATTATGAATTTTGAATTACGAATTATGAATTCAGTAAACTTTCGTAAAAGTTTCCATAATCCTGGATATAAGTATCGGGATTATGGTATAGTACCGGTTTATTGCTTGCTTTCATATTTTCATCCAGTTCGGGATGAATTTGATCGTTCACCACAATAAAAGCGTCGGAAAAATTGATAGCCAATTTGCTTAAAGTCACATAATTAGGCTTTTCCAACAATGATACATCCTTTTTGGAAATTCCATCGGTTAATGCCTTGGTTTTGAAATCGCGATTGAACTGATCTTCGAAACGGTCGTTATAAATGGAATAAACCACCTTTGCATTCGAAAAAAGAGGGTCTTCACGAAAAGCCTTCTTCACGTACAAAGGCACTAAACCCGTAAACCATCCGTGACAATGTACTATATTGGGTTGCCAGCGTAGTTTGCGAACCGTTTCGAGTACGCCGCGCCCAAAAAATACGGTACGCTCGTCGTTGTCGGGAAAATAATTGCCCTGCTCGTCCTCAAAAATGTATTTTCGATTGAAATAATCATCATTATCAATGAAATATACCTGCATCCTTGCCTGTTGAATGGAAGCCACTTTGATGATGAGCGGATGATCCGTATCATTGATAATCAAATTCATCCCCGACAACCGGATCACTTCATGCAATTGGTTTCTTCGCTCATTGATACTTCCGAACCTTGGCATAAACGTGCGGATTTCCCTGCCCTGCTCCTGTATACCCTGCGGTAAATACCGGCAAATTGCCGACATCTCGCTTTCAGGAAGGTATGGCATAATCTCCTGAGTAACAAATAATACCTTCATGCTATGTTTTGTAATGACACATTATAAAATTTGGCGCAAAGATACTAAAAAAAATTGAATAAAAAAAATGATGTACACCTAGAAATATAAGTCCCAAAAATTGAAAAGAGAATAAATCGAAACATTTTACAAAATTATCCGTATAATTCCGTATAAAAAGATGTTTTAGTTCTCTGCTTATGGCATTTTTAGACAGATTTAGAAGGATAACCAGCTCCGATGCGTTTATCCCTGAGATTGACGGATTGCGTTTTTTCGCTATTCTTCCGGTGATGCTGCTGCATGTATACAAGCATTTTCAGCGGCTTTATCCCGATAGATACGACGAAATCATCAATCACCCGTTCCATTCCTTTTTGGATTTTGGAGGCTTGGGCGTTGAAGTTTTTTTTGTGATTAGCGGCTGTATTCTTGGAATGCCCTTTGCTGCTCATGCCTTGTTGGGAACTCGTCAAGTGAACATCAAAAGGTATTTTATCCGGCGGCTGACGCGATTGGAGCCGCCGTTCCTGATTTGCATACTGGGAATTTTCTTGGCTCAGGTACTCGTGCTGAAAACCGATTTTGGCGGTTTTGAATCAGGCAATTTATGGGCGACTTTGACCTATACGCACGGGTTCATCTACGGAGCATGGAGCCCGATAAATCCGGTAACATGGAGTCTGGAAACGGAAGTGCAGTTTTACATCCTCGCGCCTTTATTGGCTTCCATGTTTTTGATCAGGAAGAAGATGCTGCGAAGATTGATCTTCGTTGGGATTGTTGTCGTGTGGACCACCATAAGAGCCTACACAAATACCGCTTTCGAAGAATACCATCTTGCCAATTCCGTATTGTACTTCTTCTGCCTCTTTCTTGTCGGGTTTCTTTTTGCGGATGTTATGTTGTTGGATTTAAAAAAATTAACCAAAAATTACTATTGGGATATTGTTTGCATGTTGAGCATGTGCGGCATCTTTCTTTTCTCATGGAAAAACCATTCGCCGATATTGCATTTGCTGTTTCTGGCGTCTATTTTCCTGTTTTTTGTATCTGTTTTCAAAAGCGTTTTTTGGAACAAGTTTTACACCTCAAAGCTAATCACCACCATCGGAGGAATGTGTTACAGTTTGTATCTGTTGCACTATCCCCTCATCGTGTTTTTGCTTCCGTATACATTAAAAATACAACTGTTTGATGATATCAGATGGAATTTGCTGGTACAAATTTTTATCCTGATTCCTTTGATCATTGTGATGACCAGTCTGTTTTTTTTGACCGTCGAACGTCCGTGTATGCGCAAGGACTGGCCTCAACGCTTGTATCACAAAATAAAATCTTTTAAACGTTAAAATACCATGTACCATTTTTGGCTTGTCATATTTTGGTTGTCGGTTTTCATCGTGTGCTACACATACGTTGGGTACGCCGTAGCGCTATGGCTGATGGTCAAAATCAAAGAGGCGGTTAAAGGGAGGCGCGTATGGCGTCAGGTTGAGGATTATCCCGAAGTAACGCTTTTGGTAGCCGCTTTCAACGAGAAAGATTTTGTGAACGCGAAGGTGCGCAATTCACTTGAACTGGATTATCCTAAAGAACTGTTGAAAATTATGTGGGTCACCGACGGCTCAGACGACGGCACGCCCGAATTGTTACAACAGTACCCGGAAGTCACTGTATACCACCGTCCCGAACGAGCCGGAAAAATCGAGGCAATGAATCGGGGCGTACATTTGACTGACAGCCCGATTGTCATCTTTTCCGACGCCAACACCATGTTGGGCAAAGAATCGGTTCGACGTATTGTCCATCTATTCGCAAATCCGGAAGTTGGTTGCGTGTCGGGCGAAAAAAGAATTGTTGGCAACGAAAAAGATACGGCTTCGGGCGCCGGCGAAGGACTGTACTGGAAATATGAATCATTTCAAAAGCGATACGACGCTCGTTTGTATTCGGTAGTGGGCGCCGCCGGCGAGTTGTTTGCCATACGCCGCGAACTGTACGCCGAAGTAGAAAGCGATACTTTGCTGGACGATTTTATGATTTCTCTGCGTATTGCCATGCAGGGATATGTCACGCAGTATGATCCTGACGCTTATGCCTACGAAACTTCGTCGGCAAACGTTAAGGAGGAATTGAAACGCAAAGTCAGAATAGCGGCAGGCGGATTTCAGTCCATCGTGCGGCTTGCTCCGCTGCTCAATATTTTCAGGTATGGCATCCTGTCGTTTCAGTACATTTCGCACCGCGTATTGCGGTGGACGCTGGCTCCGCTGTGTTTGTTGCTGTTGTTAGCCGGTAATGCAGCATTGGCTTGCGAGGCAGGTTGGTTCTCCTGTCGTTTTTTTCCTGTTGTTTTTTGGTTACAGGCGCTTTTTTATGCGATGGCATTATTGGGCTGGTTTCTGGAAAACAGACATATAAAACTCAAAATACTGTTCGTTCCTTATTATTTTTTCATCATGAACCTATCCGTTTATTTGGGATTGTTCAGATATATGAAGAAATCGCAGGATGTAAAATGGGAGCGCGCTCAAAGAAGATAAAATAAAAAAAGTAATATGACATTAAAACAAAAAACATTGCAAGGATTAAGTTGGAGTTTCATTGATAATTTTGTAACTCAGACTGTTTCAATTGTCGTATTCACAGTTTTGGCAAGGTTGCTCATGCCTGACGATCTGGGTATACTGGGAATGCTCACTTTTTTCATTGCCATCATGACCTCGCTTGTCGACTGCGGTTTCGGTTCGGCATTGATACAAAAAAAGGACAGTACGCAAACTGATTACTGCACTGTTTTTTATTTCAACATTGCTGTAGCGGTCTTTTTGTATGCGATCCTGTTCTTTTCAGCCCCCGCCGCCGAATCTTATTTTGAAATGCCCGAACTTACGCCCATTTTAAGAGTTGCGGGTATAGGATTACTCATCAACGCTTTTGGAGCCATACAGCTGACGCTTTTGATCAAAAGGATCGACTTCAAAACAAAAACCAAAATATCGTTAACTTCCGATATATTAGCGGGTATTATCGCCATTGTTTTGGCTTATAAAGGATTCGGAGTATGGAGTTTGGTCTGGAGAATCCTATTGGGGCAATCTTTCACGCTCATATTGCTGTGGATATTGAACTCATGGCGTCCAAGCATCGTTTTTTCCGTCAAAAGTTTTAGAGAATTGTTCGGATTTGGTTACAAATTGGCATTTGCCGGTTTGATCAACACCATATTCACCTACATATTTTATCCTATCATTGGGAAAAATTTTTCCACAGCAAGCTTGGGGTTCTATACCACTGCCGAAAAATACACCACCCCTTTTTCAGCAACATTGACCCATAACATTCAACGGGTTTCCTTTCCTGTGTTATCGACAGTTCAAGACGATCAGGAAAAACTGCAATGGGGATACCGGAAAATCATCAAAAGCACGATGATGATCGCTTTCTCGCTATTGCTGGGATTGGCTGCCGTAGCCCAACCGATGATCAGCATATTGATAGGAAATGAATATTTACCGACAGTTCCGTATATTCAATTAATGTGTTTATCTGCAATGCTTTATCCATTGCATGCCCTCAACTTGAATATCATCATGGTTAGAGGGAGGTCAGATTTGTTTTTAAAGTTGGAAATCATCAAGAAAACCATCCATGTGCCGCTTATTTTTGTAGGTATTTATTTGGGTATCGAAGCATTATTGATTGGTACGTTTATTATTTCCGTTATTGCCTACTTTTTAAACAGTTATTATTCGGCGGGGTTGATCAACTATTCTTTTAAAGCGCAATTGATAGATATTTTACCGTTGTTAGCGGTTGCCCTGGGCGTATCGCTGTTTGTATGGAGCTTCACATTTTTGGAATGGAACAACTGGCTGACCATTGTCCTGCAAATCGGTGTCGGATTCTTGTTGACCATCCTTATCTACGAAATCATGAAGCAGCCTAATTATTTAGAAATGAAAGAAATAGTCGTAGATACGTTACGAAAAAGTTTACTTTCTAGGTTTTAAAAGCATCAATCAGATTGGATTCCTGATCCGCATAATGTGTACGTTTTGTAAAATAACTGCCAAAACCTTTCAATGCGTTTTTAATCCTGTTTGTAAAACTTTTGAAAAGCGAACCATCAGCGTCTAAGGTATTGGTTGCAGTCATCACCCTGCATTTCCTGCTCAAAATAAGTTTTAACTTGCCATATTTCAGTAATCCCAAAGCCATGGAGCCGTCTTCTCCGCGTTTTAATTCAACCCTGTAGCCAACTTTTCTGCCATATTCAGCCCTGTAAGCAAAAGTCAATCCTCTCGCAGCCAACTCCGGTCTCTTGAAAGACAAAAGCCACACATGTACATCTCTGCAAAATTCAAATATCTTGAGACCCCATTTGGGATGTTTTTCATCAGGGATGAAACTCCATAAGGAGGAGACGCATACAATACCCGGTTTTTCTAATGCTTTGATGTAAGTTTGGATATAATGGGGAGGGTACAAACTGTCGGAATCGATACAAAAATAGTATTTGCCCTTTGCGTGTTCCAATCCGCAACGACGCGCATATCCGCAACTTTTTTGCATTTCGGTATACCATTTTATTCCTGCATCGTCAAAAATCTCGGCGGTGCGATCTGTTGAATCATTATCCACGCCAATGATTTCGATGGGATAATCGCAACAGCTTTCGCTGAGCGCCCATAAACAACTAAACAACCGGGTTTCTTCGTTTCTGGCAATAACCGCAACAGTAGCCATAGGCGAATCTGTTGCTTGATAACGCATTAACTTGTTTCTAACTTCTTCTACGATTGATTTCGGGACGGAAGAATACGGCTTTTCAAAATACTCCAGATATTTGGCATACCAACTCATACTTTTGAACTATATATAATTATTAAAAACTGAAAACTGAAAACTATATAATGCGAAAAAACTTCTTCACCCGAGCGCTTGCATATCTGCCTGACTTTTCGGTAAATTGCAACAAACTGTACCATAAAGTGTCCCATTTTCCCGAAAACGAAAATTGCATGATTTTCAAATAATCACGAACAAAATGTTTGCTTTCGGCTAAGTCAAAAAAACGCAAATCAATACCATCTCTGATATATCTTTTTCTCAGTGATTTACTCTTACTTCCAAAATCCGGTAACATATCGTTGAGGAAAGTTTCAGAAAATTGCAGCCGTTCTCGACGTGATTTACCGGCATTCACTCCGCCCGGATGCAAGCGGTACATGGCAAAATAATCGGGAAAAAAGAACCCTTTACCCTTGTCTAACGCTTTACAGTAGACGGTGTCGTCAATGCAATACTTGTATTTGCTAATATTGCTGACACATTCAGCTCGTAAACATACGGTTAATGTAAAAAACAGATAACTGTCGAAAAAGTCATCAAAAGTAACCGTTCTGCCTTTGGGATATTTATCAATACCCGGTCTTTCAAATTCATTAATCTTATCTTGATCAATGACCAGAGTTCTGTATTTTCCTCCACAAATTGCATAATCGGGATGTGTTTCCAAAAAATCTACCTGTTTTTGCAATTTCAACGGGTCTGTCCAGTAATCATCGCCATCGCACAGCGCGATGTATTTTCCGCGTACATTTGGAAACAGATATTTCGCCCAGATTTGATAGCCTTTTGAATATTGATTTTCTGTTTGATAAATTGCCTTGATAACATCTGGATGACGGGCTTCGTATTCGCGGATAATATCAGCGGTTTCGTCAGTTGAAGCATCGTCGTGAATCAATAATTCGATGGGGAATGATGTTTTTTGCATCAAGACGCCATCCATGCATTGCTGGATAAAAGGCGCATGATTGTATGCAACAGTACAAATACTAACCATAGGTGTTTCCATAATACCAATTTAAATAAGATTAATGAAGCGGAGGCGTTCCTATAATGTCCTGCGTTTTGTTGTTATTTTCATAATAGGCGTTGGGCAACAGTACCATGAATGTTGAACCTTCGTCTTTACGGCTGACTAAATGTATCGTACCGTTCATTTTTTGCACATATTCATTTACAAGGCTCAACCCAAGTCCGGCGCCTTCAAAAGCCCTTCCGTATCCTTCGCTTTCCTGCCGGAATGGTTCAAAAATAGTGCGGTGCATGATTTCGTCTATTCCTACGCCCGTATCCATCACTTTTAAATCTAACCAATCATTGCCATCAATGCGTACAATTCCGATTTCTATCTTTACGCCGCCTGTGATGGTGTATTTAATAGCATTGTTAATTAGATTACTCAATATTTTGTACAAAACCCGTTCGGCAATGGCAATACCGATAACGCCATTCACTTCGGCAAACAGATAAAGCCCTTTATGTAAAGCCGTTGCCTTGTGTATATTGATCTGTTCCAGCAACATCTGGTTTACGTTCACTGCCGTAATTTTGAATGATTTATTGTCTGATTGTAACATTGAGAAGTCAAGTATTGAATTAACAGTATCCAACAATCGGCGGCCACTCTGATCGATAACTTCCGCCATCTCATGATGATATGGATCGCTGAGCGCTTCCTTCAGCATGGTTGAGAATCCTAATATCCCGTTTAGCGGAGTGCGTATTTCGTGAGTCATTGAGGTGAGAATATGCGACTTGGTTCTGGCTATTTCTTCAGCCTCTTCTTTGGCTTTTCGTAAGGTCTGTTCAATATTTTTTTGCGCTGTGACGTCAATCACCTGTATGAGCGTTTCGTGTATATCCTTTTGTACATAATTTTCGTAAACCACAGGTTCGGCGAAAAATTGCAGGGTACCCACCTCATTGATGATCATTTCCTGATTGATGATCCGTTTCCCTGAATAGACCGCATCGCGGATTTGTTCGCGGGTAATTCCGCCAATATGTACATTTTCGCACATTTCTTCCCACAAATCCCTGAAAAATTGGTTGACAAAACTATTTGCAGGCTCCTTGATCCGAAACATTTGGAGGAACTGGTTGTTGACAATCATCACTTTTTCGTTTTCGCTCAACAACAAAACGCCAACATCCGAATGGTCAATGATGGTGCGAACTCTATGGTATGACTTTTGCACTTCTATGTCCTGCATTCTGACATGAGTAACATTTCTGAATATGAAAAGATGCGCAAAAAATCTGTGACCGCGGAAAATGGGAATATAATCTCGCGTATAAAATTCGGCTGTTTTGTTGAAAAACAATTCCCGTTCTCTATCCTCAAGGCGTTTTTTCATCAAGTCCCGAGTTTCATTCCTGAGCAAAACGCGGTCTCTTACCAAATCGAATGTAGCCTCCAATATGCCCGATTGATTAATATTTGCATCAAAATCAGCGCCCAGCAGTTTTCCTATTTTTTCGTTGGTATACAATACGCTGTTGTTATCGTCTACCAGCAAGATGCCTACCTCTAAATTGTTGATGATACTTTGAATGGATACATTAGCATCGGCTAATTTCAGCTCTGTCTGCTTATTTTTGGTGGTGTCGATGAGCAGCCCATTGTATATTAACTCGCCGGATGCTTTTATTTCCAGCATGGATGCTTTTACAATCAACCATTTGAAACCTACAGACGGGAAATAAAATCGTCCTTCGAAAGAAATTTCCGGATGAAGGCTTTCAAGTTCTTTTTTAACCTTGAAAAAAGCGTTGAGATCATTCGGATGAATGATTTGTTGCATCTTCTTCAACGATATTTTTGAAACTATCTTTATTCCGGACCATTGTTCAAATTGCGGACTGATATAATCCAATATGATGTCTTCGTTTGGCGAAAGAGTAACCTGAAATATGCATCCCGGAAATTTTGCAGAAATATCTTTGAATTTTTTTTCCGAATTTTTTAATTCTCTCATGATCGTTTGCCGTTCAATGAAATGGCTGATGCTACAAGCAAAAGATTGCGCCATTTCTACCATGCTCTTGTTCCATTCGCGGGCATGAGAATAGACCATGTAACCAAACACGCCGTAAAATCTACTGTTGACAAAGAGAGGAGCAACAAGAATGGATTTGATGAGCGATGAATTGAAATAATCGAACAATTCCGGACTAATTTGTGTCATATTGTCGATACAATATGGTTTTCCTTTTTTCAACGTGTCGATCATATGCACAAATACCGAACCATCAAATTCATCTTGCGAAAGATACTTTGGATGAAGTGAAGGACTGGAATATTCATAACTTTTCGTGAATAGATGACTTTCAGCGTCATACGTGTAAATAAAAACCCGTTCAATAGCAGCATTTTTCAACCCGATATAATCCAATACCTTTTTGAGTGCCTGTTCGTTATCATCGAAATACTGGTTGAGCTTGTACGACACATTTGCCAAAAGTTCCTGGTTCAAATAATTCAAGTTGAGTTCATCGTCAATCGTTTTTCGGTCATAGAAATTTGCGGTGATATTGCCCACCGTACCCGCAAAACTGAAGTCGTCATCTTTCCATTTCCGCTTTTTGATGGATACAATTTCGATAAATCCGAACATTTTTTGCCTGATACGTATCGGAACCAGTAAGAGCGACTGCACATGTTCCGGTCTTTTCCAGCAACGCATGAATCCTTCAAGTTTCTCGCCTTCCGAGTAATGAAGCGTTCCAATATAATCGGGTAAATGATTGAGCGGCGGTATTTTTTCAATTATGCCGCGAGGGATTACCGGCTCATTTTTTGCCCAAATATAGCGGCAAACCATCTGTTCATTGTCTATCTCGTAGAGGCTTACCTGATCGGAATGTAGCGAACTGCCTATTTTGTTGATGACCACCTGAAGTTTATGTTCAAAATCGTCAGTGGAATTAAGGGTAATGGCAATGTCGGATATATGATGATGTCTTTGCAAGCTTCTTTTGAGCCGGTGCCCTGTTTCCATTTGAACGGTTACATCTTTCTGAAAACAAGTCATCACACACGATTCTCCTTCATTCTGTTGATACCACGCATTCGTTTTGAGATATTTCACCTCGCTGTTTTTACTGATGATCCGGTAAGAAAATTCGTGGTAACCGTTTTTCAGCAAGATTTTCACTTGTTGCATCAAAAATCTGGTATCTTCAGGATGGGCAGTTTCGTAAAAAAGATTGGTATTGTTATAAAATTCCTTACACGAATAACCGTAAATTTTTTCAAATGTGTTGCCTGCATAAACACATTGGAAGGGATCAAAATGAAAGATAAGGTGTACAAACTCAAAAGAGTCTTCAATGATATTTAGTTGGGTGAACAAATCCAGGTAACGACTGTATTCACCGGGCGTTTTCTTCAAATCATCCAATTCAGTCGCTGACTTCCTTTGGAGAGTGGGCTTTCTGTTGCGAGATACAACGGATACTATATTTTGCGTCATATACGGATGTGTGTGTGTGCTAAACCGACTTTACATATTGTATACGACTGCAAACGTGTTAATGTTTCAATTATTCGGATTTTTTTTTGCCGATAAGCAGTATCAGGTGTATTTCAATACTATACCTTGAAGCGTATCCATTAATTCATTTATATCCAATGAAGTAACTAGTGTCATGCGGGTTTGTTTAAAATCGGGCAGCCCTTTGAAATAGTTGGATAAATGTCGGCGCATTTCAAAGATTCCAACGGGAATTCCTTTATATTCAATTGATTTTGCAAGATGCATCTTGGCAAGTTCCACTTTTTGCGCGATGCTGAGCGGCGTTTGGGGTTCGCCTGTCTGCAAAAAATGCTTGATTTCGGCAAATATCCATGGACGTCCGTAAGTAGCGCGTCCAATCATGATACCGTCTACGCCGTACCGGTCGAACATTTCGCGGGCTTTCTCCCCCGAACCGACGTCGCCGTTGCCGATGACGGGGATCTTCATGCGCGGGTTGTTTTTCACTGCGCCTACAAGCGTCCAGTCGGCTTCGCCCGTATATAATTGCGCCCGTGTTCGCCCGTGAATGGTAATGGCGGCAATACCCGCGTCCTGCAACCGTTCGGCGACGTCTACGATATTTTTGGAGTTTTCGTCCCAGCCTAAGCGGGTTTTCACCGTTACCGGAAGTTTCACCGCCTGAACAATGGCTTTGGTCATTTCCACCATTAGCGGCACGTTGCACAGCATACCGGCACCGGCGCCTCGCGTAGCGATCTTGCGCACAGGACAGCCAAAGTTAATATCAATCAAGTCGGGACGGGCTTCCTCGACAATTAAAGCGGCTTGTACCATAGCGTCAACCAAATGTCCGTAAAGTTGTATGCCGACGGGGCGTTCGCCATTCTCTATTTCCAACTTTTTGAGCGTCTTACGGGCATCGCGAATCAATCCGTCGGACGATACGAACTCCGTGTACATCATATCTGCGCCGAAATGCTTGCATACATAACGAAACGACGGATCGGTGACGTCTTCCATAGGGGCGAGAAAAAGAGGCTTTTCGCCCAAATCTATGGCGCCAATTTGCATGTATCAGATGTTTATTTTATTGGGATGCACCGGATGGGCGATCCGCTATTTTATTTAATACCACAGCAATTGCTCCATCTCCGGTGACATTGCAAGCCGTTCCGAAACTGTCGATGGCAATGTATAAGGCGGTAACCAAGCCAATGGTTATTTCGTCAAAACCCAGCATGGATTGAAGAATGGCTATTGCCGCCATGATGGCGCCACCCGGAACACCCGGCGCTGCGACCATGATGATACCCAGCATCATGATAAAACCTGAAAAAAGTCCAATATCGAAGGGACTACCCGTCAACAGGCAGACGGCTAAAGCCATGGCAACAATTTTCATGGTGCTTCCTGAAAGGTGAATCGTTGCGCACAACGGAACGCAAAAGTCGGCAATATCCTCCCTGACGCCGTTCTTTTTCACTTGCGACAGCGTAACCGGAATGGTGGCTGCCGACGACGAAGTGCCTAATGCCGTCATGTATGCCGGCAACATTTTGAACAACAGTTTAAAGGGATTTTGACCTGTCAAAGCGCCAGCTGTACCGTATTGAATCAGTAATAAAAGTATATGCAATACAAAGATTACCCCGATGATTTTGCCAAACACGCTGATAACGGTAAAAGCAGAGCCACTGTAGGACATGTTGAGGAAAATACCGAAAATAAAAACCGGCAAAAACGGGACAATCACCGCCGAAATGATACGTTCGATGATACGCTTAAATTCTGTCAGCGCTAATCGCAAAGTTTCGCCCTTGCTCACTGCTATGCCGATGCCTAAAGTGAAAGCCAGTATCAAAGCCGTCATTACTTCAAAAACAGGCGGCATGCCTATGGAAAAGTAAGGGTGTAACAAGGATGATTCAGGGTTGTCTACAGTTGCCAGCGTTGCGCTTGGTTCTATCAAATACGGAAAAACAGCCCTGCACGAAAAATAAGTAAAAAAACCGGAAAAAAGGGTTGAACCATAGGCAATCAACGTTGCTATTGCCAGCAACCGTCCGGCGCTTTTTCCCAGATCGGCAATGCCCGGAGCTACCAATCCCAAAATAATCAGAGGGATGCAAAAAAACAGAAAAGATGCAAAAATACCGTTGAACGTAACAAAAATACGTACAACAGGAGCGGGGAAAACTAAGCCCAGCAGGATACCCGATATAATTGCAATAATGACTCTGGGGAGTAATCCTATTTTACTTATTTTCATGTTTTTTGTACACAAATACATTTATACACAATTCCGGCAAGTATAGCCCCCACAATCGGTGCAAGGATAAACAGCCAGAGTTGTTCCACTGCCCAGCCGCCAACAAAAACAGCCTGACTGATGGAACGCGCGGGATTGACTGAGGTATTGGTTATCGGTATGCTGATCAAATGTATCAGCGTCAGCGTTAATCCGATTGCCAGCCCTGCAAAGCCCGATGGCGCGCTTTTATCGGTAGCGCCAAGTATGACCAGCAGGAACACGAAAGTTAGCACAATTTCGGCTACAAGAGCCGCCAACATGCCGTACCCGCCGGGCGAATGATCGCCGTAACCGTTGGCTGCAAAATTGCCAATGTTACCGAAACCCTTGATCATGAAAATAACGGACGCGGCAACTAAAGCGCCTGTTACCTGCGCACAGATGTATGGAACAAGATCCTTGCCCGACATTCTGCCGCTTGCCCATATGCCAAGCGATACGGCAGGATTGAGGTGAGCGCCCGAAATATGCCCGATGCCATACGCCGCCGCTACAATAGTCAGTCCAAAGGCTAACGATACGCCCAGATAACCAACATTCCCGCCTGCAAAGATTGCAGTTCCACAACCTCCGAGCACCAATACAAATGTGCCGATGAACTCTGCAAAAAACTTTTGACTTGTTTTCATTGATAGATAATGTTTTATGATTAAAATTAAGATGAAAAAGAATTTTCAAATATAACAAATATTTTAAGAAAATGTTTGATCAACTGTTACAGATTGTTCTGTCACACTCAAGTTCGCCTTTGCGCCAAGTACCAACGGATAATTAACGCCGGCATGACCAGCCGGAAATCCGAACGCCACAGGGTAATCGTAATTTTCCACATGGCTGGCAATAATTTCGCAGGCTGTTAAGCCGAATGAGGGTTCGCTGTCGCGCATTCCGGTCATAGCCCCTACCAACAGTCCTTTCAATTTGGCTAATTGCCCGCCAAGCTGCAGGTTGGTCATCATTCTGTCCAAATGATACAAATCTTCATTCAGATCCTCAATGAACAGGATACATCCGTCTGTTTGCCATTGGTAAGGCGTTGCATTCAGACTGTAAATCACGGAAAGATTGCCGCCAATCACCGGCGCTGTTGCATTTCCACAACGATTCAATGGATGGGCGGGCAGTTGGTAAGCCGGCATTTGTCCGAACAGCGTCTTGCGAAGGTATTCCCATGATTGCTTGCTTTCGTCGTTCTGCTCGCCGGCAAGGTCAATGGGCATGGGTCCGTGAATTGATTGCCAGCCTAACCGGTTCACAAAATATGAAGCCAAAGCGGTAATATCGCTGTAGCCTGTTAACCATTTGGGAGGAAATGACGTAGAAAGACTTTCGAGATCGTTTAATAGTCGGCTGCATCCGTAACCTCCCCGAACACAAATAATGGCTTTGATCTCAGGGTTGCGCATCATCATTGCCAAATCGACCAAACGTTGCCAATCGTTGCCGGCAAAAACGCCATCCTGTAATGGTAAGCCGGCGCCCGCTTTAACCCGTAAACCCCACGATTGAAGTACAGGTATCACCGGCTCCCATTGAGCAGGAGCAATCTGGTATGCAGGAGCGATCAAAGCAACCGTATCTCCGCTCTGCAAAAAGGGTGGAGCAATTATTTGATTATTTTTCATTCGCGCGCATTTTGTTGAGTTCGGCAGCAATGATTGCACGGATATGTTCCGTCAGTTGTCTGGTGTTCATATCTTTGAACGATTCGTAAGTAACCGGCGGCAGGATGTTCAGATGAATCTTCTGTTTTTTGTTCGGGAAGAAGCCCTTTTCGGGAAGCGCTTTGTACGAACCGTCGATGACTAAGGGCAAAATATCGGTTTTTTGTTGCAGGGCAAGAAGAAACGCCCCCTCCTTGAATGTGCGCAGTTCGCCGTTACGCGAACGGGTTCCTTCGGGAAAAATCATGATCGAACTGCCATTCTGTAGATGCGCCGCGCATTGTCTGAACATCTTTCGTTGGCTTTTCGTACTGCTGCGCTCCAATTTAACGTGGCGATTCATCCACAGGTTCCAACCGATAATGGGCAGTTGGAACAGCGATGCTTTGGACACCCATTTGAAATGCAGGAAAGTACGGTAAATGAACGGAATATCGAGCATCGACTGATGGTTGCAAATCATCACATACGCTTTTTCAGGATTTGCATTTTTGCGTCCGGAAATGGCAACGCTCCAAATCGGACTTAACCATGAATAACATGAAGCCCAAAGCGTTGACGTTATATGCAGGAATACCAAACGGCGATCGAACCAAAACGTAGTAACCCGTATGATAACCGCAAACGGAAAATAAAAAAGCGATACTGCAACGAGCAAAAAGAGGTGATATACAGAAACTAAATAATAATACATTGGCAAATTCTTTCAAACATTTTTAAACAATTTTTCGGAATTAACGCTCAACCCACTTAATGTTTGTACCGGAATTTTCGTGATGCCTTCATATACGGTACCGGCGTCGTAATTTCCATTTTCCTGCAAAATAAAAACATTTATTCCCTTTTCTTTTGGCGAAACTACCCAATATTCTTTAACGCCGCCGGTTTCGTATATTTTGAATTTTTCATTCAAATCGTATCGTTGCGACGAGAGCGACAGAATTTCGATCACCATATCGGGCGCGCCAAGACAACCTCCTTCATCTAATTTGGAACTATCGCATACCACGCAAATATCAGGCTGAACTACAGTATATATTTGATGATCTGCCGTATTATCAGGATTTGTTGGGAAACGTACATCAAACGGGGCATAAAAAACCTGACATTCGCCGGTGTGCTTTTCAATGTAATTAAACAGATAATTACCCAAACGGCTCGTTACGATTGCATGGGTTAATTTTGGCGCGGGCGACATCAATCGGATAAAACCATTCAGCAATTCCCGCATTTTGTTATCCGCCCATGTCAGATAATCTGCATACGTATATTGCCGGTTCAAGTCTAATGTACATTCCATCTTTTTATTCCTTAAATTGATGAAACACAAAAGCAAAAAACAAAAATCCTACCAACAATAATCCGGAGAGTTTGTTTTTGGAATTTGTTGTCTGTTGCTTCATCGAGAAACTCAGTAAGTTGGGATTCAGTTGGGCAACATCGGGCATATCCTCGTGGTGCCATTTTCCAATCACCGTTCCTTTTTGCAGGAGTACGAGACCGGGATTGGCGCGGATAATCGTTTTTAGCGTGATCTCGTCCGTAAAGCAAAAATCGTAAGTCAATCCTAATTTCTGTTTCAGGGGGTCAATTTCGCTTTGCGGCGATGCGGTCAGGCAATAGAACTTGTAGCCGTGCTCGTGGCAAAAGTCGGCTATTTCCGAAGCCTTGTCCAATCCTTTCCAACTGCTTTTGTTCAGGCGTTGCGCTATCAACAGGAACGTGTAGCTCTCGTCGGCAAGTACGTCTTCGGTGATGTCAAATCCTCCGGAGGTAGTGATGGAAAAGTCGTGAATAGGCGGGGTATAACCCTTTTTGATTAATGTTGTTTTGGTATCTTTCCACACCCAAGTGGTATCGTCCCAAGGGTAATCGTTCACGGGAAATTCTTTGGTTATTCCGTCTTTTTCCATAATCACTTTCGAATCGTATTCATCCAGCGGCATTCCTTCAGGGACGGACATTCCCCATGCAATGTCGGCGCCAATGTGGTAAGGTCTGAAATCGAACCAGGGCTGGTGGCGGAAACAATGCAGCGAAATTCCTACAATCATCAAAGTAATCGTGCTTACCCAAATCCACTCGCCTACAGGACTGTATGCGGGGATATATTTTTTTCGGTAGACGAACACAATGATAGCCAGCGCCATGAACGCTATATTTTTGTAAAACGTTTGCCAATTGGTAAGAATCAGCGCGTCGCCAAAGCAACCGCAATCGGTTACAGGATTGGTCAGGGCGAGGATAAAGGTGAGCGGGGTGTAAAAACCCATAAACAACAATACGCCCCAGGCAGTTTCTTTCATCCGCAAACCCAGTACCAACGTTACGCCAATCACAAACTCCACCGCATTTTGCACAATTGCCAGCACAAAAGCAAGCGGTTGCATCCACTCCATGTTGAAGGCAGTGAAATATTCTATGAATTTGTAAGTTGAACCCCACGGGTCGATACTTTTTACGAACCCGGAATAAATGAATGTGAGCCCCAGCAAAATACGGGCTGCAATAGCAATATATTTCATACAATTTATATTATTTACATGATTATTCTTTGATGTTATACGCCATCAGCACAGTTCCGTGACGAATGTACATGATACCTTTATCTATGACAGGATGCGCCCAATGCGGTCCTTCGCCTTTCGTGATACGAAATTCGCTGACTATTTCAAATTTTTCGGGGTTGGGCTTCACCAATCCCATGGTTCCGCGTCGTTCGTCGTAACAATAGAGCATGTTGTCGGCGGTGATGATGGCGCCTTTTCCTTTGCCGTCGCCCCATGGAGTTTCATACTGCGTGGCGCCGCTGTTCCAGTCCACAGCCATCCAGTTGCCCTGAGTGTTGCTGAGCCAGTTGGTGCCGTAAAGCGTGCCATCGACCAAGACAACGCCTCCATGATGCGTATCAAATTCGTTGTTGCGCCACAGCAGTTCTACGTCGGTTGCGTCGTCATTCAACTGCAACATAAACGAGCCAAAGTCGTAGCCCGAAGTGATGAAGATACGCCCATTGCTGAACACGGGAGAAACGGGAGTCGTGCTTTCTTCGCTGTTCAGGCGGGCTTCCGGATCGGTTCTTTTCAAGTGCTCTCGTCCCCATTCGTTGAATTTCCATTCAATGTTTCCGGTTTCAGGATGGACGCCGATGATGTGGTGTCCGGTGATACCGATAATTTGCCTTTTTCCGTTATGCACGATCATAATGGGCGATGCGTAATTGATAGGGTCGCCCAGCGCTTCGGTTTTCCAGACTACTTCTCCTGTTCTTATATTCAGCGCCACCATGACGGTTTGTTCGCCGCAGGGCGTATAAATAACTTTATCATCGTAAACCAATGGCGATTCCGATGCGCCCCATGAACCATACTTGATGCCAAACGCCGAAGCGGTCGCTTGCCAGATGATGTTGCCATCAGCGACGTCTATGCACGACAAGTCGCCCATGCCGTTGGTGACGAACGCCCTGTTTCGATAAACGGTAGGCGTAGCGCGGGTTTCGGGGTACGACCTGTCCCAGGCTATTCCGTACTCGGTCTCATATATCTTTTCCCCGTCAAGGGAGTAGGCTATAAACAATTCTCTGTCATTATCTTCATTCAGTCCGGTGATGTAAATTCGGTTGCCAACGATAACGGGGCTGGAATATCCTTTGCCCACATCGGAGGTTTCCCAAAGCAGTTGCGGTCCTTCTTCTGCCCAAGATTTTAACAAGCCTGTTTCGGGATAAATTCCGCTTCGGGCGGGTCCCCTGAATCCGTAAGGCGATTGCGCCGAGAGAGATATTACCCAAAAAATGCTACATATGAATATTATGTGTTTCATTTTGTTTGTCATTAATTTACCATGTTTTCGCCGAAACAAAACAATGTTCCTCTTGATGTGAGAATGTAAAATCTATCTTGGATCACCGCTGGCGAAGCCACAATCTGTTCGCCCGTGTCGTACTCCCAGTCAAGGGTTCCGGTGACGGCGTCGAGAATAGATATTATTCCGGATTTTGTGCATACGATGATTTTATCTTTGCAAATCAATGGCGAACTTTCGCCCGCGCTGCCTTTCAGCAAAAATTTCCACTGAACGCTCCCGTCTTTACGGTTGATGGAGTACAGATGCTGGTCATGCGTCAGGTAATACAGGTTGCCGGATGAAACGGCGGGTACTGAAACAAAACTGCCGTCATTGTCGGCTGCATCCACTATTTTTTTGTGTTGGATAATTTTGCCATCTTTCAATTGACATTCATAAATATTTCCGGAATAGTCGCCTATGTAGCAGAAATCACCAATGATAGCGGGCGAAGCGGGGACGTAATTGTCCAACAGCAACGAATCGGTAGCCTCGCCTGTTTGGCAATTGATCAGACGCAGCCACGAATCGCATCCTCCGAAAATCACATGATTTTTCCAAAGCGCCACAGCGCCATTAAGATAATATCCTGATTCAAAACGGTTTATTTCTTCTCCTGTTCGGCTGTCGAGGCAATATAGATAATTGTCGTAACTTCCGAAAACGACTGCCATTCGTCCGTCAAAATTTGCATAGTTAGGCGAAGCCGCTATCTGCCCCATCGTTTCAAAAGTCCACAGCGTATCCTTCCGCGAAAGCGAAACAGCGTTCATCATGCCGTCTATACGCCCGATGTACAGTATGGAATCGTGAATCATGGGCGTTGCTTCTACGGCAGTTTGAAAATCGTAAGTGAACACCTGCTTTCCGTTTAAATCCACGCCCCGTATATGTCCGCGTCTGTCGCTCCAGTAGACCACGCCATTAGCCACTACCGGCGACGAAGACGATCGCGCATCGCTTTTGAAAGTCCACAGCAAATCCGGCTGCTTCGGCAGGGATATATCCGTATATCCGCTCAACGACTGATCGCCGCGAAACAGTGGCCAGTCCAAAGGACCGTAGCCGCTATGAAAATATGAGCCGCCACCGCAACCGGTTAAAATCAACAGAAATATAAAAATCAAAATTCGGTTCATGTGGTCATCGTTTAGAAAGAAAGTAGCATTTGCCAAATGTACGTGGCGCCGTTAGCGTCTACCATTTTCCAGACTCGTTCCGCTAAATCGGGGCAACCCTGTATTTTTTCGCAATTGATGTCGCGCAGGTGTTCCTGCCACGTCACACAAGTACCGGCGGGACGGGCTGTTGCAGAAGGAATTGCGCTACGGGTTTTAAAGTCGCTATTCGGGCGCACTGTCAATTCTTCGAGAGGCTCGTCCGGGCTATCGTATACGCCAAATTCGCGCGTTGCTTCCACCATAGCCTTCATATTTTCGATTTTGGGTTCGTTCTGGATAATGGCGCTGGCATCCATGATATATCCGCCTTCTTTTCCGACTATATTGATGAGTTTTTTGACTTCTGCGCGTACCTGTTCGGGCGTTCCTACGGCAAGCGTTACATTACTCAATCCGCCGCTGATGGCAAACTTGTCGTGAAGTTTGTTGTGAACCGTCTGCGGGTCGCCGCGATCTATATGGTAGACGATACTGCGTTCGGGCAATTCGCGGAATGCGTCGAGATGTGCATCCCAGTTGCCTTCGGCGTAGAACATGGTTTGATGACCTTCCTTCCACAACTGCTCAATGATGGGGCGAACGGTGGGCCAATAGATATTGTCGAATTGTTCCGGTTGGACAAAAGGCACGCATCCGCGATGCATCCAGTAACCGATGGGCAGTTGCGAGGCGGGATCGGCTGTTTGAGAAGCCAGCCAGTGCAGATGAGGCATGAGCGCTTCGCAGGCTTTCATCACTTTGTCGGGTTGTTCAAACAGGTCCATGGTTAAACCGATATACCCGCGCATTTTGTCGCCCAGAATATCCAAAGGCGCTTTGAAGATACCGCAAAGGGCGCCGGGCGTCCCTGCTTCATGCATCAAGCGGTGGCAATGCGGTCCGTAGGCATTGAAATACTGAACCATAGCCATTGCGGAGGAAACTAATGCCACATCGCTGCGGAACGTGTTTTTTTCGCCTGCTCCGGCGATACGTCGTGTGGCGCGGGGCAACCATACTTCATACAAAAAGGCGGTAGGATCGGCGATGAGGCGGTCGTATTCGTCTGACCGCATGAACGCTTGGTCTTCCGGAGGCTCGATATACTGAAATCCGCGATCGGGCGGAACATCGACGCCCGGTACGCCGTAATAGCGGATAGATGCGGCGTCGGTGATACAGGGCCATACGTAGATCATGTTTGCCGGCACGGCGTCCCAGTCGTAATCCTTGCAGCATTGAATCATTGCTTCAAAGCCGTCGGGGTAATTCTGGGTCAGTTGCTGACAGTTATATCCGGCATGGACGCCCGTAAATTCGGCGGCAAACGGACGTATGGGAATCATGTCGGGTTTACGGTTGTTCAACGCCGTTACAAATCGACGCAAACGTTTTTGGAAGCGGTCATGAACATCAGACATAAGTTTTTTTGTTTTTATTGAGAATTGAAAAAGAAATTACCAGCTCTCCTGTAAATCGCGTTTCAACGCTACCATTTTTATGGCGGTTACAGCCGCTTCTATACCTTTGTTGCCATGCTTTCCGCCGGCTCTGTCTAAGGCTTGCTGCAGGTCGTTGGTGGTCAGCACGCCGAAAATGATGGGGATTTCCATATCCATACTAAGCTGCGTCAAGCCCATGGTAACGCTTTGGCAAATATAGTCGAAATGCGGCGTTTCCCCACGAATGACGCATCCGATACAGATAATGGCGTCCGGCAAACAAAAATTTGCCATCATTTGCGCGCCGGCAGTCAGTTCAAAACTTCCCGGCACATGACGCACGATGATGTCGTCGTCGTCCGAGCCATGTTCGCGAAGGGTTTGCAGTGCGCCTTCCTTCATGGCAAAAGTTATTTCGCTGTTCCATTCGGCAACAACGACGCCTATCTTCATTCCGCTTGCGTCGGGTACATCATTAGATTGCGAAAGATTTTTGGTTGCCATCTGTTACACGTTAACTACCGAGCGCTAATCAGTATTTTGTTTGACTTTGATTCTTGCGATGTATCTGTCAATCACCCGACCTTCAGTGCTGGCGGCATAATTGGTTTTTATGCGTTCATACAGTTCGCCGGCTTCTTTCAGATTGCCCTCATTTTCGAGCAGGATACCGGCGCGCAACAGATACAGCGGCGAGGTAAAATCATTGCTTCGGCGTTGCGCAGCTTTTTTGTAGAAAGCGATGGCTTTCTCCGGCTGATCAAGTTGCGCGTATGCATCGCCGATGCTTCCTAATGCAATAGATGACAAAATCTTATCTTTCGATTTGAATTTGCTCAAATAATTGATGGCTTCATCATATTCTTCCAGACGCAAACAACAAAGTCCGGCATAGTATTTGGCAAGGTTTGCCGACGGGGTAAATTTGTAATCACTGATAATGTCGATGAATCCCAGATTGTTGCCATCGCCGTCCAACGCCCTTTCCCAATCGTCGTCTTCAAAATACTGTTCGGCAGGAAACATCTCGGCTGCGGCTTCCAATGATCTCTTTTCTACATAAAAACGCTGGAAAGACATGTAAATCAACACAATGCCCAATACGACACTCACTACCCATACAATCTGTTTTTGATAGGTTTCAATAAACTGCTCCGCCCTGGTCAGGGCTTGTTCCACGCCTTCAACTCTCGCAACGGCTTTATCGCTCTTTTTCTTTGACATATAACTTCAAATCAGGTTAAAAAATTTTTTGCAAAAATATAAATTCTTGTTGAAGAATAAAAATTTTAGCAGAATTTTTTATTTTGCGAAAATGGCGTAATTTTGCAAAAAATCACTAAATCGTTAATACTTTGTACTATGTTGTGCATCAAATTTATAACATCCTGCGATGTAAAGATGATCTTCAATGTTTGCTATCCCAAAATATGCTCATTCATTACAATCATCTGTTTGGTGGTTTGTATCAATGGTTGTCTCAAAGATCCATCAGAAAAAACTATTGAGGCAGACGGCGAATTTCCGAAATTCTGGATCAAAAGCAGTTTAAATACTGCATTAAGTCATGATATTGAATTTACTATTGATCACGATAATTTGGTGTTAGAGGGCGTTTATCTTCACTGGATAGAGTCGGAAAATCCCTCCCAGATGATGGCCAGTTTCGATATCCCCGCAATAGATGAGGCTTCCGGCGACGTTGTGATTCAATCCGGTGAAATGCTTGTTGATTTCAAACAGCCGGTGACCATTGCCTCAACTGACGAAAACGGCGCTACACGTACTTATTCCGTCACTCTTATCTGTCCGCAAATCAACGCTACCTTGCCTATATTGCGAATAGATGCAGACGGTCCTATCCACAATAAGGTTGACTATGTTAAAGCCAAACTCGAAATCGTTGGAAACGGAATAAATGAAGGTTTGTGGGATTTTAGCAGAGAAAAGATACAAATACGTCTGCGAGGAAATTCAACCTTATGGCTGCCCAAAAAACCTTTCAGAATCAGGTTTCCTGAAAAATACAGCCCTTTGGGTTTGAACCATGCCAAGGAAAGAAATTGGGTGTTATTGGCAAATGATTGTGACAAATCATTGATACGCAATGCTATGGCTTTCCAAATCAGCAGAATCATGCAAAGCGATGTACTCTATAGACAATTTACTCCTTGCACGCAATTTGTGGATCTATATCTCAACGGCATGTATGAAGGCAATTATCACCTTACCGACCAGGTGCAGGTGAATCCAGGAAGAGTGGAAGTACAAAAACTAGTAAAAAGCGATGCCGGCGATCTATCCCAAATAACCGGCGGGTATTTATTAGAAATGGACGGCTTTGCCGATCCTGAACCCTTGTGGTTCAGATCGCCTAGAGGGATGAAAGTTACAATTAAACATCCTGACAACGATGATTATGCAACTGAACAAGCGAGCTGGATCACCAACTACTTCACAACAATTGAAAACGCATTGTTCTCTGATGACTTCAAGAATCCGGTTACCGGTTGGCGAAAATATATTGAGCAGACTTCGTGGGTAGATTATTGTATCATCAACGAGATGTCGGGCAATTCGGACGCATGGTGGTCAACGTTCATGTCGAAAGAACGAAATGACGATTATTTTGTGATGGGACCCATATGGGATTTTGATATTGCATTCAACAACGACAAGCGCATCTCTAACGCTACAAACCGGTTGATGGCTGAAGCCGCGCATGATCCCAAACTATGGATCAATCGATTGATGCAGGACGAAACATTCAAAGCCGAAATGAAGAAGCGCTGGAATGAAAAGAAGAGCGAATTGTTCAGATTATATGAATATGTAGACGAATTGGCGTTATTGCTCGATATGTCGCAAAAAGCCAACTTCAACCGATGGGATATACAGCAGCAGAAATTAGGACATGCCAACCCCGCTCCTGATTCATATCAGGAAGCCATCACCCAATTGAAAAGTTATTTGGAGGAGAGATACAGGTTCTTGGATGGAGAGTTCAATAAATGGTAAAAAAAGTGGTGCGGATAGAGAAAAAAACCAACCTGTTTCTACTGGTCGAAGAAAAATTCATTCAATTCATTGATTTCCTCTACTGAATAGTTGGAATTGCCATCAAAGAAATCGTTGATGATTTTCAGGACTTCGTCAACAGATATGTATCCATCTCCATTTGTGTCCACTCTTTTGAATTTGTCGGGAATGGGTAACGCTTCGCCGCGGCGCGCTCTGTTTTGCATTTTGTGCGCCAACAGATAAGATTCCACATCGCTTCTGCCTATGGCGTCGGAATTGAGCAGTTCCACTATTGTACTTTCGGTGATTTCAACGCCGTACTCGTCAACAATAGCGCCGGGACGCGAGTTCGGTTCACGATCTAAATAATCGGGTACGCCATCGCCATCGGTATCCCATGGGCAGCCGTTTTCAGGATCCACTTCCACGCCCGTAGGCGTATCGGGACATTCATCCCACCAGTCGAATACTCCGTCGCCATCCAGGTCTTCGTACATCAGATCAAAATCAAAATCCTCAATTTCAGCCGTGAGCAGGGATTCAATGATAAACCTGCGGGATGAGAATAAATCCAGGTGCAACGACAAATAGGAGTATGTGAACAGATTATTGCCCTTCTTTCCCTTGAAGTCGGGATTTGACGCTTTAGACGACACGCCGTCTATCAGGTCGGTGAAAGTATAATGCAACGAAGTAGCGGCGCGTAATGTGACGCGGTTCGATACATTGAAATCTATGCCGACATCGACAGGGAGCGCTACTGAAAACTGGCTGTATCTTCCTAAATCTTCTCTGGTATACGTCCTTATATCGGTTTCATATTTATAGTTTCGGGATATGATTTTTGCATCGTCAAAATTAGTGATTTCCGAACCGTCGCGGATCGTTCCGTCTGTCCAGTAATAATATGGTTCGCCTAGTTCGTTGTTGAAGAAATTGGCTTTTGTGTCAAACTGCAAAGTTTCTATTCCCGCAGATATGAAAGGTTCAACATACTTTCCCCTTAACCACGGCTTGAAACTATAATGAAAATTCACGCCGAACGAGTATATATTCGATTTGAAGTTCAAGTTTTTCAACCATGCGTTATCATCAGGCTCTTTCGGTACAAAGCGTTGGGCGCCGCTCAATTCTCCGGTCAGGAATACCAGATTGGCGCGCACGAGTTGTTTTTTGGTTTCCTTAGTCAGAAACATGGAAATATTGACGCGGTATCCGGGTTGCCCTACCGTATGGCTTCGGTAAGCGTCGTTTACATTGCCGAAAAAGTTGAAATATCCCGCCCCTACTCCGAGTACCGGCATTCGTACAGGATTCTCGATCTCTACCATGCGCGTCAGCATGGCTTCAATATCTTCTTCGGTAAACTGCGAGTAAACGGGGAATGTTCCTGCCAGAATTACCGCAAACAAAAGTATATATTTTTTGAAATTTCTCATATTGCGCTTATCTAATCCATCTTTGCTCCGTAACCATCAATGCTTCCTGCACGGTGATGCGATTGCCGTTATTGTAGGCGGCAATAAACGCATCGTCTATTTTTGTATTGTTGCCCAGATGTACCCGATAATCTCTTGCATCTTTGTACTGGACAAACGAACCTACCGTGTATTTGAACCAACCTTCATGCGTTTCTTTTGCCACCGAATATTCTAACCTGAAACTCCTGAAATGGCGTTGCGTATTAATTGGTCTGTGTCCTGCGGCAATTTGTACGCGATAATAAACGCCTGATTCCGGCTTGAGCAGGTCGCTGGCGTCGTTGGTAGAGGTAACGGCTCTTGTTGGGGTTGTGGCAGGAACCGATACGGGAGGCGTTGCAGGACTGGAGGGAGGCGTTGAAACAGGCGTTGATGGGGGCTGTGAAGCAGATGGTTCCCGCGAGGGCGTTGCATCGGCAATCACCACCGGTTGCTGTTCAGACTCCTGCACAGTGATGCTGCGCAAGATGTCGTTCACCTGCGCGCTGTTCAATCCAGCCAATGATTCTGTCCGTTCGACAATATCAGACGAGAAGGTACGCTCGTTGATCATGTAGGAAAAAACTCCCGCAAGACGCATCGCCGCAGGGTTAACAGTTGCGCCGTCTTCAAGGATCAATTTATAACTGACCGTAAAAAACGGTTCGGCGGGCAAGTCCATCCAAATGAATTTGGCTACCTGATTTTCAAACGAAAATATGCCGCCTTTGCTGTCGATACTTGCAGCGGTGTACCCTAGCGGTACGGTTTCTTCTATCTTGGCAAATTTCTGAACCTCATCCTTGTTGATCAAAAGAGTGACCATAAAGATATTATCTTCTTCCATCCATATCGGGCGCTGGCGCAGGGCTGCGGTTTTTCCGCCATTTGTTGCAATCGCTTCGATGCTTGCCATTCGCGCATAATTCATTACATCAATTTGCATTGCCGGATTTACGTTTGGCGAAGGCGTGATGGCTAACAACTGAGGCTGTTGGTCTACTGTTTTTGGTTCGTTGTTGTCAATGTAGGTAAAACGTGCACCCAGATCAACTTTTCCGATCAGCCGCTCGTTGGCAATGATTTTGTAAGAAAATATGATTTCGTCGCCTTCGGGAAGAACAGGAAACCAAATCAACTGTATTTTCTGATCCTTAAAACTGAAATTGCCATTGGCTGAATTTACCGCCTCAGCAGTAAAACCGGAGGGAAGCTCTTGCTGAAACCTTGCAAAATTTGTTACTTTTCCCTTGTTGATAGCGACTGTGACCAGAATTTCTGTTCCCGCCTCAATTGTATCAGGCATATCAACCGTGATGGTCACGTCATTTCTGAAAATCTTGAGAAATGACGAAAACGCAATGAACAGGATGCCTGCAATGATCAGTGTAAAAAAACGATTCATACATATCATTTTTAAGAATGACTTACTTCAAAAAGACGGCGCAAAGATAATAAAAATGTATGGATATAATACACAAATGGATTAAAAATTCGGACTTAATAAATATTTTGAATAAAACTTGTTGATGATTTCAACAGCGCTGTCGGCGTCGTCAACGATTTGGAAAATATCCAAATCTTTGACGCTGATATACTTGTCTTTTTCTAACATCACCTCTTTTATCCAATTGACCATACCTTCCCAGAACGATTTACCAACTAAGATAATCGGGAAATGTCCAATTTTTTCGGTTTGAATCAGCGTCAAGGCTTCGAACAGTTCATCCATAGTTCCGAAACCGCCGGGTAAAACAATGAATCCTTGCGCATATTTCATGAACATGGTTTTGCGCACATAAAAATGGTCGAAAGTGATGAGTTTGTCGGGGTCGATGAACAGGTTTGCCGACTGCTCGAAAGGCAGGCTGATGTTCAAGCCTACCGAACGACCTTTTCCGCGCATGGCGCCGAGATTACCGGCTTCCATAATTCCCGGTCCGCCGCCTGTGATGACGCCGTAACCAAATTGTGTTAATTTATACGCAATTTCTTCGGCTACTTTGTAATATTGGTGGTCTGGCGGAGTGCGCGCAGAACCAAAAATAGAAACACAGGGACCTATCCGGCTCAATTTTTCAAAGCCCTCGACAAATTCCGACATGATTTTGAAAACACGCCAGGAATTGTCTGTCTTAATATCATTCCAACTTTTTTTGTTGAAGGCATTTTTGATTTTTTCTTCGCTTGATGACGTCATGATGTTGATAAAATATTGATGAGACGTATTATTTTCTTCTCTTTTACGAGAGTATGTTTGATTTTGTTTGCTTTTTATGAATTTATTTCAAAAAAATTTGAAATATTTCACAAAAAGTTATACTTTTGTATGATGAAAAATAAAAAAAAGAATCATCATGAAAAGAGTATTATATTTTTTAGGTTTTTTGTTGGTTGCCGTCGCGCTTCAGTCCTGTGAGAAGGAAGTTGAATTTGATGAAACGCTGCTGTACGGGAAATGGAGATCGGGAACCCTGTATTACGTGTATTCATCCAATTATACCGGATATACCTGGGATGAAAAAGATGATGTGAATGAGGACGAAGCCGATCCGTTTCGATGGAAACTTGTCATGTCGGAACTGCAACAATTCCATCTTCACATTGGCGGGGAGATACCCAAGTTTTATACCGTCACTGATTTGACCGAGACTACGTTAAGGTATAAGGATGATTTCAATAAAAGTTACTCGTTTACCAAGGTAAGATAATAAGATGGTACGTATGAAAAAGTTTTTGAAAATATTCCTGATCTCGTTAGCGTCGTTGTTGTTGCTCGTTGCGATTGCCGGCAGTATTTTGATTTGGTGGGTTTTTACGCCCGAAAAATTGACTCCAATCGTCAGAAAACAGGCTGCAAATTATATCAACTGCCATAGCGAAATAGGCGAAGTGGAACTGACGTTTTTCAGCAGTTTTCCGCAATTCGGCTTGCGCGCCAACCGATTGATTTTGATCAATCCCGTTGACGGCGCGCCAAACGATACTTTGGTACATCTAAAGGAATTGATCGGCATCATTAATATTTCGTCGCTGATCAAAGACAACGAGTTGATAGTTAGCGATTTTCGTTTGTCCGATGGAAGTATTAACGCCTACATCGACAGCAACGGAGCCGCAAATTTTGATATTTTCGGCGAAACCGCATCCGAACCCGATACAACGCAAACAGATTTGATTTTCAAGGTCATTGACGTCGGGAATGTGGAACTGAAAAACATCAACGCATCGTACATCGACGAAACGATGCATCTGAAAGCCGATGTTCAAAGCTTGTCGGCAAAAATCAACGGCGTGATGAAAACCGACGATATTGTTGCCGCCGTAGACGTTAAACCTTTCGACCTTTCACTGGAATATCACCCCGACGAATCGACGGCATTGAAAACAGAAATCCATACGGCGGTTAATATCAACGGTTCGATTAAGTCGGGTGTTGTGAACGCTACGGTTGCCCTCAACGCTTTAGATGCGATGGCGCTTTATCATTCCGATTCTTTATCGTTCGACGCCGGTATCCGAAATCTCTCTGCGCTTATCAGCGGTTTGCTTGACGCCGACCATGTTTCGGGCAATATCCGTTTGGAATCGCCTCAAGCAGGATTTGCGCTCGGCAACGAGATATTTTTGCCGGATCTGCCGATTGGATTGAATCTTGTGGCAGATGCCATTCTTTCGCGTCAATTTTTACAGATGAAAGAAGCTTCGGTTTCTGTCGGCGACTTGAAAGTTGATCTTGCAGGAACAGTCGAAAATGATACCACCCGAAAAGAAATAACAACTGATTTGTCGTACAAATTTTCTTCGTGGTCTATAAAAAACATCATGGAACTTATTCCGCCGTCTTTCGCTTCGTATGTGGCAGGAATAGAGGCTGACGGAAAATTATCCTCCGAAGGAACGGTAGTCGGCATTTACAGTCCATCGTCCGTGCCTTTGATGGATATTCGGGTTTTGTTGGAAAAGGGAGCGCTTCGCTACCCCGATTTTCCGCTTCCGCTCAACGCAATCAATGCCGATCTGCATATCCATACCGATTTGAAAGACCCTCGTTCCTACGTTCGTATCCGGCGTTTCGACGCCAAAACGCCGCAATCGTCTGTGAAAACGGCAGGAACAGTCACCCGTCTGTTTTCTGACTTACATCTTGATTTGACTACCGACGCCGATCTGATTCTTTCGGAATTTGCAAGCATGATACCCGACAGTATGAACATTGTGGCAAACGGCATGGTTTCGGGAAATGTAAAAACCGAATTTTCCATGTCGCAAATCACAAATATGGAACTCGAAAAAATAAAAGCATCCGGAACGCTGAACCTCATCGATTTCGACGCCACTTACGACAGCCTGTCCGTCAAAACAGACCGCTCAACCATCGAATTTGCATTGCCCAACCATAATCCGTCAAGCGAAAATACGCAATTTGTGTTTGCGAATATTGCTGCAAATAATCTGTATGCAAGCAAAATAGATAACTTTAAAGCATCCTTGCAAACGGCAAATATTTCTTTGGAGACTTCCGATTTCAGGGATACATTAAAAATACCAAATGTATTTTGCGCTTACAAAATGGATGCGTTGACTGCCGAATTAGATTCCGGCTACATTTCGGTTGACGCGCCGTCGGGAAATATGTCGATTGCTCCCCGAAAAACTGATCCTGCCCTTCCCGAAATTAACCTGATGTACAAAAGCAACCATATCAAAGTCGATTTTGGAGATTATTCGGCTACCGTTGAAAATTTAGGGCTTGAAATTGATGCGGAAAACGACCCAAGCCAGAAAGATGTAGCGTTGCAATGGATGCCGCGGGGATTTATCGATATGGAAAAAGGACGAATAACGATGACTTCGCTTGCGTATCCTTTAGAAATTCCGGCTATAGTTATGAAATTCGATCCGGAATCGGTTACCGTTGAAAGGGGTTCTGCAAAAATCGATCAATCCGATTTCCATCTATCCGGCTGGCTTACCAATATATCGTCCTATATCAGAGGCGATTCCCTGCTCGTGGGAGAGTTCAATTTTATTTCGGGCGTCACTGACGTGCTTCAAATCATGGAAATGACCAGCGGTATAGGGTACGATGAAGCAGAAAGAGAGGCGGCAGCGGAATCGGGTCCCTATTTAGTCCCAAAAGGAATGAGTATTTTGTTGCATACCGACATAGGATATGTTTCATACGGCGAGGAAACCAGCGCGTCAAATGTCAAAGGGAATGTGCACATCAGTAATGGCACCTTAGTTATGGAAGATCTTTCTTTTGCCACGCCCGCCGGCGACATGCGCCTCAACGTGCAGTATCATACCACCATGCCCGGTCAGCGTAGGAATCACTTGTATCTGGGACTTATTTTTAACCTGTACGACGTTGAAATTGGCGCATTATTGCGCATGATTCCTTCCGTTGATTCCATCATGCCCATGCTGCGGTCGTTCGGAGGAAAAGGTGATTTCCATTTTGCCGGACAAGTATATGTCGATTCAATGTACAACGTAAAACCGTCCACCATCAGAGGAGCGGCATCTATCAGCGGCGCTGATATGGTGCTGATGGACAGCGAAATGTTTGGTTCAATAGCCAAAACGCTGCGGTTCGACAAAGAAACAGAAAATAAGGTGGATAGCCTTTCAGCCGAATTTACCATTTTCAGAGACGAAATTGATGTGTATCCCTTTCTGATTGTGATGGATAAATATAAAGTGGTTGTCAGCGGACGCCACAATATGGATATGAGTTTCAATTACAATATTTCGGTGGTACAAAGTCCTCTGCCTTTTCGATTAGCCGCCAATGTAGCGGGTACGATAGACGATTGGAAAGTCAGACCGGGGAGAAGCGCTTATCCCGATTTCTACAGACCTGCATCCCGAAAAATCGTAGAAAGCAGAGAAGTGGAATTGCGAAAGTTAATTCGCGAAGGATTGAAGAGGGGAGTTGAATGAAATACAGTATTTTTCAATAATATCATTAAACATAAAAAATAATTTTTATCATGGAAAGAACAAAAGTAGCTATTTTGGGCGCCGGTTTTGCCGCCAACGTTCATATTGAGAGTTACACGCGCTTTATACCCGAAGCGGAAGTGGTGGCAGTTTTCAGCCACCTCGAAGACGAAGCCAAAACCTTTGCGCTGGCGCATGGGATACCCAAATGGTATACCTGCTTAGACCAACTCCTGAAGGAATCCGGCGCGCAAGTGATTGACATCTGCTTGCCCAATTACCTGCACCACGGCGTCTGCATGAAAGCCGCTGAAGCAAACAAGCATGTTATCGTTGAAAAACCTTTGGCGCTGACAATTGAAGAGGCGGAAGAAATGATTGAAGCCTGCAAAAAGAGAGGTTTACTCTTGATGTATGCCGAAGAACTCTGTTTTGCACCCAAGTACGAAAGAGCCAGAGCGCTGGTGGAAAGTGGAGCGGTCGGAAAGGTCTATTTGCTCAAACAGGCGGAAAAACATTCCGGTCCGCACAGCGCATGGTTCTACAACAAGGAAACAGCCGGCGGAGGCGTGATGATGGATATGGGTTGCCACGCTCTGGCATGGTTTCGTTGGATGAACAAAAACAACCCCGTAAAAACAGTATACGCCGACATGAAGACCGTCATGCACGCCACCGACTGCGAAGACAATACGCTGGTCATCCTCGAGTTTGAGAATGGCGTAACGGCGCTCGCCGAAGACAGCTGGGCGCGCCACGGCGGCATGGACGACCATATTGAAATATACGGCGACAAGGGCATCATCTACGCAGACCTGTTCAAAGGCAACGCATCGCTTACCTACAGCGTTGACGGTTACGATTATGCAAGTGAAAAAGCGGGAAGTACCCAAGGTTGGACTTTCACCGCTTTCGAGGAAGTCTTTAATCAGGGTTATCCGCATGAATTAAAGCACTTTATTAGCTGTGTGCGCGAAGGAAAGCAGCCGTTGGTTACCGGCGAAGACGGACTCGCCGTGCTTGAACTGGTCTATGCAGCCTACGCCTCGGCAAAAAGCGGCGCAAAGGTAAACCTGCCCTTCACGGCAAAGGTGAAATATCCAATCGAACTTTGGCTGACATGAGTATCGTCCTTTCAGGACGTGCATCGTGGAAATGTATAAAATCATACACATTGACATGGACGCTTTTTATGCGTCTATCGAGCAGCGCGACTTTCCCGAATTACGCGGTAAGCCTGTGGTTGTTGGCAGAGCCGTTTCGCGCGGAGTGGTGGCGGCGGCGAGTTACGAAGCCCGCAAATATGGCGTTCATTCTGCCATGCCCTCAATAGTGGCGCAGCGTAAATGTCCCGATTTGATTTTTCAACCCCACCGGTTCAAGGTTTACGAAACAGTTTCGCAGCAGATACGCAGCGTTTTCAGAGAATATACCGATCTCGTGGAGCCATTGTCGTTAGACGAAGCCTTTCTCGATGTGACCGTCAATAAAAAGGGAATGGCTTCGGCAACACAGATAGCCCTTGAGATCAAGAAGCGTATCAGGGAAGTGACGCAACTGACCGCCTCTGCCGGCGTATCGTACAACAAATTTCTATCAAAAATAGCTTCCGACGTAAAAAAACCCGACGGTATTTTTGTGATTGAACCGCATCAAGCCGTTTCATTTTTACAGGCTTTAGACGTTGGAAAGTTTTATGGCATAGGGGAAGTAACAGCCGACAAACTCATCAAAATGGGCATCAAAAAGGGCGCCGACCTGTATGCGCTCAGTTTGGACGCCATGATGAAAATATTCGGCAAACGCGGGCTGTTTTTCTATGATATTGTGCGCGGCGTCGACCGGCGCAAGGTTGAACCGGAGCGTATCCGCAAATCCATCAGCGCCGAAAATACCTTCGAAACCGACCTCACTACGCGGTTCTCCATCATCACCGAACTGTATCATCTTGAAAAACGTGTTTTTCTCGAAATGCAGGAACTCGACCAAACAGCAAAAACAGTAACTCTAAAAATCCGTTTTAACGATTTCCAAACCCTCACGCGAAGCCGAACAGTGGGGAAACCTATCAACAGTTACCAAGCCTTGCAGCAGGTTTCGCGCAGCCTCGTCAACGAAGCGCCCATAGAAGGAAAGGGAATACGGTTACTGGGTATCGGACTGTCGAACCTGCACGAAAACAATCCCAACGAACCCAGACAGCTGGAATTGGATTTGGTTTGGTGAATTTCAGCACTTTTTTTGAAAATTTAAAAAATATCCATATTTTCGCGTAAAATATTAAAAATAAAGAATTAAATGAAAATATTTGAGGATGAGATGATTGTCATTACTCTTGTAAAAAAATTAAACACAATTCAATACTATAAAAAATGATATTTTATTTTACAGGCACAGGTAACTCGGCGTGGGTAGCGAAATCTTTAGGGAATATTCTTTCCGAAAACGTGATTGCCGTTTCCGATTACATGAACGGCGATACAATTGTTTTACCGGAATTTACATTGACTTCCGTTGAACGCATCGGATTTGTTTTTCCCGTTCACTCATGGGGCATTCCGCCCATCATGCGAAAATTTATCAAGCAGTTGCGTTTCAATGCTTACACAGGTCAAACGGTTTTTGGTATCTTTACATGCGGCGATGAGTGTGGATACACAAAAAAGATGTTCTTGAAATTGATACATTCAAAAGGATGGGAATGTCGCCACGTCTATTCCGTTCAAATGCCGAATAACTATATGCTTTTACCCGGATTTGACGTTGACAGTAAAGAACTTGAAAAACAAAAGATAGAAAAAGCAAAAGCGCTGCTTCCCAAAATAATACAGGCTATTCGCGACGACTTGCCCATTAAAGAATACAGCAAAGGCTCCATGTCTTTTCTCAAATCCCGCATGATTTACCCCTTGTTCTGTAAATTCGCCTTGAACAGTCGTCCGTTTCATGCGACAACAGCATGTAACGCCTGCGGAATATGCGGCAAAAATTGCCCCACCAAAACGATTACGGTAACAGATAAACCGGTTTGGGGAAATCATTGCACACAATGCCTGTCGTGTATCAACCGTTGTCCGTCAAGAGCCATTGAATATGGTAAAAGAACGCAAAAGAAAAGCCGTTATTATTTCAAAACGGGTAATAATCTTTACATTACGGATGAAAAACTGGTAGGAAAGATAAAAATCGTTGGAAAGATAGACCTTGATGCTCTGAACCAGCGGACACGCCCTGTAAAGAAGTCGAGAAAGCAAGCGAAAATGGAACGAATGGAGCAGGCGCTAAAACGCAAAGCGGCTGCTGCAAAAAAAGACAATGACAATCCATAGATTAAACAAAAAAATTTTTTCGCCCCATTAAACTTTTCCTCAAAAATCATGTCCAATAACAAAAAAATACCTTCTTTTGCAAAAAAGAAGCCAAGCGAATGAGTGCATATAGCGACGAGGATTTGTTGAATAATTTGCGCGACGAGAGCAGCCGTAACCAAGCTTTCAGCGCGATGGTAGCCCAATACGGCGAACGGCTCTATTGGCACATCCGCAAGATGGTGGTTGTTCATGAAGATGCTGACGATGTTTTGCAAAATACGTTTCTGAAAGCGTGGAAAGGATTGGATACATTCAAAGGCGAAGCGAAACTGTCCACATGGATGTACCGCATTGCAACCAATGAATCGATCAACTTCCTGAATCAGAAGCGCAACCGGCAAATGATGCCCTTAGAAGACGCTGAATATATGTTGTCGCAGTCGTTACACCACGATTCGTATTTTTCGGGCGACGAGTTGCAGATGCAGTTGCAGGAAGCAATTCTTAAATTGCCCGAAAAACAAAGGATAGTGTTCAACATGAGGTATTTTGACGAGATGCCCTACGAAGAGATGTCCCAAATACTCGGAACAACTGTAGGCGGGCTGAAAGCAACGTACCACCATGCTGCCAATAAAATAAAAGAATGGTTTGAATCAATTGAAATTCAATGAAAATGGAAAAGGATATTTTTGAAAACAAAGCCCTGCCCTTTACGGTTCCCGAAGGGTATTTCGACGCCCTGCCCGAGCGTATCATGAGTCGAATACAGACGGAAGAAAACCGTCCGGCTGCCAAAGGACGCATCATCAGGATGTTGCCTTACCGGAAATGGATAGCTGCAGCAGCCTGCGTCCTGCTCATCTTTGCCGGCGCAACCCTGTATTTGACCATCTCCCAAAAACAGTTGGTTGTGGCTGAAATCGCCATAGACGACGACTTTTTTCACTGGCTCTACGCAGCCGATGATGCAACATTGATGGCAGAAACATTAGACATCCCAATGCCCGAAAACATCATCGCCAATGAAGCAGCCCTTTCAGACGAAGACGAGGCGATCATCCACTTTCTCGAACGCGACAACATCAACGTTGCTGCCATTCTCTATGCCATGCACTAAAATAACCATCCCCCAATCATAATTCATAATTCACAATTCATAATTTTTATTTTATTATCCATGTCTAAATTTTTTTTCAATTTGATATTGTTTTTTTTCTTATCTTTGCACGCTTTTGCGCAACCCGGTACGCCTAATCGCGTGATGGTGATTCGCAATCGAGCGGCAGGTGAACAGATTCAGGTAGAGCGCATAGCGTACTTTACCGAAAAAATCGGTTTAACCGCCGAAGAAGCGCAGCTGTTCTGGCCCGTCTACAACGAGATGGACAAAAAGAAAACCGCCTTGTTTGAAGAACGGGCGGCAATCATGCAACGGTTCACCAATGAGGCGAGCAGAATGAGCGACAGACAAATCGACGAGCAACTCAACCGGCTGATAGTCATCCAACAACAGGAAATGGCGTTGCCGAGCGAGTACGATGCGAAATTCAGGAAAGTATTGCCGGCGCGAAAAGTCATGAACCTGTACGTAGCCGAAATGGGATTTCGCAACTATTTGTTGCAAACGATGCAGAACAGGCGCCCTGAAAGAATTGAAAGACAATGATATATCAAAATGAATCATCCGGTTAAGAAGATAGCGGCAGTTCACGATTTGTCGAGTTGCGGGCGCGTATCTTTATCAGTGGCAATTCCTATCCTCTCAGCTATGGGTATTGAAGTTTGCCCTTTACCTACGGCGGTATTGTCGTCGCACACGCAATATCCCGGTTACAGTTTTTTTGACCTCACCGAGCAGATGTCCCTTTTTGTGAACCACTGGCGACAACTTGGACTTCGATTCGACGCCATATACAGCGGCTATCTCGGTTCGCCGAAACAGGCTTCTATAGTAGCCGATCTGATTGACGAGTTTGCCGCCGACGGTCAATTGGTGGTGGTTGATCCTGTGCTGGGCGACAACGGAAAATTATACGCCGCGCTCAATGAAGAAATGATAGAGCAGATGCGTATGCTTATCAGTAAGGCAGTGGTTATCACGCCAAATCTCACTGAATTGTTTATGCTGCTCGACCAACCCTACCGGGAATTGGTAGCGGTGGACGAATTGAAGGAATACTTGGCACAGTTGTCAGAACTTGGTCCTGAGATAGTCATCGTTACTGGCGTACCCGAAGACAAATCGGCAAAAACCACATCGGTAGTGGCGTATAACAAGCGCAGCCACCATTTCTGGAAAGTGTCATGTCTTTATTTTCCGGCTCACTATCCGGGCACGGGCGATACCTTTACCAGCGTCATCACCGGTTCGCTGATGCAGGGCGATAGTTTGCCCATTGCCTTAGACCGCGCCGTGCAATTTATTCTGATGGGCATACGCGCTACCTTTGGGTATGAATACGACAACCGCAACGGCATCCTGCTCGAAAGGATATTGCCTGTATTACAGGCGCCGGTGCAAATCTGCAGTTACGAATTGTTATGAAAAATACAGGAATCAGTTTATTGGGTATCGTCCCGATGAGGGCAGAGCCTTCCGAAAGAAGCGAAATGGTTTCGCAACTGCTTTTCGGAGAATATTTTATCGTCATTGAACAAAACGAAAAATGGTTACTCATCCGTTCGGGTATAGATGGTTATCAGGGTTGGGTTTCAAAGAACATGGTGAGCGAACTGCCCGAAGATTTTCCCGTTGCCAGCACGCCGCACGTCATTTGTTCGCCTTATGCCATCTGCGCCGTGGCAGGCAAACGGATTCATTTGCCCGGAGGCAGCCTGCTTCCCGCAGCCGTTGAGAAATCCTGTTTTCACTTAGCCGGCGAAACATATACTTTCTGCGGCGGAATGACGCAGCCCGAAACCGGAGGCTTAGTGGCGCTGGCGCTGCAATACCTCTGCACGCCCTATCTCTGGGGCGGCAAAACCATCTTTGGGATGGATTGTTCGGGATTGATTCAAATCACTTGTCGCATGGCGGGTATTTGGCTGCCAAGAGACGCATCGCAGCAAATAAAGGCAGGGCGCGAAATATCTTATAATAAGGCAGCTACCAATGATATAGCCTACTTTTGCGACGACAGCGGAAAAATTACGCATACAGGCATTTTATGCGATGCCAACAGTATCATCCACGCTTCGGGATGCGTAAGAATCGACCGGTTCGACAATCAAGGAATTTTTAACGAAACCGCAAAAAAATATACGCACAAGTTGCATACTATAAAGAGACTCACTGTATCCATTTGATTTTGTCGTCTACATCAACTCCTTGAAGCACTTCAATATTGATGCCGTCGGACAGTCCGGTGATGATGTGACGTTTCACGAACACGTCAGGCTCTGTTTGCACTTCTACAAAAATTGAGTCGTTCGAAAACATCAGCAGGCTTTCTTCGACCACCAGCACGCTGTCGCGTCTGTCGAGGACAATATCGGCATTTGCGCTGTATCCGGCGCGGATGAAACTGCCCGGCTTTAACGATACTTTAGCCTGAATCTTGAATTGCACGGCGCCGTTTTCGAGGACGCCTTTGGGGGCAATATGTTCGAGTTCGGCGGTAAACGTTTCGGTTTCGAGCGCGCCGATGGTGAGAATGAGGTCCATTCCTTCGCGAATCTTGCCCACTTCCGATTCGTCCACCTTTCCTTCAAAAATCATTTCGCCCATATCGGCTACTACAGCGATGGTGGTACCGCTGTTGAAGGTATTGCTTTCAATCACGGAGTTTCCTTCCTTGATGGGTATATCCAGCACCATCCCCGTGATGGTCGATTCGATGATGGTATTGGTTGCCTGCCCCGACTTTTGCGCTGCTCCTTCGCGGATGATTTGCAGATTGTCTTCGGCGGCTTCGAGTTCTTCTTTCGCGGTTCTGTAGGCTATGTTTGCTTTTTCGAAATCAGCGATGGCGATTACTTTTTGTTCATACAGTTTTTCCTGACGTTCGAAATTGACCTTGGCGTCTTCAAAATTGATGGTTGCACGGCGCACACGCGATTCGGCGTTGTTCAGGTTTGCCATGTCGGGGATGATGTTGATCCTCCCGATACGGTCGCCTTTTCGGATGATGTCGCCTTCCTTGATGTAAATTTCCGATACAATGCCCGACACTTTCGGCTTGATTTCTATTTCGCGACGCGGTATGACCGATCCGGTAGCCACCGTCTTCTTGACTACATCCGCCACAAACGGAGTTTTGGTTTCATACGTCGTCGGTTTGGGTTTCGACTTCTTGTAAAGAAAATACAGCGTATAGCCGAAAATACCGGCAAGCGCCACCAAAAAGAAAATTTTCAGAAACTTCTTCATTACAATTAAAAATTAAGAATTAAAAATTAAGAATTATTCATACCTCAACGCATCTATCGGTTTCACACTCACGGCACGGTATGCGGGTATCAAGCCTGCCATTGCGCCCGATACTATCAGGATAACCAGCGCCGTTATTGCCGTTCCGAAATGCACTTCGGGGTTGGCGAACATGCTGTCGGGCGATGGCGGAACGGCATAACTTACCGCTTCCACAACACCTACGCCGCATACCAACCCCAAATATCCGGCGATGGCTGTCAGGATGATGGCTTCGAGCATGATACTGCCTATAATGGTGCGCGGTCGCGCTCCGATGGCGCGTTGTATCCCTATTTCTTTTGTGCGCTCCTTCACCACCACCAGCATGATGTTGCTGATGCCGATGATGCCCGCCAACAGAGTGCCGATGCCTACCAACCAGACTAATGTGGCAATTCCGGTGAACATCAGCATGATTTTCCTGAACTGTTCTTCCACATTATCGCTACCGATGGCTTCCTTGTCGTCGGGCGAGCAGGAATGACGCGCCAGCATGAGCGATTGGGCTTTTTCTAGGGTTTGGCTCACTGATACGTCCGGTTTTGAAGTCATCGCAAATAAATACACGCGGTTGCCAACGTTGAACACCCTTTGCATCGTGGTGAACGGCATGGTAATCGCCTGTTCCTGTCTTTCTCCCCATCCGCCTGTTCGTTTCGACGCGAAAACGCCTATTACTTGAAAATAAACGCCTTGTATGCGGATATATTTTCCGATGGGGTCTTCGTCAAATCTAAAAAGGTCGTCGGCTACTTTTTTTCCTATCACAGCCACTTTGCGCGAAGTATTGATGTCGATGGTGTTGATGTAACGTCCTTCGAGTATTTCTACCGGGTCAATATGATTGAAGTCGGGATAATCGCCCTGTACCTGATATTCGCCTGAATTGAGTCCATATACCACCGGCACGTTTCCTCGCTGTATGCGCGGCGCCAGCATGTCAATTTCGGGGACGTTGTCGCGCAATGCCTTGATGTCTTCGTTGGTGAACGTCAACCATCGCCCCTTGGGAAAACCTTTGTAAGGAATGGTAGTGGATTGCGTCCACATAAAAGCGCTGTTGGTCGCAAAATCGCCCATACCAGCCATAACCCCGTTTTGCAACCCGCGCCCGGCGCCCAGCATCACTACCAGCATGAAAATACCCCAGAACACGCCAAAAGCGGTCATCACTGTACGTAACTTATTCTTGCGCAACGTACTGTATATTTCTTGCCAACGGTCTAAATCAAACATACGCTTTTAAAGTTTTGGGTTTCGGGTTTCGGGTTTCGGGTTTCGAGTTCCGAGTTCCGAGTTCAGGGTTTCGGGTTCCGGGTTTCGGGTTCCGGGCTGTATGCTTTGACTAACTCGGAACCCAGAACCCAGAACTCGAAACTCGGAACTCGGAACCCGAAACTTTATTTATACTTTGTACCTTTCATTTCTGATTGTTTTAAATATGTAATGAATGCCCCAATTGATTGGGACAGATTTTTAGCTTTTTGCCAAAGTTCTTTAAATTCATTTTCTTCAATGTAATCATAATCAAATGCCCTACATAATTGACTTCTGGTTTCGCCACTTGACCCTTTTGCAATTGCCAGAAATTGCGAAAATTCTTTATTTCCGTTTCGTTCGAAACCTTCAGCAATATTATCCATAACTGAACCTGAAGAACTCTTTATTTGATCTTTCAGTTTGAAATCCTTTGAAAATTGCTCATAGCGAGTAATTTTACAAATATCCTTACTCAATTCTCTTGCCATTTGCCATATCTTTAAGTCTTCAAAATCTTTTATCGTTGCCATATTTTTATGAATTTACATTAATCCAAAACCCTGAACTCGAAACCCGAAACCCTGAACCCGGAACCCAAAACCCTGAACTCGAAACCCGGAACCCTGAACCTTATTCATCCCTAAGCGCTTCTATCGGTTTGATTTTCGCTGCGCGAAGCGCAGGCACTAAACCGGCTATTGTTCCTGAGATAATCAGCAATAACGTGGCTCCTACGGCTATGCCAAAATCGGCGTGCGGGTTGAGAAAAAATGCTTCTTCACCTTCAAACAGCGGCGAAAGCAATTCGAGCAAGCCTACGCCTGACACTAATCCAAAATATCCCGCAAAGGTAGTGATAAAAACAGACTCAAGCAAAATCAACCCGACGATGGATGCCGGCGTTGCGCCAAGCGCCTTCCGGATGCCTATTTCCTTAGTGCGCTCTTTGACGACAATGACCATGATGTTGCTCACACCGATAACGCCAGCAGCAATGGTGCCAAAACCGATCACCCAGATAAACAATCTGATGGCAAAGAACAAGTTTTGGAAAAGCTGGAAATCCTTAAGATTGTCGCGTATCCAGACAGCGCGCAGGTCGTTGGGATCGAAACGATAACGTTTGGCAAAATCTTCGCGGAGCATTTCTACCATGTTTTCATTTTCAACGACGCTCATATCGCCAGTGGTGTACCTGATATTGTGGATATGATTACTACCGGCAAAAACTCTCTGCGCAACGGATATGGGAATGTAAGCAATACGGTTGTCGTATGGGCTGGGGTCTTCGTAGATACCCACCACTTGAAACGGTATTGCGCCTATCTTCACATATTCGCCTAAAGGTTCTTCGCCGTATCTGAAAAGTTCTCCGGCAATAATTTTGCTGATAATAACAACTTTACGTACTTCTTTCACATCCACATCGTTGATGAAACGCCCCTCCTCTATTCTGGCTAATTCAATTGCCTTTATGCCCGGATGAGCGCCCATAACGTCGAATGTTCCATATTCCTTTTTGTAGGAAATCATATTGTTTTCGAATGACATCCTGCGAATTGAGGATATATTGTCAGCCCGCGGAACTAAATATTTTACCCTGTCAAAATCTTCATTGGTCAGTTGTATCACACGTCCTACCGACATACCATCGTAAGCTAGCGATGTGCGTCCGCTGGAAATACGCACTAAATTGGTGGCATCGCCTTCAAACTGTTTGCGGATGCCATTTTCCAATCCCACGCCCGAACCCAGCAATACCACCAGCATGAATATACCCCACGCCACGCTGAATCCTGTAAGAAACGTGCGGAGTTTGTTTTTACGGATGGTACTGAATATTTCCTGCCATTTGTCTATGTCGAACATATTTCAAACTTTATAATCTTCTTCAATCACGCCGTCTTTCAATCTGATGATCCGTTGGGTCATGTGGGCGACGTCCCGTTCATGGGTCACTATCACAACGGTAATGCCCTGTTTATTTACGTCGCACAATAATTCCATGATTTCTAGGGATGTTTTTGAATCGAGGGCGCCGGTCGGTTCGTCGGCAAGTATTACTTTTGGCTTTGAGATAAGCGAGCGGGCGATGGCTACGCGCTGCTTTTGACCGCCGCTCAACTCGCTTGGCGCATGGTGCGCCCAGTCGGTCAAACCAACTTTTTCGAGATATTCCATGGCGATACGGTTGCGTTGCCTGCGCCGCACCCCCTGATAATAAAGCGGAAGCGCCACATTTTCCATCGCATTCTTGAAACTGACAAGGTTGAACGACTGGAAAACAAAACCAACAAACTGGTTGCGGTAATATGCCGCTTTAGTTTCGTTTAACCCGTACATCAAGGTATTGTTGAGTTTGTATGCGCCCGTATCGTAATCGTCCAATATACCCAAAATGTTGAGCATGGTAGACTTACCCGAACCGGAAGCGCCCATGACTGAAACCATTTCGCCGGCTTCAATGGTCAAATTGATACCTTTCAACACATGGAGTTTGTTTTGCCCCATGATGTACGATTTGTTGATATCGGTCAATTCAATCATTCTGAATACAAAAAAATGCCTTTACTTGTTTCCATCAGAATCTTTCGCATTGCGAGAAGAAAAAATTGGCTTCAAGCGCTGCGTTTTCGTCGCTGTCTGAACCATGTACGGCGTTTTCGCGTTCGTTTTTGGCGTATTTTTTCCGGATGGTGCCTTCTGCTGCATTTGCCGGATTGGTTTTTCCAATCAGCCTCCGGAATTCTTCAACGGCATTTTCACGTTTGAGGATGGCAACCGCCACCGGACCCGAAATCATAAATTGTATCAATCTTTCGTAAAAAGGCAATCCTTTGTGTACGCTATAAAAGGTTTCTGCTTGAGATTGCGTCATTTGTACGAATTTCAACGCCGTTAATTCAAAACCGGCTTTTTGGATATCGCTTAAAATAGCCCCTACGTACCCGCTCTTGAAGGCGCAGGGTTTAATGATGGTAAAAGTAAAACTTCCCGACATAATCAATTAATAATGAACAATGAACAATGAATAATGAACACAATTCGTAATTCCTAATTCGTAATTCCTGATTTACAAGCGCGTTGGTATGTCCTCTCCTTCTCCAAGTTGAATCAGGTTAAACGGTATTTTCAGGTGCGCCTGTATGTACGCTCCCAAATCTAATGAATCCTCGTCGTCCCGTTCGTAATACCAGTTGATCTCCACCCGATTGCGGCTATTTTCCGGAATCTTGCTGAGTTTTGTCAGAATATCCACCACACATCGTATGGACGATGTGTCGATGTATTCAAAAAATAAATCTACTTGGGTTTCGCGTTCAGGAGTTTGAACATACTGCTCTACCCAATCGATACAAATTTTGTACAACTGTCGCGCATTTTGCGGAATTGAACGTCCGGACACTCTGATATACCCATCCCTCAAAACGAACAATGGCGCTTTTTGTGTCTTTTCTATACGTATACTTTCCATATATGCATTTATATAATGTGTTATTGCATAATAATCAATTTCATTCCCGGGTGTATTTTACTGGTTCTCGACAAGTTGTTCCATTTAAGGATGTCACTGTCGGTAACTCCTTGATACAGTTTGGCAATATCCCATACGGTATCGCCTGATTTTACGGTATGATAGGTTACATTTCCATTTGCCGACGCCACCACTTGAACCGGTCTGCTTGCTGCGGTTGAAGCAGCGCTGGCGGTTGAAGCGGCTGTTGCCGGTCGGCTGGGATAAACCACTAATTTTCTTCCTGCAACGATTCGCGTGCCGGAAAGATGGTTCCAGTCTTGCAAATTATTGACGCTCACGCCGTATCTCGAAGCGATGGTACTCAATGATTCGCCGCTGCTGATGGTGTGTTCTATTCGGTCTCTTCCGGCAATATTTACGGAGGAGGCAGTCGTTCGTGCAGTAGCAGGTTCGGTAGCGCGAAACGAATTGCTCAGGTAAATATTTGCCTTGTATTGATAAATTTCATCTGCCTTGTCGATGAATTTGGTGGCGTAGGCAGCGGGTAGCCGCAGAGGACATGGCGCTGTGTTGCCCGGAAGTATTTCCCTGAGGTATTGTGGGTTGAGGTCGCGCAGAAGCGGCAACGGAATGTCCAATACTTCGGACACTTGAGCCAGATTCACGTTACGGGTAACCATCACAGTATCCGAAAGCAACGGTAAATTGATGGGTCGCGGCGTAAGATTGTGTTCCCTGTAATAATGCATGGCGTAGGTTGCTCCGATGTATAAAGGCACATATCCTCTGGTTTCGCGGGGCAGGTGCGGATAGATTTCCCAATAGTTTTTCTTCCCGCCCGAACGTGTAATAGCCTTATTGACGTTACCCGGTCCGCAATTATAGGCAGCCATAGCCAATACCCAGTCGTTGTACATCTTATGCAGGTCTTTCAGATATTTTGCCGCTGCATGGGTTGCCGCAACGGGGTCGCGGCGTTCGTCAATGAACGTATTCACTTGCAGTTTGTACGAACGTCCCGTATTCAACATGAACTGCCATATACCGGTGGCGCCCACGCGCGATCTCGCACGCGGGTTCAATGCTGATTCTACCACGGCAAGATAGGTAAATTCGAGCGGCAGTTCATACGAATCAAAAATTTCTTCGAAAATGGGAAAATAATATTCCTTAAGACCGAGCATCACCTCCACTTGGGCGCGTCTGCGCGTGGTATAGCTGAGGATACTGCTTCTGACCACGTTGTTGTAGGATAGATTCACGAGGGACGGGATTTTCTGGAGACGTTGTATGTAAATCGAATCGTGGAGTTCGGTAACGAAAGACAATTCGTCGACGGCTATTTCCGCAACCAGCGTGTCGCTAGCGATAGATTCCTGCACGTGCCAAATTCGCATCAAACTGTCCAAATTCTGGTCGAAATTGGAATAGAAAAGATCAAGGGGAATGGTGTCTTTGGGATGGTTGAAATAGCCGACGGGTTCGGGTCTGTTAGCCCGAAGCGCTACAGGGATGACCCACGCCAAAGCCATCACAAACAAAGTATTTTTTAGCGTCTGTTGAAACATACTGCTCGAACAGTTAAAAACTGAGCCGCAAAGTTAAACCAATTTTTTTTATATTCATATCATTTTCAAAAAAAGATGGTCGAATATTTAGCGAAATATTGTCTTCAAGATTAAAATCCATCAAATGCGCGTCCACGTTTGCATCAATAATATTCAGCGCATAAGTCAATACTACGGCAAGAATGGTATAATCGCGCCAGGTACGTAATTGTTCCTTGCGTTTGGTGATATATTGCGATTTTTGCTCTAAGGAATACGATGGCGGGAATCCCAATGTATCAAAAAAATTGGTGTAGGGGTCTTTATCAAAGATGTCGATGTAGGCGCGTCTATACCGGTTGTATTCGTTTTGCCATTTGATAAACATACCGGCAGAAACGCCAATAGCCGCGTACACGATGGGTACTTTCCAGTATTTTTTGTTGTAAAATTGCCCCAACCCCGGTACAACTGCCGACATGATGGCAGCTTTGGCGGGTGAATGTGTGAAGTAGATGCTCGCGGTATCCACAGGGTAAACGATAAGCTGTTCAACGTCAATAATTAACAGTTCAGTGGAATCGGGAGATAAATAAAGGTCAAATTGCGTGTCATTGACTACGGTAATCGAATCAACCGGCTCCTGTCCAGCAACATTCAAACTGCAAAGCGCCAATACCATTGCGGTAACAAGACTTTTTTGCGCTTTACTCCATTTTTCAATTGACTTGATGGAGGACTTTGCCGTTTTCAATTTTCAATTAATTTTTTCGACATTTCCAGAATTTGATACAATTCAGCGTCTGTACGAAAGGGAATCACAATACGTCCCACGCCTGTGGCATTTCTTTTGAGATCCACCTTAGTGCCGAAACAGAGGCTTAACTGTTCTTTCAGCTGTTGCTCGTCATCATTGTCGGAAACAGGAACGTTTGGCTGGGAATCTTCATAGATCAACAGTTCATTTTCAGGAGATTCGTCTTCGATCGTTTCCGGGAAAACAGTATCAGTCGTTTCCTCCGCTTCATCTGCATTGGCTGTTTCTTCTGTTTCCGCCTCCTCCTCTGTTTTTATTGCTTCTGCTTCTTCAGGGTGGTTGATTTGGCGGACAGTTTTTTCTACCTGACGAACAGAAAGGCTATTTTCAATAATATCCTGAAACAGCAGCAACTGTTGCTCTTCCTGTTCGACATTCACCAGCGCCCGGGCATGACCCATGCTGATTTGCCCCTGTTTGATGGCTGACTGTATTTCGGCGGGCAATTTCAGCAAACGCAGATAATTGGCAATGGTTGACCGTTTTTTGCCTACGCGCTCGCTTACGTTTTCCTGCGTCAGCTGACATTCGTCGATTAACCGTTGGTAACTGATGGCAATCTCTATGGCGTCGAGGTCTTCGCGCTGTATGTTTTCCACCAACGCCAGTTCGAGCATGTTGTTATCGTCGGCTTGGCGGATGTATGCAGGTATTTCGGTAAGTCCTGCCATCATAGAAGCGCGGTAACGGCGTTCGCCTGAAATAATCTGGTATTTCCCGTTGTCTGTTTCGCGAACGGTGATGGGTTGTATGATACCCAATTGCCGGATAGACGACGCCAATTCTTCCAGCGATTCCTGATCGAAAGTGGTACGGGGCTGATATGGGTTGAGTTCAATGCTCTCGACGCTGATTTTATCTGACGAATGGCTTTGCCTTCCGGAAAAATCTGTTTCCGATTGCTTGATGAGCGCCCCCAAGCCTTTTCCTAATGCGTTTTTTTGTTTTGCCATGATCTTCGGTGAGATGTTTATTCAATTCAAAGGTTTGCAGGATTCAGTCTGCATATCCTTCAATCATTGCTTCTTTGTATTTTTCTGCAACAGTTCCTTTGCCAGATTCAGGTAATTCATGGCTCCGGTGGAATTGGCGTCAAAGAGGATCACCGGTTTGCCGAAGCTTGGCGATTCACTGAGTTTGATGTTGCGCTGAATGATGGTTTTGAATACCATTTGCTGGAAATGTCGGGTGACTTCTTCCACCACCTGATTACTCAACCGTAACCTTGCGTCGTACATGGTCAACAGGAAACCTTCAATTTCGAGCGAAACATTGAGCCTCGACTGGATTAGTTTGATGGTGTTGAGCAGTTTTCCAAGCCCTTCCAAAGCGAAAAATTCGCACTGAACCGGAATGATGACCGATTGTGCGGCAGTGAGCGCGTTCATGGTGATCAAGCCCAGCGAAGGCGAGCAATCGATAAAAACAAAATCGTAATCATCCTTCACTTGTTTGATGACATTTTTTAAAATGTACTCCCTGTCGGGCAGTCCTACCATTTCTATTTCAGCGCCCACCAGATCAATGTGCGACGGGATAAGGTCTAGTCCGGGTATCTCGGTTTTTAAAACGGCGTTGCAAGGATTGGTATGATCAATCATACACTCGTAAATGCTGGTTTTGATGGTATCCAGATCGAATCCCAGCCCGGAGGTAGCGTTTGCCTGAGGGTCGGCGTCAATCAACAGTATCTTCTTTTCAAGCACCGCCATGCTGGCTGCCAGGTTGATCGCCGTGGTAGTTTTTCCAACCCCCCCCTTCTGGTTTGCTAAAGCAATAACTTTTGACATTCAATGATTTGTTAAATTTTTGTCCTTATATAAAAACGGACAAAGATACATATCTTTTTTGGAACGGGAAAATAAAAATGCACCCAACTACCCAATCATCTTCGGGCAATTTTTGTTTTCTTTATCTTCCATTTTTTTTGCCACTAATTCACGATTTTTTTTGTCCACGAATTACACGAATGAACACGAATTTATTTTCACGAATTTAACGATGGGCGCACACGCAGGTGCGCCCCTACAAAATTCTCAACATTACCCCTCTTTTGGGGAAAGATAAAGGCAACTCCTCAATTGTAGAGTTTTTTTTCATTTGATATTGAATGTCGTTTTTGTAAAAACATCATCCATGCATACGAGGAAAAAGAATCCGATGTGCGAATCGCTACAACGATGATGGCAGATGCGCACCAACAAAGATGCTACCTTTCAGTTTTTGAATATGAACATGAAGAATCCAGGATAGAAATGAAACAAAATAGCATTTTTTTCGTATACTGGAAAAAAAGATAACCAGTATGAAAATCAATAGTATTTTTGCAATCACCGGTATTTGCTTTATAATAGCCACTTTAGCGCTATCGTCGTGCGCAAAGGATCCGGAAATGGATGTTTCCACAGACAAAATTCATTTTGAAGCCAATCCATCTGAAAATTTGAACTTTGGCATTTCGTCCAATGGGGAATGGTCAGTAGAGGTAATACAGGAAGAAGAATGGTTAACGGTCAGTCCTTTACAGGGAAAGGGCAATCTAACGATCACGCTCGAAGCCGAAGAGAATGTTGAGTTTACCGAACGGATCGCATTTTTAGTCATTTCGGGCGAAGTCAAGAATAATGATACCATTCGGGTCACTCAGGATCCTTGTCTGGACGTTGCCTTAAAAATTGTAGACGACGTTTTCAGGCAATATTGTCTCAACAAATTTGATCAATCACCCCAAGATGGCAGAATCAGTTCGAAAGAGGCAATGAGCGTCATGGAGATCATTGTAAAAAGGAGGGATGACGAGGACGAAGCAGCGATAACTTCCCTTGTCGGAATTGAATATTTTACCAATCTCAGAAAATTGGATTGCGCTGCCAATAATATTGCGGAAATAGACCTCAGCAAGAACATACATCTTAGAATATTGGATTGCTCCTTTAACCCGATCAGCAAGATTGATGTTGGCGAACTTTACAGGCTGGAGGATTTACACCTTCACAGCACCAACATCCAAGAAATTGACGTAAGTAAAAATGCGCTCCTGTATTTGCTGACCACATCCAACAGTCCGATCAAATCGCTTGATGTGACTAAAAACCAAGAATTGGCTGTTTTGCTCTGTAACGATAACCAATTAACTGAATTGGACGTAAGTAAAAATCTCAAATTACTGATGCTATTTTGTGGCAACAACAGGTTGTCCAAGATCGACATCAGCATGAATACAAGTCTGGTAAATCTATGGTGCAATAACCAGACAGATGGCAACAATCGGAAACTGCTTTCGAGCCTCGACGTCAGCAATAATAGAGATTTGCAATCCTTATCGTGCGGGCAAAACAACATTTCAGTTCTTCATCTGACCAACAACACGGTATTGACGCAATTGCGTTGCGAGGACAACCAACTAACCGAGCTTGATGTCAGCAAAAACACCAAACTGGGGGATTTAAAAAGCAACAACAACAATCTTTCGGGCATACTTGATCTGAGCAACAACGCGTCATTAAAATACGTTGACCTTCGTGTGAATGAGTTGAATACCATTTACGTTTGGCAGACATTCTATGAAGAGTGTACGTTCAGCGTTGATGGAAAAGTCAAGTGCTACGAAAAAGACGACAAGACGCAATGGGTTGTAAAATGAACAACCTGTAATAATGCGGCGAGCATGATTGCTCGCCGCAAAATCCACATTATTTTATGGGGCTGTACGGTAACGGAGTAAGGAATACAATCCGATTGTTTGGAAGCGTTGCATTTGCCCACTCGGGAGCCGCTCTCATACGTTGCCATTCGGGGTGGCTGCTGAATTTAGCCCAGCTTGCATCCCGATCAGCCATATCGTTGAAATGCGTTACATAGATCAGTCCCGGCATATCCTTTCCGGCTATGATCTGACCAAAGCAGAATGGATTGACGCCGCAATCTTTGAAAATATCAATCTCTCCCTTGTTGAACATTTGAACCTTGCGGGTACCTGCCTCTATATTAGCGCTGTCATACTTGCGCCATTCGAAAATGGTTTTGCCTGCCACCGGCGTTACATTTTTCCATCCCTCAAAAGGACGGCAAAGGTAACTGTCGTAACGGAAAAACATCGAACGATTGGCTGCGGCGTCTTGCTGCATCGCCTCGACAAAAGCACTATTTTTCAACAGTATATCGTTAGCCTTCATGTATGAGTCCAATGAAGGGTAAACGAAGAGAAAATAGTAAGCGGCAGGAGCATTCTGGTTATTCTCCCTAAAGCATCCGACCTCTATTCCCATATCCTTGTAGATTGGGAGAAGTACATCGGTCATCAATCTGTCGAATCGTGCCGCACTACCTCCCATTTGGAAATTGTAAACGCGCCATTCCTGTATTTGGCCGTCATTCACTTGTGCCTCTGATTTAGAAACAAAACAGGTTATCATCAGTCCTGCCATCATCGAAAAAAGTAATCTTCTTTTCATTTGAATAAAATTTAAGGTTTATAATTATTTGGGGTATCCCACTGGATTGTTCATCAGCAAGAGATGCTGATCGCTCAGTTTCAGCGCGGTTTTCAGCGCCTCCTGATTCATGGTTCCGCGAGGCACGGTGGCAAGCCCCAGCCCGGCGCATGCTACGTTGATGTTTTGGCAAACAATACCAATATCAACGGCAGCCATCAGTTTGGAACTTTCTGACATATTGCCATGCTTGCTCATGTCTGCCACTAAGACAATGCTCATTGGCGCGTCTTTGACAAAATCCTGCCCTGAAGCAACAGCATCGCGAAAATCGCCTGCTGATACCGGATTCAAGGCATGTTCCTTCGGATCGTAATGGTAAACGCCTTCAGGAAAGATGACATACATCTCAACGTCCTGCAAGTTACGCGCCGTAGGGGAAGTACGCCTGCCATCGGGACGATTGATACCCATGGCAGCCCAAAGCAAATCGGAAAGATCCTGCGGACGGAGGCTTTCTGATTTATACTCGCGGATAGACTGACGGTCATTCAATGCTTTCATAATTGCCGACCCGCGAGTTTTGTCCGGCGCATTCAACTTGATGACTTTCAACTCTTGCGCCTGAATATTGACGACGCAAACTAAAAAAATAGAAAAAATAAGGGTTCTAAACATGATAATTAAAATTAATGGTTTCTAAAAAAATATTTTATGCATACCATCCGCGCTTTCTGTTTTGGAGGTTTTGCAATGTGTCGATGCAAATATTCACATCGTCTACTACTTGGAAGTCGAACATTCCTACGCAGATGAAATCGGCTCCATTTTCGAACGCATATTTGAATCCATCTCTAGGACGGATGGCGCCTGCTGCCAGCACCTTGAATCCCATCACCGGAACTTTGACGCGGTTGATAAATTCGATGGTGCGTTCGGGATAGGTGTCGAAAAGATTGTCGTGGTACCGGTCGCGGTCTCTGCTGTTTCCGCTGACCACTTCAAACGGCTCTCTGTTTGCGAGTGGATGCGCCGACCAATAATTGTCGTGGTGCATCGTTTTCATGTAATAATCCGGAATGATACCGTTTTCTTCGCATATCAGTAATGAATCAATGGCGTGCGCTCCCAATCCTGCCACCAAACCGTGACTGCGGATGCGGCTTATCATCTTTTCAATCACATCCAATTCGTTGTTTTTTACGTGACTGTCGCAAGAACCTCCATGAATCTGGATAATATCCATGCCATTATCAACGGCAATATTGATATTTTGATAAATATCTTCCTGACCTGATCCTGCCTGTGCAATAAAAATCATCTTACTGCCTGTCAATTTCTTATACTTGGCTATCAATTGTACGGAATTCATACCGGAACTGAAACAGTTGATTCCGGCTTGTTCACAAAGCATCAGGGTCTCGAATATTTTAAATTCGGTATTGTAGGCTCTGAACAACGAATCGGCGTAAATCAGATCGCGGGCATGGGCAAATCCGTTGATCAGATTGCTGCCGCCTACTAAACGGGTGACTTCATGGGGTCCAAGTTTTCCTTTGGGTAATTCGCCTTTCAGATCGCTAATCGCTACCTGTTGCAATTGTATGGTTGCCCCCGACAAGGTATCGGTTCCATACAATTTAATGCGCTGACTGGCGCCCCATCCGAATAAACCCAAAACAGGCAGGGTGGCAAGGTTTTTTAACAGTTCGCGCCGATTGACGTCTGTGGGTGCGTTCGCAGGAACTGTAACCGGCTCCGTTGCCGTTTGTCTTTTCGCGAACAGTAATCGAACGGCGTTATCCAAGCCATACCCTCTTTCCCTGTAACAAAAGAAAAAGACAAGTATGATTGTTTCAATTAACAGTGGATTAATGATGTACACATTGCCGCTTCCTATCAGCGAAAAGCCGAAAGGCGGGTAGGCAAAATAGTACAACGCAAGCAACAAAGCCCCCGCAAGCGACGCCCATCGCGCGCACAAGCCAATGAACAATGCCAAGCCGATCAACGTCAGCCCCCATACATTGAGAAAGTCAACTGCGACAAGCCTGTCAGGCGATGCAGCTATCCATTGGTAAAAGCCGGTCAACGGACCGTAACTGTTGT
>Ga0099364_10000800_pt1 | contig 53410 bp, 28 predicted proteins | sample TergutTh196P3_FD_73070 | JGI IMG/M metagenome (GOLD analysis project Ga0099364, IMG submission 73070) | Microcerotermes parvus P3 segment gut microbial communities from Pointe-Noire, Republic of the Congo - Th196 P3 | ecosystem: Host-associated > Arthropoda: Insects > Digestive system > Gut ... | reverse complement strand
GATCCTCAAAGCAGTCGCCGCAATCGTCACCGGCGGATTGCTCGCCATCACACCGATGGCAAGGGCGCAATCAACACCACCCGAAGCCGACGGTGTAGAATTTGAAGAAGTAACCACGGGCGGTTCGCCGAATTTTTGGATTGTCGATCAATCGCTCAGTCCGGGCGTAGAAACGGTAATTATCACCACTCCCGCTCCTGCTTCTCCGGGCAGTGTTGCCGTGCTAGGCGGCAGCGACGAAACATGGGATAACGAGTCCAACCCGTTCAAACACCTTAACATCAGTGGCGCGTCCCATGGTGGGGGACAACTTGGCGGGTTCCGTTTTCAGACAAATACTTCTGCAGTCGCATTTGAGGGCGGTCTGTTCGGCGGTAGCATTACGGTCAGCAACAGTGTCGGTGATGCTTACGGTGCCGTATTTTACAATCGTGCTGATGATAGCGCTGCGGACATCTCCGGCATCATCGACATCACAGGCACCATCAACGTTAAATCGACTGCCACTGGTTTTGGAGCCACCGGTTTTGTTGCAGGAACACTCCTCAACGGCAGCGAAGTCTCCATCGGAAACATTATTGCTACGGCGACTGAGCCCGGCACCCATTGGGCGACGGGGGTGCAAATCCTCGGAACCGATACCGGCAGCTTGCTCACAGTGGGCAGTCTTGACGTGAATGCTGCGGCATCGGCATCGGGTATCATCACGGCTGCGAGTGCCGAAGGCAAAATCGAAGTCGGACAGATTGATGTTACCGGAGATTGGCGTGCCGTTGGTATTTTCATCGGCCAGGAAGATGCCAATGGAACGGTGGACGCATCAGCAGATGCGAACGAACTCGTGCTGAAAGGCAACATTAACGTTAAGGGATCTCATAATGCGGAAGCAGGGCAGTTAGGCGGTTATGCCGCAGTCGGTGTTTTGGTCGGAGGAGATGCCTACATCGAACTCGACGGCGATGTCAATATCAAAGCCACCGCCACTGCCGTTGCTAACAATGAGACAGCGGCGATCCACACCGGAGGCGGTCTCGTGCTCAACCTCGCAGGCAACACCTTCTCCACCGAAAACGACATCAATGTCGGAGAGGGACTCTATGTTTACAGCGGATACGAAAACAAAAGTGGAGACTGGGTCGCCCTCGATGGTACCTTCAAAGCGGGCGACGTAACCGTCGGCGGTGATGCGGACTTTTGGTCAGTGGACAACACCACGCTCAACCTCGAAGCAGAGAACTTTACTGTTACCACCGGAGATCTCACGCTTGAAGCATGGGACGGCGGTATCATCAATGCCACCGTAGGTACAGTGAACGTCAACGACCTTGGGCTCTACGCAGGCGAAGGCGGAGTCATCGATGCCGTCGTCGATACAGTGATCGTAGGCGGCGACCTTGATCTCTACGCAGAGGAAGGCGGACAAGTCTTTGCCGTCGTGAATTCGTTGAATGTCGATGGTGACCTTTACCTCTACGGCGATGTCGAAACCGGCGGTTATGTCCAAGTCGGAGTCAACTTTGGAAACAGCGCCCCGGTAGGCGGCCATGGTTTTGCCTCCGGCAACGTCACCATCATCGCCGGCGGCGAAATGGACGTTGACGAAACAGGATTCGTTGTACTGGATATCGACGCCGAGCATAGTGTCCAACTCCTCAATCGGGCTATATTCACCGGCTATGGGTGGGATGAAATGGATGAATATGGCAAATATGACATCCGGGCATACCGCTTGACAAAAGCGAACTTGCAAGACGAGTTCTTTGCGGCGGGAATGATTCACAATCGTCTCACGGGCTACAACATGGTGCGTGACCGATTCATTTCCGGCAATGCCCGGAGCGGCAGCGGTCTTTTCCGTGGACAAGCCCACTGTGATCCTTGTGCACCGGTCGGACCGTGCGATGAGATTGCTTGCAATCCTTGCGATCCTTGCGGACCATTCGGCGGTCGCGGACTTTCCCGATCCTCTGGTATCCGCAATGCGTGGATCAGTTACGTCGGACGCGGTGATACCTACGGTTCCTGGGACATCGGGTCCAATGGAATCCAAGCCGGTTCAGACCTGTTCCGCACCAACCGAACGCAGTTCGGTGTCATCTTCGGTTACGAAGACGGCAAAGCGGAACGTGTCAACGGTGTCAGCAGCGGACGCATTGACTCGAAGGACACGTACGGCGGTATCTATGCCGCCCGCGTTCTCCGCAGCGGTGCCGATGTTCGGTTTGTCTATAACTATGGGCAACAGAAGTTCGATATGACGCGTACTTACTGGGATCAACCTTTCAAGAGCAACTTCAAGGGACGCACTCATGAAATCAACCTCGAGTTGGGCAAACGTCTCCACAGTGGTGCTTGGAGTATTCGTCCTTATGCGGCTTTGGATTTCTACTCCATGCGTTTGGGCAAAGCGGTTGAAACGCCGGTACTGGCGGGTGATAATCCGAGTTTGACTTACGACAAGACATCGATGACTCAGATCTTCTTACGTCCTGGCTTTGATGTCCGATTGCAAGGCAAACGTGCGACTTTCAATACGGGTATGTCGTATGCGGCTGACTTGAACGATTCGCTTTACAAGACGAACGTTACCGGCAACCCTGCTGGAGTAGGTACTATTAAAATGGCTGCCCATGGTACGAAGATGGGAAGTCATTTGGTGAACTTCAATATCGGCGGCGATTTGAAGTTAGGCAGAGCGTCTTCGGTGTTCGGCGGCTATGATATGCAGGCTGTGGTGGATCGCAGCGGCGGTGTTCAGCATGTCGGTCATGTCGGCGGTGCCGTGAAGTGGTAAGGCTATAGGCTTTAGGCTGTAGGGGGTAGAATGGTAACGTTCTACCTCTTACCTCTTATATTCTACCTACTATCTCCTATATTCTATATTTTAATAGTAAAAACCTTTTCACAACGATGTAGTTTTTTCTTTGTCTCTTTGGGTCGGCTCGATTTATTATCGGGTCGGCTCATTTTTTTTTGTGTGGGTGTGTGCGATACGCCGCCCCGCTCTTGTGCTTTCCTTTGTGTTCTTTGCGGTTCCTTTGCGGTAAAAAAAGGATTAACCGCAAAGTGCGCAAGTCGGAAATCATGGTATAATGGAGGCTCTCTCACGACAGGAGCAGCGTCATGGCGGAACAATCGTTGACTTATGAAAGTATCATGAAAATGATTCGGGGCATCGCCCGTCGGCAAAAGGAAACCGAGCGGCAGATGAAAGAAACCGAGCGGCAGATGAAAGCGCGCGATGAAAAATACGCTCGTGAAAAGCAGGAGCGCGATGCCGAGTACGCTCGTGAGAAGAAAGAGCGCGATGCCGAGTACGCTCGTGAGAAGAAAGAGCGCGATGCCGAACTCGCTCAAATCGAAAAAGAAACAAACAGAAAAATCGGCAACCTCACCGGCAAGATCGGCATGATGGTCGAACACATGGTCGGCGGAAGAATCCTTGAAAAATTTCGTGTATTAGGCTACGAAGTTGACTACTGCACACGGAATCACTTTTTTAGCACAAAGAAGTTAGGAGTTAAAGGAGAGATTGACTTGCTGCTCCACGATGGCGATGTGTCCATTCTCATTGAAGTCAAAACGACATTGGAAACGGCAGATGTCCGTAAGCACTTGGAGAAAATGGAAAAGTACCGTATCTATGCCGACGCACGATGGAATGATCCCACTCGTTTTATTGGAGCGGTTGCCGGAGCGGTCGTTACGGACGAAGCCAAAGACTTCGCTCATGAGAATGGAATGTATGTTATCGTCCAATCTGGTGAAGCCGTGGAGATTGTGCCAACGCCGGAAGGATTTAAAGCAAGAGAATGGTAGGGCGTTAAATTCTCTTTTTTTTTACCGCGAAGAGCGCAAAGGGTTGCGCAAGGTGTGCGCGAGCGGGGGGCTTACGCCCCCCGTTGAATACACGCGAAAACACCTAATCGGCACTTTCCACCGCAAAACGAAAGAGCGGCGACGGCACACGGGCTTCTCTGAAAATCTCGCGGAACCTCTCAACGATTGCCGGATTGCTGTCGGCAACGTTCCTTGTTTCGCCAATGTCATTGTCCAGATCATAGACTTCAATCGGTGCGTCCGGTCTTCCGAAAGTCTGGTTGACATTGAGTTGCACCCCCTTCCAGTTGCCGAATCGGGCTGCTTGTTTTCCGCCCTGTTCGTGAAACTCCCAATAGAGATAAGAATGCTGTTTCTGCTCTGTTGTCTTGCCGAGCAACGTCGGAAGAAAACTCAAACCGTTAATGTCATCGGGATATGCCGTCGCCGGAACTCCCGCCAACTCGGCGTAGGTCGGCAAAAAATCCCAAAACGCTCCGATGTGTTCGGAAACACTGCCCGGCTCAATGGTTCCCGACCAGCGCACGAGCATCGGCACCCGAATTCCGCCGTCATATAAGTCGCGTTTCATTCCCCGAAGCGGTCCGCTGCTCTTGAACAAATCGGGACGGTGTCCTCCTTCCTGATGCGTTCCGTTGTCGCTGCTGAACATAATAATCGTGTTTTCATCTATATCAAGTTCTTCCAACAAATCGAGGACGCGTTTGACGGTCAGGTCGAGTCTATTCATCATCGCAGGAAAAGCGGCAATGGGATTGCGAACCTCGGTTTCGAAGGAATATCTGCCGATGGTCTCTTCGAACCCAGGGAACTTTTCCCGCCAGGGAGCAACGAATTCCTCCGGCACTTGCATCGCTGCATGAGGGATCAATATCGGCATAAAACAGAAAAACGGCTTGTCTTTATTTGCCCTGATGAAATCGAGTGCTTCCTGTTCGATCAAATCATGGGAATAAGTTTTGCCGTCCAGTTCGATCCGCTCTTCGTTTTTGTAGAGGTGATCAGGATAGTGATTATGAGCGTGTCGTTGGTCGTAGTATCCGAAGAAGACATCGAATCCCTGATGAATGGCAGCCCCTTCGGAGAGCGATCCGCCGAGTCCCCATTTGCCGAAGCAGCCGGTAGCATATCCCGCTTCTTTCAGAATGCTTCCAAGCGTTACGGTGCCTTTCCGTATAGGCAAGTTGCCCAACGTTTCCGGTTGATTGCGGTTACCTCGGACGTAGCAACGTCCCGTGTGGTATCCCGTCATCAGGCTGTCTCGCGACGGAGCACACACGGTACTGCCGGCGTAAAACTGCGTGAATTTCATTCCTTCTGATGCGAGTCGGTCGATGTTCGGCGTTGTAAATTTTTCCTGACCGTAGCAACTCAGGTCGCCGTAGCCTAGATCGTCCGCAAAGATAAAAATGATATTCGGTTTCGTTTCCGCCGCAAAAGAGAAGGCGGCACAAAACAATGCAGCGATAAATGTCGAAAGGATCATTCTCATAGCCCGATTATAGGAGAGGGGCATTTTCTGTCAAGAGTTTGGAAAAGCGCGCGAGCGGGGGGCGTAAGCTCCCCGTTGAACACACGCGAAAACACCGAGGGGCTTACGCCCCCCGCTCGTGTGCCGCAAAGAAGCACAAAGAAAAAAGAGCAATCATTGGCGTTTTGCAGTATAAGTGGAGATTTTATAAAAATTTGCTAGAATGATAAAATTCCCGTTGCGAAATTACACGTTATGAATAGTAAGCCTGAAGTCATCCTTTACACCGACGGTTCCTGTAAAGGAAATCCGGGACCGGGCGGCTGGGCGTTTGTATTGCAACATCCGCAAAGCGGGAAGTTACTCGAACATTTCGGCAGCGAACCCGGCACCACTAACAACCGGATGGAATTGGTCGCTGTCATTGAAGGATTGAAAACGTTGACCAAACCGAGCAGTGTGGAACTGGTCAGCGATTCAAAATATGTCTTGCAAGGGCTGGAAGACTGGATGCCAAAATGGAAAAAAAATGGTTGGCGGCGTAAAGAAGGAAGTTCATGGAAGTCCGTGAAAAATGTCGATCTTTGGCAAGAGTTAGACAAATTGGCATCGTTGCACGACTTGACATTCCGGCACATACCGGGGCATTCGGGGCATCCTTTCAACGAGCGGTGCGACGAACTGGCAGGACTGGCAGCACGAGAGGGGTAGTCCTTCTGTATCCACTTCCCAAAATTTCGCGGTATAATAACCGCCGTGAGGAGAGAATGTTATGCCTGCTAATTTAACTCAACAATACAAGAAAGCCGAAGAGAACTATCGCCGGGCAGAAACACCGGAAGATGAACTCAAATGTCTGCAAATCATGCTTTCCGAAATCCCTAAACACAAAGGGACGGATCATCTTCAGGCAAAACTCAAAACACAGATTTCCCAAACTAAAAAGGAGATCGAACAACAACGTTCCGGCGGAAAAAAGGGAGGATCGTCTCGATCCTTTCGGATACCGCGCCAAGGAGCGGGAACCGCGGTCATCATCGGCGGTCCCAATGCGGGCAAGAGTCAGTTGCTCGCTTCGCTGACACGGGCAACGCCGGAAGTTGCTGCCTATCCTTTCACAACAAAGCAGCCGCAGCCCGGAATGATGGCGTGGCAAGATGTTTTCGTACAACTGGTGGACACGCCGCCGATTACCGCCGATTATCTGGAACCGTATATTGTCGGTCTGCTCCGCAGTGCCGATTTGGCTCTGTTGATGATTGACCTCGGCGACGACTCCGGTATCGAACAGTGCAAAGAGGTACTGGACAAACTGGCAACGACGAAAACCCGGCTGGCGGCGGAATCAAGTTTGGACGAGGAAGACGTCGGTTTGGCGTTCACCAAAACGTTTTTACTGGCGAACAAAATTGATGATCCCGAAGCGGAAGATCGGCTTGGTTTGTTTCATGAAATCTGTCCGGTGCCTTTTCGGGAATTCAAAATGTCGGCGAACAATGTCGAAACGTTGGAGGAACTCCGCAATGCGGTTTATGAATCGTTGGATGTCATTCGCATTTACACGAAAGACCCGAAAAAGAAGGAACCCGACAAGGATCGACCATTTACGTTGAGTCGCGGCGATACCTTGCTTGATCTTGCGGAATTGATACACAAGGATTACGCCAAGAATTTACGTTTCGGCAAAGTTTGGGGGAGTGCCGTCCACGACGGTACGGTCGTCAAAGGAGATTATGTGCTGAATGACCAAGACGTGATCGAAGTGCATGCGTAGTTCGTGTGCTGAATATGCACAAATCGTATTTATTACGTTCACAACGAAGACGGCACAAAAGGGCTTGTCGAATTTTTCGCACCTGGGTGGTTCGCCTTGACGTTTCTCTCCGTTTCGTATAGAATGTAACATTCGTAGGTGAGGCAGAACGAAATTTTTGATTGAAATTGACCAATGATGAACAACGATACGGAAGGTGATAATTGGGGACAGTTGCTCTCCGATTTTGGAATTGAAGACAGCACACCGCCAGAAGTACAGACGGCTGAACCGCCGGGGTCCCCAGAGCGGGCAAAAGCACTATCGCAACCGACTGGGTCGTCTAACATTGATTCGGGTCGCGACGAACTAGAAAACGGAATTGTCAGCGAATCATCGAACACCAAAGACAAGAAGTCGATATTTTCCCGATTTCCAAAGGTCAATTTTTTCGGCACACCGCCGGAAAGTTCGCTGGATTCCGTCATCGAAGGGGTGAAGTCGCCTTCGCTCGGCGGAAAAACGTTTACCGACAATAAATTGGAAAAAATGCCCCTTTCAGAAGAATGGTCGGACCAACAGGAAAGGAATGCCGCCGTTGATCCAGACGCATTATCGGCGGTCGCTTCACAAATTGGCACGCTGGCATCTGGCAGAGGCACGCGGACACCGAGAGGCGAAAAACAGGAAGAGCACCGGGGAAAACGCAACGTTTCCTCCATGTTTGACGATCCGGTGCCCGAATCGGACGAAGTTCGTGCGCTCAAAGATATTATGGGTCCCCCCCCCAGCCGGTCTGAAGCACGTAGGGATTCTTCATTCGACGACGAAGCCGACACTTGGCAACGCGGGCGCGGTCGGCAAAAGTCGCCTCCAATGGAGAAAGAAGTACGCGAACGCGGTCCCCGATATAGGCAGCCCGTCGAAGTGGACGATTTGCCGGAAACAGATTTCGAACCAATAGACGACGATATGCCGAAACAGCGCGGGCGCGGACGGCGTGGCTCCAGATACACCGGAGGCGGTCCTCGGGGACCAGAACGTTTCCAAGATGATGTTCCGCAGGAAGAATGGTCGGAAGTGGATGCCGCCTTGCAGGCGAGACGAAGCGAACCGCCGCAGCGGGGCGGTCGCCGTCAGAGTTATGACAAACGGCGAGGACAGGAACGAACAGAACGTCACACATTTGACCGGGAATCGTTGGAAAGAGAAAGGGATGTCGAAGAAAGCGAAATAGCGGTAGCCCACGGAAACGTGCCGAGTTGGGACGAAGCAATCGGCGGCATTATCGCAGGAAACATTGCCCGACATAAGAATTATGCGGGCAGAGGACGACGGTGAATCAACTTTAAGCAATCATCTACTTTACGCAATCCAATAAAAGAATAATGGTCTTAAAACTCGGAATTCCAGCGGGAAGTCTGCAAGAAGCAACGTTTGAACTTTTTCGGAAGAGCGGATACAACATCTCTGTACAGTCGAGGAGTTACGTACCCGTTATTGACGACGAAGAAATCGAATGTCTGTTGATCCGCGCTCAGGAAATGGCACGGTACGTCGCCAACGGCGCACTCGATGCGGGGCTGACCGGACACGATTGGATTGTCGAAACGAATTCCGATGTCCGTGAAATTGCCGAGTTACGGTTTTCCAAAGTTTCCCGCCGTCCCGTCCGTTGGGTTCTCTGCGTTCCCGAAGATTCGCCGATTCAAACCGTTCAGGACTTACAGGGCAAACGTATCGCCACCGAAGGGGTCGGGCTGACCACGCAATTCCTTGCCAAACACGGAGTTACGGCACATGTCGAGTTCAGTTGGGGAGCGACTGAAGTCAAACCCCAAACGAAACTTGCCGATGCCATTGTCGAAGTTACGGAAACCGGCAGTTCGCTTCGGGCAAATAAACTGCGTATTGTTGCCGAAATTTTGCAAAGCACAACCCGGTTCATTGCCAATCACGATGCTTACAAAGATGATTGGAAGCGGCAAAAAATTGATGACATTGTGTTGATGCTTCAAGCAACGATGGCGGCGGAAGGAAAAGTCGGCTTGATGATGAATGTGCCGAAGGCAAAACTCGGTGAAGTGATTGCTCTTCTGCCGGCACTGCAAAATCCGACGATTTCGAGTCTTTCAGACGACCAATGGTTTGCCGTTTCGACGATCATTGAGGAGTCGACGGTGCGGAAACTGATTCCGCAACTCAAACTTTCCGGTGCCTGTGGGATCGTGGAATATCCGATTTCCAAGATTATTGAATAAGACTACCACGACACCCAGTAGTCGTTGAATTGGTGAGCAATCGCAGGAAAATCCCTGATGAACAGTCCGGCGATAAGACATAACAGACCAAGCGTCAGTATGCTCCAGAACCAACGGAGTCGGCTTTTCGGCATTGTTAGAGTTCTGCAAAGAGTGGTTAGTTGCTCTTGTAACATTTCCTGATGCGGGTTTTTTGCAGTTGGGTTCGTCGGATTGAGCAGTAAGTGTCCGCCGAATTGATCGCTATGAACGCACCACTGTATTCCCAAGCCGTGCAGAGACAGAACGTTGCCGTTCCATTCTGTTTTCGGGTCAATTTTTTTGGCGAGGGTGAAAAAGGCGGGCAACACCAATTCACGCCGACAGTGATAAATGACAAGCCGATTCTTGAGCAGTCGGGCAAGGGTGACCGTAACTAAAAAATAAAAGCCGACCCAAAATATCCAAGTAAAGACTCCCCAAGCAGTGAAAACGTAGAGTGGGATAATCAATCGACCGGGTCCAAGGGTAACGAGTCCGAATAGTCCGCAGGCGAGTAGAGTGAAATCGAGCGAGCCGTCTAGCACAGTTGGCGTTTTCCGAAAGTGGAGCCGCGTCAGAAAAGCAAAATAGAGAACTAGCGGCATAAGGGCGAAGGCAAGCATACTGGAATTGTACCGGATTTTGCGAAAAACCAATAGCGGGACCTATGCGGTGTTATGAGTCGAGGGTGCGTTCACGTTGCGTTGGTCGAACTGTTCCAGCCCCTATACATAATGAATACCATTGGGGACAAGGTGCACTCGTTCCCGGATCTTTAATCCACTGCGATCCTAATCGCCATTGACCCCAAAGTGCAAAATTGTTATCTTTCCGTTTCCTTTTGTGTCCGCTTCCCCTCATGATCAAGCACACGAATCCGATCTTTTGGTTGATTCTGTGGGGAATCTGCGCACATCTTTCTTGCAATTTAGTCAACGTTGATAGACCTAACAGAGCCGTTTCTTCGGGAACAACGGAGGTAGGACCGCCGCTTACGGACACCGTAAGCATTGAGATATTCATTCTTCGCCTTGCGCCGCATCAGAATGAGTTAGTGCAACAACTGTGGCAAGAGGTCGATGAACAGTCTCTGCCGCCGCAACTCCGTCGGGAGCTATTTGCGCAGGGACTGCGCGCCGGAATACTCGGTAATTTGCTCTCGCCGGCATTGGCGCAGTTGCTCAACGTTTCAGCCGATGGCAGAACGGATGTTCCGTGGGGAGAAGTTCACGAAGTTTCTGTGAGGGATATTGCCCGTGAACCGGCTGCAACCCGAAATGTACGCAACTTGTTGCCGGATATGCGTGCATTGGTCAAAGTTTTCGATACGCCATTGCCGGAGCAGTCCCTATTCTGGGAAGAAAACGGAATGATTCATGGGCAAACGTACACCGAAGCGGTGGGCTTGCTTTGCATCAGCGCAACTGCAAACAGGGATGGTTCGGCATTGATCCAGATCGTCCCCGAACTGGAGTATGGCGTTTCCGAACTACGTCTTCGTCCAATGGTAGGACTAGTCGTCCAAGAAACAAGCCGACCGCGTCACGTTTTCGAATCGCTGACAGTTTCTCAACGTCTCCTCCCGGGACAGTGGCTCATTATAGGGTGCACAACACCTGATGCCCCCGGAGCAGGCAGGGCTTTCTTTGTTCGGAGAGGCTCAGTGTTGGAACAACGTCTCTTGGCAGTTCGATTGCTCAGTGCGACCTCTGCCGCCGTACCGACACCTGCACCGTCAACAATGTCCGCTAGAACGGACACGACAATACCGGAGCGTGACTGAAAAAATACGGCAAAGCCCGAAGTCGGAAAGCATACGCCCTTGTAGCCGTGCAGAATTAATTTCATCCAAACTTGCAGATCTTGGGTATATTTGTGCCTTTGTATGAAAATAGCAATCTGCCGTCATTGCGCTACGGTGCAAAACCAGTTTTTGCGATTAAAAACAAGGGATTTTTTTACAGCAAAAAAAACAGTTGCACCGAAGGTTGCTTGCTTTTCAATCTTGGTTTTGCGACTTTTTCCGTCGGGCAAGGACGGCTCCGCCGACCGCTTCCGCCGCCAATCCCGCTCCGCCCGCAATGTAGGCTGCCTTGTTGCGAGTGACGTGAGTCTTGGCTGCCGTGCCTGCCGCACCGACCCTCCGCTTTGCATGCCCAGCGGCGAGTTTTGCCTCCCGCACCTTTCTCGACGCATAACCACCGGCGGCTCCTTTGCATTTTTTTGTGCTTCCTGCGCTTTTTGCTTCATCATGTCCAGTTTATCTTCAAGGTCTTTTAACGCTTTTGCGTCCCCGCTCCACATGACTTGATCAAGTTGCTTATGCACATCCTTGCGAATGTGTTGTGGAAGCCGGTCTATAAATTCTGCCCGGCTCAAAGTAACTTCGGCTTCCTCCAGCCACGCCGAGTTCGCCGTACAAAGCGACATGCCTACGGAACAAAAAATCGGAAACGCAAGACACGCCCAAAAGACAGGATGCGGTCCAAACATTATTTCAACGGCGTAGACACCGACCATCGCTACGGAAAGCATAAGTGCAAAAGCGATTACGAGGAGAAAGGTATTTTCCCTGTGTTTAGCCTCGGAACATCCAAGAGTCTAACCTCATTCCCTCATTTACCTCATTCTGGAGGAGGCAAAATGTGCTAAATGAGGTTGATGTCTGCGGCGGCATTGGGCTACTGAGGTTGTTTTGTTTTTGTAAATGAAGTTGAAAATGAGGTTTTCATTTCGATAAGCCGACATCATCTTACCGAATCGACAAACGCGGCGACGGACAAGCCGCCGATTTTGGGAATGATTGAGCGTGGCAGTCAAGTGGTGTTACGCGTGTATGTCGGCTTTTTTCAGTTTGTTCACAATGTTCGTCGGCGAGGAAAAGCCGTACTATGGTCGCTAGTAGAAGCACTCGTAGCCACCAACCCGGAACAAAGGTAGAGCCAAAGGGTATATTAGTTTCTGGTGAAAGCATAAATATACTTCACGGCAACGCCGTTGCCGTGCCGTCGAGGTAGTTTTGTAATTTTTCCAAGTTTGCATTGAGCGCACTTTCACTGCGCTGCTGTATTTCGCGGATATTTTTTGCCACATCACCAAGTAGACAGAGAGTGACTTCCGCGTACATCAACGAACGGCTACGGACAGTAAGAGGCAACCGAGATGAATTCAGCGCCCATTCTTGAAATTCCTCCAACGTTTTTCCATCAATGGTTGTTTCGTTTATCACCGCATCGTAAATTTCATTCATCCTTTCTAGGAATATATTGATGTCGATAATCCAACGCACCGCCGGTACACTCAATATGCCGCCTGCAAGCGGTTCGCTGTAACCCCAATAGTCCCCCAGCAAATTGCCGAGGACAAAATACCGCTCCGATTCAAGAACTTCCTTCACCGTCCAGCGCGGCGGCAAAGCATTGAGTTCCCGGATAAGACGTTCGATCTGCCCCCTCGTCGGCGGAAACTTGGGATTGACAGTAATGTCCATTGAATTCGCCGCTCCTTCTATCGCCGCCGCAACTGAATGAAAGATAAGCGTTCCCTGTTTTCCGGTATGCCGAGCGAGGAAGTGCATGGTGATAATATCATCAATCGCCCCATCAATGTCGCCGATACCCAACCGGTATTTTGCCCGGGCTTGGGCGGCTTTTGCCAATCCCTTGGGGGGCGTGGTTGCATCTGAATGCAAAAAGACATCAAAAAACGATGCCGTCTCCTGTTCACGGACATACGGAACAAAGAACGCCGGTTTTCGTACGGCTTCACCCAGTAAGTCGATTCCCGCCGTGTTTTCGTCGAGCCAATCTTTGAGCATGGGAAAATCGTCGAATGTCCAGAAGACGGCTTGCCGAAATTTTTCGGATTGATTATCTTCCCCTTCGGCAGGCGGATGTTCACTATCATATTTGGGTAGATATTCAGTAGCAACAGGAGACTCGATTTTCATTGTCGGTCTTTTTGTTGGCGGCTCAAGTCCGAGTTTGTCATAGATTTGGCGTTGGAGCGGATTGAGCGTGAAGGTTTCTTCCTCTTTCTGACCTGTGTAAGGAACAGGACAACAGGAACTGGCGGCAACTTCGACTCCGCAAGCCCGAACAATGAGTCGATAGCCGTTGTCGTCGGTTTTCATTTCCGGCGGATAAAATCGTTCTTCCATTGCCCGAAAGTAGTCGATGCGTTTGCCGTCGGAGGTCATCGGACCGAGAGCGTAAGTTGTTTCCTTTGATACGTGAAGGCGTGTTGTGTGGCAACCGACCCAATAGTAAGGCAGAGCGAGGATGAGGAATACGATGAGACACCCGCGCCAGTATCTTCGCTTTTTCGGTTGGTTTTGTACGGCAGTGTCGAGGACTTCTTGGGCTTCGGACATGGGAGTTTGGGGGTTATGGGTGGTTAATGAAAATTGGTTAATGAAAGCCGGAAGCGTAGGCGATAGCCGTAGCGACCGGATTCTTCCGGCGTTGAATCCGGTTTATGTCACAAAGGTTTCGGGAAGTTTAATGAGTGTTGCGCCCCAAGAAAGTCCGACACCGAAACCGACTAACATCACCCATTCGTTCGGCTTGAGTACTCCGCTGTGCCATGCATCAACCATCGCAACCGGAATACTGCTCGACACCGTATTGCCGCGCTGCATGACATCATTAAAAAAGTTCGTTCCCTTCAAATCACATAATTCTTGAAGACGATCCAACATGTACTTGTTCGCCTGATGAAAAATATATGTTCCGATTTCGTGCCGGCTTTTGCCCGATTTTTGGAGCAATTCCTCCACCATCGGCGGTACTCTGTCCACCGCAAAAGAAAAAATGCCGGGACCATACATTTTTAATTGTCTTAAAGACCGAACGCTCCCTTTTCCGTCAGATTGTTCGACAGCGGTCTCTTCGGACGGCGGCAAACGGTGTCCGCCGGCGGGAACAATCAACAAGTCGGCTCCGCTGCCGTCTGTCCCAAACACGAACGGACCGATGGGACATTCCTCTGATATTGTTGCAGAAATCAGTGTTGCGGCAGCACCATCGCCAAAGAGCGGACGCGCTGCCCGGTCGTTGGGGTTAATGTACTTCGAGTAAGTTTCTGAAGTAAGCAGCAACACCTTTTTGGCTGCCCCTGTTTCGATCAATCCTTTGGCAAGAGAGATGCCGTAGATGTAACCGCTGCATCCGAGGTTGAAATCGAGTGCTCCGCATGCCTTCGGCAGCCCGAGCCGTTCGTGAATGATGCAAGCGGAAGTCGGCAAAAAATAGTCCGGCGATTGCGTACAGAAAAGTACGAAGTCGATTTCCTCGTGTTCGCACGAGCCGTTTTCCAAGAGTGTTTCGGCGGCGAGGACTGCCATATCGGCAGCGGTTTCTCCTTCGGCGGCAATCGGTCGGTTTTCGATCCCGAGTTTACGGACGATCTTCTCTTCTGTCCAGTGTGGAAATTGCTCGACAAGTTCGGCATTTCCCAGCAACCGGTCTGGAAGATAGCAGACAACACTCTGGATCTCGGCGAACGGATATTTCATTACTGTTATCCTTTGTAAAACTCACGTACCCGCATGATCGCTTCGAATCCGCCGAGTTTAACGCAGTCGTCGAAACACTGCATCGCCGGATGATCATCTGACAAAATCTCGTACTTGCGCTTGACCGAACCAATCACGTAATCCAACCCGAGCGGCATCGTTCGAGTCAGGAAAGCACTCTCCAACGGACTCCTGACCAGCGAACCGTCTTTCCGTTTCGGCGGAAGCATGACCGTAAAATTGCTCAATCCGACCGACGCATGGCAACCTGCAAACGCCGGATCGGCATGAATCCGGCGCATTGCCTGCAGTAAGCGCACCAAATTTCCTTCGCTGTCGCTGGCAATCGGCGCAACGCCCGGATCAAATATCAGATCATCGTTCGGAATGCCCAATGCGTTCGCTTTGGAGAGGAGCAACTTTGCCGATTCGACGGTTTCGTCGGCAGTATGGCACGCTCCTGATTCTCCTTCGGAAATCAACAAAATCGGTCGAAACTTTTTCACCTTGTACAGTTCGAACAGTTCTATCCGAAAGGGGGAAATCGAGTTGAGAATGGGTGTTCCGGCGGAATCGTCGTAGGCTTTCAAGCCGGCTTCGATCAGTATCGGATCGGGCGAATCCAGTGCGAGCGGCTTTTTCGTTGCCGACTGCACTTCACGGATTACCTGCACGAAAAAGTCGGCGGAAGAACTACCGACGTTCACGTCAATATAGACCGCTCCTTGTTCGTCTTGAAATTTTGCGAGTTCGCGGACACCTTCCATGTTGCCCGATTCGTAGAGTTCATGGGTGGACGGCACAGAATCGTTCAACGATTCAGCAATGATTTTTATGTTGGCTTTGCTCATAACCATAAGTATTGCATAGAGTCATGTCCCTTGCAAGGGGTGACTACCGCTACTGCATCCTTTGCTTAAATCGTGGACTCCGGCGTGTTGTACTGTAGTGTAGCGACATAAATCATTCAGTCCGCGGACTGCGGACAAGTGCCGAACTGTTCATGCAGGAGTTGCAAAACTTGCCAAAAACCGCTATATTTGCGTGCCTTACTTGCCGTTGAAATGGTTATCTCGGAAACTATTATGAAGAACTGGGGCAGACTCTCCATTGGTATCGTCGTTTCTTTGTCCATTCTTTGGTCTGTTGGTCAACTGTCCGCTGCGGAAGACCGCAAACTTGTCGTGACTATGCTGGTGTGCGAAGAAGGAGACGAAGACATCTACCTTGCCCATCAAAATATGCCGGCACTTATTAACGAACTCGGCAAAAAATACCACTGGGATGTCGTCATTCTGACAAGCCAGAGATTTGCCGAGTTTCCCAGTATGGATGTCCTTGACCGTACCGATGTTCTGGTGATCTTTGTCCGGCGTATCGGTTTGCCTCAGGCACAAATGCAGCGTCTCAAAAAGTACGTTAAAGAGTCGGGCAAAGGGCTAGTTGTTCTCCGAACAGGAAGTCACGGTTTTGCTCCGCGAAGTCTTCCCGAGGGATGCGAGGACTGGCAAGAATTTGATAGGGAAGTCCTCGGTGGAAACTATTCGGGACATGGTCACAACGACATCGGCTCCGAAGTGTGGAATGTCCGAGAGCAGGAACAGTCGCCGGTTTTGATAGATGTTCGCCCTTCGGTTTGGCGCAGTGCTGGTTCTGTTTATTACACTTCCCCGCTTGCCGAAGACGCAACGATTTATCAATATGCTGCTTCGTCCGAAAGGGACAGAATGCCGTTGACGTGGACTCGAATGTACGGAAAAACTCGCGTGGCTTACACTGCGTTAGGACACAAAGAGGACTTTGAAGTCCCTGCCTTCAAAGCCCTGACCCGGAATCTAATCCGCTGGGCAGCGGAAACCGATAGTCCGTAGTCCAATTTCATGCCTTTTACTGTATAGGAAACCTCTAAAAATCAATTTTATATTGACGAATGCCGAAAACGCGACGAATCGACTCTTTGCGTTCTTTGAGGTTTCCAATAATGTAGAACATTTAAGGGGCAAGCAGTACTACCCGCCGTTTTGCTTCACCAATTTTTTGAACGCCTCGATCCCCCGCTGAATCGTTGCCTCCGTTGCCGAATACGAAATACGAAAATGCGTGTCCTGATTGCTGAAAACGTTGCCGGGAATAATCAGCATCGAATGTTCCACGATTGCCTTTTCGACAAACTCCGTTGCCGTCCCCCAAGGAGCCTTCGGAAACATATAAAACGCCCCCTCCGGCTTGTTGATTTCGTAGTCGCCTTTGAGTGCATCGTAAATCATGTCCCGGCGTTTTCGGTAACTTTCGATCTGCGGCGACATGTCCACATCCAACGCCGCTAATGCACCAAGTTGTCCGACGTGCGGCGAACAGACAAACGTGTACTGTTGAAATTTGAGCATCTGCTCGATCAACTCCTTCGGACCATGTGCATAACCGACACGCCAGCCCGGCATGCCGTGCGACTTGCTAAATCCATCCAGCACCAGCGTTTGCGGATTGTATTCGGCTGGCGACACAAACTCCTGAAAACAAAACGCGCTGTAAATTTCGTCACTGACGAGTAAAATATCATGCTTTGCAGCCAGTTCGGCAACTGCCTTCACCTCTTCCCGCGCGGCAACCATTCCGGTCGGATTGGTCGGAGAATTGAAAAGGATTGCCTTCGTTTTCGGCGTAATGGCATCGGCAAGGCGTTGAATGTCGTACTGAAAATGAGGATAGGTGCTGACCGTAACCGGCACACCGCCAACCATTTTTACGAGGGCATCGTACATCACGAAGTAGGGATCGAAGAAAATCACTTCATCGCCCGGATCGATGGTAACGAGCAGTGTCAACACCAATGCACCGCTGGTTCCGCTGGCAAGGAATATGTCGCGATCCGGGTGGGGATATTTTTCGAGGGTGCGTTTTCGGAGCGTATCTTGCAGGACGGCAAGTCCTTGCGTCGGCGTGTAGCCGCCTTTTTTGGAATTGACGGCTTCAATGAGTGCTTTTTTTGCCTCTTCGGGAACGTCGAAGTCCGGCTGTCCGATGGAGAGGTTGATCGAGTCGGTCAGTTTAGCGGCGAGGTCAAAAACTCTTCGGATGCCGGAAGCCTCAAAAGAACCGGCACGTTGGGATAGCCAATGTGATGTCATAGTTGCTCGACAAAATGTTTCGCCGATTATAACCGCAAGTTGTTCCGATGTCAAAGACAGCATGTACTGTTCTTCACCCTTGTTTTTTCCTCGCTTTTCGATTACGATGGGTTTGTTATGATTTTTCGACGATTCTTCGTATCGCTGTTTTTGTCCGTGGCGATTGTCATTTGTCCGATTGCTGTTTGTCAAGGACAATCCATTACGTTTGCCGATCCAAGGGGAACACACTCACCGCTCTTTGACGGCTGGGAAAAACCAAAGTTGCTCCTCTTCTTCACTGGTTTTCTCGAGGGCTATATCGAACCATGCGGTTGCGCCGGAATCGATCATATGAAAGGCGGACTAGGCAGACGGCATACCTGCCTCCAGCAACTCGAACGCAAAGGCTGGGAAGTCCTGCCGATAGATGCCGGAAACCTCAACAAGGGCTTCGGACAGCAGGAAGAATTGAAATTCAATTTCGTCATCGACGAGGCATATCGTTTAATGCGATACCAAGCCGCCGGAATCGGAAATCGCGAATTGCTCTTTCCGACGGACGTGTTGATACTCTATTCCGTCGATGTGCCGGGCAATCCCAAACGGTACACATCGGCAAACGTCGGCATCATGGAATTCATGCCGGACTTTGTGATGCCCTATCGTATCCTCGAAAAAGCCGGCATGAAAATCGGAGTCGTGTCTGTTCTAGGGGACTCGTTGCTCCGCAGTATTACTAATGAGGACATTGTAACAGCAGGTGCGGCGGCAAAGTTGCAGGCAGTTTTGCCAAAACTCGATGCTGCACAATGTGACCGCAAGGTACTGATTATTCACGGGTCAGACAACGAAATTAATCAGTTGCTCAACCAGTTTGCCAACCGGTTTGACTTTGTGCTTCCGAGCAATACGTCTGCCGAACCGCCGCTCCAACCGAGACGAATTGGGAACACAATGATCCTCGAAGTCGGCGAGAAAGGGCGGTATGCGATTGCGATTGGAATCTTCGACGATCCGACAGCCCCCATTCAATACGAGCGGGTGCCGCTCGATTCCCGATTTGATAACTCAACGGCAATTTTGGAACTAATGAAAATGTATCAAAATCAATTGCGCGAGTCGGGATTAGAGGGGCTGGGGATTCGACCGATTCCGAATGCACGTTCCGAAACGTTGGGCAATTTTGTCGGTGCGCAGACGTGTGCCGATTGCCACGAAACGGCAACCCGTGTTTGGCGGCGCTCGGGACATGCAAGAGCGTGGCAATCATTACAGGAGACGGCTATTCCTGCGAGAGACTTCGACCCGGAGTGTATTGCGTGCCATGTCGTCGGTTGGAACGCAACGGAACTTCTGCCGTATCGAGGCGGCTTCATGAGCGAGAAAGAGACCCCGCGATTGATCAATGTGGGTTGTGAGGCGTGCCATGGACCGGGCGAGAATCATATCCGTGCCGAGATGGGGTCCAATCAGGCGTTGCAGGAGAGCATCCGCAGCGCGAGGCGTTTACCCATCGAGGGAGGGGCGACAAAACGGCTGTGCTTGACATGTCACGACGGAAACAATTCGCCGCACTTCGACTTCGACACCTATTGGGAAAAGATCGTGCACAAAGAAGAAGAGTGGTGAGTTACCCCATCCTTTATCCTTGAGGACGGGGCAACTCACTTCAGCGTTTCCTTCCGCATTGCAGCAATGCTGAAACGGATAGAGAGATAAGCATCAATCACCGCCATCCACGGACGACGAGCAACCTGCCAAGCAAACTTCATGAAGCGTCCACGTTTCAGGTGCAGAAGCGCACGCCGTCGCCATACATTGGTCTCTCGACGCAATCGGACAGAACGACTAGCCAACGCCTCGTACCGCTCCAAAAGTTTGACGTGAACAAACCGCTCCGTTTGATAAAGCAACGAAGGATTCGCTGGCACTTGCTCCAACTCCGTAATGCACGTCTCTATCTCACTGACCACTGCGTCCACATCTTGGGTTTGCCGCTTGTTCAACGTCGGTTTCAACGAACGCAATCTGTTCGCCGTCGTGAGCAACATCGAACGCAATTCTTGTACCGCCGCATCATATTGTCCCTGCCAACTGTATTCCGCCACACGCTGTTTGAGCGAACCCCAACGCTGCTTGAGTTGCGCCAGAGGCGACCAATGCCGAAGCCGGACAAGTCTGCGCTTCGGCGAAGTCTGAACATCATGAACCGCCGCTGGCTTGCGAGTCAAGAACCAAATCTCCTGAAACTCATAAAAAAGTTGAATGTACGAACCGCTGTCCAACACGAAATCCTTGATCCAACGCCAGCCGAATCGGAATACGTTCTCCCTCGAAAAACCGGGACGACGCTCAAGCCGATCCTTCTGCCGGAAAAAACCAGTCATCATCGGATGCGTTCCCGACAGCACACCAGAGTACCGATACCAAATCAATTTCCAGAACATCAACCAATAATGCTCCTTCGGCAAGCGGCGCAAAATGCTCGTGCAGTGTTCCTTGGTATAAAATTCGGAATAAGCGAGTTGCGTTGCCGTCTTCCATTCTCCCGGCTGCATCTTGGGATGCCGGAATGTTTCATGAAAGGAGTCGTAATTGTTCAAGTCGGGATCCATATAATCGCCGCACAGTACCATCTCTTTGTGATCGACCGAACCCGGCAGCGGTGTCATCATAAAAAACGATGCCAAGTCCACGCCGACGTGATCCCGAAGAAAAACTACGTCCCGCTGTACCGATTCCAATGTATCGTGCGGAAAACCGATGATGTATCCGACATGAACGATCACGCTGGCGGACTGCCAACGCTTAACCATGTCCCGATAGAGATCGACATGATTTTGCGTTTTTCCTGCCGCCTCAATGTTTGCCGGATTAACGCTTTCCATTCCGATAAAGACCATTTTGCAGCCGGCTTGCCGTGCTTTGTCCACGAAGTGGGGGATGTTTCCCGCCTGCGTGTCGATCTGCATCATGAAGCCGATTTTTTTGCCTTCGTGTTGCATCTCGGTCAGCCCATCGAAAATGGCTTCCCAGTGTGCGCTTCGTGCGAAGTTGTCGTCAGTAAAGAAAAAGTTGACGACTCCTTTTTCGTAATTACTTCGGACTGTTGCCAGTACCGATTCGGCGGATCGGCATCGCATTTTTCGTCCTTGTATGTTGATGACGGTGCAGAAAGTGCAGCCGTAGGGACATCCTCGGCTGGAGTCGATAGTTGCCCAGCGTGCACCGAAGTGATCGATGTATCTCGGGTCCGCCTGCGGGAGCGGTGCGTCAGTAATATCGGGGGCTTTGGGGAATCGGTAAATCGGTTGCAGGTTGTTATCGAGTGCATCCTGATAGAGCGATTCCAGTACGCCGGTTGTTTCGGCTTCACCAGCAACGAGAGTAACGCCGTGGTCGAGGAGCGTTTGGAGTTCTGCCGAAGGTTCATTAAAGAGTACCAGCATTCCGGCGACGTGAAATCCGCCAATCATGACATCGACTCCGAGTTTGCGGAATCGCAGGGCGATATCGGACGCTCTGGGAAACTGATTGGACTGCACACCGACGATTCCGACGACGACTTTGGTTGTGTCGTTATTCCGTCGGGCAATTTTGCCGAAGGGGATCTTTTCGACGTTATCGTCGTAGGATTCCATTGTAATCGAGAGATCACAGAGCCGGGGGCTTTGCTCTCGATTGCGGGAACACGGTTCCCGACTCTCGAGCATGTTTTTTGTGAGGCTTTTCAGGACGGCGAGCGAATTTGAGGGTACGACTCCCTTGATCCATCGCAAGATGTACCCATCGTCATCGTAGCGGGACGGAACGATATAGATGATCTCTAATTTTCTATACATTGCCCTGTAATTTTAGCATAAAAGCCGGTACTCCGCAAGGGCGAAAGTTGGGGGGAGATCAAGTATCAAGTGCCAGGCCGCTCACAAGTTTTCCGATTTCGCCCTTGTTTTTACGCAAACCTCTTGCACATAAAGGTTTTAGGAAAATTCAGGGTGTTTACAAGGGGTTACAATCGTTTACACAAAAATACGGTATTACCCGGTGAATTCTGTGTCTTGGCGAAATTCGGTTTACGAAAAAGTGTCTAAAAGTGTCAGTGGAATCGACCCTCGGATCTACCATCGGCACTGTAGCACCAGTGTACACTTTTGTAAGTATTTGTAAACTACCCATATAGTAAGTTGATTTTTTAAAATTGCGCTCGAACCGTAAAATAGCCGTTGCCGTGTTGCAGTTTTTCACGGTAATCAATCCGATGGCTTGCCGCTGTGAAAACCGGTTGTCCATAACCTACCGTCGCCGAAAAATATCGCCTCCAATTCATATTCAAACCGCAGCCCACCGAGGATAAGTAATCCATCGACTGTTCTCCGACTGGATAAACCCGATTAAACACACCGCCGTGATCGAAAAACCCGAATGCTTCTACCACTGTCTTGTTTTGTAAATTGATGAGTTGCCGCCGCCCCTCTAAATTGAAAAAATATCCTGAGTCACCCGTCATTAGTCCTTCCGGTGCACCGCGAACCGTTGCCATACCGCCAATTTGGAAAACCCGACTCTGGGAAAGCCGCGTCAGTCCCCATTGGGCATTTCCTTTGGCAAGGAACGTCCATTTTTTGTTCGGATACCAAACCTTCGTTAAACCGCCTTGAAAGAGATGGTAATCCCTATACGTGAAATCTTCAAAAATTGGGTTTGAACCGACTCCGGCATTGCCCATCTGCCAATTGAACGAGGCAAGCCGCACGGATTTTTCCGTGCGGTAAATATCAGAAAGCCCGAAGGTGTAACTCAACACTCGTTCGCGATAGTTTATGAATCCATCGAAAAACGTATTCGATTTGAAACTCTCGATTTGGAACGAAACGTCGGTTTTCTGATTTTTCGTATTCCTAATTAACTGCCGTACTGCCGGACGATAGCGTTCTGATGTACCGGTGATATTCAAGTCCACAAGGGGGCCGTAAATCGTTTTTGGAGTTCCATAATCGTAGCCCATTTCAAACCACGTTCCCAACCGAGTTATTGGCACATCACCGGACATCGTCAAGTAACTGGTGCCTTCAGTCTTATCGTATGAACAATAGAACGCCTCATCAAATCCAAGGATGCTTTGCAACTGCACAAAGCATCCTTGACGGATTCGTCCTGAAGATTCCCGACCGGAATTGTCGCAATAGTAACCGCCGGAAATCGGTTGTGGTGCAACGGCTGTCAGTTTGAGATTACTGTGTCCCAATTCTCTGCCAGGTTCGAGTTCTGCGATGAGTTGAGTCTTGAACGTTCGATTGAAACGCAATATCTCCTCTTCCAAATTTTTGATGTTTGCAACAGTACCGGTGCGAAAACGTAATTGTTTTTTGATAAAAAAGTTGCCTGCAAAGCGGTTTATGTCAATTAAATCGTTATGCGGACACCGTAACGAGAAACATTTCAGACAGAACGGTTGCCGTTTGGTTGTAATAGAACGTGCTCCAAATATACCCTCAATGATTTGCACACGTACAATTCCATCTTCGACATCTTGGATGGGCAAGGTGGCACGACCGATGACGTGCCGGGCATCAAATAGATAGTCGATCTCCGCAAGCATTTCGTAAAGGTCACGGAGGCTGACTTGTTCCATCGAAATGTACCGCTCAGCAATGGCATTGAGTTCCGCTTGTGAAATTGACTTCGGCGGATTTTCAAACACCACTTGCCTTAATTTGAGCATTTTTACGTCCGATTGCTCGCCCAAAGAAGGGGGAGGTTGCGGCGTACCGATTGTAATAGCAGTGGGTTGCTGTCTGAATTGCCGAATTTCCTGTTCGATCCGAAAACTGTCCCGAAGAGCATCGCGATGGACGGTATCGGAACCAGGAAGATCCGATGTCGGCAAAGGAGTTTGTGCAACGAGTTGGACACTACACACCAACACTCCGCAAAGGAGCATAATAATAATTTCACTAAATTTCATTAATTTCATTGTTTCTGAGGGATGGATGTGCCGATTTATCTGTTGACTGACGATTGCATTGAAAATGCACCGGTTGTGTCAAACCGTATCGAAATAAATGAAAACGATATTGAATTTTTATAGGAAAAGGACGAATCGTTTTTATTTTGACGGTTATTTCGACGAGGGGTAAATAATAGCGGGTACTTTTTCCCTTGACATAATCGCTTTTTTTCTGTATAGTCTCCCGACATTTAATTTTGGTACTACCTTGGTAGTAGAAAACCTGTTGTGGAACTGTATTCACAATCGTAGGGTTACTGCCATGTCGTTCCGTCACTATTAGCACTTTCAAGACAAAACTTCACGAACTGATGACCACACCAAACTTTTCTATACCCCTCTTCCGCAATACCAATTTTAGGGGGGGCAGTAAGTCCTTGCAGCAAAAGGACTTGCGTCAATAACCTTCGCTGCTTCAATAGCCTTCTTTTTGTCTTCGCAACTATTTGGATGTTGCCGGGGACGCTAAGTGCACAAGACGCTTCTGCCCCGATTGATCCGGCAGTTGAGGCGGGCATTCAACAGGCAGTTGCCAATTTCAATCGTTCCGATTTCGACGGTGCGTTGGAGCAACTTCAAACTCTCTACTCTGAATTTCCTAACCTTGCTCCGCCTCGAATTGTGCTGGCGCAATGGTATGCTCAAGCCAATCTGGGGGAAGCCGTGCGGTCTTCGCTGGAAATGGCAACCGTCGAAACGCCGGATGATCCAGAAGCGTACATATTGCTCTGCGAAATTTTGTTGCGGCAGCGGTATTTGTCGGCAGCCGAACTGCTCTTGACATCGGCGAGAGGCAAACTGGAGGCTTACACGGCTAACCCTGACCGTAAAAAATTGTTGCAATCTTCTTGGCTGCGCAATGCGATTATGCTGGCTGAAGCCCGCGAACGGTGGAGTCACCAACTCATATTACTGGATGCTATGGGTACGCAAGACGGCGAAACACCGATGTTGTTGCGGCAAAAAGGGATTGCTCTTTTCCAATTGGAACGTGATGCGGAAGCACTCGAACAATTTATTAAAGCAGATACTCTTGCAAAAGATGCTGATGGACCGGATACGGGATTGCCCGCCGAAGCCGCGATTGCTCAACTGTATCAATTACGGGGCGACCGGGAAAACGTGCAAAAATATCTTGCAGAGGCGCTGCAAAAACATCCGGCTTCCAGAGAAGTGGTCGTCCTGTCCATACAAGCCCGAATCAATGATGATAAGCTTGAAGATGCCCGGACTTTAGCGGAAAAACTGCTGACGGAACATCCCGCCTGGCAGCCCGCCAAACGGCTAGTGGCAACCATCGCTCTTTATCTCGGTGATTATGCAGGAGCGGAAAAACTGTTTCAAGAGATGCTCCTTGATTCACCCACCGATGGGCAAGTTACGAATGGACTGGCATTAGCACAGGCAGAGCAGGATGATCCACAAAAATTGCAACGTGCCTTAGAATATGCCAGAGAGAATGTCCGCAGAAATCAACAGGAGTCCGATTACTGGGCGACACTCGGCTGGGTGCTTTATAAAGCCAATCAGTTGGAAGCGTCGGGGCAGGCTCTGCGTCAGGCGGCTGCAACAGGGCAGGTTAATGCAGCGACAGCGTATTACCTAGCACGATTGGCAATGCATACGGGACAGATTGCAGAAGCGAGGCAATTTCTCGAAGCCGCTCTCAGCAGTCCTGCACCCTTTGCCAAACGCCGCGATGCTTTAAAGTTGCTGGAAGTATTGAGAAGATAAGGCTTTCGCCAGCAATAGACCGTCATTTCTCTACGCTCTATTCCGGCTATTGTGAACAAAAGCCGGAATGAAACAAGGTGAAATGATGGTATATGACATCAAAACCGGTTTCCAAATTTCCTTCAGCCCTGTACAACAATGACCAAAAGTCTCCGCCGTAAGTTCCTCGTTCATAAATTCCTCGTCTATCTGTTGACCACCACAATGGTTTTCGGTCCGGTAACTTCCGTGACGTTGGCGCAGCACAATATTGTTATCGATGGACGTACACAAACGTCGGTGAACGTCAATGGTTCCACCACGGATGTCCGCACGGAAACCTTACGCGGAGCAACTGGCTACAATTCATTTAGCCTATTCAATGTTCCCAGCGGGACAACGACGAATCTGCATGTACCCGAAGGAGCAAAAAACCTTGTTAACCTTGTCCACAATGAACGTAGCCTCATTGATGGAACATTAAATTCGCGTTTGCAGAATGGGCAGATCGGCGGAAATGTCTATTTCCTGAACCCACACGGCATTGTCGTGGGGCAGAGCGGCACGGTCAACGTCGGTTCGTTACACTTGACGACTCCATCGAGACAGTTTATGGATGACCTGATTTCGCAAGAGGGGACGATCAGTGCGTATCACGAACAGCAACTCTTTGAGGGGAATATTCCTTTGAGCGAGTCGGGCATTATTAGTGTGAAGGGAACAGTTAATGCGGTGGACACGATCACGATTGCGGCTGATGGTGTTAGCGTTGATGCCAGTGCGTCAATACGTGCCGGTCGAGTGGCTTTTGACAATATCGTCAATACACAAGGGATCAAGCAGCCAGGCAATGAAATGGTGATGTCTCCCGAAGGCAGGATCAGCATTAGAGCGGCGCAAGATGTTACCATTGAGGGACACATTGCGGCGGACGGCATCCAAGGGGAAAATGCGGGAAATGTTGACATCAGATCGGGAAATGATATTCACGTTAATGCCGGTGCGGAGATTTCAGCACGCGGTGTCGGACAAGATTCCGATGGCGGTGAGGTTGTTATTTTTGCGAATAGGGATTCCTACTTGCAGGATGGTGCCGTGGTAGATGTTAGCGCGGAAAATGGTCGAGGCGGGCTTATTATGTTCAGTGCGGGAGAAAACACCACTATACATGGCGATGGCTTGAAGTCCTCCGATGGCGGTGAGGTATTAGTTGACCCAAGTAAAAATCTTGAATGGATAGGCAACAACGGGAAAGAAGTATTCACAAACGGAGCGGACTATTATTTAAGTGCCTTCAATATCGCGCTGAACAATGTCATCATTTCAACACGCCAGGTTGCCGGAGATGATAGAAATGCTCATTTAACCGGAGCGTCCATCGGAAATTCTGGAGATATTACTCTACGGGCAGCGCATATCAAATTAACGGACTCTGACATTATAGCATTTGCGACCGGCACTTATAATGCGGGTAACATCAATATCCTTGCGGACATCTATTATGTACCCTTTACCAATACAAGTGTTACATTGACGAACACGCGGGTTGATGCCGGTGCTGAAAACGGGAAGGCGGGCGATGTCCTCATCAGGTCCATAAATAAGGGATCCATCGTGCTTGGCAGTCTCACGCCCATAATCGTCAAGGACAGCCATATCAAAATTGATGAAAAATCCTCTATCAGAGGAAATGATATTACAATCGAAGCACTTACCACGGCGGGGCTTCAAATGGAAACTTTGGAAGATAATCTCGGAGGTTTATGGATGGATATAGCCGGTGCATACCTCGACGCGATAGGAGCGGGGAATTTTATTGATGCGATTTCTGGAGATTTGATTCCCATTGATGTCTATGTTGTCGATACGTCCATTCAGATCAATGGTAAATTGACAGCAGATGGCAATATCGACATTTCGTCAGGTGCAGTGATCGATTCCACAGTTCGCACACTTGCCATTGGCGGACTTTACCTTGCCGTTTCTGTAACGAATGCAAAATCGTCAATCACTATCGGCGGTGATGCAATCATCGAAGCAATCGGAGGAGACATTTCGATAGAATCCCTCGTCGAGAGTTCTTTAGAGCAGGAAAAATTTCACGATTTCCTAGGTAAGAGCCTGTCCGTAAATCCTATCGATCTTTCACTGGGGGTTGGTGTGATGATAGGGAATAATATAATTGATATTAAAGAAGGTGTAACTCTCAAAGCCGAAAAAGGTTCCATTGATATATTAGCGAATACAGAACGTTCTGCATCCATTAGCGTTGCGGGCGGTCGGGAGAGTTCCGCTGCGGCTCTTGCTCTTGGCGTTCTGGTTGAAGATTTCGATACGCACGTTACCATCGGCGGTGAATTGACCGCAAAGAATATCGACATTCAAGCAATAACCGAGGTTACCTCTAATTCGCTCAACGTAGAAGCGTCTATTGCAAGCCAAACCAATTTTGAAGAAACACTGGAAAACGTGCAAAAGTTCACTAGTTTTACCGGTATAATGCAAAAGTTCATGGACAAATTCGACGAAGAAGTTGCAGAGCACATGAAAGGTCTTTCTAGTGAACCTCCCGGGGCTGCTTTTGCATGGGGGGTAGCCGTAATGGTGGACAATGTCGATACATCTGTAACCATTGGAGGAAGTGCTAATATTACCGCAACGGACACCCTAAACATAAATGCCTGGACGACAAACGTTCCTGTTGTGTTAGCGGCAACAGGTGTTGGTAAGACTGATGGTGAAACGAAAGACGTTGCCGTCGCTGTGTCGATACCGGTTACAGTGCTTACGCAAAATACAAATGCCGTCATTGCCGATGGAGCAAAAATTAAAGTCGGAAACAAAATTAACGTCAATGCTCTGACCGAAATACCTTTCAGCACTGACCAATTCATTGGAAATATCATCACCGCAATTGCCGATGGTGATTGGGATAGCGATAAAATACTTGATTTTATCTCCAACACCATCGTCGATGGCTTACGCAATTTGATATCCACTGATTTTGGCATAACGGGACTATTTAATGCGTGGTCTCAAACCTCGGTAGAAGGCGGCGAACTAGCCGTCGGAGCGATGGTCTCCGTTGCTGTTGTCAATAACAACACCACTGCAAAGATCGGAAACGGGGTAAACATTTCGGGAATTAGCACATCCAAGCCGGATATGAGTGTTCGGGCGGAAACAAAAACGCAACAGATACGTTTTACTGGAAACATCGGGTCGTTTTTGGGTAGTGCGATGAGTTCGCTTTACGGACGTGCCACCCAAGCGAAACCCACAAATGCGTATCAACAAAAGAAGTACGACGAAGCGGTTGCCTTTTCGTTTTGGGGAACCGAAGGAAAAGGTGGTGTCGGGGCAGGGCTTATGTTCAACTGGATTGACAATACCGCCATTGCAGAAGTCGGTGCCGCTATCTTGGATGTCAATAATCTCAATGTATCCGCCGAAACGACAGGTTTTGACATCAGCCTCGGAATCGGAGCAAGTAACTCGGAAGAATTTGGATTATCGGGAACCATCGGTATTCTTATCGGAAAAATGGATGCCCGTGCAAAAATTGCTGAAGGTGCCAAAATTACAGCACTCGGCAATGTGGATATCAATGCATACGACCGAACCATCATCATCGGAACCGGCGGTAACGTCACTGCCAGTCAAGGACATGCAGTTGGAATAACCGTCATCGTGCCCGTGGTCGTGCGTCACGTCCATGCCGTTTGGGGACAACCATCCTCGGCGAATAGCTTTGCTGCCGATGCAGTCCTATCAACAGTCGTCGGAAAGGTTGCTGTGGATGCCCATGCCTTTGGGCTAACAGCAACATCCGGTGTTGCCGGGGCTGTTACCGGAGTTCCTGGCGAGACAGGAACACCTGCCGTGGTCAACCAAATCAAAGAATTTCATAAACTCGTCCAAAGAGACCCGCAAACAGGGCAAGTGACCAATATCCGTGGGGCTGCTTCACAACTCAAATCAAGCGGTAGTGCCTTAGGGTTTTCCGGCGTACTTTTTGTCAACGTTCTCGTCGAAGATGTTCTTGCAGGTATCGGCGGTAATGTCGTAATCTTCGCCGAGCGTTTTGACATAGATGCCAGCAATACATCCGTGATCGGTGCCCTCGGCGGAGCACTGACCATTCAGATGGGCGGTTCAGGAGACGTAGGAATTGCGGGTACTATCGGAGTCAACGTACTGGTAGGCGACACCAAGGCGTTCGTCAATCTTGCTCCGACCGGTAGTTTGACATATTCCGGCACAACCGTTTTACCGGATGGTTCCACACCTTTTGACATCCGTGCAACCCGGGGCGGTTACATCGGTGCCTTAACTGCCAGTGCTGCTGGCGGTTCACAGGATGCCAACATGGAAATCGGCGGCAGTATTTCCGTCGCCGTCCTTGTAAGCGAGACCATTGCAGAAATTAGCGGCGGCACCATTAACGCAGCCAACGCAGCCAACAAAGGCGACATCACCATCGAAGCAAGCAATCAGGCGCTCATTGCAACCGTTGCCGGTGGTGTCGGAGTCGGAGGCAAAGCCGGTGTCGGTCTTGCCGTTGCCGGTAATTATCTAACACTTGGTACGCATACTTCTATTGACGGTACAAAAATTAATGCCGGTAATATGATGAACACCGCCAGCACGGAATCACTGATTGTAACCTTGGCTCTTGGGGTCGGTGCAACTTCGGGCGATGCGGGCCTTGCCGGAACTTTTGCCTTTGTCATGTCGGATGGCGACACTTCGGTTAAAATTAAAAATGCGGAGATCACGCTGTCGGGCGGTTTGGTCATTCTTGCTCACAGCAGCACTATCGGCGGAACTAATGGAACGTACCAAGAACTGCTTGCCGAACTTGAAAAAATTGAAAGCAATGAATATGCCGAAGATAATGGAAACAGCAATGATTCACCCACAGGTTTTCTCTCGGACAATGAAAAGGCTTCCTTTAGTACAGCAAGTGCCAAGGAGGATAATGATGGTAATTATGAGCGAAAAGATGAAGTCACAGAAAAAGACATTAAACTGGGGCTCTCTAAACAGAGTCCGCGTATCATTACGGCAGCGTTAGCCGTTGGTATCGGCAGCAAAGGCGGAGCAGGGGCTAACATCGGAATCAATATGATGGCGGAGGAAACTTTCGTCGCCATCCTTGGTTCCAACATCACGACTCACAGTGCGAAAATTGAAGCCAAGACGGAAGGCGGAATGATTGCCGCCGGCGTTGGTGTGGCAGGCGGTTCAAAAGTCGGTGTTGCGGGCAACTTCGGCGTTAATCTGGTCGGCGGACGGACTGAAGTTGTGTTCGACCAAGGTACTCTTAATGCAACGGGCGGAAACATCGACGTGTTGGCAGCGAGCACTGCCAGTATTATCAATGCTTCAATGGTTGTCGGAGTCAGCGGCAATGCCGGTGTCGGTGTCGGATTCTCGTATAACCAAGTTGCGCATTCCGTTTCCGTTGATGTGGGGAACTCGACCTTGGACTCCAAGCAAGGGAATGTGAATCTCCATGCACACAATGAGTCCGACCTAATCAGTGCTTTGCTCGCAGTCGGCGGCGGCGGTGCTGCCGGAATGGGGTCCTCAATTTCCATTAACACTATCGGCAAACTCTCTCTCAGTGATACCGACCTTGAAGCACCGGAATCTGTACAATCAGATGAAAAAGCGAAGCAGGGTGAGTTGGCAACTCTAGGCGACGTTACCGGTACTGATCCATTTAGCGTTATCGGTGAATCCAATAATCGTACTACGGTCAATATTGATGATAGTACAGTGCATGCTCAAAATGATGTCGTTTTAGGTGCATCCTCGACGGGACTTATGGTATCCGTTGCCATAGGTGCCGGTTTCGGCGGTACTGGCGGTGTCGGGGTTGCGGCATCTTATAACAGCATCGGCGGCAGCGTTGGCATCTTCGGAGCGAATGCCGACATTAAAGCAGTAGCCGGAGATTTCGTCTCGAATTCCAAAATCGACAATGAGATGTACTCCGTTGTACTGGGTGCTGGTGGAGGAGGCGGAACCGTCGGAGTCGGTATCAGTGCGGCGGGCAATGTCCTCTCTGCGGTGAACAAAGTGGAATTTAAGGGAGGCAGTTCGATTGTTGCAGACGGAAAAGTTAGCATCAATGCGTCAAACTCCGGCGAAATCGTCGGGACTTCAACTGCGCTCGGAGGGGCTGGTAAAGTCGGTGCGGCTGCGGCACTTAATGTCAATCTGCTCAATGGGGAAACGGCTGTTGGCATCCACGATACGCATGTTACCGCTGGCGGTTCTGTCGATATTAGCGCCAAAACGGAGAATGAACTTTTTGGCATTACGGCATCGGTCGGTGTCGGTGGTCTCGCATCCGTTGGCGGTTTGGTAACGGTCAACCTCGTGCTGGGAGAGACACAAATTGATATTGTCGGATCTGTTATTAACGCAAAGGGAAAAGTGCAATTAGATTCAAGTATGGCGGGTGATCTTCTTGCCGTTTCCGGTGCCGTATCGGGAAGCGGTGCGTCTGCTGTTGCCGCAGGTGCCGCCTATAACGGCATCAGCGGAAGTTCCGTGATTAATGTCAATCAATCAACGATTGATGCACTGGATATAGCAATCAAATCATCGTCGAATCTCGATCTAAACAACATCTTTTTCACGATTTCGGCCAGCGGTATCGCTGCCATAAACGTCGGTGTTCCCGTCAATAACATTTCGGGAACCACTAAAGTCAATATCAACAATTCTACTCTCGATGCCGAAAACGACATCAGCATTAAGGCGGTTTCAGAATCCAGTTCACTCGGTGTCGTTGCCAGTGCAGCCGGGGGTGGAGTAGCAGTGAGTGCTATGTTCGATATTCATATCTTGGAAATGAATACCGCTGTTACAGTCAAAGACAGCGGCATAAAAGCCGGGAATGACCTTACTATCGGAGCGAGCAACAAAGATGATACCGACATTGTGCTCATCGGCGTTGCCATTGGCGGCGTTGGTGTGCCGGTGAACGTGGAGGGTGTTTTCGCCAATTCGAAGGTCAACACGTTACTTGATTCCGCAACGTTAATTGCCGGAAATGACATAGATGTCTTTGCTGAAAACGAATTGGACATGTTCCAGTTGAACGTTGCCATCGCCGGCGGTTCAGTTGGAGTGGGAGTCGCTTTTGCCGTCAATGTTCTCGCACAGAGCACATCGGTCATTACGAGAGGAACAACTTCTCTGGATACCCATAATGATATTTCCATACGTGCCGAGGGAACGACCAAAATTACACAACAGATTCACGCCTTGGGAGGCGGAACCGTCGGAGTCGGCGGAGCCATGGGAATCACCTACATCACGGGACGCTCCGAAGTCGAGTTGAACGATGATGACGTAGTACCTATTGCACTTACTGCACATGACGGCGAGGTTAATATCATTGCCAAAGATACGATTAGTCAAACGGATTCCTGGATTGGCGGTTACGCCGTCGGCGGAATTGGGGCTGCCGGTGGATTAAACGTGCTTGTTCTGCGAAATAGTGCCCGGGTATATGGAAATGCCAATATCACTGCGGGTGAAGCCATTACGGTCAATGCAAATGTCATTCGCGAGGTCGATGTGGTTACTGTCGCGGGGGCTGCCGGATTGCTCGGCGGTTTTGCCGGATCGATTAACGTTATCACGATTGGTGCAGCGGGTGGAACGCATACAGACCTAAAAGAATCGGCTGATACAAACGAGACAATGAGTCTGCTTTCCTCTTTTCAAGTCAATAAGGGGGACACTTACGGCAGGGCTGCCGATGATTTCAATGAGTTCCAGTCAACGGACGTTACAAACAAGGTACACGAAATCCGTGAAGATCAGAGCGCAGCACTGGTTTTGGACGGCAAGTTGAATGCCCAAAACATAACCCTCGCGGCAACAGCGTCCAATGATGCGAATTCTTTCACTGCCGGTCTCGGGATCGGCGGAATTGCAGCCGCAGGGGCTGCGGTCGGCGTACTCAACGTTTCTGACAACATCACAGCACAATTTACAGGTACGGCAACGGGTAATTTCACGCTCCAAGGACAAAGTTACAACGCCGCAAAAACCAACACCATTGCGGGTGCGGGTGCTTATAGGGCTGCTCTTGCCGGTGCCGTCAGCGATGTCCGATTCACAAGCAATATCACCACCACCCTCGGAAATGGAAGCACCATCCGAGGAGAGAATGTTTCGCTCGAAGCAATCCAAAACTATCGAAATTTCGACGTGGAAACCAACGCTGCCGCTGTCGGTTCCTTGGGACTCGGCGGTGCTTTTAATACATTACACCTGGGAGGACATGCAATCGTTAATATCGGAAGCGGCAGCGCAATTTATTCGCCGAATGTTTCCCTTCGGGCAGAGAAAAACTATGATAACATCGACACGAGTGCTTTCGGTCTTGCCGGAGGGCTCTTCGGCGGGGCGGGTATTATTTCAAATCTCCATCTCTTCGGCGATGCAATAGTCAACGTCAATAATGCTCGCATTTGGAGCAGTGAAAGTGAATCGGACTATCCCAGTCCAGCGGATAAAGTGTCGATTGAAGCCGTCATTAAAGTTGCAAAAACGCAAAACACCGGAAATGTTAACGCGGGCGGACTTGCGGCGGTCGCCTTCGGCGATACGGAATTGGGACGAATGGACTTCAATACCTTGATTAACATCACTGGTGGATCAAATATCCTCACCGGAACTATCGAAGCAGATGCCTGGCAGGAATTGAACGCCTCCGCTCTGCACACGACGGTCGCCGCCGGGCTCGCCGGACTTGCCGGTGGTGAATCGTTGCTCAAGTGGACGGGCACTAACAAAATTAACATTGCCAACAGTAAACTTGAATCTTGGAGACACACAAACCTCACGGCAGGTAAAGGAACATCGAGATTGGACGCTCAAACACGAGTGTTTAACTACGCATTGGTCCCGGTTACGAATAGTGCTATGGTCAATGCTGTTACCGAAGTCAATGTGCAAAATGATATTTCCCTCACCGGTTCTACTATCAATTCGGTCAGGGATATTAGCATGAACACCGGCATGGAGGATTATCAACTTCTTGCATACGACAAAATCATCACCATCTACAATGGTGAAAGCGGCAATTTCATTAGCGGCGATTTTTCCCAAGCAGAGTCGGGCGGCACCCTTAGGCACAAAACCAGTAACCTCGTTACTTTGTACGATTCCGAACTTGTTGCGGGATACCATTACAACTCCTTTGTAAAGATCGATAATGATGGAAAAATCACATCGTCGGACTGGATTAACGTTGTGTCCGAAACCGGAACAACGTCCATTTTTAAGCGATTCGAACAGCAAATCGCAGAACTGGAAAACAAAAAGTCTCTGGCGAAGTTGCTTGGAGATTTGAACGGTGTCGCCGCGTATGACACGGAAATTAAAGCGTTGGAAGCACAACTCTCCTATTATCTGTTGACACCGGGCGCTAATCCGCTATCGGAAAGCAGTTACGGTAACGCACATTACATACGCATTACGAGTGATATTACGGCGGCTTCCGGCGACATTTTTATCAATGCCGACCGAATTGACTCAAAAGGCAGCAATAATTTGATGGCGCACAGCAGTCCGAGTATTATCATAGAGAATAATTCGAAATCATTCCTCGAAATTGCGGCTGCACTTTTGATTCCTAATCCGTTCGACGGAGGCGGTCGAATTGTGGTCAACAATAACATCATCGCTGCCGATGCCCAAAATGCCGCCGTGTACGGATTTTTGAGCAATGACACATTTGAATCAATCGGTAATGGTTCCAGTCTTCCGCCGCTTATTCGTATCAAAAATACCTATACCGGAAGCGGCGGACATGACCTCTCAACGGAACTAACCTTGAGCGGTGCCCAGTTGATCAATCTCGGCGGTACAGTTGACATTGACAGCAAGGGAAGTATTTGGGTCATCGATAGAGAACAAGGTAATGACGTATTCGCTTCGGTAATCAATGCCCGGGACATCATCATTACAACGGCAGCCTCCTTTTTCCAAGGTTATACAGACGGCACCAGGCATATCGGTGGCGATCCGCTCGCCAGCACGAATATATCCATAGCAATTCTCGAGTGGATGAGAAAAAACCTCCTCTTCGATGACTCAGGGATAGGAACTGGGACAGGCGGCTTTACCGGTTGGATAGCCGAACTGGAAAGCGAATTAGCAGCCATGCAATACCAACTTGAAAATATTCCACAAGAGACTCGCGAACTCCTTGAATTGCGTGAGCAACTCTTTACATATGTGGACACTTTGCAGACTAATTATCAAGGTCAATCTTGGTTGTCGGATTATCAGAATTCCGAAGGCCAGATTGATATTGATGGACTTAAACGGGATTTAGATGCATTTGTGGCGTTACCGGCGGACGAGCAAGCAACAGGAAAATTTGCTGGCACTGACGTTTCTGCACTCTCACAACTCTGTACAAACATACTCAATGCTTCCCAAGTATTACAAGAAGAAGTCGCTGTGAAAACCCTGGCGACTCTAGGATTACTCCCTGACGATATCACTGAACTCAAAAATCAGATTGATACCCTGAAAAGCATTGGTGAGAGTGATATACTTAAATTTTTCTTTGATTACAACGATGCTGTAAATGCTTTGCAAAGTGTCGTTACTACGGATTCATGGAACGCAGTATTTGGTGCGAATGGCACGCACAATACCAGCCAACTTGTTGCCAAGACATCGGGAGGGGCTTTGGATGGCTTTATCTTGAATTACGACGAGGCAAAAAGCAACTATGAAAGAGCATTGACCGTTGCCGCTACAGCGCATATTCTATCTCAAATTAAAACATTCGATGATGCGAGGATACCAGGTACTGGTCTACCAAATCGCCCCGGTTGGAGCGACCAAGAGTCCACATGGGACAGATTTAACTATGTAAATCAACCAAATCGTGCCCAAAGTCAGGTTGATTCCGAGAATCGGGCAACGGTAGAAATTTTACCTTATGACGTATCGCCTGATAATGAGGGAATGCTCTATGGAGCACGTTCAGTCTATATTTCGGCGGAAACATTAAACATCAATGGAACCATTCAAAGCGGCAATTTGAGATACGATATCGACTTGTCCAAATCTGCCATAACGGAAGCAATCCAGAATGGTGTGACTGATTTAACCCATATTGTCTTCGATTCTAACGATACCGGTCGGTTATCAGTACTGCCAAAAATAGAATTCATAGACGGCAAAATTGTTTTGGCAGACATCGCCGCAATGGGGGGCGATATTACCCTTTTTGGTAATATCATCAGTACCGGTAACGGAACACTAATCGTTGCTGATGGTTACGGCGACATTACGATTACGGGCAATGACCAGTATGACCTTGTTCTGGGACGTGTCGATACCGGTCTCGGTGCCGAAGGAATCATTCGCATCATTGATACCTCAAAAGGCACAGAGGGCAATCCGCAAACGACAGTTTATACCCGTACAGATGGAACGTACTATGTCCAGATAAATGATGGCGACAAGCAGTTGCTGACAGACCACGTTTACAATCCGACCGAAGACCGATGGCTGGAAACGGTTATCGCAAACACCAACACTTTGAAGTGGATATACACATACAAAACGTGGGAAAGTGATTGGTTTGGGAGAACTGGTTTTGAGGATGCAAAACCTAACAGCATCTCTGGGGTGTCCGAGGTCAGTAGAGCAAGACCAGTGGGAACTTATCTGACGGAAAAAAGCGGCTTGGGTGATGGCACTTTATACGGCTCTTACAGACGTGATGCCGAAAATGCATTGGAGTCTTACGAATACCGTCGAGGAATTGACAAAGGATTTTGGGAGACCACTATCTATCACACTTATCGATTTACCGCAACGCAGGAATTTACCGAGATATTCACCACATGGCTTAATGCCTCGCGCCCGATTGCGATTGAGTTCAGCGGTAATGAAAACGAAGGTAATCTCAGCATTACCGGTGGAAAGTCCATCACGCTCGGCGACTTGGTGCGCAGTTCACACGAACTTTCGATTAACACCGGCGGCAACATCATTTCCGGCGGCGACAAGGCGTTGTTAATCGCCCAAGACATCAATCTAACCGCAAATAACATTGGAACTGCCGCCGTTGCCGCCACCGATATTAGTACGGGTACGCCCTGGAATCCGTTGAAGATAGAAACCGCTCTGGGGGGAAGTGGGCTTAATGCAAATGCTACCGGTTCGATCAACTTGGACGTGACCGGACCACGGTTGGTTGTCGGCAGCCTCAATGCTGAAAAGGACATTAACATCGTAACAACCGGCGATTTCCTGATGAAGGATGGCGGTTCAGGTATTAAGACGAAAGGGGATATCAACCTTTCGGTAGGATTCGGCAGGATTGGACATGAAACCGACCTCGATGATTACTTCCTGATGCAGATTGCCGGAAATACTACTGCAATGGCAAGCGGCAATATCAACATTAAACACGATGGAGATTTGCACGTTAACCGAATCGTCAGTACGAGCGGCGACTTGGACATTCATGTATCAGGGGACATTTTGAACCGTAATCCCATCTTCATGGATGATCCGACGAGTGATTATGCTAATGTGAACTTCTGGAACTCGCTCGGTTTGATCAATGACGACGATGGTGAGGCGGCATATAATGAACGGATAAAAAATCGAATTGCCGCCTACGAACGTGAATTCACCGACCTTTATTTTGAGGCTTGGAGAAGTATTGATGTTAACGGATACGATCCTGATTACGTTTTTCAATACACCAGCGCACAGCGGGAAGGTTTTGCGTATATGACAGAAGAGCAGATTGTTGTCGAAGAGCAAAAACGCACCAAGGCATACCATGATGCCTTCGCGCAAGGTTATGATTTCAATTATGCTTACAAAGCAACGGCTGCTGAGATTGCTGACTTGACAGAATTCACTGCTTGGACGAAAGAGCAACTGGAGAATCAAATTGCTATTCCGCTTTTCTTGTTGACGCAAGATGCTGGAACCCGGCAAAACACGACCAGTATCATTAACGATCCGAATTTTGTTGGGCAGAACATTACCTTGTATGCAACCGGCACGATTGGGCATCAAGATGATACCATTACAATAGATGCTGGTATCACTGCTGCACAATTGAAAGAGAATGATGTGTGGCGGCGCACTATCGCTGATGCCGAATGGGATGACATTATATTCAATGAAAATCCCGACGGAACTCTAAGTTCAATTACATTTAAGCGTTTCGACAACATCACGATTGATGCAAGCGGTTGGCTAAAAACAACGTCAGTGCATGGTGCGACCTACTTGGACGCCAACTCCGATGTAACGATTGATACCATTATTTCCGGCACTGACGGATCGGAACAACTGCGGCTGAAAGTCGATGGCAACTTGGTTGGGGTTATCCGAGATACAACAATGCCGCATATTATTGCACGCAATGCCATTCTCGAAGCCGCAGGCGGTCGTCTCGGAACAGATGCAAGTAATCCTTTAACCATCCATTTGACGGGAACGGGTATTGACAATAACTGGATAGTGGGACGCGGTACAGAAGGCGTATATCTTTCATTTGTTAATGCTAATGGAAATGCGGGTGTTGCGAATCTCCGTGAGATCGGCTCGAGAGGCGATATTTATATGATTGCTGCCTCTTTTGCTGATGCGCTGCCGCATATCAATGCTGCCAAAATCGGCGGACTCGATATTGTTCTTGTCGCGTTGGGTGGTTCCATTGGCAGCACAACAATGCCGTTGCTCATCAATCAACTATCAGGTGGTTCACTTTCCTTGGATGCTTTCGGCGACGTTCATGTCTATGGAACAACGGCACTCGATTTCATCAAACTTGATGTGGGCGGTAGTGTCATTGACATTGAATCCGCAGACAATCTGTCTTTCCTTATTCCTTTGATTCTCAAAGGTGGAAGTGTTACCTTGGTATCAAAAGGATCCATCTATTTCGATGACGAGATCGATGTCGAAGGCGGGGCTATTGCAATGGAAGCCGTCACAGGAATCAACGCAAATGGCATATTGAAAATCATTGTTGCTTCGTTGGACATGCAGACAGTATATGGTGACATCGTAGCCGATGTCCTTTCGGACGTGTTACTTGAAAGAATCGTTACCCAAACTGGTAGCGTCGATCTTTACGTCGACGGAGCCGCTTCCATTCGTAACATAACGGCGAGCAACGACATTTTACTCGGCACAGATCGGAATATTCTGTTTGCATCGAACAGCAACATGAATGCCGGACAAAATGCGACGATAATTTCTGCCAACGGAAGCATCGTCTCCAGTGCGGCAAATGATGCCACGGCACCGGTAATCAGTGCTGGTGGAATTGCCTCGCTGATAGCACTTTCTGGTCGAGTTGGTGGTACTAGCGCCGACAGCCCCTTTATCGTTGATTTGTGGGCGACCAAGAGCAATCTGATCGGTTATGAAAGGGTTGATGTCCGTAACGTCAATGAAAACGTTTTTGTTGTAGATTTGGCTGCTTCTCGCAATGCAGTGAAAATTGCTTCAAATTCAAAAACTATTGTCGATGGTGCACTGGAATACAACGTCGTTGTTGACCGCATCGTTACCAGTGATCTCCGTCCTGACTACTGGGCAGGAATTATAGAGTTCTCCACCAACATCGAATTGCCCAATTTGTTGGGTTTTGCATCCAGCAACAATCCGTCCAATCGGCAGTTGCTTGGTCTGCCTCTGCACATCAATATTGACGAACAGATATACGTCAATAAAACACACGGCGGTGAACTCAAATTCGACGAGATTACCTTTTCGGACGGCACGGACATCATTTTTGAAACCGACAACCTTGTCGTTGGTCTGTTAACGGGTAGCGGCGATGTTATTCTCACCCATTTCGGAGTGGATGGCGAAAGAGCGGAGTCAACCGTGATTGGTAACATTATCACCTCGGGGTCTGCGACGTTTGACAAACTCTATTCCGATGACGTGAAGATATTTACCAACGGTATTGACGGCATCCTGCGGTTCATCGACGGACAAGTTGAAAACATTAACGTCGTTAATAGAGGACGCGGCGGTCGAACTCACATTGGCAGACTCCTCCTTGCCAACGGATTCTTTGAAGTCAACAATCTTGCCGCAGGTTCGTTGAGAGGGGGCAAAGATATCAACTTCTCACACGTCGGAGTCAACAATGACATTGCAGATACAACGGTAATCAGCAATATCACGACACCCGGTACGATGACCTTTGAGAAACTTTATTCCAGTGATGCGACGATTTTCTCTGACAGCATCGGCGGCGTTCTGGACATTGTGGGCGGACAAGTCGGACAAAATCTTCCGGGGCGGCTTGATTTGAATATCAATGGAATTCACACAAGATTGGATTCGATGGACAAGTTGCGCGATCCGTCCTATGATTTCTGGTTGTGGACAGTGGACGGCTCTTATTCGTTGACTTCGCACTCGAACAATGTTACGTTCCCGCGACATTCGTCGATGCGTCTTCTCGATGGATATACCATTTTCCTGCCGCACCATAACACAGCAGTGCCTCATCTACTGGCAAACATTTGGTTGTCGGAAGACTATCTGTCCATGTTTGGCACTTTTGGTGCCCCGCAATCGATTTATGACTCGCTCTTTGGCAGATCACCATTGGATGAGGATGAAGAAGAATTAGAAGAAGAAATCGACGCACTATCGAGAGTGATGAACGACGTACTCAGTGCAGTACAGAGATAAGATTTCACCTATACCTCTTTTGTGTCCTCTGTGGTTACATCGACCAAAGAGGACACACTGTCTTACCGACCGGTGCACTAGTACGGTATTGCCCTTCTTTCCTCTTGAAAAGATGAATCTATTGGCACATTTTGGACATAATGCCCGCTTACGATTGTGTGCGGCGGTTGCGGAGTCGGTTGACACATTGTAGCAAACCAGCGAAGGAGGCGACTGTCGGAGCAGTGTGGGCGTGTGTGGGCAAGTATCGCCCCTTGTATTCTCCGGCGTTTTCGTTAACATGAACGAATGGACGACATTATCATTCGACCGACAACCGACCTTTTCATCGCGGCGTTGTATTCCAATCCGAAGAACGAAGCAAGTCTGCTGTCGCTGTTGAATGCCGTCATGACGGACATCGGCGAACCGGCAATTACGCAGGCGACGGTCATGAACCCTTTTAGCACGCTGGACTATCCTGACGACAAACGGATTGTGCTGGACGTTCGCGTGAAGGATGAAACGGGTGCGTTTTACAACATCGAAGTTCAGCGGGAGCCGCACACGAACTTTAACGAGCGGATGCTGTATTACTGGAGCGAGTCGTATGGCTCGCAGTTGCAGCGGGGGCATGATTATCTTCGCTTGTGTGCCGTGCGAAGTATTATCATTACGGAGTTTCCGATATTTCCGGCGTTGCAAAACCTGCATGCGGTGTTTGAATTGCGGTCAAGGGAGAATTCCGACGTGCTATTTACGAAGCATTGCCAGATACACGTTTTGCGGTTGGGCAATTTTATCGAAAACGGTTTTGTAGGTTTGGAACAGTTTGGGTTGGGATTGCGTCGGTGGATGGAGTTTTGGGCTTATGGTACAACGGTAGAGGAGCAAGAGATGGCTACGATGTTACAAGACACGCCGGAAGTATTGGCGGCATTTGAAGAGTATAGTCGTTTTAAGACTGACCCGGCGATGCGTGAGAAGGTGCGTGCGAGACAGCGGTTCTTGGATGACGAACGGTTGAAGTTGACCGGAGCGAGGGATGAAAAAGCCCGTGAGGTTGCCGTCAATATGAAACAAGAGGGATTCGATACAGCGATGATTTCCAAGATGACCGGCTTGTCGCTATCTGAAATCGAAAGGCTGACTTAATACCTCTGTGGACGAGGAGTTCTTGAGGGCTTTGGCGGAACAGTCCTTGGATAGTGGAGACTCTTGTAGCCACCAACCCGGAACGAAGGTAGAGCCAAAATCATAACGATCATTACAAGATGATCGACCATCGAAAGAGCGTCAGGAATTGCCAGAACTGGTTGGAAATAACCGGCATAGCATAAGATATAGCATGTCCCATCAACAAGAACGCCGAAAATACCGGAGTTTTGTGTGCTCCTAATTTACACGACGTGTAAATTACTCTGATTTTAGAGATACCGCAAGACCATGCATACGCTTGAAATACAGGTATTTGCTAAAAAACGGGCACATGGAAATGTGCCCTGTACATAGCCCTACTTTGCCTTATAGCAAAAGTTTTAGCATAATTTTAGCCACCCCAACTTTTACCCGCAGCCTCCGAAAAATCTTCGTCATTCAGTCGGAAATAATGCTCTTGCCGCACTCGATCCGTGTGTCCAATCCAAAGACTTTCTCTGGTCTCCCCCCAACGGCGAACCACCTCGTTACTCCGGCTCATCCGCATGTTGTCGAAGGGGCGAACGATTTTACCTAAACCAGCATCGCGAGATATTGCCTGGAACTGGTTGTATAATCCCCAGGTTGTTCCCTGAAAACCTTGAATCACAAACTCATTGCCCTTCGCCTTTTCCGACGAAAAGTGCCGCTCCAGTTCGTGCCGTAGTTCAGAAAACAACGGTACAGTACGTTCTCGATGCCTGGCGTGATGCTCAGTTTTCAGCGACTGCACCACAAACCGGTTCTGCTCCCATTTTATGTCCGACCACCGCAACAGTTTCAGTTCCGAAGGGCAACGCAAACCGCCGATCCTTGCCAACGCTATGATCGTCCGGTATTCCTGATTAGGACATGCATTCAAAAGCTTGGCATACTCCTCCATGCTGATAATCCGGTCTTTGTCCCGATTGACAAAACTGCCGCGAGGGATTTTTTGCATCGGATTTTTTGACAACCAGTCGTGATCGACTGCCCAATTCAAAAGCGTGTTGACCACTTTTAGTCGGCTCGAAACTCCTGCTTTCGCATATTTGGAAAGCAATGACTTCCTCCAATCCAACAACCGATCCGGCGTGATTACTTCGATGGAGTCCTCTGGGGAAAACTCCACGTCAAAAAGCTTACGGCACGATAAGTAGTAGATTATCGTGCGCGGTTTTACGTCGTCTGTCCGGTATTTCAGGAACGTATCCCAAAGTAACCGGCACGTTTTCTGCTTTGTAACGGCAATCAAGCCATGCTGCTCCAGTTTCGACTTCAGGTCATCGCTCAGTGCTGTTAACCACTGTTCCGTCTTGGGGTCAAGAATGACGCTATCTTTCCGCTGGTAGTACAGCAGTGTCTCAATGCCTTCCTTGAACCGCTCCGCCGTTGCCTTACTGTATCGGCTGGTGTTCAAGTAAATTGAGCGGCGTTTTTTGCCATCGTACCATTGGACATTGTATCCGGTAACTGTGCCGGATTTCGTTTTTGCTATCGTTATTGCAGCCATAGTTATTGCTCCTTTTGAATAAGGGTTGTTTCTCCTGTCCCCCCCGCCGTGTTCGTCGAATGATCACTGGCGGCAAGCGTAGGGATAAAGGATTCTAAAGTTTTGTGCGGGGCTGCTTCGCCACGCACACTCAGGGTCGATAGAGTTGTGTACTCGTTTTTCCCGTCCACAAATTCCCGCAACGACTTCACGGAAACAATGCACCGCGTGCCATACTTGACATGCTTGATCTTTCCCTCTTTGACAAGGTTCCACATTGACCGCACAGACAAACCGATCATCTCCGCCGCTTCATTTACGGAAACGCCGATGCGTTCGATGTCGCCTGTTCGATTGTTTTTCTTGTCCGGTAGTAGTTGAATACGCTGATTGGATCGGGTAAGGTAGAACTGTCCACAAAGTTCGTCGCTGGCAAAGTGAAACGGCACAGCCCGCAAAAACCTCAAATTTTTCCTAAACTACCCCAACGGAATAACCGATACCCGAAGTATGGACACCCATCGCCAGGAATTTCGGATCGGAATTATGGTGCTTGCCTGTATCGCCAGTCTGACACTGATGACTGTCTTCTTCGGCAAGCGGCACACGATGAACTTCGGCGACGACAGCCAAGTCTTCGTGCGGTTTCAACGAGCACCAGGGATCAAACGCAACACTCCCGTACTCAAAAACGGCATTCAAATCGGTCGGGTTACCCGAGTCGAACTCGTCAATCAAGACCGCGAAGTCGAAGTTACGCTCAGCCTCGACCGGCGACGGAGAATCTATACGGACGAAGAAGTTCGAGTGCGGCAGAGCGTCATCATGGGAGATGCCTCACTGGAATTCGTCAAACGATTCGACTTCACCGGCAAAGTTGAAGAAATTGATCCTGCCATTCCGCTCGTCGGTGTCGATTCGAGTGATTTGATGAGCGGATTCACCAATATCGAAGGGGATTTGACCAGGGCAATCCAAGGCGTTGCCGATGCTGCTGGTCAAATCGGCACTTTCATCGAACGGATCAATGACTTTATCGGTACGCCGGAAGAACTCAAAGAATGGCAAGCAAACGTCGGAGCCGTTGTCGATGAGACCCGTCAAACGATGGCATCGGTACGGCAAACGACCGACGGAATCAACAAGTTCGTCAACGACCCCGCAATACAGGACAATGTCCGCCAAGTGGTCAGCGAACTGCCAGATATCCTTGAGGGCGGCAGAGTGCTCATCGGGGAATCGACGCTGTTCGTTCAAGATACCCGAGCGTTAATCGAAAAGGGAAGCATCTCGCTGGACAATTTGGCGGACGGACTCGAAAGAGTAACTCGAACGCTGGACATCATCGCAAAAATTGCCGACCAAGTTGAAGGGGATGTTCCTGAAATCATTTCGGCAGTCCGGCGAAGCGCACATCGGCTTGAAGGACTGTTCAGTGAATTGACGTTGGTCGTCCAAAATTTCCGTCAAGCCGACGGGACGGTCAAACGGTTAATAAGTGATGCCGAAGCGTATGAAAAATTGTTGGCAACGCTTGATAACGTGGAAAAAATTACCGATGAGGTCGATTGGATGCTTCGGGTCGATGTCAAACCGATTGCACACAATGTGAAGATATTAACCGACAAGGCGGCGCGTGATCCGGCAATTTTCATTCGGAACTTACTTCGCAAGGAGCCGCCGGTGAAAACGATGCCTTGTTGTTTCGGCAGAGAAATTTTGCAGACACACACTTTTCCTCGAACGACGATCATTGACGGCGAAGTCGTCGAGATCATCTCGGAAGTACCGGTATCCACTCGAAATGTTTCACACCAAAGCAGACCGACGAGTCCGATTCGCTACGAAACGTCGGCACCTTCACCGAGTGCGGGACGCATCGTCAATGTCGATCCTCGGTATCAATAAGGCAGTTTGCGGGAAAAAGCATTCCGCTAACAGGACTGCGGTGTGTCAGACACGATTTTTGACACACCGTTTCAAGTCATTATGTCCCAAGAGGTTGCGATTCGTTTCGTTTATTTGCAGGCTGGTTTGGTTTACGGGCACCTCTAAAAATAGCCTTCCCTCGACAGGAATTAAAAATGGAGTATTCTTTGTGTATTCACTTTTTTCATACCCCATCTCATGCACCAGCGTCCTCCTTCGTTCTTCGACACCGAACACATACTCGACACAATCCAACAACTCAACACCCTTGTAATTTTAAGGTCTGCCCAAACTCAATGCCCTCATCAACTGGGAAATCTTTCGCCGCACTCTCAACAAAATCCGAGAAAAGGAACGACGCTCCAACGTCGGTGCCAAACCCTACGATGTCCTACTCATGTTCAAAATCCTTATCCTAAAAAAACTTTACAACCTCTTCGACGAACAAACAGAAGCCCAAATATGTGTCGTTTTTTGAGTTTGAGGTGTCCGAAGGTGGCGCGGTGAGGGAAGGTGTGCGCTGATGGCGTGACTTTGGGCGGTTCGTTTGTGCGTGTGAGTGTACCTTTGCATTTGGGACAGCATTCGAGTTTCACTTCAACAATTTTGTCGAGTTGTTTTTCATTGAAGGGAGTTCTGTTGTGTTTTTTATGTCCTTTTTGTGCTCCGCTTTTTCGTTTTTTTTCGTCGTCGGTCTTTGCTTTTGGGGGGGTTAACGATATCGGAGGAGGGCGGTTTGGAGGAGTTGCCGGAGTGTTTTTCGAGAATGGCGATTTTGGCTTTAAGTCGAGCGATTTCTTCGAGTGCGGCTTTGAGCAGTCCTTCGAGTTCGGCGATTCGTTTGTCTTTGGCTTCCATAACGACAAAGAAAGCTCTTTTTTTCGACTTGATAAAAGGGCAATTTTAGGTAAAAATGGAAAAATAACGTGAACGGTTACAAATAATCCGTTCGCCGCACCCAACTCGCTTTTGGTAGCAAGTTAAGATACAATGAGGAACACGTTACTTTTGGTTCTCCAAAGATTGTGGGTGAAAAAAACTATGGTTAGAAAATTCCGTCTTGCTGTTTTTATTTCCGGGACAGGCAGAACATTGAAAAATCTCATTGACCGAATCCGTGCGGGGCAACTTTCAGCCGAAATTGTCGTTGTCGTCTCAAGCGTTGCCAATGTCGTCGGATTGCAATATGCCGAAGGAGAATCGATTCCTATAGAAATTGTCGAACGTAGTTCGTTTGACAGTTTCAGCGAGTTCAGCGACGCCAATTTCAGTATTTGCCGGGCGGCACGTGCCGATTACGTCGTGCTGGCAGGCTATCTCCGCCGCCTTGAAATTCCTAAAGATTTTGAGAACCGAGTGCTGAACATTCACCCGTCGTTGATCCCATCGTTCTGCGGAAAAGGTTATTACGGAAACATCGTTCATTCCAAGGCACTGGAGTACGGCGTCAAAGTTTCCGGCTGTACCGTCCATTTTGTCGATCAGGAGTACGATACCGGTCCGATCATTTTGCAGAAGGCGGTCGAAGTTTATGAAGGCGACACTCCAGACTCACTGAACGACAGAGTATTTGCCGCCGAATGTCAAGCCTATCCCGAAGCAATAGAGTTGCTGGCACAGGGACGTGTTTCCGTCAAAGGACGAGTGGTCAAAATTGCTCCGCCGAAAGACCAAAAACGAGGGGATAGCGATATTGATTTTTAGAGCGTGTGTCGATTTGGTCTGGACGCGTTTGTCCGCAAACGTTTGGAGCCGTAATCTCACGATTGCGGCTCCATTGACGTGAGCCGCATAAGACAACTTTCCGCCAAGCGGGAAACTTCCTCGAAATCGCCATTGAGCAACTGCTCCGACATTGTTTCCAACTGCAATTTTAGCGCACGCGGTAATGCTTCCTGCCGTAATTCTGCCAGCGCATCTTTGGCAGTTTTTTTGTCAAACACCTCACACGCCGCCTTAATGGACGGAAGTAAGGAAAGCAATTTTTCACGCAAATACGCATGATTCCCGACTTCTATACCGCCGTCCTCGTCTTCTTGAGGCGTGAACTGTTCGATCACCGCCTCCAAGCCCTCAAGGAACAACGGTGTTTCGGCGGCTATGAAGGCAATGTCATTTTCCCGCCCTGCGTGTTCTAATTTGGCGGCGAATGCAGAAAGTTCCGATTTGCCGATGTATGCCAGAACACTCTTCATGTTATGAACATTTATCGTGTACGTGCGCACATCGTCGGAACTGTATGCGCTGCCAGACTCGCAGATTGCCTTCAATGCGGCAACGGCTTTGTGCGCATCCTGTACAAAAAACTTGATCACATGCGGATTCAAAGAAGACAGCACGGTCTCATCCGCAGCATGTTTTTTATTGTTTTGTCGGTGCACCGCTTCAAGGACTTCCGGCGGCTGTTTATCCCTTATAAATCTTTTCAGTACCAAGTTGAGTTGCCGCATATCAATAGGTTTGGAAACAAATCCATCGAAACCATTTTCGATAAACATTTCCGCCTGTCCTATCACGGCATTGGCGGTCAATGCAACAATAGGGTGTTCATATCCCATGTTGCGTATAATTTTTGCCGCTTCGATGCCGTCCATTTTCGGCATCATGTGATCCATAAAAATCACGTCGTACACCTTGCCTGCCTTAACTTTTTCAATCGCCGCAAAACCGCTCTCGGCTGTATCTACCGACAAACTGTAAGGGGCAAGCAATCCGGTCGCCACGTACAAGTTCGATTCTACGTCATCCACGACCAGCACGGTTCCGTAGGGCATCGGTTCGAAAACGATCTGTGCTCTTTGTATTTGTGCCAAACCGTCTATGCGGAAACGTTGAAGGCTTTCCGCCAGTTCTTTGCCTAACACGTTTGGGCTGGCGTTTTCCTGCGGCAGAGACACGGTAACGACCGTGCCTTTGCCCGCTTCGCTCTTGACCGAGATTTTGCCCCCCATCAGATCGACCAACTTTTGCGTAATGCTCATTCCCAGTCCCGTGCCCTCGATGGTGCGTCCGGTATTCGTATGAAATCGGGCATATCTGTCGAACAATTTTTCGACTTGTTCTTTCGTCATTCCCCGACCGGTATCGCTCACTTCAAATACCAGCGTCGCCTCGGATTCTTTTGTCTCTGAAGAAACCGACAGTCGGACATTGCCCTCTTCCGTATATTTGAATGCGTTGGAAAGCAGGTTGTTTAAGACCTGTTTGATACGCAGTTCGTCGCCGCAGAGAACTGACGGTGTATTTTCGTTCACTGAGAGGGTAAATTCTATCTGTTTGCTGCCGGTTCGCATGACGTTGAGCGTAGCGACATCGTTGATCAAACTTGCGATTTCGTATTTGGCAGAAACCAACTCCAATTTGTCCGCCTCGATCTTGGACAAATCCAATATGTCGTTGATGATCCTGAGCAACAAGTTGCCCGCACTGTGAATCCTCTCCAACGCTTTGCTCACGCTGTGTGGAAGCGTTTCATCTAACAATTGGATTTCCGCGATGCCCAAAATTGCATTCATCGGTGTCCGAATTTCGTGACTCATCACACTGAGAAATTCGGTTTTAGCCTTGTTGGCGGCTTCTGCCGCAATTTTTTGCCGCTCGGTTTCGAGCAGGATATTTTTTGTTTCCGTTACATCTATCAGCGAGCCGGCAACATGGACGGCATTGCCGCCGCTGTCACGGATGGTTTTGCCCGCCGCATGAAAGTATGCGTATTCGCCGTTTTTCTTTAACAGCCGGTATTCTACGTCGTAAAGAGTGTCGCCGGTTTTATCGAGCAGATGTTTTCTGAAACAATCAAGAACTCTTTCTTTATCTTCCGGGTGCAATCGGTTGCTCCAACTTTGCAGCGTGTTGGGGAAATCTTCCTCGTTGGAGAACCCCAGCAATTGTCGGAATTCGCTTGAAAACGTAAAAGAGTTATCCGGGTGATCCAGGTCGCCATCCACGATTTTTCTATCCCATAAACCGATTTTAGTGGCTTGGACTGCCAGATTTAATTTCGTTAACTGCAGTTCGTTTTTAAGCAGGACATTTTTTGTTTCCGTTATGTCCATCAGTGTTCCGGCGATACGGAAGGCGTTTCCTTGTTCGTCGCGGAAGGTTCCGCCGTAGGCGCGAAAATATCCGTATTCGCCGTTTTTTTTCAACAGCCGGTATTCCGCCTCGTAGGGAGTGTTGCCGGTTTTGTCAAGAATGTGTTTCACCGCGTGGTCAAGAGTTTTTTCTTTATCTTCGGGATGCAGCCGGTCGCTCCAACTGCCGAGCAGGTTGGGAAAGTCAGTCTCGTCTGAAAATCCCAGCAGTTTCCTGAACTCATCTGACCAGTTGAACGCATCCGCCGGGTTACGCAGGTCATCGTTGATGATCTCCATGTCCCAGAGACCGATTTTCGTGGCTTTGGCAGCCATTTTCAACTTGGCAAACTGAAGTTCGTTTTGTTCGCTCAAACGTCTCAATTCCGATTCCTGTTTGCGTCTATCGGTCACGTCCAGAGCGCAAGCGACGACAACGAAACTATTTTTGTATGGAACCTTTCTAAACTCGACATCTAAATGCCGCACAGTACCGTCCAGAACGACTTCCGTTTCAAATTCGACGGTTCCTTCTTTTACGGCTGTCTCAAGCCTTTCTGTTACGGGAACGGAAGGCTTGCCATTGGATTGAAACGGCGGAACGATTTGGGCAATCCGCTCTATGCAACCGGCAAACAATTCCTCTTTGGATTCGAATCCCATAAACTCCACTGCCGCAACATTGCAGTCTAACACTTCAAAATTGCTGTCAAACATGATTTTTATGATCGCCCCCACACCGAGCATGATCTGCATACGTTCGTTCTCTTCACGCAGTTGTTCAATCTCTGTTAGTGTTCCGCTATTTGTTTTGTGGATTTCGTTCATGGATGTTGCCTCCTGTAAATTCGTTTGAGTATCGCGTGAATCCGAAGTTATTTTTACCCTATTTTGCCAAACAAAACAACCTTGTATGGCTGGCTTCCCTCAAAATCGTTCGTTGATTGCAGGCGGATGGCAGAGGGCTCATTCGGGTTATTCAAGACCGCTCTCAATGTTTCCTTTTTCTCCCCAAACGAGCGTTGCGATACCGAAAGTCATCGGTTTTATTTGAACGCCGCTAACTCCGAGCCGTGTCAAACGCTCCGCCAGTTGCTCCGGTGTGTCGAATTGCAATACGCTCTTCGGCAAATAACTGTACGCTAAATCCTGATTGTCGGCGAACCATTGTCCCAAGCGAGGCAGGAGAGTGCCGAAGTAAAACCGGTAACACTGCCGTACAATCGGCAACGTCGGCATCGAAAAATCGAGTACGGCAACGGTTCCGCCCGGTCGGCACACTCGAACCATTTCGGCGAGTCCTTGTTGGGTATCACAAACATTTCTCAATCCAAAAGCAACGGCAACAACGGCGAAACGGGCATCTTCAAAGGGCAAGCCCAGCGCATCGCCTACGGAAAAATGAAGGTCGGGACAACCTCGTGCTTTCTTTTGGGCAATGTCGATCATTTCCGGGGAAAAATCGATTCCGTAATGTGTCCGTTCAACTTTGCATTTTTGCTGTTGTTTTACGAAAGCGAGTGCAAGATCGCCGGTGCCGCAGCAGACATCGAGAACATCCCCTTCGAGGGTCTGGGCGTGAAGGAGTTGCCGAGCAGTGTGTGTTCGCCAAGAACGGTCAATGCCGAGCGAAAGGAGACGATTCATCAGATCGTATCTGTATGCAATCGCTCCGAACATTCGGCGAATGCGCTCCGGTGATTTATCCACAGGCGGGGTAACGTGCGAGTCCACATGTTCATTTTACAGAACTGATGCTCAAACACAACGTTTTGTTCTACGTCTTCGAACGTGCCCGTTTGGGACGCCGCTGCCGCCGCTTAGTCTCGCCCCACTCTTTCGTTATCTGCTCGAAGACTTCCGGAGATTCGTAACGCAACACCCCGCCCGCCTCCGCCATAGGACCGATCAGTCCTTTGAATACGGGACGACCACGCAACGACATATCAACGCTACAATCGCTGATGCCGATTTGGATATGCCGACGGCAGACTTCTTCTTCGCTAACATAGTCGCGAATACGATACTCGCCTTCCGGTCCTCGTGTTACAACTCGAAAAATATGCCCCTTCATACGGAACGTAATCGACACATCAGAGCAAACAATCGGCAAAATCTCTGTGCGTACCGATTGTTGCAAGCACTCCTTTTTTGCCAACCCTGCCGAAAAGACCGACAAGTTGAGCAATGTGAATTGAGTCAGCCATTTCGCCTTGAACAATGTCCAGCAGTTTGTAGGAAGGTTCGGGCTGCCTCCGGCAGCCTACCCCCTGTTGAATGAAGGCGGTTTTATGGTAGAATACCTGATGTGTTCTGTGCCGAAGCACAGCAGGAGAGAAAATTATGGCAAACGAAGATTCGACACAAGGTGGATTGGTTGACAAAGTCGTGAAAATCAAGCGGTGTGCCGCCGTCGTAAAGGGGGGGCGCCGTTTTAGTTTTGCCGCGATGGTCGTCGTCGGCGATGGAAACGGGCGCGTCGCCTGGGGGTACGGAAAGGCAAACGAAGTCCCCCCGGCAGTGGACAAGGCTGTCAAAGACGGCACCCAAAAACTCAAGCCCGTCAAGATAAGCGGCACGACCATCCCGCATGAAGTCAAAGGTCGATTCGGTGCAGCAAGAGTCGTTCTCGTACCAGCAAGTCCCGGTACAGGAGTCATTGCTGGTGCAGCAGTACGTGCCGTTTGCGAAGCATGCGGCATCAAGGACATTTTGACCAAAAGTTACGGGACGGCAAACTCAACAAACGTCGTCAAAGCGACGATTGCCGCCCTGATGGATTTACGAACGCAAAACGAAGTCGAACAGTTACGAGGAGTCTCACTCACATGAACATAAACGAAGTAAATGCACTGGCAAATCCGTCCAGAAAGCGCCGACGTGTCGGTCGCGGCACGGGTTCGGGACGCGGAAAAACCAGCCAACGAGGACACAAAGGACAGGGTTCCCGGTCAGGATCATCAATGAGCCCCGTGTTTGAAGGAGGACAGATGCCCCTGATCCGCCGGGTGCCAAAACGCGGATTCAACAACAAAACCTTTGCGGATGTCGTTGCTGGAATCAACGTCTCTGACCTCGAGCATTGTTTCGATGCCGGAGAGAAAGTTACGCCGGAAAACCTCAAATCCAAGGGAATCGCAAAGAAGGTATTCGACAAAGTCAAAATACTGGGCAACGGCGAATTGAAAAAATCGCTGGATGTCTCGGCGCACGCATTCTCGGCTGAAGCACAAAAAAAAATCGAAGCCGTCGGTGGTACAGTAACAGTTCTGCCGGGCAAAAAGCCGGTAGTCAAAAACAAAATGGGAACACGGAAAAAAACCCTG
>Ga0099364_10000799_pt1 | contig 53497 bp, 41 predicted proteins | sample TergutTh196P3_FD_73070 | JGI IMG/M metagenome (GOLD analysis project Ga0099364, IMG submission 73070) | Microcerotermes parvus P3 segment gut microbial communities from Pointe-Noire, Republic of the Congo - Th196 P3 | ecosystem: Host-associated > Arthropoda: Insects > Digestive system > Gut ... | reverse complement strand
ATTTCCATGAATTTTCCGAGATGAACAAATTCATAACCGATAATTTCATCGTTCGCATCAAGCGCTAAACGGGAACAATAGCCTTCAGCCATTTCCAGGTAACGCGGTCCTTTGGCAATCGTGCCGTACATCGTCCCTATCTGCGAACGCAGTCCCTTTCCTAAATCTTCCAACCCTGCTCCGACAGGCAAACCGCCTTCTGAAAATGCGGATTGAGAACGTCCATACGCCATTTGCAGGAATAATTCGCGCATCGCCGTATTGATAGCATCGCATACCAAATCGGTATTCAGCGCTTCCAGCATTGTCTTTCCGGGAAGGATTTCAGACGCCATCGCAGCCGAATGTGTCATACCCGAACAACCGATGGTCTCAATCAAAGCCTCCTGAATGATACCATCTTTAATGTTTAAGGTAAGTTTGCAGGCTCCCTGTTGGGGTGCACACCAACCTACTCCGTGCGTCAAGCCGGAGATGTCCTTGATTTCTTTCGCCCTCACCCATTTGCCTTCTTCCGGAATCGGCGCAGATGGATGATTCGCTCCCTGTTTTACGCAACACATTTGTTGCACTTCATGTGAATAAATCATAAATTTACAAAATTATTATTGATTGTACAAAATATCTGCTTTTTATATAAGATCCTTTTTTTTCCTGTGCAAAGATAGTTTTTATCCTTGATATATGGCCATATTTACAAAAAAAACCATACTTTCACAACCATTTTGGGATGTGTTTATATGAGACAAGCATTTTTGAAGTTGCATATTTCGGTCTTGCTGGCCGGTTGTACGGGTCTGTTGGGGAAGGTTATCAGCCTGAACGAAGGCTTGTTGGTATGGTATCGACTGATGTTGACAGTTGTGTTGAGTACGTTGCTTTTGGCAATCGGAAAGAGACTGCACAGAATTTCTTTTCGTGATTTTTTGCGATTAGCCGGCACAGGGGCGATTTTAGCTTTTCACTGGCTGTTCTTCTTTGGAAGCATCAAAGTCTCTAATGTTTCGATTGGCGTGGTTTGTTTTTCGTCAGTCGGATTTTTTACGGCTATTTTAGAACCTTTGATTTATCGTTGTCGGATTTCGCGCAGGGAAATTATGCTCAGCCTGCTCTCCGTATGCGGAGTCTTGTTGATCTTTTCGTTTGATATGCGTTATCGTTTGGGAATTATGCTGGGAATTGTCTCTTCGGCGTTAGCCGCTTTGTTCACCATCGTCAATAAACGGGTAAGCGCCAACCGTCCGACCCCTACTGTCCTGCTTTATGAAATGACAGGAGGTTTTTTGTTTGTCAGTTTAGTATTGCCCTTTTACTTGTATTTTTTCCCTTCCCAAACAATTATTCCTTCCCTGCAGGATGCTTTCTATTTGTTCCTGTTCGCTTTTTTCTGTACGATTGTTGTGTATATTCTACAGATTCAATCTTTAAGAAAAATTTCCGCATTCACATTCAATCTTTCCTACAACCTTGAACCGATATACAGCATACTCTTTGCCATGCTATTATTGAACGAAGCGAAAGAATTAAACGCCGCATTTTATGTGGGATTAAGCCTGATCATCATTTCCGTAATCATACAAATGATTCGTTATAACAAAACGCAAAAGAGGTTGTTAAAATCGCAAATAAATCTTTAGCGACCAAATAAAAGCATAAAAAAAGCACTTGTTTTTTTGCAAGTGCTTGATTTTCATTTTGTGATTCAGGCGGGATTCGAACCCACGACCCACAGCTTAGAAGGCTGTTGCTCTATCCAGCTGAGCTACTGAACCTCGTTTTGCGCTTGCAAAGGTAAAGTATTTTTCAATAATAGCAAGGCATAAGAGCATAAATTCTATTATACCTCATTGTCAAAACGGATACCCGACGGCAAAATGCCAGGCAAAATTATCCCTTAAGTTGAGCGGATCTGTGACTGCCCATTTTTTATTACCTTCGACTTGTGGATTATAGGCTTTCAAACCCGTATCGAAACGTATCAGGAAATAATCAAAATCAAGCCTCAATCCTAATCCGTACGACATGGCTATTTCCTTATAAAAACGGTAAAAATTAAAGTTTCCATTAGGTTGATAATCATACGAACGGATAGTCCATACGTTTCCGGCGTCCACATAAGCTGCCATCTCAAATTTCCAGAACAGCTTCGTCCGGTACTCGATATTGGCATCCAAACGAATATCCCCTACTCTATAAACAAACGTTGTATGTTCCGTTATCGGCATACTGCCCGGTCCGAGTGAACGAACCGCCCATCCCCGGTTGCTATTGGCGCCACCGGAAAAATAACGCCGCTCGAAAGGGATTTCTTTTGTGTTTCCATAAGGATAACCTATGCCTCCGCCAATATGAAAAGCAAACGAGTTGCGGTCATCAATCCTGAGACTTCGCGCAAAATCAATATCACCCTTTACATACTGCGAATAATTAATGCCAAACAGCCGGTAACGCCCACCTGTTTTTTGGGCATTGAATAAGTTGGAAAGACCATAGAGTAGATTGCCTGCCGATTCGATTCCGATACGAAACGAACGGGTATTACGTCCGCGCTTCAACGGGTCATAATTATTGAAAGAATAGGTATAACCCATTCCGGCAATAAACTGGTTCGAATAATTATAAAGCGCTGTTGTTTCGGGCAATGTTGCCACAAAGGCGTCATCTAAAAAGGGTAGATATACATAGTTGACATCTAAAAGTTTGAATATATGGCGCGACAACAGGTTGGTACGATCCTGCCAGATATAACTCCATCCGCCGGAAAGGATGGCGCGCTGGTATTCCGGACGGCGTTGATGATTATAACTGATTTTCAATTCTGTTGTAGCACGTACTCTTCTTCGAAATTCGTTGCTGAATGGAAATACAAATGTAGGAAAGAGAATGGAAGCCTCGCCTGCCAGTTCCCAATAATTTCCTTCTCCTGTATCGTTGGCGGATAACGACTCATAAGCCCCCCTGATTCTGGCAGAAAACAACTCAGAGCCTTTAAACAGATTGCGATGCTGGTAGTTCAAACTCGAAGCGAACCCCAAATCGCCGGCTGAATTTGTCCCTTCTACCTCTATGCCGAATCCATGTATTTTTGCAGGCGCCGTAAAGATGGTGAAATTCAATTTAAGTGTATCATTTTCTTCAAATTCGTCATAATGGATATTGACATAACGTAATGCCCGTAATGCGGAAAATGCCGAATAAGTCTGTTCAACACTGTGTTCGTTATACAACATACCCGGCGTGATAAAAGATCGTCGATGCAATACGCCCGGCCGGATGCTTCGCCCTTCCTTACCATAATAAATCCATAAATCCCGCCTCAACACGGAGTCGACCGGAACAAAACCTGTATTTTGCCCAGGATTTAACGGGTCATAATCCATGATCACATTCATCCGGTTGATATAATATACACGATGTTTACGTTCTTCGGGCAATCCTTCATTATTGAGGTATTGAAATGGTCTCACAACCATTTCCACATCAACCATGTTTTGATGTGATGAACTGTCTGCCCAAAAGTTAATGTAATCATTACGAAACGCATAATAGCCCCTGCGTCGTAACATCGCAGTCAGGCGTTGCCTTTCCTTATCCAAGACATCCCTGTCGAACAGGGCGTCTTTTTGAATCCACGAAGTAAATTCTTCCGTACCGGAACGAAATAATGAACCGAGCCATGTCGATTTGGGCGCCTGTAACCGGAAAATACTGTCTATCTGTGTATCAGCAACCGATGTTGTGTAGTTTTGTATACGAAAAGGGTTGTTTGCCTCAACAGTGTAAAGGACAGACGCTTTTTTACGTTTGGATGCAGTATCGACCGATACTGAAACGTTGGTATGAAGGTAACCCTTATTAATCATATACCGTTGAAATTCGGTTTGGGATTGGGCTATCAACAGAGTATCCAATATTTCGGGAGGCTCTCCCATGCGGCGAAGTTGCCTGTTCAGCCAGCTTTTTTCATTCCGTCCCGACCAGTTGTATACGTAAAGCGGCCATTTGAATAAACCGAATATTTTATAATTGGGCTGTTGACGCAGGAACTGTTTCAAATCGTTTACTTTGACCTGACTGCTGTCGACCGTTATCTTCACTTTATCCAAAAGATACTCATGCTCTCCTACGTACTTTGTTGTAGTACAAGACATAGCACACAAAACCAGCCATGCTAATAATATAAAATGATTTATTATTTTCACTAATGAACTATTTTCGGGTTACAAAAATACGCTAAATAAATTATTTCACGTACTTTTGGGTTTGGAATAATGGGCAAATATGGTAAGTAAGGCTAAAATAAAACAGGTTCGTCTATTAGAGAAGAAGAAATACCGTGACGAATCTCAATTGTTTGTTGCGGAAGGCAATAAATTGGTGAGCGACATGATTCCCTTTTTTGAGTGTGAATGGATGCTTGCCCGCACCCCCTGGATAGCCGCACAAGGAAAGTTGCCTGTGAAAGAACTGATTATTGCCGAAGAAGATGATATCCGTAAAGTCAGTTTATTGAAAAGTCCGCAGGATGTATTGGCTGTATTCCGGCATCCTTTTTATACCATCGAAGAAGCAGATCCGGCTACAGTATTGGTTTTGGCGCTTGACGGTATCCAGGATCCCGGTAATCTGGGAACGATAATTCGTTTAGCCGACTGGTTTGGAATTGAACATGTTGTATGCAGTCCGGATACGGCAGATGCTTTCGGTCCCAAAGCAGTCCAGGCATCAATGGGCGCTTTGGTTCGTGTCAAAGTGCATTATACGCAATTAGAAGATTTTTTTATCGACCGGGATATTTCCATCTATGGCGCTTTTTTAGACGGCAACAGCATATATGAAGAAAAATTATCCTCCCACGGCGTTATTATTATTGGCAATGAAGGGAATGGTATCCGCCCTTCTATCGAATCATTGGTTAATAAACGGCTATATATCCCCACTTATCCACCGACACGTAAAAATGCCGAATCCTTAAATGCCGCCATCGCCGCCGCCATTATTTGTGCCGAGTTTAGAAGAAGAACGGGTCATAAGTTTTGAATCACTGAAACCGCATAAAGCAGATATATCTCCCTGTTCTTTTTCCCATTTATTGAAAAAATATGCAGCCGAATGCGCGTGACACGTCCCATAAATAGCGAATCGTCGATATGATTCAGTCCGCCCAAACCATCTTTGTATGCGAATCTTTATATATAGATGTAATTGAATGATTCCCGTATAGAATTAATTCGGCAAGGTCGGGGTTATCCGTACAATCTAATAATGATAGTTTACGACAGTTGCTTACATCTAACGATGGTTGTAAACGATTCATGCGGCAATAAAGCATAGATAAATCAGAACAATGACTAACATCTAATGAGGTTAGTGAACAATCCGAACAGTTAAGATTTTCCAGTGAGGCGCAATTATCAAGAATTAAGGATTCAAGCAGTCTATTATAACGACAATCTAATTCCTTCAAAGACAGAAAGCCGGTTAGATTTAATGTAGTCAGGTTATTAACACTACAATCTATTTTGTTTATCTCTATGCTATTACGAATATCAATTTCCGTAAGCACATTATTGGAACAATTAATGTTTGACAAATTTTCGCTGTCCGATTGCAAGAAAGTCAGTTGATTCATTGAACAATCCAAAAGGGTCAGTTTCGTACAGTCACTGAGATCCAATTCGGTTAACTGATTCGTCCGACAATTCAGTGTCAATAAATTCTCACATCCTTTCAGATTTAATTTTGTTAATTGGTTCAAACCGCACTCCAATCTTGATAAATTGGAACAACCATCCAGATTTAATTCCCTCAAATGCGTTTCAAATAGATACAATTCGGATAACGTTATACATCCTGAAGCATCCAAATAATGAATATACCCCGATATTCCCAATTCTCTCCCTATATTTATCGTTTCCAGCGATGTACATCCGCTAATATTTAAATTTTCAATCATATTTCCGGCTATTACCCCGCCTCTACCGCCAGCCCAACTAAATGATACTGATTTTAAAGCCTTTCGATTCGACAAGTCAATATACATATCAGGTTCACTTTGGACATCTTCAGAAAATTCTATTGAAAAATGAACCAATTTATAATTATTACTCAAGTCTATCTTACCCATCTCGTAATATGCAGGTGCGGAAATCCTTAAATCCTCTAATTCCGGATTATTCGTTAAGTCTAAAAAAGAAAAACCGTTCCAATAATGCAGTGTTTTTAATAAAGGTAAATTGGTTACTTCAAAATTTCTTATTCCACCTATATAAAGTTTTTCAAGACTCGTACAACTGCTCAAATCCAATGAAAAGCCACTACCTGTATTGGCACAGTTTAATGATTTCAATGTAGTGCATCCATCTAAATTTAATGAGACCAACTTCGTTCCCTGACAATCCAATGAATCCAACACAGAATTGCTTACATCCAACGTAATCATATCTCCTCTGCAATATAATTCTTTCAAATGTTGATGCCCACTGAAATCTAACGAAGCAATCGCATGCCCTTCAATGTTCAATACTTTTAATTCAGGATTGATTTTTAATGAATTCAGGCCGCTCCCATCAATACGATATTGTCTGCAAGAAACTAATTCCAATGCAGGATTTTTTGAAACATCCAATGTTTTTATATCGCCATAATCACAATATAACATTTTGAGCGCCGGATTATGACTAACATCTATTGTTTTCAGATTGGAAACATTGGAGCAAACCAAAACTTCGAGCGCCGGATTCCGGCTCAAATCAATTGTTTCAAGATAATTACCGGAGCAATCTAATTTTTCCAAATTGATAAAATATTGGATTCCTTCCATTGAAGTTATGGAAAAATAGGAACAATCCATTTCCTTTACCGACTCGGCCTCTTCGACACTGATAACTCCATCTTTATTGAAATCAAAATTTTGCAATACATATAATTGGAAACGATCTTCCATCGTTTCCACCGGAATTTGGGGAACATCCGGTTCATTTTTGCTGCATGCCAACAGCAGCGTTGATAACACGACACAAACAATCTTTTTCATATTCATTTTTTTATACATAAATATAAACGGATAATGAAAATGATTATTGTGTAATATAGAATAATAACAATGTTCTGTTTTTAAGGATAAAACAACATGATTAGCAGAAAACATATACCATTTGTTATCGCTTTGTGAAGATTTTATTACTTTTGCAGGGCGAAATTTATAAATTCAAATCGCGTTGACAAAAAGAAAAAAGGCGTTACCTTTATTGGAAAAGGTCGAAATTACAGATATAGCTGCGGAAGGAAAAGCTATCGCAAGGATCAATGAGTTGGTCGTTTTTGTTCCCTTCACGGATCTGGGGGATATCGCAGATATTCAGTTGACACGTAAACGAAGTCATTATGCGGAGGGAAAAGTAGTGGCATTTCATCAACATTCGACTGTCCGCGCTAATCCATTTTGTGAACATTTCGGAATATGCGGCGGATGTAAATGGCAACACCTGCCTTACGCAGAACAACTTCGATACAAACAAAAACAAGTAACCGACAATCTGAAACGCATCGGCAAAATTGAGCCGGAAGAAACGCTTCCCATTATCGGATCCGAAAAAACAAGCTGTTATTGCAACAAACTTGAATTTACATTTTCCAACAAACGCTGGCTGACCGAAAGCGAGATTTCGTCGGAAGACGAAATAACCCAACCGAACGGCGCCGGATTCCATATCCCAAAAATGTTCGACAAAGTATTGGATATCCAAAAATGCTGACTACAGGACGATATTTCCAATCGAATCCGGCTTTTTATTAAACATTTCTGCCTGACACACGATGGGTATCCATTCTTCGACCTGCGCCGTCAGGAAGGTTTTATCCGAACACTGATTGTCCGGACTTCTTCTACCGGCGAATTGATGGTCATCGTCGTCTTCTACCGGGAAGATTCGGCACGCCGGGAAACTTTATTGGCTCAGGTAAACAACGAATTTCCCGAAATCACTTCGTTGATGTATGTAATCAATAAAAAATGTAACGATACCATCACCGACCAAGATATCGTATGGTATGCAGGGAAAGACCATTTGATTGAGCGAATGGAAGGCCTGCAATTTAAGATAGGCCCCAAATCGTTTTTCCAGACGAACAGCGAACAGGCGTATCAACTCTACAAAACAGTCCGCGAATTTGCCGGACTGCGTGGCGACGAAATCGTTTACGACCTCTATACCGGTACGGGAACCCTGTCGCAGGATTGATTGTTTACAATCTTACTCCCCAAAAACCAGCACTTAACCTTGAAATTATTGATTTGGATAAGGTTAAATTGAGCGCTTAGGTCGAACTCACGTTGATACGGTTGAACACACGCAAAACCAAATGGGCTAAAGCAGTAGCGACACTCCGGCAAGGCAGGCGGCAGAGGAAACGAGTATGATGTTGTGGGGAAGAAATTTGTTTGGCATGGGTCAGGCTTTTTCGGTGTTGAATTTGAAGGAGACTAAATACGTGGTGTCTGTATATATATTTACACGTTTGGAAGTACACGAACAATGAGGCGATGTGGACAAAATTGAGGCTAATAGTTCTTGTAATTAATTGACTTATATATTTTTGCACTATTTTAAAAGTATGAGTAAAAAATTTGTGTTTTCTGTGGTAGTAAAATCACGAAAAAAAATGGTTTTTCCGGAGGCAAGCAACGTTACAAGCGCTACGTATGTAGCCGTCAATTTTCATCACAAAAAAATATTTCTTTAGATGAAATTTGGCATTCTTATTCAATTGGTAAACAGACCTATATCCAGTTAGCAGAACAATATGGCTGTTCCACAAAAACCATTCAACGACGACTTGATAAGGCATCAGTTATCCTTCGAGATGAATTTTCTTCAGTAGCAGTGGTAATCATGGATACGACGTATTTTGGTCGTGGTTTTGGCGTTATGGTATTCAAGAACAGCCTTGATGGTGTTGTTTTGTACAAACAATATGTTCGATATGAGACCAATGCCTTGTATTTGGTGGGCATTTCAGAAATTGTCCGCCGAGGTATTAGTGTTCAGGGCATCGTTTGCGATGGTCGTCAAGGATTATTCGGCCTGTTTGATGATATTCCTGTACAAATGTGTCATTTCCACCAGATACGCATAGTACAGCGTTATTTGACGCGAAAACCAAAGTCTCAAGCGGCAATAGAATTGAAAAAATTGACACTAAAATTGACAAAACAAACAAAAACAGAATTTGTCAATAGTTTGGATAATTGGTATTTACGCTGGAGTGATTATTTAAATGAACGCAGCAGAACGCCCTCAACGGGAAAGACTTACTACACGCATAAAAGGTTGCGTAGTGCATATTTGAGTTTGAAAAAGCATTTACCTTATTTGTTTGTATTTGAGGATTATAAAAAAATGATGATACCAAATACAACGAATGCTTTAGACGGTCAATTTTCTGATTTGAAGAATAAATTACGTAATCACAATGGATTATCTAAAGAGCGTAAAATGAAGTTTATAGATGGGTTTTTTCAGGCATAAATAACTCCGAATATGTCAAAAGGATTGTCATAAAAACAATCCTTTCTTTTGACTTATTCGTCTGTTAATCAAATATATCCCTAACAGGTTGCTCCCCAGCAGAGCCTGTTTATGTTTCTATTTGACAATGCAAAATTATTACAAAATATGGTACAAAAAACAAATAAGTAAAATTTGAGCATCACTTTTGTCCACTTGAGCAAAATCATACAAAAATAGCATCACTTTTGTCCATTAGACCAAAATTTTAATAATATTAGTTTTCATGGTCATTTAGATTTTATTGATCAAATAATAGGTGGGTTTTTAATTGTAAGATAAAAGAAGGACTAACAATACACAATCCCGATTCATACAAATCTCTGGAAATTTTAAGTATATTTCCGAGTTTCGCGTACAATGTAATCAGATAAAGTCCAGAGTTTGGGTTAAACAACTCTATTACTTCAACGTTTTTAGTTAATCCAACGAATTCAAGAACTGTTTCTAATGGTTGGTCTTCCTTACATATTAAAGCAATTTGATTTTTAGGGTATGCAAACGAACCATCTACGTATTCCAATCCGTATGTTGCATCAACAACGCCCTCAATTTTCAACAAATCGTCAAGGGTTGTTTTTTTGGGGTCAATGGTGGCAAGTACCCAAGTATAACCCACAGTATACGCAAACTGAAAAATTTCGTTCTCAATTAGCGCTTTCGCATCAGCTTCAGAATCGGTTTTGATAATCACCTTGTCCTTCCTGATTGTAAAAATCTCTTTTTCACCGACACCGGTATAATAGAAATCATACTCTACTTCATCCTCTGTCGGAGAATCAGACTCTACTTCATCCCCTGTCGGAGAATCAGACTCTACTTCATCCTCTGTCGGAAAATTATACTCTACTTCATCCTCTGTCGGAGAAGAAGCCTCATGTTTTCCACAGCCCGTAGCCGCAAAAAACATCATAGTTACCATACACAGCAGCATTGCAGCCGTGTAATTTAGCCTTGCCTCTTGGAAGGCTGATTTTTTATTTACTGATGTGTTCATAATAATTATTTATTAATTAAATTAAAATTTTTTGTTTTTGTATTGTTTTTGTTCCATTTTTTCGGACGCTCTGTGCATTTTACATTTTTTAATTTTTGCAATTTGCACAAAGCCGTCTGCGGACGGAACTTTTCCGCAGGGGCTAATACTCAAAGTCGTTTTTGCCCAACAAGGCTAATCTTCTGTTTGTCTTTATGTATATATTTTTTTCTGTCAGGTCAAACAGTTTGGAGCGTTCTTTTTTGTAAACGGCAAACAAAATACAAGCAACGACCTGCCCGCGAAACAGACCCGCGATTCTCCGCCCCGGCGCAACCGAAACGTTGAAAACTGACATTATCCTTGCAATTACTGCATTTACAATCTTTTTTGAACTCATAGCTCCAATTTTTTTTAACTTTTTTACTTTTTCCGTTATTATATAGACGCAAAATCACCCCAAAACGTTGCAAGGTTTTTGCATTTTTTTTAATATTTTTTTCAAACATTAACGCTGCGAATATAAACTAAAAAATCGAATTTGATACCGCTATTTTGCCCTTGTTAAGAAAAACTTCACTTTTTGCTATTAAAACATCTGTAAACAAGGATGTTGAAAAATTCTTTGTTAGGATTTTTTTTACCCTGTGCTATAAAAATAACAGCGTCTCAAAATATTTTTTAACCTTTTTTTTCGCGAAAAGAACATCGCCGCAAAAACGCTTAACATTTTCGTCTGCGTTTTTGGAAAATATTCAATAGATTGGGTAACCAGCGAAAATACAGCGCTAAAAAGAAAAAGATATTAAAACACCACATCACCGCAACGTTTACCCACAAAGTAGGATAAAAGTTTCCGAAAATTTGTTTTACCGGCGCGTAATAATGCGCCTTTATGAACGGGTGTTCGGGGTCTTTATAAATTTGATGGAAATTTTGCAGAAAACGGTCTTTGTACTCTATTATTCGGTACGTTTCGCTGCTGTTTCTTACCAAACTTGCCAGATTTTGGTTGTGGTAAAGCGATTTAAGTTTTATCAGACTGTCGGGGTTTGTACGAGAAATATCGGCAATAATTCTGTCTCTTTCGCCGGCAGTTTGATTGTAAAACGCAGAGTAATATCGCGTTAGTTGGTCGAAATGCGCTCTTGTTTCTTCAATAAGTTCAAATGATAATCCTTCGTTCATCAATTTTTCCTGAAATGGAAACAGAACTTGCGTTTGCCGTCTGTTTTCGCGTTCGATTTCGTTGGCAATAAGTTTTAAAAGGATTGGTTCGGGCGGTCTTTCGGCGGCAACGGCAGTTCGTAACTCATCAAGTTTGTTTCTCATCTCAATTATCCAGAAATTTCTTTGAAAATCGGCAATACTCATGTTTTTTTCAAACGGATATACAATTCTGTCGTATTTATTGTTTATTGACTGCTCTACCGCCAACGCTTCAAACGCCCATCTGGCGGTAATAATTTCGCCGTACCACGGTATTGAGGCAGGCGTTGCTATATTTGGATTGATTTTTTCAAAACGCAGCAACACGCCGCTTAACATCAACTGCGGAATAACGATGAACGGTATCATTATATATATGGTAACAACCGATTTGAACGAGTCGGAAATTATCAACCCTATCAGGTTTGCGCACGCCCACGCCGAAAACAGCACAACCCAGTAAGTAAACGTTTGGTTTAAAATTCCGATGATATTGTTGCCAATCAATACAAAAAATATTGCCTGCAACGCTGAAATAGCAAATAAAACAATAGTTTTGGAAAACAGATAACTGCCTCGACTTAAATGCAGAAACGCTTCCCGTTTCAGAATTTTCCGGTCTTTAATGATTTCTTCGGCGCTAACCGACAAGCCTATGAAAATAGCGATTATCACGGCAACTAACAGGAAAATGGGAAGATTTTCGTTGCGCTCGAATGAATAGCCGCCAAACGAAGCGTTGTAATAGCGAATGATGTACGACAGTATCAACGCTAACAGCGGCGCCTCAAACAAACAGATAGCAACGTACTGCATGTCGCTGATTTTGGTGTAAATATTTCGCGTGGCATAAATCAAGAACTGTTTAAATCGCGATGGACGTTTTATATTGTTTGACGATGGGGCTTCGGTTGGTCGGTCGTCTTCGGGAATATTCGTTTGCGGCAAAAGCGCAAATTTTTCGTACCATTCTTTGGGCGTAATGCGGCGTGTTTCAGTCAGTTGTCCCTGTTCGTTGAGAACGCGAGCCTCGATGATATTAAAAATCTGCTCGGGATTGACGTTGCCACATTCCGAACATTCAACCACATTGCGATTTGCCATATTGGTCTGCGATTTGAAATACTGAATTGCGTCAAGCGGATTGCCGTTGTAAATCTGGAAACCGCCCTTATCAAGCAATATCAGACGGTCGAACATTTTGAAAATATCCGACGAGGGCTGATGAATGACTACAAATACCAATTTTCCTTTCAACGACAGGTCTTTCAACAAGTCCATTATGTTGTCCGAATCGCGCGATGAAAGTCCCGAAGTAGGCTCGTCGAGAAACAGCACCGCCGGTTGCCGTATCAGTTCAAGGGCGATATTCAATCTTTTTCGCTGTCCGCCGCTGATTTTTTTATTCAGTGGCGAGCCAACTTTCAGATCGCGTATTTCGTGCAGTCCGAGATCCTGCAGCACACTGTCGGTTTTTTTTATAATTTCTTCATCGGAATATTGCCCGAAACACAGTTTTGCGTTGAAATACAGATTTTGAAACACCGTTAGTTCTTCAATCAGCAAATCGTCCTGCGACACATATCCTATAAGTCCCTCTATTGCCTGTGCTTCGCAATGCACGTTTATACCGTTGAGCAAAACGGTTCCCTCCGAGGACATGTTCAGCCCCGTAAGAACGCTCAACAGCGTTGATTTTCCCGAGCCGCTGCCGCCCATTATTCCGACCACGTTTCCCGAAAAAATCTCAAAATTAATAGAGTGCAGCCCTACATGACCGCTTTCAAAAACGTATTTAATGTCATGCGCCTCGAAAAGTATTGGCGTTGTTTGTTCGCATTTGTAAAAACAATCAACTATATCGCTGTAATACACTGCCTTGATTTGCGCGTTGCGCATACACGAGCCGTAATTCAGCACGTACACTTCATCGTCTCTCATGCTTTGCCCGTTGAGGTACAGTTCCCTGTGTCCTTCGTAACGGCAAATGTACATATCAACGCTTGAAATGTGAAGTACGGCAAGTTTTTCTATTCCCTCGCGATACAAATGTCTGCAATTTTCGTCAGTTTCCTGAGCGCCAATATACAGCAAATCCAACGAGGGAGGGATTTGCTTTACCGGGCGCATCACAAACTGCAATATTTCTGTATATTCGTTGTCATCGAAATTGAGCGTTCTGGCTGCCAAGTCCACAAAATCCTGCTCAAATTTAGAAATAACGCCGCTTTCATCAAGCCCTGACTTAATGAAGCTGAGCAACAGCGTCAATAGCGTAAATTTTTGTTTTTGAGTTAGTTCGTTATTGATTTGTTCGCAGATTACTAAAAGCCTGACCGAACTTGACGAAATTTTCTTGTGTTTTTTTTCTTCGTCCTGATTTTGGTAATACTCAAAACATCTATCATAGATGTGGATATATTCTTGTGTTAACTGTTGGTTCAACTGTTTACGCAAGAACTCCTCAACTATTCTGCGCCGTTCGGATTTATTGCTTTCTGGACTTGAAATGAGCGCAAAAAGTTGCATCAAAGCCTTTAAAATTCTTTCGCTCATAATTGGAAATCAATAACTGATGTTATGTAATTTGCAAATTGGCGTTTAAACCTCTCCCCCAACCCCTCTCCAAAGGAGAGGGGATAAGTACGAAAAATCGCTGAAAGACCATCAGCAATTTCGAGCGCTAACAACCCTCTCCTATGGAGAGGGGCAGGGGAGAGGCAAAAATGTGATAATGACAGCAATTGCATCATATTACAATTAACTTAACACTAAGAATAATTGAACTTCAATTATTCAATTAATCAAAATTCTAAAACGCTTTTTTATCTTTTAGTAAATTGATTACGCAACTGCGCGATATGGCTTTTCAAGTCTGCGAAAAATAACGGCGTCACGTTACTGTACGTACCTCTTGGTTCGTTGCTTGCCGGAACGTTAAGAAGCGTTTGGTGACCGAAAATGTGCGCAACGTATGACATATCAAGCATAAGAAATAGCGCTTCGTCGGGAATAACGTCCAAATCGCCTAATGCGTGCCACAGCAGGTCGAAAGTCAGTTTATTGTCCGCAACGATGTGCCTCATCTTTTCAAGATTTGCGGGGTCATTTTCGTCGAGCATGTTTGTTGCAATGAACATGCCTTCAACCCAGCCGCCTGTAAGCATTGCCAGAGCGTAAAAATCGCGGTCGTCGTTGCTCAAAAAATCGGTACTCGCTGCATACAGGTCAGAAATAATTCTCAACAACTCGTTGCGGTTGTTGATGTTATCTTCCAACTCTTGCAATACTCTCGTATTAACAGCCGATTGCATACCTAATGCTTCTATCAGCGTTGATATTGCGTTTTTATAGTTTAAAACTCTTTGCGTTTGCTCATAAATCCCGGAAGTTGTCATATCCGTGATGTACACGCCAAGATTAAGCGCTTGCTTGCTTTTCGTCAAATAAGACGACGCCAAAGCCGGATCGTGCAACAACTCCGGATAGGGAACGCCCCAGTTTTTTACTAACATTGACGCTTCAATCGGGGTTGGCAGCGCAAACAGCACCTTGTTGCCCATAGAAAGATAGATAGACTCGTCGGTTAGTTCGGACAGGTCAATATCAATTACGACACTTTCCAACGTCTGCGGTCTACTGCACGTGCTGCAAGAATTAAACAGAAACAAGCAGGCAACGCTTATCAAAATGAATACAGAATATTTCATTATATTTTTATTTTTTGTTTTTAAAAAATTAAGTTTTTAAGATTAAAATATCGGCTGCAAAATTAATACATATTTTTATAAAACAAAAAAAAGTGTCAAAAAAAATACTTTTTTACTTTTTTCAATGTGCTATTTACACGATTATTAGTTTTTATTTTGTTGTTTTTCCAATATTTTCATTATTTCTTTGGTTGTTAAACCCGTAATAATTGAAATTGTTTCTATTGGTATTCCTTCTTTGTAGCAGTTAATAACAACCTCTGCCTTCCCTTCTGCTTTCCCTTCTGCCTTCCCTCTTGCCTCTCCTCTTGCCTCTGCGTTTTCTAACATTGCCGTTGCAGTGACTGAATTAATTTTCCACTGTAAATAAGCGTCTAACTGCTCTCTTGTATATGAACTACGCTTCATATATTCTAATGCTTCGCTTATATGCTCGTTTTCAAGCATGTCTGTCGGTATGTCGGTTGTTTCCTCGTTTATTTCGGTAAGGAAGCGTAGCCAAAGGTCGTGCAGTTTCTTTTCGGCGCGGTTTTGAGGCTTAAACTTGGGCAGTTCTACGAATAGAAATTCCAAACCTTTGATTTGTTTTTTAGTGTTATTGATGTTTACTATCTTGTAATGATGAAAATACTCGTCTTTCATCGCAACAGAATTCTCAAAGGTGTCGTTAACAAAATTTAAGGCATATACAGGTCTTAACATTCTGAATTTGTCGCCTTTATCCAACGGACTAACATAAGCCTTAGAGGCATTGAAAAGCACTCTGGTTTTGAAGCTTGCGTCCCAGTGCAGTTGCATTTCAACAATGAACTGCCTGTCGTCCGCATCCGTACATCTTACGTCCACTACCGAATTGCGCAACACTTCGGGCAAAATAGGTATCAATTCGCCCGATTGATATTCGATACTAACAATAGGCTTTTTGAGCGGCAACATGCTATTTATTAAGCTAATACACAGGTGTTTGTGTTCGCCGAAAACTCGCTTGAAAGTCAAATCTGACTTCGGATCCAAGTATCGCGAGTATGAGCGGTCAAAATTGGGCAAACCATTAGCCTGCACGTCTTTACTGCTTTCTTTACGCGCATCCTTTGCATTAGCATCTGCAATATTTATTTGACTTACACTCATTTTAACCGATTTCGGTTTCGATAAAAATTTTTGCAAATATAGTTATAGTTTTTTGAAAACAAAAAAAATACAAAAAACAGGTTAAAAATTTTGGGTAGCATTTAAATTTTTTTGGCAAATTTTGGATTTTGCAAATGCAAAACCCCGATCTGCCTATACTCCTCCATAAGCGCTGTAACCGCCGTCAACGGGAATACATATACCTGTTATGAACGATGAAATATCGCTAAGCAGGAACAATACGGCTCCTATTAAATGTTCGGGTTCGCCATATTTGCCCATTGGCGTACTGCTAACAATTTTCAGTCCTCTGGGGGTTGGCGCTCCGGTTTTTTCATCGGTTAGCAGAAAACGGTTTTGATTTGTCAGGAAAAAACCGGGCGCAACAGCGTTCACTCTGATACCCGTCTTTGCCAAATGCACTGCTATCCACTCGGTGAAGTTGTTGATAGACGCTTTTGCCGCCGAGTATGCCGGAATTTTGGTCAACGGCTTGTAGGCGTTCATCGAAGAAATATTGATAACGCCGCCCTTGCCCGCTTCGAGCATATCGGTGGTAAATACCATCGTTGGAAGCAAAGTCCCTTTGAAATTGAGGTCGTAAACCTTTTGGAAACCGTCCATGTTGAGACCATAAAAGGTCTTTTCAATCTGCGACATGTTTTCGGGCGTCATTTCCTCTAATTGAGTGGTTGCCAATGGCGAATTACCTCCGGCGCCGTTGATTAGAAAATCAATTTTACCCAACTTTTCATTTATCAGTTTTTTAGCAAGAAGCAACGAACCTTTATCCAACACGCTGGCGCCAGCGCCAATTGTTGTCACGCCCGATTCTTTTTCAACCTCCGCGGCTAATCTCATTGCCGCTTCTTCGTTAAGATCAACAATAGCTGTTTTTACGCCTACAGAAGCCAAGCCGCGTACAAGACTTGCGCCTATTACCCCTGCGCCACCCGTCATTACGCACACCCTTCCGTTAAGATCATCAAATGATATTTTGTTCATTATATTTGTTTTTATATTTGAACGCAAAAATAATCTTTTTTTTAGTACTATCAAAAAAATGTGCGCATGTTTTTTTTCAAACGAATGGGCAGCGCATGTTATTGTTCATTCAGAGCCGCGTAAATAAATACAAATCACATTAATAAAATTGCATATATCCCCAACCATCTTGTTCTATTGTAATCACATCGCCTGCGTTAGCGGTAAATGAAACAGTATTGGAAATGGTAGGTCTCGCTCCGCTCATATAGATAACGTCTGCGTTGTCGTCTGTCTCAATAGTAATAAGTCCGCTCAAAAGTATGAGACCAACATTTGAACCGTTTCTTAGAACTCTCAACCCAAGAGCAAAATCCATTGTGTCGTAACTATATACATTCGAATAAGTGCTAAAATTGCCTTCTAATCGTAAATTAACAACGCTGCCCGTGTTAATGTTTTGACTGATCAACATCGTACGAAGACCATTTTCACTGGTTATGCCGCCACCAATATAACCGAGGTTAGCAGATGTGTTAAATAAAGTAATTGAACCCGACTTATTGCCCGTTCCGCCGCTTACTTCTATTTGAGCAGAACCGGTAATAGTAACAGTGTTTGATTGATTTACGGTTAATACTGCCTGACAGCCTGAATCTCTACCAACAACAATTTCGCTACTTCTTTGACCGCCGGAATTGGCAGAAACCCCAAATTGAAGCTGACCGCCGGAAGAAGCAGGTAACTGAATACCTGTAATCCAACTCGCAGGCGTGTTGAGCAACTGCAGAGGAGGGTGAGTAAACGCCACAGAAGTCCTGTTGGCTACGGCGCTTGCTGCATTAGAAAAACTTAACGAATTGGTTCCCAAACTTACAGAACAGAAAGGAAGACTCGGAAACAGAACTTTTGGATTGTTGATCAATAGGTATAGCCAAGCGCTGGAACAAACGGATTCCCAGACGTGACCTTGCCACGGTTCATTCTCGTTTTGCCCAACACTTGCATAAGTTTTTGTATGATATATGATACCGCCAATTGAACCGCTGCAATTTTGCAGTTTTATGATTTCATCTATAAAATATTTTGCTTCTACGTCTTCATCAAGTATCATGCAGAGATGAATATAGCCAAGCGTTCCTTCAGACCAAACAAAATCGTTTGGAACCGGCACAGGAACTGGTGGAATGGTATCTTTATAGTGATAGTAATGTGGTAGATTATCGCAATAAGGTTTAAAACCGTCAACTGTACCTGCTAATTCATAGCCATTATTAAAATTATTGTTCGTATTATTACTTGGGTTAGTATTTTTTACTACGCCCACGCCTTGCACAAGAAATGAATTGGTATTATTACTATGTTTTTTTGCCCTTTCTCTACATTCGTTAGCTTTTGTTTTTGTAATCAAACCTAATGTGTATGCCGTTGAAGTTGCCCACGTTGAACAGTCTAATGCCCATTTATCATCTTGGTACCCTTGGTTGTACCTGTTTTGACTGTTGTTAAACAAATTTAATGCAGAACTTGGATTCAACCAACTCTTTATATTGTCGGCTGCAGTTACGTAATTTGTGTTGTTGGGAAAAAGTATAGAAAGTGCCTGCAATGCCTGCAATGCGCTGCATTGATGTTCTGTTGAACACCATGTGATTTCGATTCCATCCGAATTAAAACCGCCTTTAAGCAGACCTGCCCGAGGATCTGGTGACTGCCATCTACGATTAAGCAACCATGTGCCGGCATTATTTATCATTGTATCGTATGTACTAACACCGGTAACTAACCTATAATAGCACATACCCCATACAAGCCACCCCATGGCGCCAGTCATTATAGTTTTATTTCCGCTATTGGGGTCATTTGATACATAATCAAGTCTTTGCCACGCATTAGAAGTGTATTCATAGTTAAAATAAAAACCCCCGCCAGATGTTTGGAAATTGTTATTGTTTAGGCGGTTCATTATGGTTTGGCAATAAGAATATTCACCGCTTGTAGTAAAAACGAGCAAAGCCAACCCGATGTCATATATATTACTGCGGTTTGATTGATTTGCCCAGGGATTGGCAGGATTAGAAACAGGAATTCTATACGTCCTTGGAAGATCGTTTGCCATTTGACTTTTTATGAATGCAATCGCATTATTTCTTGCTGCGATGTGTTTAGGTTCATTTAAATTTGTCATTGATATAAAGTGTTTAAAATTAATACTATAATATTGTTTTTATTGAATTTCTTTAATATTTACAAAATCTTTCCAGCCTTCGGCGGCACGGTATGCTTCTATCGAGGCGGCAGGAACATACAGAACACATTCGGCTTTGTTTACATCTTCAAATGCGTCAATTGCGCCTTCATTGCTGGTATATGTAATCATTGGAGGAATTATGCTAAGGCATATAATATTTTCAATATTACTACAACCGGAAAATGCGGCTCTATTACTGATACCCAACATAGTACTTGGTAGAGTCAAAGTAACCAAATTGCTGCACTGATAAAAAGCATAATCTCCAATACCTTCGAATCCCTCTTCTATTATCACGGATGTAATTAAATTTCTACAATCATCATCATGCCATGGTGCATAACCATATCCCGTAGTTCCGCCATAGGTCCTAAACATAGTATAATAATTTGGCATTTTACCTGTTCCTCCCTCTGAATTAATGGCAAGCGTACCATCATCGTATAGCCTCCAAACAAATTGCAAGTTTCCCCACATTAGCGAGGTTTCTCTGCCACCTGCTATTACTGTACAAGGTTCGCCTGTTTCGCAAATTTTCCAAAAGTACCCCCATGCCGAAGTGCGGTATATTGTTTCCAAACCGTTTGGTACAAACACAGTACATGTTTTACGAAAATTAGTATCTCCTGTATAAATCGTGTATGCAGGCGGCATTTTATGTTTAAGAATAATTTCTGTCAAACTTGCACATTCCATAAATGCCATATTGCCTATTGTTGTTACCGATTCCGGAAAAATAATGGATTTTAAGCCGGGAAAATTAAAGAAAGCACAGTCGCCAATTTTGCTAACACCTTCGTTTATTACCACATAAGCAATTTTGTTTTTATAGGGTTCCCAAGGAGGTGGAGTAGAAACAGTACCAGTATTATAATCAAACTCATAATCCGGCATCTCACCCTTTCCACTTATAGTTAGCGTACCATCAGCATCCAATGCCCACGTGAGCGGTCCTGTTGTGCCGCTTGCAATGAGGTCGCTGTTTGTGTCATCTTTGGTGCAACCCGTTACGGTCAGCATCCCGCAAAGCAGCAAAATGATTGTCTTTGCTATTTTTTGTCTATATTTTTTTAGCGTTTTATTCATCGCTTTATCATTTTTAATTAATTCATTGTCTTCTTTATTTAGTATACGTAAAAATCATAAAAAGGTTACAAAAAAAACGTTTTTTTTTTTGACCACGTTAAACTACCAATGTAGTTGAGAAAAAAAAACTAAATAAAGTCTAAAAAAACAGCCTGAAAAATGTCCATTAGACCCAGAATGTTGTATTTTCAAAATGTTTTACAATAATTTCCGCTTTTCGTTTACCTGCAACTTTTTCTATATCTTCCAGCGGCGTTTTTTGCAGTCGCGCCACCGATTTAAACTCTTGCAGCAGTTTTTCTGCGGTTTTTTGTCCAATTCCTTCTATGTTATTCAATTCCGAGCCGAGCATCGCCTGCGAGCGTTTATCGCGGTGAAACGCAACGCCGAAACGATGCGCCTCGTCGCGAATTTGCTGTATCAATTTGAGGCTTTCCGAACGCTTATCCAAATAAATGGGCGTTGAATCGCCGGGAAAATAAATTTCTTCGAGCCTTTCGGCGATGGCTATGACGGCTATTTTTCCGCTCAATTCGAGGCGCTCAAGGCTGTGTATTGCAGCGTTCAGTTGTCCCTTGCCGCCGTCAATAACAATCAGTTGCGGCAACGGCTCATTTTCGTTGAGAAGGCGTTGATAACGGCGAAACACAACCTCCTTCATAGATGCGAAATCATCGGCGCCCTCTACCGTCTTTATGTTGTAATGGCGATAATCTTTTTTGCTTGGGCGCGCATCTCTGAACACCGCACACGCCGCTACGGGGTTAGTTCCCTGAATGTTAGAATTGTCAAAACATTCTATATGTACGGGCAGTTCGCTCATTCGCAAATCGCTTTTCAGAGTTTCCATAATGCGATTAACATGCCTGTCGGGGTCGGTTTTTTCAATGCGTTTTTTCTTTTCCAACTCGAAATATTTTGCGTTGCGTTGCGACAAATCCAACAATTTCTTTTTGTCTCCCTCTTTGGGAATAGTGTAGGCAACGCCGCGCATCAAAATATCGGGATTGAACGGTACTATTATCTCTTTTGATTGGCTCGCATACCTTTCGCGCAAGTTCGTAATGGCATATCCCAACAGTTCGGCGGGCTGTTCGTCAAGTCGTTTTACCAATTCTACGGTATGCGCCTGTACGATGGCGCCGTCAACAATCCGCAAACAGTTCACATACGCGCAAGTTATGTCTTCTTCGTATGAAAAAACGTCCACATTATTGATGGAAGGATTGACTATCGCCGTTTTGGTACGGAAAATTTCGAGTTTCGATATTTTGTTCTTAATTTTCTCTGCTTCCTCGAAACTGTAAGCATTTGCACATTCGGTCATCATCGTTTTAAGGCGGCGAATTAGCGAACTGATGTTTCCTTTCAAAATATCGCGAATTTGCGTAATAGATTCGTCGTAATCCTCTCTTGTTTGCCGCCTTTGGCATGGTCCTTTGCAGTTGCCTATATGGTATTCGAGACACACTCTGTATTTATTTTTTGCGATATTTTCTTCGGAAAGATTCGACGAGCATGAACGCAGCGGATACAGTTGCTTTACGAGGTCGAGCATCATACGCACAATGGAGGCTGACGTATATGGACCATAGTATTGCGAGTCGTCGTTCACAGGATTGCGTTTCAGATACACGCGCGGAAAATCCTCGTTGCGAACTACTATCCACGGATACGACTTGTCGTCTTTGAGCATCACGTTGTATCGAGGCTGATATTTCTTAATCATGTTGTTTTCAAGCAACAACGCGTCGCTTTCTGTATCAACAACAATAGTGCGAATATCTGCTATTTTTCCCACCATTACCGCCACTTTGCGATTGTCAGGCGTTTTGTGAAAATATGAATTAACACGCTTTTTAAGGTTTTTTGCCTTGCCAACATAAATGACCGTGCCATCGCTGTTAATGAACTGGTACACGCCCGGACTGTCGGGCAAATTGCTGGTAATATGTTGAAAATCGTTTATGGTTATACAGCGAATGGGTTAATACCTAAAACACTTTTATTGCTTCCAAAATTTCGCCCGGAGCGTGAATAACCCCGCCATAGCGTCCGAAATGTTTTACAGGAATATTACATTCAACTGCAAGGCGGACGTCTTCAATCATTTGTCCTGCGTTCATTTCCACAGAAAGCAACCCCTTTGCATTTTTTGCCGTGGTTTTCAATTCTTTTGCAGGAAACGGAAACAGCGTTATCGGACGGAACAAACCCGCCTTAATACCCTGTTCGCGCGCAAGTTCAACGGCTTTGCGACTGATACGCGCGCTTGAGCCGTATGCTACAACAATATATTCGGCGTCGTCGCAAAAAAATGTTTCGTAGCGGGTTTCTTCTTCTTCCATGCGGCGATATTTAGCCTGCAACTTAATATTGTGCTGTTCGTGTATAAGCGCTTGCAGGTTTAGCGAGGTTATGACGTTGCGCTCTCTGTCTGCGGGTTTGCCGGCAACAGCCCACGATACTGTTTCTGTATTTCGCGGTCGAGGCTCGGGAAACTGTACTTTTTCCATCATTTGACCTATAACGCCATCGGTAAGAATAAGAACAGGATTACGGTACTTGAAAGCAAGGTCGAAGCCCAATGCGGTGAAGTCAGCCATTTCCTGCACCGATGCGGGCGCAAGAACGAGCAGGCGATAATCGCCGTGTCCGCCTCCTTTTACGGCTTGAAAATAGTCTGCCTGCGATGGTTGAATTGTTCCTAATCCGGGACCGCCGCGCGCCACGTTAATAACGAGACAGGGCAACTCCGCGCCTGCAAGATACGACAAGCCTTCCGTCATCAGACTTATTCCCGGACCCGACGACGAGGTAAATGCTTTACGTCCGGCAGCAGCCGCGCCATAAACCATATTGATTGCCGCCACTTCGCTCTCTGCCTGCAATACAACCATACCTGTTGTTTCCGAAGGATTGTGTTCCGACAGATACTCCAATATCTCCGACTGCGGAGTGATAGGATAACCAAAATACGCATCGGCGCCGTAGCGAATTGCAGCCTCGGCAATAGCCTCGTTTCCTTTCATTAACCGAAATTCTTTCATCTTGATATTTTATTTTAATTCACGAATTTATCCTAATTTACTCTTTTATTCGGTATACCTTGATCGCTCCGTCGGGGCAAATGATAGCGCAGTTGGCACAACCGGTACATTCTTCGGGTTTTGCCATATACATATAATAGTATCCTTTAGAATTGACGTCTTTGCTCAATTCTATCAGTTTGCGCGGACAATTTACCGTGCATACGCCGCAACCTTTACAGCGCTCGACCTCTACTGATATTGCTCCTTTTACTTTTGCCATTTTTTGACTTATAATTATTCAAATCAAGGATTGAAATTTTTTGCAAAGGTAACGTTTTTTTATCAGAATCACCCAAATTTTATTTGAACTTGTAAAAAAAAGGTTCTACGACTTTTTGTGTGGAAACGGCGGTAGTCCGTCAGAATGTAACCTCACTCCGATATTTACAGCGCATCAATAATTTGACGTTGAGTTGTAAAAAACTCAATCCTGCTTTTTTTGTCTACTTCAGAAATCTGAATAGACGACCGCTTCTTCAACTGCATCCATGTTTTGAAATTTTCTAACATATCGGAGTTGTACGTATAGATTTCAAATTTATCAAAAACGTGAACAAAGCAAATTTCTGCCTTATTTGAAATCGTGTAGCTGTAATTCGTATTAACGTTAAGATTTGAAATATACAAATTTACCTTATTTTTGGTTTCGGGATAACAGGCTCCATTTGCAACTTCTAACAGGTAGTCTAACAAGGAGATCAAATCATTTTTTATTCGTTCCTTCTCTTTTTCGCTAATTACCTGTATTGAACGAAAGTAGTTGATGTCGCTTGCGAGATTTTTGAATATATCTCGGTCAAAAATAAAATTAGTATTCGGCACATTTTTTATCGCCTTGTAATAATCGGCAGTCAAACGAACCTGAGCCTTTGATAAATTGATATCTGAAAAAGTAACCGAATTTTGATCGTTGCCATATTGGTACGTCCATTTAAACAGGTGAAATTGATTGAGATATTTGAACCCTGCGAGCAACTGACGGGGCAATTTATTGCAAATATCCATAAACTCGGTATCGGGAAAATTTTTGAGTTGGTCAATAGATTTAATTACATACTGCAGAAATGTCAATTCCTGGTCAGAAGGAACTATATAGTTGACCGGATGCATCAAAAAAGGAATTTTATCCGAACTGATACCGGTTATTTCGTCTAAAGAAATATTCCATGCAGAAGAAATTGTTACAATTTCCTGAATACTAAATGCAACCTCCTTGCGAAACCTTCTGTAAACCGCTTCGCGTTCAATACCCAATAGTTCTACCAAAACCTGTACTAACTGCGATCTCTTGGGATACCGTTCATCAAGAACCTTAATAAATCCATCCCGCCATATTTCAATGTCCATATTATTTGCTTTTTTTAATTTAAAAATTATGCAAAAGTAGAGTAAATTTTTGAAAAAAAAAAATTTTTTTCAATTTTAGTAAATTTTTGAAAATAAAAAAAATATCTATCTTTGCGCTGAACATTTATTTTTTATGATTGCAATATACAGTAAAATTTTTGACAGACGCAGCGTCAAGGTAATAAGTCGCTTGATGGGCATATCTTCTGATGACGTGATAATGTATAAACCGTTGTACGATTATATGTTTGCATTGGGTGGCGCGCCTTCTCAAATTAAAGGGTTATTCATTGGATATGAAGACCTTAATCCTGATATACGTTTTTTTATCAGCGCGGGCGGCGACGGCACTTTTCTCGATTCAATCGTCATCGTTCGCGACAGCGGTATCCCTATGGTAGGAATTAACACGGGACGCCTTGGTTTTTTGGCAAATATTGCGAAAGAAGAATTACAAAAATCGGGCGAAAAACTGTTTTCGAGCGAACTGCCATACGAGGAACGCACATTGATACACGCTACCATCAACGGCAAACAGGCTGAAAATTTTCCATACTCGCTTAACGATGCGGTTATCCGCAAGAGTACTGCGGGATTGATAACTGTTCATACGTGGTGCAACGATGAATTTCTAAATTCGTATTGGGCTGACGGGTTGATTGTAGCCACTCCCACCGGCTCTACGGCTTATTCGTTGAGCGTTGGCGGACCTATTGTTGCGCCCGAATCGCAAAATTTTATAATTTCGCCTATCGCCGCTCACAACCTTAACGTGCGTCCGTTAGTGATACCCGACAATGTAACGCTAAAACTGAAACCCGAATGTCGCGAAAAAGACGGACACTTTACCCTGTCGCTTGATTCGCGCTCGATAGAATGTGTTAGCGGCGATGAAATTGAAATCAAACGAGCCGAATTTAAAGTCAAAATCATAAAATCGGCTTCATTTTACACAACCCTGCGCAATAAACTGATGTGGGGAGTTGATAAGAGAAATTAATATTTATCGCTACACAAGATCGTGAAACGTTCTCTCGCATTGTTTGTAGAGCAAATCCTCGCGTGTTTCCCGCTCGCGTATCATTATTATTTTGTCCTTATCTATCAGATATTCCGCCGGTCGCGGCTGCGAATTGTATTGGCTCGCCATAACCATTCCGTAAGCGCCTGCAGAGAAAATCGCTAACCTGTCCGATTGCGCAACAGGCGGCAGTTTTCGGTCTTTTGCCAAATAATCGCTCGTTTCGCAAATAGGACCGGCAATATCATATTCTACCAAACCGTCAATATCCACGTCTATTTTTCGTTTGGCAACGGCAAAAGAAGTTCCCGGATTGACCGACCAGATGAAATGATTTGCATTGTACAGCGCTGGTCTGATTAAATGATTCATTCCCGTATCGGCGATGATAATGTCCCTGCCATGATTTGTTTTCTTAATGTATTGAATTTCTGTAACAAGAATACCTGCATTGGCGGCAATAGTTCTTCCCGGCTCGATAATGATTTTAAGACCATCGGCAACAAGCGGTTTCAACAAATTGGATATAACCTCTGCATATTCGTCCCACGATGGCGAAGCGCCGTCTTCGTAGTCGGCGGCAAATCCGCCCCCTATGTCTAAACAATTCACGGAAAAACCTTTCGATTTCAGTTCCAAAACAAGATTTATAATCTTTTTTATAGCCCTCTCGTATGGCTCTGCCGAATAAATGGGCGAGCCTATATGAATATGAATACCAACGAGTTTTAAAAAATCGCTTTTCCCGTATTTGTCGAAAAAATCAAAAACACATTCATAATCAATACCAAATTTCCCGCCTTTTTTCCCTGTGGTTGTTTTTTGATGCGTTTTTATATCGTATTCATCGGGATTAACTCTCAATAATGCGTTCATTATTTTGCCTTTACGGGCGGCTATTTCTTCAATACGCACAAATTCAGGCTCCGATTCTACATTAAAGAAGCCCACGCTGGAATCTATTGAATATTCAATCTCTTCAACGGTTTTTCCTACTCCGGCAAAGACAATTTTATGCGATGGCACGCCCGCCATTTTGCTCTGGAATAACTCGCCGCCGCTAACAATATCCATACCGGCTCCAAATTTGCTAAGCCTCTTCAATATTGCATTATTATTGCAAGTCTTTACAGCAAAGCATATTAGAGGATTTACCTCATTAAAACTTTCTTTAAATCTTAAAAAATGATCTTTAAAAGTATTCCAAGAATACAGATAAAATGGCGTTTTAATATCCGCCATTTGTTCAATATCAACCTCTTCGCAAAATAATTTGCCGTTTTTATATTTGAAATAATCCATTTTTCGATAAAATTATGTTTTCGGGCGCAAAATTTTAGAAATCACTAATTTTTAAAAGGTAGCGTAAAGAAGAAAGTTGAGCCTTTGCCTTCTTCGCTTTCAAACCATATTGTTCCGCCGTTTTGTTCTACATATTCCTTGCAGAGCAACAGTCCCAATCCGGTGCCTTTTTCATTTGCTGTGCCTACGGCGCTTCTATTACTGCCGTCAGCCCTGAAAATACGGTCTTTTTTAATGTCGGAAATACCAACGCCGTTATCGGATACTGAAATAATTGCCTCTGTATCAGCCTTTTTGACGGCAACAACAACTTGTCCGCCCGTGCGAGTAAATTTAATCGCATTGACCACAAGGTTGCGAATAACGGCAGTAATCATGTTTCGGTCGGCTTTGACAAAACATTCGCCTGCCTGATTTGTTTGCCTTATCTGTTTTTGTGCGGCTTGCAATTTTGTTTGACCTAACACTGTGTTTATCAATTTACACAAATCTAATCTTTCCGGATCGTATTCTTTATTTCCCAATCGCGACCTCGACAAGTCTAACAGCGAATCTAACAGTTCGCTGTGCGTTTTTGCCGATTCCACCATCATTTCCATGCATGTATTCCTGTCTGCTTCGCTTAATTCTGTACTGTTGTTAAATAGCGTTTCCGACAACGATTTCAAGTTTGCTGCCGACGATTTTAAATCGTGCGCCATCACTCTTATAAATTTGTCTTTGGCTACATTCAGGTCGAGAAGTTCCTGATTTTTCAATTCTAATTCGATTTCGCGCCTTTTGAATTTCGCGCCGAAAAACAACAGCATGAAAACGCCAATAAACAAAATAAGCGAGTAAATAATTAGCAATTTTTCGGACAATGTATCTAATTGTCTAAAAAATGTTCCGTTAAATTCAGTATCAATACTTATGCCTCCCAACAGTTCGCCATTTCTAACATTTTGCGGCGAGTGACACGCCATACAACTTTGCTCCATCATCAGCGGAGCCATGTACCTGTAAGTTGTAGCGCCATTTTTTTCTGTTTTTTCAAAAAATCTGTCGTCTTCATCTTTTAATCCATTTAATGCTATAGCTTCCCATTCATCGGCTACGGAATTAGGATTCAGAGGATTATGGCTTACTTGGCGTATAGCGCTTATTTTGTATTCGCTTGCGATGTCGAGCAGTTTATTGGACAATTTTGCGGCGGGACTCATCAATGTAAGCGTATCGCCGGCGCCTGTAGTAATTTCTCTGTAAATGTGTTCCAAATGCAGATTAGGAGCCACCGTTTCGCTTAACGGCACATACATCAAGCCTAATCTTGCGTCGCGTATAATGCTGGTTTTCAAAACGATATAGTAGTCCTCCGACCTGCGATTCACAAGGTCTTCAGAGTGGTTGCGTAAAACGTGCAGGTTAACAACGAAAGCAACGATTATCATCAATATCCACCCCGCTAACAAAAAAGGAAAATATTTTTTCTGTTTTTTCAATTCATTGTCTATATAATTTTATTGACGCCGCAAAAGTAGTTAAAATTTATTAATACCAAAAAAATTATTTTAACCGTTTTTTTTTGATTTTTCATTTGTGAACTTAGCCTGCACTATTCATAAGAAACTTTGATTTTTTAACAAAATAGTTCTGCAATTGCATAATAGGTAGTAATCAGGGCTAAATTACAATCCTATTATTGCGTCAAAATCTTCTTCCAACGGTCTGTTATTCAGAAAATCGAACAATGTCAGGCGACGTAAGGCATAATAATAATTCCAGAATGTCTGCAACTCTCTCATAAAAGTTATTCTTGCGCTGTCCTTGCTGTTGTCGGCGTCGTTCAGTTCAAGAATATTCCCTATTCCCATCATGTATCGGGCGTATGAAATTTCATAACTTTTTTGCGCTATTGTGTCGGCGGTAGCTGCTATGCGAAGTTGGTTTTCCTGCATATTGAAACTCATTACTTGCAGGTATATATCCTGATTAAAATCTGTTTCCTGTTGCTGTATTTGGGCTTCAAGAACTTCCAAACTCGACTGTGCGCTTCGGTAACGGTTTCGTGTCTGACTCCAGTCCAATAGCGGCACATTAATTCGTAAACCAACGCCTTGACGGTCGTCATATCGAGGAGAATACGCGTCAATAAAAGTATTGCCGGTTTGATTTATACCAAACGAAGCATCTAAGCTCATAGTAATACCTGTTTGCGATCTTGCTTGCGCAACCGTTCTTCTCGCTTCGAGTATTCGTCGCTGCCACGAAATTACATCAGGATTGCTTGTCAGCGCCAAATTCATCGCTTCGTCAAAGTCCACTACAAAACTGGGTACATTGGTATCTATCAGCAACTCAATATCAACATTTTCGGTAAAACCCAAGAATGAGCGTAACTGACTTTCCCTGCTTCTTAAATCTATTCTGGCAGAATTAAGCCTGCTTTCTGCCTGCATGTACCTCAATTGTATCGAAAGTAAACCATCTTCGGCTATACGTCCGAGTTCAAAACGTCCTCTTGATATTTCCAAAAGCGCTTTTTGGTTTTCAAAGTTCGTTTCAAGCATATTGAGGTTTACCTGTGCTATTGCCAAAGCAAAGAACATACTGACAGCCCGAGAAGCAACGTTTTCTATTGAGACTATATAGTTTTGCTTTGCTTCTTCGTATCGCAATGGCTCTATTTCTCTTAACCAGCGGAATTGGTTATAGCCGTTCAAAGGTTGGCTAAGCGACAAGCGTACAGGCGTAGTGGTAAAAGTAGCCGGATTGCCAGACGCTTCAAAGTTTTGGCTTCGCCTAAAATCACTGCCCAACGAGATATTACCACCCGTAAAACCAATGTTTTGAGTGAGAGCTAACCCAGCTGTGGACGTTAAAGTATTAGCTCTAACTTCCGTTATTACCAACCCGCCGCCTCTCTCTTGTTCAATAGTTCGTATTGACTTGTCCCAAGTGGTGGGATTGGTTGTCAATGCAAGTTTAGGCAAAAATTCAGCCCTGTAGTCCATGAAGCTAAAATATGACGCGCGGAAACTGTGACGCGCCTGAATTGCCTGCGGCGACTGCTCTTTTGCCAACTGTATTACATCGTCCAACGTGAATGTGTAATTAGTCCTTTGTTGCGCTTTCAGGTTTACAGCGCTCAAAATCAGACCGACTAAAATTATATAAATTCGTTTCATCATTTCTTAATATTTCTATTTAATTAAACATTTTTTTATTTAATTTATTCTGTACCAAAACCGTGCCAAACTTTTTATTGTTTTATTAATCAGTGTTTTTGTTTTTTTGTCTTTTAAAAAAGTGTAACGTTTCGTTACAATCAATGTAACGTTTCGTTACAGTCATGTTACTATTCATACCTCAATGATTCTATCGGGTCTCTTTCGGAAGCGCGTTTTGCAGGCGAATAACCAAAAATTATACCGATGGTAGCCGACACAAAAAACGAAACTATGACCGATGTAAACGACACTATTGTAAGAATATCCGCCATTTTGGTTATCATCCAAGAGGCAATAATCCCGACAAATACTCCTATCAATCCGCCTGTTACGCTGATTAGTACCGCTTCGGCAAGAAATTGGACTATAATATCCATCTTTTTAGCTCCGATTGCCATTCGAGTACCTATTTCCTTTATCCGCTCCATTACCGATGCGAACATGATGTTCATAATTCCTATACCTCCTACTAACAGCGATATGCCCGCAATGGCTCCCAACACTATGTTAAAAATCTCTTTGGTGCGCTGCTGCTGCTTAAGCAAAAGTTCAGGCACGGTTATTTCAAAATCTTCAACATTGGAATGTCTGCGCAGCAACATCCGACTGATGACCTCTACGGTAGAATTTATCTGTTCGCTTTCGTGTACCTGTACTACTATTCTATCCAACTGGTGATAATTTCGCGTAGTTTCGGTAGTAGGGGTCGAGGCTATAAAAAATCCGCCGCCTGCTCTGCGAGCAGCGTCAACAGAGCGTTGATTGACTAATGCGCGATTTCGGAAACGCATCAGCATTGTTTTAGTAGGAATATAAACATTGTCGTTGATAACGTTCACTCCCGTCTGCTGATGTCCGGTTATAGAAATATTGTTACGTTCGAGTACGCCAATAACTTGCAGCCACACCTCGCCGAACTTTATGTATTGACCAATGGGATCAACCTGACTGAAAAAGCGACTGCGAATGTTTGCGCCAATCACGCACACTGCTAATCCGTTTTCCTCTTGATGTTCGTCGAATACATGTCCGTATGCAAGCGGTAAATCGTACATCTGAAAATATTCTTTGGATACGGCAACCAATTTAGCCTGTTCGCGAATTCCGCTCTGTACGACAAACGAATTGAGCGTTATTTCGGGGCTTATCATTTTTACCGATGATACCATGCTTTGTATAGCTTCGGCATCTTCTATCGTTAGTCCGGGCGAAAATCTACTGCCGACAGTTTCTTCAGAATCGCCGCCGCCGCTATCGTCAAACTGTGGTATAACGGGAGTTATGATAATATTGTTCACGCCAACCATTTTTATTTGCTCAAGAATCTCCTGCTGGGCGCCGTTTCCAATAGCCATCATGCTAATTACAGCCGCCACGCCGAATATTATACCCAACGCAGTAAGCACAGAGCGGAGTTTGTTGGCAAGGATAGATTCAACGGCAATGTTAATATCGTGTATGTACCGTTTTAGAAAACCAAATATAAACATTATTTTTCTGTTTTTTTAGTGCTACATTATAACAATAATCTATATGCTGCCGCCGCCTCTTTGTCCGCCGCCACCGCCGCCGCGAGGTTCTCCTCCGCCTTGTTGACCGCCTCCACCCGGCTGACCTCCGCCCGGACCTCCGCCTCCGCCCGGAAATCCGCCTCCACCCGGTTGTCCGCCGCGAGCGCCGTCAGGATTTCCGTCCCACCGACGACCTGCTCTTCTGTTTTCTTCTTCGGTTCGCCGCTCCCGTTCTTCCTGTTCTTGGAGCCTTTCCAATTCTCGTTGCCTGATAAGCGGTATCAAGTCTTCGCCAACCAACCTCCAGTTTGCTGAATTTTCGGGAGTTGACAGATGCACTCTATCGCCCGGAGACAACCCATGCTCTACAATTATTTGGTTATCATTTGCTTCGCCAAGAACAACTATTTGTCGTGTATTATTTGTTCTATATACGTATGGAATACTGTCCAGAGTGTAAATGGCGTCAATCGAGACAAAAGTAACATCGGTTATCGAGTTGATAACTATTGCGTTGCTTGTGGTCATTAACGGACGCATAATAGGGTCGGATTCGTTAATTTCTATTGTTACCTCAAATACTTTTGCATCTGTATTTGCCAACTGCTCGCCCACGCCGGCAACCCTTACTACCGTGCCTGTATAATTTCTGTCGGGAAATGCATCCATGCCAACGCGCACATCTTGTCCCAATCTGACTTTGCTGATGTCTATCTCGTTTACATAAACAGTTGATATCATTACCGACATATCGGGCAGCGTTGCCACTACATTGTCCTGCGTGCTGAAATTTGAGCCTGCCCTGCGCCTTTGTCCCATTCTGTCGCGAAAATAAATTACCATTCCATTTCTTGGCGCCCTGATAGTGAAGCCCTCAAGCACTTCTTCCATTCGTTCAAGTTGTCGTTCCATTCTTTCAAGTCGCATCAAAACATTTGCCATGTTATTTCTCATCTGCATTTCACTCAGTCTGTACTGGGCTTGCTGCTGTGCTAATGAACGTTCTATTCTCTCAACATCCATTTGTGCCTGACGCTGAGTAGCCGGCGGCTCATAAACAGATTGCTCTACCCTGATTTTTGCTTCTTCAACCGAAAGAGCCATATTGAGCAAATTGTCGCGCAATCCACTTAGCCGCACCGTAGTATCCATCTCCGTGGTTTCAACTCTGTTTGCTTCAAGTTCTATCTGTTCTATGAGGTTAATAATTTCGTTTCGCGCTGCGTTGCGATCAAGGTCGGCAATCCAGTCGCCCGAATCAACGATCGTGCCTTCGGCAACCATATCCATAATCCTCAATTCGTTTAGCCGAAAGGGGCTTGATCGAATATCAGGCGCCACAATTCTTTCAAAATTTTTAGCCTGCAACTCGCCGGTTACTGTCACCAAAATCTCAAAATCGCCCTGAGACGCCGCTACAATAAGTTCGGCTACATTTTTTTTGCCGCTTCTTATAAACCCAAAATAAACCACTGCGACCACTACTACAGCCGCTATCCACCATATATACTTCTTATTCATTTGTTTTTAATACATTTTTTTTAACGTTAAACATTAAAATTATATACATCAAAAATCGTGCCAAACTTACCGTTTTTTTCTGAAATAAAGTTTTTTAACTTTTTTTAATATTAAGCCCGAAAATTTTTTAAATTATATGTTTTTTATTTTGTTACCTTTTACCTTGCAGCCGTTGGCGGCGTACCAAACGAATAAAAATGATAGGTTGTACTCCAAGTAAAAGAATCTCCCGGTTGAATGTTAAGATCAATGTACGGTTCAGGACTTATCGCAAGTCCGCACGACCAATAAACAATTCTTAAAATAGGTCTGTCGCCTGTAATTCTAACTCCGGCTCCGGTCTTCCTGTTTTCGATACGAAAATCATGGTCGGCAACGCTATCGCTAAATCCTGTCACTCCTCCAAGAGAAGCCGTTTCAGTAGGCTCCATAACATGAAGATATTCAAGTTGATTTCCGATGATCCTTATCGCGGGACTTTCTCTCTGTCCAACCGGCGGGAAAGCGAATATCACTGTAAAGTCAGGACCGGTGGGCTGATGGTCAATCGTAAAAAAGTTATGATTATACACGCTGGTCTGGATAGCCCTTCCACCCGTATTTCTCAACGTATGATCCAGGATCAATACCGGTTCGTCTTTTACAAGACGCACGACCTTGTCATACACGTATGAATATCCCGCCGCATCGTTCAATACATGATTAAACGCTACTTGATCTGCGGCAGTATTAACCGTCCACACTCCCGGATTGGTAAATTCGTAGTATCCATAACGCTGGAATGCAGGTTCATCAGGCTTTCGCAAGCCTCCTATGCCTATACGAAGAAATTCTCCGCCCACAGACGCGTCCTCATAGCCAATTTGCATAAATTCCTCCACAGGACCCGAAATGGCGTCATGAATCTTTGGATCGCGGACGGGGTACCATTGTCCAAAGTAATCATGTCCTCTGTACTTTAACTCGGAAATCACGCCCGACCAGTCAAAACGACTGCCAATATAATATCCGCGCTCTGCATCAGGCAAATATAACTTAGCCGATACCAAACCGTTAGTGATTTCTGCCTGCGGATAACCATCGCCAGAAATCTGGGTTTGAGTTTGAGTTTGTGACTGACACCCTAAAATGGTGATAATCACGATAAATAAAAAACTGTTTTTCATTTTGATTTATAATTTAATTATTATTTTGATGATTTTTTGAGCCGACAAAGGTATATAAAATAATTGGTTTACAAAATAATTATGGTGATAATTTAAAAAAATTTAGGAAGCATTAAAAAAAATGCTTCCTAAACTTTAATGATGCCTTTTCGGCGAGTTGAATTATTTCATTTCAACGTCGGCGCCGGCTTCTTGCAGTTGCGCCATGAGCGATTCGGCTTCTTCTTTCGAGCAGCCTTCCTTGATAGCCTTTGGAGCAGCGTCTACTACTTCTTTGGCTTCTTTCAGACCCAGACCTGTGAGTTCCTTCACTAACTTAACGATAGCCAGTTTGGCTCCGCCGGGATGTTTCAGGATCACGTCGAAAGTTGATTTTTCAGCTGCCGCGGGGGCGTCGTCGCCCGATGCAGGAGCTGCAATAGCTACCGCTGCAGCGGCTGCAGGCTCAATACCATACTCGTCCTTGAGTATTTTTGCCAACTCGTTTACTTCTTTAACAGTCAAATTTACTAATTGTTCTGCTAATGCTTTTATATCTGCCATTTTATTATTATTTTAAACGATTAAATTTCTAATTTTATTTATTCTTTTTCTGATAAAGTTTTCACCAATCCTGCGATTGTTTGACCGCCTGACTGGAGCGCCGAAATAACGTTTCTGGCGGGCGATTGCAGCAGTGCAACCAATTCGCCGAGAAGTTCGTTTTTCGATTTTATTGCAACCAACGCATCAAGCATATCCGCGCCGACGTACACCGATTCTTCCACGTATGCCGCTTTGAGTTCGGGACGTTCGAGTTTTTTATTACTCTTGCGAAATTCCTTGATAAGTTTGGCTGGGGTGGAGCTCTCCATAGAGAACATCACCGCGGTTGGAGCTTCTAACACTCCGTAGAGTTCATCGTAGGCGCCGTTTGCGCGTTCCAACGCTTTCTTCAAAAGGGTGTTTTTGGTAACAACCAATTTGATACTCCTGTCGAAACACAGACGGCGCAACGCACTGGTATCAGCCGCATTTAAGCCCGATACGTCTGTAATGTAGAGGTGAGGATAATTGTTAATCTCTTCTACTAATCTGTCTATAATTTGTCCTTTAACTTCTTTACGCATGATTATTTCTGGGTTTTAACAATTATTTTACCTCGTCAAACGATTTGGGTTCCACTTTTAAGCCGGGACTCATTGTCGTTGAGAGATATACACTCTTTACATAAGTGCCTTTTGCCGCCGGAGGTTTAAGTTTAATGATAGTGTTAAGAAATTCTTTAGCGTTATCAATAATCTTTTCGGGCGTGAATGACACTTTTCCAATTGACGTATGCACGATACCTGTTTTGTCCACTTTAAAATCAATTTTTCCCTGCTTCACTTCCGTCACTGCTTTGCCTACGTCCATGGTCACGGTGCCGCTTTTGGGGTTTGGCATCAGTCCTCGCGGACCGAGTATCCGTCCCAGCGCTCCGATTTTTCCCATTACGGAAGGCATAGTAATGATTACATCAATGTCAGTCCAGCCGCCTTTGATTTTTTCGATGTACTCGTCTAACCCAACGTGGTCGGCGCCTGCGGTTGTCGCTTCGGCTTCCTTGTCGGGAGTGCAGAGTACTAATACGCGGACTTCCTTACCGGTGCCGTGAGGCAACGATACTACGCCGCGTACCATCTGGTTCGATTTGCGCGGATCAACGCCCAAACGGACGTCAATATCCACAGATGCATCGAACTTGACAGCGGTTATGTCTTTCATCAATGCGGCAGCTTCAGACAATGTGTATGTCTTGGCAGGATCAATTTTTCCTAAAATCAACTTCCTGTTTTTTGTAAGTCTTGCCATTTTTTCTGTCAACTTTAATTATTTAGTGAAGGGAGCGTCGCCTGTTACGGTGATTCCCAAACTTCTGGCGGTTCCGGCAACCATGCTCATAGCCGATTCAATGGTAAATGCGTTCAAATCCTGCATTTTATCCTTTGCAATAGTTTCGACGGTTTCCCACGACACCGCACCGACTTTTTTACGGTTTGGCTCTTTGGATCCGCTTTCTACTTTTGCGGCTTCTTTGAGCTGGACGGCTACCGGAGGCGATTTAGTGATGAAATCGAATGATTTGTCGGCATAAACCGAAATCACTACGGGTATCACTTTTCCCGCCAACGATTGCGTTCGGGCGTTAAATTGCTTGCAAAAGTCCATAATATTCACCCCTTTGGATCCCAATGCGGGTCCTACTGGAGGCGATGGATTTGCTGCCCCGCCCTTAATCTGCAATTTTATGTATGCAGAAACTTCTTTTGCCATTTCTTATTAATATTAAGATGTTTACTACATGAAACAAACGAAAGTGGAAGCCATTCGATTGTTCTATATTTAGTGCGTAACATTTCATTACATTTTCTCGACCTGCGTAAAATTCAGTTCGAGAGGTGTTTGACGTCCAAAAATTTTGACCATCACTTTGAGCTTCTTTTGCTCGTTGTTCACGTCTTCGATAGTTCCCGAAAAACTGTTGAAAGGTCCGTCAATAACCTTAACAATTTCGCCTGTAAAGAAGGCTACTTCGAGTTCTTCGTCGCTTGCGGCAAGTTCGTCAATTTTGCCTAATATTCGGTTCACTTCTGCCGGACGCATTGGCACAGGCACTTTTTTACGGGCGCCGTCCACAACGCGTTCTTCTTCGATAAAACCCGAAACGCCCGGCACATTGCGCAGCATGTGTATCATTTCGCCGGTCATCGCTTCTGTTTCTATCAGAATATATCCGGGCAGGATAGTGCGTTCCTTGCTTATTTTTTTGCCACCCTTTATCTGATACACTTTTTCGGTAGGGATAAGCACTTGCGGAAGATTTTTATGCCAACTCATCGCCCTTATCTGGCTTTCGATGTATTCTACGGCTCTTTTTTCCTTGCCTCCGGCGGTACGTAAAACATACCATTTTCTTGTGGGTACGAAATATTCGCTCATAATAGTTTACTGTAATGCTGGTTTAAAAATTTCATAAAATTTCTCAAACACTAACTGGAAAAAGAAATCCATACCAAACACGACAGTGGCTATTATCAACGATGCTATCATCACCACTATAGCGCTGCTTTGAAGGTCTGCCCACGAGGGCCAACTGACCTTGTGTATCAGTTCGTTATAGGTTTCTTGCAGATAATTGCTTATTTTATTCATTATTTGACGTTTTTTTTAGGCAGGGGTGGAGGGATTCGAACCCCCATCTACGGTTTTGGAGACCGCCATTCTGCCCTTGAACTACACCCCTGTTTTATTATAAATCAAGACTGCGAACATATCCAAATTTACCTGAAAGCGATGATTCTGAAATATCAAACAAACACAAAACGATCGCAGTCTTGAAATACTTATAAATAAACAACAACTTAATCAATTATTTCAACTACCTGACCTGCTCCAACTGTACGCCCTCCTTCGCGGATAGCGAAACGAAGACCTTGATTGATAGCAACCGGATAGATCAATGTAACTGTGATTGTTACGTTATCGCCGGGCATCACCATTTCACGACCTTCGGGAAGGGTGATTTCACCTGTTACGTCTAACGTGCGCACATAGAATTGCGGACGATAGTTCTGATGGAAAGGAGTGTGGCGACCGCCTTCTTCTTTCTTCAACACGTAAATTTCAGCCTTAAATACGGTGTGCGGTTTAATAGAACCCGGTTTTGCGATTACCTGTCCGCGCTTGATAGCCTTCTTGTCAATACCGCGCAGCAACAGACCTACGTTGTCGCCCGCTTCGCCGCGGTCAAGAATTTTACGGAACATTTCAACGCCTGTCACAACTGTTTTCAGTTTTTCAGCGCCCAAGCCGATGATTTCCATCTCGTCGCCTGTATTCACAACGCCTGTTTCGATACGTCCTGTTGCAACTGTGCCGCGACCTGTTATTGAGAACACGTCTTCAACGGGGAGCAGGAACGGTTTTTCGTTTTCGCGCGGAGGAATATCAATGTATGAATCTACTGCGTCCATCAGTTCCATAATTTTATCTTCCCACTGCGGTTCGCCGTTTAAGCCGCCGAGCGCAGAGCCGCGAATGATAGGTACATTGTCGCCGTCAAATTGATAGAAGCTCAACAGTTCGCGCATTTCCATTTCCACGAGGTCGAGCATTTCGTCGTCGTCCACGAGGTCCACCTTGTTCATAAAAACAACTATTTTAGGAACGTTTACCTGACGCGCTAACAGGATATGTTCGCGAGTTTGCGGCATGGGACCGTCAGTAGCGGCTACAACGATTATTGCGCCGTCCATTTGTGCTGCGCCGGTAACCATATTCTTCACATAGTCGGCGTGACCGGGACAGTCCACGTGCGCATAGTGGCGATTTGCTGTTTGGTACTCAACGTGCGCCGTATTGATAGTTATACCCCTTTCCTTTTCTTCTGGAGCATTGTCAATAGAATCGAAGGAACGTATTTCCGAAAGCCCTTTTGCAGCCAACACTTGTGTTATAGCGGCTGTAAGGGTTGTTTTACCGTGATCTACGTGACCGATTGTTCCTACGTTCACGTGCGGTTTTGATCTGTCAAATTTTTCTTTTGCCATGATTACATTAAATTAAATATAGACTTTTTATTATTTTCTAAAAAAAATATACAATACATTAAGATACAGAGCCAATGATGAGAATTGAACCCATGACCTCTTCCTTACCAAGGAAGTGCTCTACCCCTGAGCTACATTGGCGATGCGCCTAGAGCGGGAGACGAGGCTCGAACCCGCGACCCTAACCTTGGAAGGGTTATGCTCTACCAACTGAGCTACTCCCGCTTATAATACGCTCTATGTGGGGAGAGGAGGATTCGAACCTCCGAAGTCGAAAGACAACAGATTTACAGTCTGCCCCATTTGGCCGCTCTGGAATCTCCCCAAAAAACCGACTGTTTAAACAGTCAATAACATGAAAAACAAGAACTTAAATCGAGCCGATGGAGGGATTCGAACCCCCGACCAGCTGATTACAAATCAGCTGCTCTGGCCAACTGAGCTACATCGGCAATAAAAATAATAACGTTTCAAAAAAGAAGCCGCAAAGATAAATAGTTTTTTTTAATTGACAATATTTTTTTGAAAAAAAATATTTTTTTAGTGAAAATTCTTATAAAATTTTTGCATACAAAAAATATTTTGTATCTTTGCATCGGAATAATAAATAAATTTAGAATAAAATGAAGATAAATAAAACGCTGATAATAAGCAGCATGATTACAGCAGGCATAATTGCTGCCTGTTCAGATGGTACTATTGGCAGTACTGAAATAACTAAATGGCAGGACGGCAAAAATGGGGCAGTGTCAATAACTTACGATGACGGCACCATCAACCAGTTTCGCGTGGCTGTTCCTATAATGAACAGACTTGGTATTCCGGGTACGTTCTACATTAACACCGGAACACTGCCGGGATCAACCTATACGGGAAGATTTATCGGCAGACCCGTAAGCGAGATAATCGAGGAAACCAAAACCGTACCGACCAATGCGGAAAATTTTTTCGAGAGAGCTTCCGCGATAAGATTTTCAGGCTATAGAGGAACGGGGAATTTTTTCACCCGCGCCGGCGCAGCATTGGAAAGTGGTAGAATGGAGCAGGCGATAGAGATTATCAACGACGCCTACGCGCGAATAGTAGACGGAGAGTTTGAACCTGAAACGCCAAGAACAGAAGGTGGACAAGGCGGAAACAGATCAAATGTGCTAACATGGGACATGGTTAGAACTCATGCCGCAGAAGGTCACGAGTTTGCCAGCCACATGGTAACGCATCCGTATATGGGCGCGCTTGACGATGAAAATATGATGTTCGAGCTTGAAAAAAGCCGCGAAGAAATATTGAATCAGGTGGGGCTTAGACATACATTTACAGCCGAATTGCCCTACGGCACACAAGACAACAGAGCATTAGAAGCGGCGTTGAATATATATGCAACCACAAGAAACAGATTAGCCTTGGACTATGTGGCAGAACTTCATCGCCCCGACCGCCGCTCGCCCGTGATGCCGGAATATGAATATGTGTTCTGGGAACGTGGAATAATTACAAGAACAACCATGGAGGAAATGAATGGCTGGGTAGACATAACAGCTGAAAACGACAACATTTGGCTCGTTACCGTTCTTCACGGAATTGACGGAATAGGCTGGGAATCTATTACAGGACAAACTGCCGACGAACATTTCTCGTACATCAGATCACGAGAAAAAGATCTGTGGGTGGCAACATTTGCAGACGCCTCAAGGTACATATTGTTAAGAATGAACTCTACGATTAAATCTTCACAATTCGGAGGAACTATAAATGTCACTGTTTCACATCCTTTCGATGATAAAGAACTGTACGAGCTTCCGCTGACATTTAAAACTTATGTAAACCCGAAATGGAACGAAGTAAGAGTGACGCAGGGAAATTCAGAAACCAGACACGCCGTTCAACGCGAAGGCTCTGACGCCTACGTAATGTATCAGGCAATGCCGGGTAAGGAAAAGATAAAAATAAGGAAAATTTAGCCGAATAGAAATCTTTTCTTCCTCAATTTCGAAAGGATTCTATTTCTTCCACTGTTTTTGGAATAGGTCGTCCAAGTACGCGACTCCCGTTGGTAGTAATTAAAATATCGTCTTCTATGCGTATGCCGCCAAAGGTGCGGTATTCTTTAAAAACATCGTAGTTTATGAATTGTGCGCATTTCTTTTCGGCTTCCCATTGGTCAATCAGGGCGGGTATGAAATATATGCCCGGCTCTACTGTCATCACGAAACCTGTTTCCAATTTTCGCCCAAAACGCAACGACTTCAAACCAAATTCTGTGCTGCGCGTTATTGTTTCATCGTAGCCAACGTAGTTTTCGCCGAGATTTTCCATATCGTGTACGTCAAGCCCCATAGCGTGACCCAAGCCGTGAGGAAAAAACAGAGTATGAGCGCCTTCCGTTACTGCGTCGTCAATGTTGCCGCGCATGATTCCTGCGTCTTTCAATCCTTCGGCAATAACACGCGCCGCAGATAGATGCACGTCACGATAAAACACGCCCGGACTGCTCATTCCAATGCCTTTGAGGTTTGCCTGCAAAACGGTATTATAGATTGCTTTCTGTCGCGCGTCAAATCGTCCGCTTACGGGAATGGTGCGAGTGAAGTCGCAAGCATAGCCCATAGCCGTTTCTGCGCCTGCGTCAATGAGCGCCAACTGTCCGTCGCGCATGGTATTGCCGTGATAATGATTGTGCAGTATCTGCCCATTAACGCTCAATATCACAGGAAAACTCACCGTACCGCCATTTACTAACGCAATGCCTTCAATAGCGCCCGCCAGCGCCATTTCTACGACGCCAGCCCGCGCATATTTCATAACGTAGGTGTGCATTTGATAGCCGGTTTCTATTGCTGCTTCTATTTGTTCTATTTCCTGTGGCTCTTTAACCATTCGCATTTTCACAACAGCCTTGATTAGCGGCTCCGAAGCCTGCTCTTTTTGTTGTGTGGGCGGTATGCCAAGCAAATCCCACAGTTGTATTTTCGTTTCGGCGCGATAGGGCGGAAGAAAATGAACGGTGCGCCCCTGCTGTTGCGCTTTCTGCAAAATATCAGCCAAAGCCGCGTAAGGCTGCGTATGGCTCGCCATGATTGCAGCCGCCTTATCGCTCATCGTTGGCTGCTGTCCCATCCAAATAATATCGCTTATAGTCGAATCATCGCCGAACAGACAATCCGTGCCGGCGTCAATATCCATCACAGCGGCAAGTCCCGACTGTTGATGACCAAAATAGTACAAGAACGTACTGTCCTGCCGAAATTTGTACGTGTTGGCAGGATAGTTGAACGGCGTTTCAACGTTGCCCGGAAAAAATACTATACCGTCCGTCAGCATTTTCCGCAATTCATTGCGGCGTTTTTTGTAACTTTCAGGAGAAAACATATCTTGCATAACATAAAATTTGCGACAAAGATAATATGTTTAGTTTGATTTACAAAATATATTCGGGTAATGTCAGGTCTGTAGGGCAATTCATTTTTTAGAGTGTCGAAATCAGGAGACTGTCGCTGTTTCCACGCAAAAAAATCGTAGAACCCAAAAACTAACCATTAATTGTTAATCAATCCTCTTCGTATATAGTCCTGCCACAGTCCTCTGTTATTCAATTCGTCTCGCAGGGCGCGCTCCAAAGGGCTCATTTCGCCGGTAGGCTCCGGCTCATAAAACCGCACAGGCTCAGGCGCAGGCGATAAAACCAAACGCCCTTGCGGATCTATAAAAAAACTTGTCGGAAACATGCGGACATCATATTTTCTCAAAACATCAGGATCGTTTCCAAAATGTAGAAAATCCCACAAATAACCGCTCTCCTCTTTAAAATGCAGCATGTGAGCAAATTGTTCGTCAGCCGATATTACTACAATATTTAGCCACTGATGATGACGGCGGTGCAATTCTTTCAACGCTTCATACTGGCTGAAACAGACATAATTATGCGTTGTGCAGAACATTATGTACAGATATTTTTCTCTGTAATCGTGCAAACTTACTAACGTGCTGTCGTGTTTGTAAAGTAAAAAATCCGGCGGCTCGAAACCACGCAGTAATCGCGTAATCTTCGAGCGTATTTCGTCCGCGATTTCTCTGTGTCTTTGAACTTTTGAGTGAACAATAGCCGAATCAAGAATATGCAGCAATGCCCCTCTGGAAAAACGGTTAGAATAAAATTCATCATGCAGGTTTTTTAAAATTACCAACTCGCAAAGATCTTCGTAAGGAAAAACTTCATCGGACAGGAGCAATCTTTTCAATCCGCTGAAACTGCCCTGATTGTTGATAACGTCGTATATGGAATTGTCGGCTTGACCAAAAAACATGAAATATCTGTCATAAGTAGCGTTAAAAAGATCCATATAGGCGTTGTTATGGTACAAAATCGGTCTATTGACAAAAAAAGTGTCTGAAACAAATCTGGCTTCTTCACGCTGCGCCGCAAAATACAACAGACCTGAACGATAAAAAACATAATCGTCGAAAAATCTGTTGCCTGTGAAAATAATATTTTCCCGAAAAATATTTATGCAGGAATCCAACCACGAAGCGGGGCATCTTCTTGTTGCGTCCATAACCAACTGGTTGTGTATTGGATAGAAATAATTATCAAAATGAATTATTTTATAATTCAATTCTTTTTCCGTCTCTATCTTTTCGCCTGTGTTATCAATAGCCGACAATATGTGCATATATACCTGCGTTTCCTCGAAAAAAGGATTATCTATTTCTTCCTGCGTTTTATCAATTCGTGGGGGCAATCTTACCTCGTATGAAAATTCAGGTTCAACGAAAAAACGGGCGCGAAAAACGCCAAGCACAACAGAAACATGTCGAACATCGCTAATTTGAAAACTGACGTTAAAATCGCCGTTGGCATTTACTGAACACTCGCCAATCTTTATTTCGTTTATGCTGAAATAATTGTCGTATGAATAAAATGCAAGCGTTCGACCTGCATGATCGGGCGCGTTGCCAAAAATAGTAACCTGTTGCGCATATATCGAAAAGAGCGCAAAGACAAAGGTCACTAAAAAAATTATCCTTTTCATTATATTTTCAGCTGTAAACTAACGACGTTGTCAATCAGTCAAACCGCGTTTCCGCAACAAAGGCTCTATACCGGGTTCAAATCCGCGAAAATTAACGTACATTTCCATCGCGTCTTTTATTCCGCCCATCTCAAGTATTTGCCTGCGGAAAGCATTGGCTGTAGCCCTGTCGAAGATGTTCCCCGTTTCCTTAAAGGCTTCAAAAGTATCGGCATCAAGCGTTGCAGCCCATATATAACTGTAATATCCGGCAGTATATCCTCCGCCCATAGTATGATTGAAGTGCGTGGTACGGTGACGAGGCGCTATTTGCCTGATAAGACCTATTTTGTCCATAGATTCTTTCTCGAAAGCAATGACGTCAGTCAGATTGCGGGTATCGGTAAGAATATGGAAATCCATGTCAATGTACGATGAAGCCAAATATTCAACGGTTGCAAATCCTTGTCCGTATTTGCCTTTGTTTTCCAATCTTTCAATCAGTTCATTTGGGATTACTTCCCCTGTTTGATAGTGTTTTGCGTAAACTCTCAACACTTCAGGCTCGAACGCCCAATGTTCCATTAATTGCGACGGCAATTCAACAAAATCTCTCGGCACGCCTGATGTTCCTGAATATGTAACGTTTCTGAACAGATTGTGCAGCGCGTGTCCAAACTCGTGGAAATATGTTCTTATTTCGTCGGGGCTGAACAGCGCAGGAGTATCGCCCGAAGGACGCGTAAAATTGCACACTATTGTTGTAACGGGCGTTATACGCGTTCCGTCAGCGTCCGTGCTTTGTCCTCTGTATGAGCCGCACCACGCTCCGCTGCGTTTTCCCGGACGCGGGAAAAGATCTAAATAAAGTATGCCGAGAAATGTTCCGTCTTCATCGTCGCATCTGAATGTACGCACCTCTTCGTGATATACGGGCAAATCTGTGAGTTCTGTAAAAGTGATGCCCCATAAACGATTACACACATAAAATATGCCTTCCAATACATTTTCGGCTTCAAAGTAGGGGCGCAACATTTCTTCGTCCAAGTCAAAATTTTCTTTCATCACTTTTTCGTTGTAATACCTCCAGTCCCATGCTTCGAGTTCGAATCGTGGCGAGCCTCTGTTTATAATCGCCTGCATGTATTCTCGCTCTGTATTGGCTCTAACGAGCGCCGGCGCCCAAAGTTGGTCAAGGAATGTATAAACGTTTTCGGAAGTTTTTGCCATACGTTCTTCAAGGGCAAACTCGGCATAGTTTTCAAAGCCCATCAGGTTTGCAAATTCGAGACGTTTTGCTACTAATCTTTTAATTACGTCTTTGGTGTCTGTTGCGTTGTTGTTGTTGCCTCTATTTACGTACGCTTCCTGCATTTGTCGGCGAAGTTCGCGATTGTCTGCAAATTGCAGAAACGGCATTACGCTGGGATTTTGCAGAGTAAACAACCAGCCTTCCAATCCGGCTCTTCTTGCGGCTTCTACTGCCGCGTTTATATGCACTTGCGGTAATCCGCTTAAATCGGCTTCATCGGTAATGTGAAGAGTAAATCCATTAGTTTCGGCAAGCAAATTTTGACGAAAAGTAAGTTGCAGCATCGAAATTTCCTCGTTCAACACGCGAAGTTTAGCCTGATCTTCGGGCGACAGATTAGCTCCGCTACGAACAAAACGCTTGTAGATATTGTCCGTCAATTTCAACTGCTCCTCGTTCAAACCGAGCGTTTCGCGCTTGTCATATACAGCCTTAACTTTGGCAAACAAGTCCATATTAAGATAAATGTCGTCGCTGTGTTTAGTCAACTTAGGCGTTATTTCTCTGTCTATAGCCTGTAGCGATTCGTTGGTTTCGGCGCTGTTTAAGCCTGAAAACACCGACCTTACTCTGCGCAGAATACTTCCGCTATTGTCTAACGCTACTATAACATTCTCGAAATCAGGCGTTCGCCTTGAATTTACGATAGCGTTAATTTCATCCAACTGTTGCTGCATACCAGCTTCAAAAGCAGGAATATAGTCGGATATTTGGATTATGTCGAATGGCGGCACTCCGAAAGGAGTATTGAACTCATTCATAAAAGGATTTGAAGATTTCGGTGCGCACGAACTTGCAACGCAACCCACAATACATAAAGAAATTACTATTTTTTTCATTACAATTATTAAATTTAACATTAAAAAATGCAAAGATAATACTTTTTATTTTTTTTCTACTATTTTTGTTGTTTTTTTTAAACATGGATAGAGTAAAAAAACTTACTGATCTTTATGCAGAGGTTCTGCAACATATTGTACCTGATTTTCAACGCGAAGGTTTGGAAAAAACGCCTTTGCGGGTAGCGAAATCTTTTGATTATTTGATGGCAGGTTATTCAACCAATCCGGAAGAGATTCTGTGTTCTGCGCTGTTTCACGAAGATTATCGTCAAATGGTGCTTGTTAAGGATATTGAGATGTATTCAATGTGCGAGCATCACCTGCTCCCGTTTTTCGGAAAGGCGCATGTAGCCTATATTCCTAACGGGAAAATAACGGGATTGAGTAAAATTGCGCGTATTGTTGATTGTTTTTCGCGAAGGCTGCAAGTTCAGGAGCGTCTCACGATGGAAATACGCGACTGCATACAGAAAGCGTTAGAACCAATGGGAGTGGCTGTGGTTATTGAAGCCAAGCATCTTTGTATGATGATGCGAGGAGTTCAAAAACAAAATTCAGTAACTACAACTTCGGCATTTACAGGGGCATTCCTGAAAGATCACCGTACACGCGAAGAATTTATACATCTGATTGGAGCAAAATTGCATTAGCATTAAGTTAGTTGAAAAAACAAAAAGTTATCAACATTCAAGAACACATAAAAAACGCCCTGTAAAATTTAAATGCAGGGCGTTTTTAGGTATTACAAATTATTAATCTTAAAATCTCACGGAAATATCCGTATTTGCCGTTACGTTGGTAAGTGTTACGGTGCCATCGGCGGCGATTGTGGGCGTGATGTCCACGTTGTCGCGGAATACACTGAAACTTGAGCCTGCGCCGTTTGGAACGCATTTGAAGGTAAGCGTACCATTCACTGCCGCTACAAGTCTGCAATTAGCGTTGCACGAAACGCTTATTTCCTTGTTTTCGCATATTTCAACCTTGCCGCTGCCTTCTACCGTGAAGAACACAGAATTCTTGAAGGCGTACACTTCGATGGCAGAAAGCGTAAATTCCGTTGGGGCAGGAAGTTCGTCCAAGCCGGCAACGCTTTGACCAACCTGTTCGGTATTCACAAAATTAGAAACTTGCGCTCTGCTAACCATTCCAAAGGGCGGAGTTACTCCCAGCAGTCCTGAGGGCGTAATTTTTATATATTGTCCGCTTGCTTGGGCAGGCAGTACAAAATTCGTCATAATTGATCCGGCGCTTCTATTGTCGTGATTTGCCACAATGGTGGTGAACGATACGCTGTCACTGCTTACTTCAATAGTAACAAAGTCCGGTCTGTTACGTAAGTTATGTCTGTCGTTCCAGCGAATGAATGCGCGATTCCAGCGAAGCATAATACGGTCGAAGCTCTGAACGCTGCCCAAATCAACTACAAACGAGCCGTCTTCGGGCGTTATTGACGCAAACGAGTGTATGTTTGAATCAATAAATGTTTTTCCTGTATTTGCATTTTCTTGACCGTTTGACGGAATGGCAGTAGCATCGTTAGAGTCGGAGCCGCCTGTAACAGTTTGATTGCGAGCAATGTTGTTAGAGCCGCCCAATGGAATACCACCGTAAATGTTTGTTGCTGCGCGAGAATCGGTTCCGCCGCCGTTTATTACATTGTTGTAACAACTTACGGCAACAACAGCATTTCCCGACAAATCCGAGCGATTGTAAGAAATTTCTATGTCGCGGCTTTCACCCGGCAACAGCGTAAAGAGATTGTCCTCGTAAATAACGGGGGCAACTAACGTCCTCATGTCTCTACCCGTAAATGCCTTCAATTCAACGGCGTATGCAATATGTTCGGTAGGATTGGAAATTCTGTAAGTCAATACGTTTCTATTGCCTTCTCTTCTGTTCGATACCTGCGAAGACTGTAAATCTACGGGCGGCAGGTGATTCAACTGTGTCAAGTCGTGAACTTGAAATGGTCCCGATCTGTTCCATGCGTGGCTTGCGCCCGAGACGTCGTTTCTCATAGGCTCGGCATAAGTGTTTACGCTGAACTGTTTGCCGTTGGCGTCTTTTAACTCCAAACGAATAAAGTAAACGTCCGAAGTCGGTCTTACAAGCGAAGCTTGAATATCGTCATAGTCCCAAAGATCCGTTACTCCGTATGCTTCTTTTATTTGTCCGTAATAAGTTATTTGATACGGCTCATATTCCCCTGCATCGTTCTTTATCAGACCTATTGTTCTTGGTCCGAAGCGGTTAGAGCCGGTTGTGCCGTATTCTACAGGTTTTGATGCGCCATCAGGTTGAATATTTATGCGTTTTTCAAGGGGCGTACTTATAAGATTGCCGTCAATATCATAAATTTGCAACGTTGCAACTGCTCCCGAATACGCGTCAAACGTGTTGTTGATAACGTGAATGCTCTTGTTGTACATATTATACATAATGTGTACAGGGGTGTTGCCTTTTCTTGCGCCGAAAGTCGTGCCGTTGGGATTCATGTAGTAATCGAACTGATTCCAGAAGAAAGAGGGCCACGCATTGTTCAACATCCAGTTTACGAAACCGGAAACATCTTTAAAGCGATTGAAATTCAACGCCTCAAATTGCGCCCTTTGTATTTCGTATTGATAAAGTTGCGCCCGCGTGATGAACTTGTCGAAACAGTCGGAAGCGCCAAATGCATTGTCAATGAACGACATGTGCTGTCCAAGGTTTCCGAAGTATCCACGCGCATTGTGATAGTTCCACACATTATAATTTTCAGCCGAGTTATAGGGCCAAAGGTTTGCATCGGGCAATATCCTTCTTACGGTTTCCTTCACGGGAATGCTTGCACCGCCGCCGCCTTCGGAAATAAATCCGTAAAGACCTCTTGGCTCTTGGTAGTACCAAGTTGGCGTTTGGCTGTCGTAAGAAGCGTCCATGTGCTGACCTCCAACTACGCCGGTAAGGGTGGCAATTCTGCTTGTACCGTTGCTACAGTTTGTACCCATCTCTAACCATCGAAGGTCGGCAGCAATTTCAAAGTATTTTTGTTCAACGTTTAGTCCGTTAACGCCTTGACGGGCAACGCTTGGCGGTTCGTCGCTACCGTTGTACCACAGCGCCATGCAGGCAAAACGCCGTGCATTGCGCAACTGTGCATACATGGATTCAAATGCCACAAAACGTTCGGCTTTCGAGAAGGACCCCGGCTCTTGCCAGCGGTCGCAGCAACACCAGCCGTTCATCAGCACGATGCCGTTTTCGTCCATAAGAGCCAATAATTCATTGCTGAAAAATTTCCCTTCATCGCGGTGCATGTTCATACCCATATATTTAGTATATTCCACAACAGCCTCATTGACGCTCTGGTTATGGCGCAGCATAAGATCCGAAGCGCAATAGCCGCCGCCCTTGAGAATTACGGGTCGGTGGTTTACATAAATTTGCTGCATATTTGCCAAATGGTTAGTTCGTATGCTGTCCTCAAAATTATTGGCGTATGGCGATACGTTTACTTCTTCGGTAATCTCACGTATTCCGAAACGATGATGCAGCCGGTCGCTGACAACTCCGTCTATTACAAATTCATAATCAACAGTATATAGCGGTTGATCGCCCGAAAGGTAGGGCCACCACAACTGCGGACTTGCGAGGGTCAACTGTGGATATTCTGCGGGTCTTATAACTATTTCCTGATTGTATGTGTTGGCGGGAACTCTTACATTTTCTTTTGCAAAAGTAACCACTGTGTTTCCGTTCGGGTCTTTTACTACTGCGTTGAGCGTTCCGCTAACGGCTGACGATGTGAAATTATTAACGTCCACAAAGAAGCTCAATTGGGCGTTTGTATGGTCATACGCAACTTTCGAGGCAACGGCGGGGTTAGCAAGTCGGGCGCTTCCGGTAACGTGAAGAATAACTTCGCCTGTTAAGCCCATCATAGCATCGGTAGGCATGGGATTCCAATCAACCCAGTGGTAAGTGAGGTCAAAGTAATAGACAGGTTTGGAAATTTTGACCTTTATATTGTTCTTGCCTCTGCCAAAGTTTACCAAATGAGTGACGTCCAAGTCGTAAGTACGCATCGAGCCGATGAATTTAGACTTGTAATCGTTCCAATCAGAAACGCCTGTAAGTGTTCCTGCGCCTGTGGTGTGGAAATCTTCAATCGGCGCGTCAGGATTTAGCAGGTTAGGACCGTTTTTAAGATATTCCTCTTCGGTAATGGTAGTGTACTGGTTAGACAGTTTTGTTCCGTTCACGTATATTTCGCCAACGTAACTGATACCTCTGAAAGTTAGCGTCACGCTTTTACCCGCCTCGCTTGCAGGCAGTGTAAAATCGGTACTGTACCACCATTCATTGTCAAAATCTTCCGGCGGAATTTTTGACAGATTTTCGTTGAAATACACGTTTAGCTTTCCGTCGTTGTCAGGCTCGAAAAGATAATCGTACACGCCATTATCAACCAGATTGCCCAATACGGTGCTGGGAACCACTGCTCTCTGCCAGTTGGCTGTCGAGAAATTCGGCTCTTTTACTGCATCATCGGGCGCAGTAACGGCTATGGCGTTCAAACTCGGCGTCTCGGCTGAAACTGCCGGAGCCATTTTCCACTCTGTCAATCGCAAAGGATATGAATCCTTTTTAGATGAACAGGCTGTAAACATTGCGGCAAACGCAATTAAGGTTATGCCTAAATACTTGATTATTCGTGTCATAATGCTTTATTGTTGTTAATAATATTAAAAATTGTGCAAAATTAATAACAATTTCAAAATAATCAAAATATTTTTTGACGTCGTCTAAAACTGGTTAATAAATTTTTTGAGGCGCTAACTAAACTCTGAAAACTGATAACTAATAACTAATAAAAACTATCTTAACAAAATTTCTTCTGCATCTCCGAAATTATCGTATCCAGACACTATAACGCGGTCGCCGGGTTGCAGTCCGTCCAATATTTCGTATTGTTGCAAGTTTTGCCGCCCTATTGTTATAGGAACTCTAACGGCTCTATCGCCTGCTTCATTGATGCGAAAAATCCATTGTCCGCCCGTTGTTTGAAAGAAACTTCCTCTGGGACACACTATTGCGTCTTCCAATTGCCCGAGTTCAATTTTTATGCGATAGTTCATGCCTATTCGCATATTTTCAGGCTGTTCGTCTACAAAGATTAGTTCAATAGCAAATTGTCTGTCCCTCACTTCTGGGTTTACCCGCGTGATTCTCAACGGAAATTCTTGATTTTGCCACGTTACCGACGCCGTCAATCCGGGCATTATGCGGTCAATATAAAACTCGCTGATACGCATGGTTATTTTGAACTGGTCAATAACCTTCAACTCGCCGATATTGCTTCCCGTTGATAATCGTTCGCCCGGAATAACGTTTATATTGCTGAGTTGCCCCGAAATTGGCGAGCGTACAATCAAATCGTCCAATCGTTCGCGTATTCGCTCGAAGCGTAGCAATTCACGATTAAAATCGTTTTCAAACAGGGTTGTTTGAATGATGTGCATCAGCGAATCATGGCGCAATTCTTCGCGAAGCATTTCGGTGTTCGCTCTGTTGAATCTGTATTCCTCTTCCGCCAACTCTAATTGCGCTCTACTGCTGGCGCCCAAATTGAACTCTTCGCGTACCAATTCGTAATTATTTCTAATACGTTGCAAATCATATTCCATTCGTAACGTTTGCCGTCTTAATTCCGAAGTTCTGCGCTGCATTTGAATTTCGCGCTCGCCGTGGGAAATGCGCTTCTTTTCCAATTCGTCGCGCTCGTCTTCTACAAGTCGCTGCAAATCCGGATTTTGCATAACAAGGATTGTGTCGCCCTCAACCAACATATCGCCTGCTTCGGCAACTATTCGCGCCACTATGCCGCTTTCGATAGTGTTCAATCTCACGGTAAGTATCGGCTGCACAACTCCTTCCTGATCCAAACTTTCCTGAAACGCTTCCCACCTGACGGTGGCAATAGTCAATCTGTCTGCGTCGTAGCGCAGTCTACGCGGTCCCGAAGCCGCCGAAATAACATATACGAGAAACGCAATGAATACCGCGCAACCGGCAATATGATACTTATACCTGATAATCGGGTGTTTTTTCTTAATTGGTCTGTCCATCTCTTTAAATTTTTTAAAAATTATTTACTTATTTCTTATTATTTTATTTTATTCGTTTTTGTTTTTACATTAACGTTACTTTTTAATATACCAATACCGTGCCAAACTTTTTTCATTATTGATAATCAGCACATTTCATTTTTTTACTTCTCAAAAAGTGTAACGAAACGTTACAGTCGGTGTAACGTTTCGTTACAGTATGTTACAGTTTTGCGTCAATTTTCAATTATTCTTCCTCCCCCAAATTCAGCACCACATCAAAAATTCGTTTTCCTTCCCATTCTACCCACTTGGTTTCGTGGGGAGTGCGGTCTCTTTTTTTGCGAAAATCGTAGGTCAGAAGATAGCCGCAGTCCATATTTTTGGATTTCAGATAGCCTGCAAGTTGTTTGTAGGCTGCTTCGTGTTTGCTGTCGCCATACCAAAGTTTCATTTCGAGGATAAATTGCTGTTTCAGGAAGTCTATTACCAAGTCCATTTTGCCGTGTTCGCGAGTTTCTGATTCATAATGATAGAAACCAATACCATTTATCAGCGGTTTCAGGTAGGTCAGAAAAATAAGTTT
>Ga0099364_10000796_pt1 | contig 53602 bp, 55 predicted proteins | sample TergutTh196P3_FD_73070 | JGI IMG/M metagenome (GOLD analysis project Ga0099364, IMG submission 73070) | Microcerotermes parvus P3 segment gut microbial communities from Pointe-Noire, Republic of the Congo - Th196 P3 | ecosystem: Host-associated > Arthropoda: Insects > Digestive system > Gut ... | reverse complement strand
TATATATTTTTTAAATTTTTAAATTTTTTTTTTAAAAGTTTTACCCAAAATTTAGGGAAAAAAAAATTTTAAAAAACTTTTTTTAAAAAATTTTTTTTTCCCCCCCCCCCCCCCCCACTATATAGCGCAGCTTTATTACCCGACACCATATATAGCGTATATTCTCGATTTTTTTTCTCTGCGCTCTTTGCGTCTTGGCGTGCGAAATTGGCAATAACAGCTTGTTTGAGCTGTGAAAATAAATATAGAGAGGTTATGTTATGAAAAACAAAAGCAAGTTTGGATTTTTAACAATCATCGCGATAATAGCAGGTATGCTATTATTAAACACAGCCTGCGATCCTGGCGGCGGCAGTGATGATGACGACCATGGTATCTATACTGGCCAAGGTGCAGTAGTTGACGGTGTAAGCTACGAAGTAGGGGATGAAGGGCCTGGCGGCGGGATAATCTTCTATGTTAGACCAGAAGGAGATCCCTTTACCCTCTACGAGGATGAGGATGACACTGTAGGAAGCCCCGCCTACTACCTTGAAGCTGCACCTGCTGATATAAGCGGAGGCCAGCAGTGGGCCAGCAGTATAGGTAATCTAATACCAGGTCTTTCACAAAATCAGCACGAAACAACTGACAAGGTTCTAGGCAGAGGTCTGAAAAACACAGCGATTATCATAGCCCATGGAGATGCTAACGATTATACAACACCGGCAGCCAGCGCCTGTGTTGACTATAGAGGTCCTAATGACCTGAGTGACTGGTTTTTGCCTAGCATGCACGAGCATGATCTACTACGCAATTTCCATGTGTATATAACACAAAATGCAGAAAAATATCCTGGCCTGACATTTGGTTTTAATTCTGGTTATTATGCAACTTCATCACAGATCAATTCAGGATTAGTGTGGGTTAGAGGCATGGACATGGGCGGCGGCTCCTGGATTTACTTAGGCCCTTTCGCGAGTAAGACCAATACTTACAATGTCCGCGCTATACGCGCTTTTTAGGCTCTGGAGATGATAGGTATAGTTCACGCAAGAGTGTCAGACATTAAATTTCTGCATTACATACGGTGTATGGAGCCGGGCTGTTCTTGTAAATGTTAGGCTGGAATGAGGGGATACGACCGTCTGACCACTTTTTTTAGTGGGCAGATGGCGTGATCCCCGGATCAGCCTGACTAACGTTAATGCCCGGTTCCATCTGCCACAGTAAACGCATGATCCAGGGTAATTTGTTGTGTGTCACAAAAACAGACAGGCAATTCCATAGGAATTGCAGATTTTCCGTTGCCGTACATAGAAACATGTGCTTCTTATTGGCAGAGCTGTTTAAACAGTCCCTAGCTTCTTCTAAAAAACAGCCTTATTGAATCCCAGAACCGTCTGAAAAAACCTCCCTCAAAGATTTCTTCGCTTGTAACAAGGGGGATCCTGTGTAAATCCCCGGCATTGTCATACATGACTAAATCTCCTGCATATGTTCCCGGTAAAATGGGGGCAACAAGCGGGTCGATCAATTCAAGTCTTGAGTCCAGGTTATAACCGCGGTTTGAAAAAGAGGTAAAAACTAAAGGTTCTGTGAGCTCGAGGTTTACATAGTTTTCGTTCCCTCTCCAGACCCTTGCTGTTAACTGACTTGTTAATTGCGGCCTTATGGTTCTGTAATTTGCAAATGCCCAGTTTATCAGCCTTCTTCCTTCATCTTCGCGGATTTGAATACCGTTTTGCCTTGGGGCTCCAAGTATAACAACAATAAACCTTGTATCTCCCCGCTCAGCAGTCAGCGCAATATTATATCCTGATTCTTCGATAAAACCTGTTTTTAATCCATCCACACCTTGAGTATTTGCCAGCAGGCGATTATTATTCCTTGGAACAATGGTACCGGAGACGCGCTGTCCGGTTGGTAATATGGAAATTGGCCGGCTGCCGTCAAGCATATTTTCTGTTCTTGGATAACCAAACTCCCTGATCGAATGATAGTTTTGCAGGGTTTCAGGATGGGCATTTATATAAAAGCGGCAGAAATGAGCAAACTCCCGCGCTGTAGTAATGTTAAACTCCGAGATTCCTGAAGGTTCGACAAAGCGTGTTCTTCCAAGTCCAAGCTGTCCGGCTTCCCAGTTCATCATTGCAGCAAAATCCCTGACAGATGGTGCGAATTGAAGGGCAACAGCAACCGCAGCATCATTGCCGGATGACACAGCAAGACCCAAAAGAAGCTCATGCAGGTTTGTCCTCTGGCCTTCTCCCAGGAACATAAGACTTGAACGTAGGGGCTGATTCATGGACCAGCTCTCCTCCGGAGGAAATATATCTGTATAAAGAGAAGCATTTCCAGCCTTGACTTCCATTAAGGCCAAATGCATTGTCATAAGTTTTGTTAAAGAAGCCGGCGGTATTTCCAAATCAGGATTTTTAAAATAAAGCAGGGCTCCTGTTGTTGCATCCATTACAACAGCAGCTTCTGATATAAGTTCAGGGATATCACGCAGCTGGTCTCTTGTTACTTGAGCATTTGCAAGAGGAATTAAAATAAAAATGTATAATAAAAAAAATAATCTTTTGGGCATACTAAACTAAAATGAAGCCTGTCCTGGAGCGCGCGGGAAAGGTATTACGTCACGAATATTTATCATGCCTGTAACATACTGAATAAGACGTTCAAATCCAAGGCCAAAACCGGAATGCGGAACCGTACCAAACCTACGCAGATCCAGATACCAGGAATAATGTTCTTTTTGAAGCCCCGCCTCTTCAATGCGTGCTTCTAATTTTTCAAGGTCGTCTTCCCTTTCCGAACCACCGATAATTTCGCCTAACCTTGGAACCAATACATCCATGGCGCGCACTGTTTTTCCGTCTTTGTTTAGCTTCATATAAAAGGCTTTAATTTCCTTTGGGTAATCTGTTACTATTATCGGCCCTTTTGCTACTTTTTCTGCCAGGAATTTTTCATGTTCTGTCTGTATATCGCAGCCCCAAAATGGCTTGAACTCAAAAGAAGTATTTTTTTCAAGTTCTTTAATTGCATCTGTATAAGTTATATGGCTGAACTTTGTTGTTGCGACAAGCTCAAGTGTTTCGATTATGCCTTTCTCAATATGGGCATCAAAAAACTCGAGCTCTGTTCTGCATTCCTTAAGTATTGCCTGAAACAGAAACTTAAGGAATTCTTCAGCCAATAGCATATTGTCTTCAAGCCGCGCAAAAGCCATTTCCGGCTCTATCATCCAGAACTCAGCAAGGTGCCGGACTGTATTGGAATTTTCCGCCCTGAATGTCGGGCCAAAAGTATAGACACGGGAAAGAGCCTGGGCATAAGCCTCAGCCTCAAGCTGGCCTGTTACTGTAAGGCCTGCCCATTCACCAAAAAAGTCTTTTGAATAGTCAGGCTCTTTCCCTGATTTCGCAATAGCCGCGAGATCAAGAGTTGTAACCTGAAACATCTCCCCGGCACCTTCAGCATCGCTTGTGGTTATAATCGGGGTATTTAGATAAAGGAAATGGTGTTTTTGAAAAAACTCATGGACGCTAAAAGCCAGGTGATTTCTTATGCGTGCTACTGCGCCAAATGTGTTTGTGCGCGGCCTTAGGTGCGCTATGTCCCTTAAAAATTCCATGGAATGGCGTTTTTTTTGCAGGGGATAGCTCTCTGTAGGAGCTTCCCCTGTTATCTCGATTTCGAAAGACAGTACTTCCACTTTCTGCCCTGATGCGGGAGAAGGGACAAGTTTCCCTCTGATTATTACTGCAGCCCCTGTACTTAAACGAGCCAGGTCTTTTTCAATTTCCGGGGCAGTTTTTTCCAGATCAAATGTACATTGGATATTGCTGAAGCAGGAACCATCGCTAACTTCCACAAACACAAGGTTTTTGGTTTCCCGCTTTGTCCTGACCCAGCCCCTGACAATCACTTCTCTTGAATCAGGGGGATATTCGAGTAATTCTTTAATCAGAAGGAACAACATTTAAGTGTCTACCTGCTCCCAAAACGCTTTGTCGCACAGATCATGCCGCCCAATACCATTAGATGCGATCCCAGGCCTCTTAGATAATCCACAAAATTGGGCATTCTGTTTGTAATCGGATGGATTATATCAATAAGGAAAATAAATACAATCCAGACAATTATAAGAATTATGAGCAGTACTTCTGTAATGTTGAATTCTATCCTGAAAAGTTCAAGGATAAGAAGAATACCCGCAGCTACAGCACAGACAGCGAGTATTATAACAATTAAACTTGCCGCATTCCCTCTGAATATGGCTCCTGCTGCCACCCTGATTTCACCTCCGCCATAACCGGTTAAACCAAGGATGCCGGTAGCAAATAGATACAAAGCCACCGAAAGTTGTAAAATAAAAGCACCAATACTTCTGTTCATTTTCCCCTCCAGAAAAATTATTTTTTTTATAATATACACTAAAATACATGCAAAGTAAACGCCTTTGCATGCAATTGAGCTTTTTTTTACTCACTTGGTTTTGAAAAAGCCTCATGTATAGAGTAAAATTTAATTTATGATTAAAATAATAATATGAAGATCCTTTTCCATGCCTGCTGCGCTCCCTGCTCCTCATCCTGTATAGAAGGGCTGCGGGATAAAGATCTTTTGGACAAAAACTTGTCAATAAAGTTTTTCTGGTATAATCATAATATCCATCCCCTGACAGAATTCGAGCAGCGCAGGCATAGCCTTGTTAGCCTGGCTCTTGCACAAAACATCGAGTTGTTTTCCATAGATGAATATGGTCTTGATGAGTTTATGGAAAGCCTTGGGTTGGAATCTGCTGCCGGGCAAGTGAAGCTGGTTGCCGGGCAGACAGAGCCTGGTACTGCAACGCGTTGTGCTGCGTGTTACAGAACCAGGCTTGAACGAACTGCTCTGGCAGCCAAAGAACAGGGCTTTGACGCATTTTCCACAACCCTCTTAACAAGCCCCTATCAAAAACACGATCTCATCAAGCAGATTGGCGAAGAATGTGCTGTGAAATTTGGCATAGAATTTTTTTACATGGATTTCCGCCCCTGGTTCAGGCCAGGGCAAAAAAAAGCAAGGGAAGCAGGCTCTTATATGCAGAAATATTGCGGCTGTGTTTTCAGTGCCAGAGAAGCCAATTCATCTACGCTAGCTAAGTAATTCGCGGCAAAGGCTTGTTAATTGACCGCGGTTTCACTATATAATATAATTAATCTGATATTTAAAATTGATGTAAGGAATGTTTTATGCACAATACAAGAAAAATAAACGATGATGTTTTCTGGGTAGGTACAAATGATAAAAAAGCGCCTTTGTTTGAAAGCGTTTTTCCCATTCCAAACGGCATGTCCTATAATTCTTATCTGATTTTGGATGAAAAAACCGTACTTCTTGATTGTGTTGACAAATCCGGCAGCAGCGTTTTCTTTGAAAACTTAAAATATCTACTAAAAGATAAAAAGCTTGATTATGTTATTATAAATCATGTTGAACCGGATCACAGCGCAGCATTGGGTGATCTTATTTTGCGCTATCCTGATGTAAAGATAATCGGCAATTCAAGAACCATACCCATGATAAAACAGTTTTTTGATTTTGATGCTGATAAGCATGCGATTATTGTAAAAGACGGGGAAGAGCTTTCCACAGGCAAGCATAATTTTGTTTTTTATACAGCTCCCATGGTTCACTGGCCGGAAGTGATGTTTACTTATGACTCAAGCGATAAATACCTTTACTCTGCAGATGCTTTTGGAACATTCGGAACACTCAATGGAAATATTTTTGCAGATGAACTTGATTTTGACCGCGACTTTCTTGATGAAGCGCGCAGGTATTATACAAATATCGTAGCAAAATACGGGCCTCAGGTTCAGGCAGTTTTAAAAAAACTGGCAAGCCTTGAAGTTTCTGCTCTGCTTCCGCTGCATGGTCCTATCTGGCGCAAGAATATCAGCTATTATATCGATAAATATCAAAAATGGAGCGCCTATACACCTGAAGAAGATGGTGTGTTAATCGCTTATTCCTCTGTTTACGGGAATACAGAAAACGCAGTTAATATACTTGCGATAAAACTTGCAGAAGCTGGTATTAAAAAAATTGGTATGTTTGATGTTTCTGTTACACATCCCTCCTTTGTGCTTTCCCAGGTTTTTAGGTTCAGCCACATTGTCCTTGCAAGCACGACATATAACGCAGGAATTTTTATAAACATGGAAACACTTGTTCACTGTATTGCAGCCCATAATGTTAAGAACAGAACCATTGCATTTATTGAAAACGGCTCATGGGCAGCAACATCAGGAAAATTGACGAAAGAGATTTTGTCAGACCTTGAAAACACAACATTTCTTGATAATACTGTTTCGCTTAAATCAAGTGTAAAATATGATAATGTTATTGAAATAGAAAACCTTGCCAAAGCCATAATGGCATCTTTTCCGGAGAACGGTAAAAGCATTGTTAGTGAGAGTAAAAATGCAAGTGAAGCAAAAGTTGATCCCCAGGCGTTTTTTAAATTAACATACGGTCTTTTTGTTTTAAGCGCAGCAAAAGACCCATCATCAGCAGAAAAACACAGCGCCTGTATTATCAATACTGTTATGCAGATCACTGATGAGCCAAAGCAGATAGTTATTGCAGTTAATAAGGCAAATTACACCCATGATGTAATTAAAGAATCAGGAAAGTTTAATATCTCTGTGCTTACGACAAGTTCAGATTTTGATGTTTTTAAAAGATTTGGATTCCAAAGCAGCCGCGATGTTGATAAGTTTGCAGGCTTTGAAGAGCAATACAAAAAAAGCAATAATGGGCTTTATTATTTAACACGCGACACCAATTCGTTTTTTTCAGGGGATGTTAGTTCTGTAGTTGATTACGGAACACACTCACTTTTTACAGCTTCTGTTTCTGAATCTGCGGTTTTATCAGAAGGGGTTTCACTTTCTTACCAGTATTATTTTGACAAGATAAAACCAAAACCAGCTCCAATACAGCCAAGCTCAGGCAAAAATGTATATGTGTGCAGGATCTGCGGGTATATACAGGAATATGACGGTGAACTGCCTGATGATTATATCTGCCCCTTGTGCAAGCATCCAAAAGCAGATATGGAGCTGCAAAAGTAATGAGTTTTTGAAAATGTACTGCGATGCTCATTGCCATATTTTTGATCTGTTGGAATATATTGATAAACATGAACTTGACTTGATGCTCAAAGGCACAGCCTGTGCAATAAGCTCCTGGAACCTGGAGCAGTTTGAGTTCCACGAAAGCCTTGCACAAGACCATGCCCCGCTGGCCCTGTGTTTTGCCGTTCATCCGCAGCTGCCTGCCATTGATAAGGCTGGGCATTATAATGAACAGCAAATCAATGACACCCTCTTGCTGCTTGAAAGACTGGCAAAGGAAAAACGCATACATGCTGTAGGAGAAACAGGTTTTGATTTGTATAACGAAGAATTCCGCAATACAGAAAAAAACCAGGATGAAGTTTTTATTCACCATCTGGAAATTGCTTTGACATATAATCTTCCCATGGTATTGCATGTGCGCAGGGCCATGCACAAGATATTTCTGCATACAAAAAAGCTTAAAAAACTTCCTGCAGTAATCTTTCATTCCTGGCCCGGAACAGCAAGTGAAGGCGAGGCCCTGCTGGCTCGCGGAATAAATGCTTATTTTTCTTTTGGCACAGCAATTATAAATAACCATAAAGAGGCTATGCGATGCTGTTCGCTCTTTCTCGCTGAAAGGCTGCTCTTTGAGACAGACGCTCCCTATATGCCATTACGCGGCAAGACTTTTTCTTCCATGCTGGATCTGCCTTTGATTTACAAAACCGCAGCAGATTTACGAATAGAAGCGGAGAAAGACCTTGGCAGCACGGCAGCTCCTGAAAACCATATTGAACAATTAATTAAACAATGCGCAAATAATTTTTCCAGAGCTTTTGGTGTAAAATAAAAAGTCTCTATAGAGACACTTTTTCGTTTTAAAAAAGTCTCTTTATGGATATATTTTAGTATGGCTGCTGCCTTGCGCCAGTGATGGCAGCTATCATCCCATTTAAAAAATTGCTAATATATATTCATGATTAAAAAAGCATTAACAATCGCCGGCTCTGACTGTTCCGGAGGCGCCGGCATACAGGCAGACTTAAAAACATTTTCAGCACACGGTTTATTCGGCATGAGTGTTGTTGTAGCTGTTGTTGCAGAGAACACATTCAGGGTGATTGATGTTGAAGACATAAGCCCCTTAATGGTGGAAAAACAGATCGATGCTGTCTATGAAGACATTGGAACCGATGCAGTAAAAATAGGAATGTTGTCCAGCGAAGATTTAATGAAAGTTGTTGCAAAAAAACTCGACGAGCACAAACCCGCCAACGTGGTCATTGACCCTGTTATGTATGCAAAAAACGGTGCTGCCCTAATGGATCCAAATGCCATTGATTCGCTTATGACTTATATTATCCCCAGGGCTGATATCCTTACGCCCAATATCCCTGAGGCTGAAAGAATTGCAGGTTTTTCGATCAAGGGAACCGAAGACATTGTAAGGGCTGCGGAAAAGATTATGAGTCTGGGCTGCAAAGGAGTGCTTATAAAGGGCGGCCATAATATTGAAGAAACCTCAATTAACGGAACTTCAATCGACCACCTCTGGCTTGGGAAAGAGCATATTACTTTTTCATCCCCGCGAATAAATACAAAAAATACCCATGGTACAGGCTGTACGCTTTCATCAGCCATTGCTTCCAACCTTGCTCTGGGTTTTTCCTTAAAACAAGCAGTTGAAAAGGCCAAGGCCTATATTACAGTTGCCATAGAACATTCACTTGATATAGGCAAGGGTAATGGCCCGACTCATCATTTTTACGGCTTATATAAGGCTGCGGGTTTGATCAGCTAAGCAGAGCGCTCAGTTAACAGTTCCATTAATCGTTAGCAACATAATTGCCTTGATAGTATGCTTGCGGTTTTCCGCCTGATCCCAGGCACGGCTCTGCGGGCCGTCAATAACATCAGGCATTACTTCCTCGCCCTTTATTGCGGGCAGGCAGTGAAGGAAAATGCTGTCTTTTCTTTTGGTTTTTTTCATCAAAGCCTGGTTCACCTGATAAGGTTTTAGAAGCTTTATTCTTTCGTCTTTTTTGCTTTCCTCTCCCATGGAAATCCATACATCAGTATAAACAGCGTCTGCTCCCTTTACATCATCAGTATTAGCGCTGACAGTAATTTTTGCTCCTGTTTCTTTTGCAAGCTTTTTGCATTTAGCAAGAAAATCCGGTTCAGGATTAAGTGAATCAGGTGTGACAATCGTTAAATTGCATCCAAGCTTTGAGCAGATTACCATCAAAGACCGAACAACATTGTTTCTGCCATCCCCTATATACACAAGCGTTTTGCCCAGGACATCTCCAAAACTCTCTTCCATGGTCAGCATGTCTGCTAGAGCCTGGGTCGGATGGAAATCATCTGTAAGACCGTTATACACAGGCACCCCTGAATGTTCTGCCAGGGTCTCGGCAGTGGACTGTTTGAACCCCCTAAACTGTATTGCTGTGAACATCCTACCCAAAACACGGGCAGTATCTTCAAGGGATTCCTTTGCACCAAGATGTATGTCCTGGCTTGAAAGAAATACCGGATGTCCGCCTTCCTCCCCAAAAGCAGTTTCAAAAGCGCATCTTGTCCGCGTGGAATTTTTCTCAAAAAGCAGTGCCAGGGTTTTGCCAGTAAAACGGCTGTGGATTTCTCCCTTTTGTCCCTGTGCCTTTACCAGCTTTGATATATCAAGGAAATACCTTATTTCTTCCGGCGAATAATCCAGCCATGTTAGAAGTGACCTGCCTTTAAGGTTTTCTGAATTCATTTTAGCTCTCCTAATATTTTCTATTTTTCCATTATGGGGTATAATTTGTTCATGGTACAGATGCTTTTCTACCTGCGTTTTCGATCCCAGCTTCGCCGCACAAGACCGGATCTTATAGTTAAGCTGGAAGAAAGAATTACAGAGGCAATTTTTGCTGCAGGCGGTCAGCTTTCCGATAACCGCAGATTTCTCAACGCCTCTTTTGACAGCGACAGAATTGGGTTTTGGCTGGAAATCCTTGTATTGATCGAGACCATAAAGGACGCTCTGGATAATGCTGCTTCTGATCTTTCCGGGCATGCCATTGTTTTTGAAACAGAGACAAATATTGAAGAGGCAGAAAGGCTCTGCCGCACACTGTCTACAAGTTCAGCGGCAACTTCGACAAGCATCTGGTTCAGCGAGGCAATAAGAGAAGCCTTATTGCCATTTTGTGCTTTCAATAATCCTTTTAGGGGTTATGTAGAGCTTGCTGAAATTAAGTCAGGCATTGTTGAGCCGGTTTTTTCTCCTTATGCAAAAAAGATACTGGATATCCTTGAGAGTGAAGAAAAAAGCAATGATAAAAACAATATTCTTTTTTTGGACACTGGTTTATTAGGCATAAGGGACGGGATATATCAATATCATTCTGCGATTGAAAAAAGAGAAAAATCAGGAAAGAAATCCGAAAATTCTATCCAGCCGCTTATTATCCGTTTTAATAAAAAACCTGTTTATTTGTTTGATGTACCAGGCCCCAGCCATTGGGCAAGTTTAAAACCACTTCTTTCCGGGTTCTCTTTTGTAAATACTGATGAAATGGATGCGCTTGAAGACCTGCTGTTTAAGGAAAGGCTGCGGGGGGAGCTCTCTCCTTTTGTTATTGAAGCAGGCTGCCGTTTTCTTACAATGTTTTTACATTCTTATATTGCTCTTGCGCAACATAATCAAACAAAGGCTTTGATTATTATTGAAGATCCTCTCCAGGCTGATGAGTGTTTTTTAAATATCATCAGGGAAATAGCTGCTTTGCCGCAAAAACAAGATGTTATTTTCATAGGAATTAATACAGGTTTTAATACTGAAAAATTAAACGACTGGAACAGTGTTTTTACAAAGACTATAAAACTTACTGGTGTTAATAATGAGTTGCCTCCCATACCCATTGACCTTTTGGAAATACTGAATGCAATTTCCGTATTTGGCCGCTTTTTCCCTGCTTCGGTGCTTGACCAAATTTTCAGGGAAGAGGGACTTAATCCAGCTGTTCCCAAAAAGGCGCTGGAGCTGCTCAAATCCATGGGCGTTATTGATTTTCTTCCAGACCCGCGGCCATTAATTCCGGAACTTGTAAACTGTCTTGAAAATATGCCCAATGACAGAAAAGATAAAATCAAGACAATGGTAAAAAATCGTCTCTTGAATTGGGAGCAAAAAGGCAGAACAAAACCCTGTTTTAATTTACTGCGTATTCTTAATGACCTTGGCGGGAATATTGATGATACGCTTATTTTAAAAGCATTAAGGGATGATATTAATAACAGAACCATAAAGGAAATTGATAAGGCATTTCATAACAATGAGTTTAAATTTTATGTTAAGGAAGAAAATATTCCTGTAATGGAATGGATTTATAAAACCCAAAAAGCGCTTATCTCTCAAACAAAGCATGAAATTCACGCGGTTTTTAATGAAGATGTCCCTGATTTTTCTGATTCGCTTTCTCCAGTGTTTAAGGCACAGGTTGACGCTAACCTCTGCGCCTGGAGGCTTGGAAGCAGAGACACAGAAGCAGCGGCAAAAACAGTAAAAGGGCTGATGCATTTGAATCAAAACCTTAAGGATGGCGGAATACCTTCATACCGTTATTTTTCTTTTTTTAGCCTGCTCAAGAATAAAATAGATGATGCACTGGAATACTGTTCCTTTGCAATTGACCTTGCGGAAAAAACAGGGCCGGAAGAACTTGTTAAGGCATTATATTTTTCCGCTTCTTTAAATTTTATTTATGGAAATTATTCTGCAGCAGAAAGATTTATTCTAAAGACAGAAAAAACAGCCCTTGATTTTGGCTGGCCTGAATGGGCTTTTCGCTCCAGGTTTTTTCTTGGAAGAATTTTTTTTGAATGCGGCCATTATCAAAAAGCCCTTGATACATTTATGTATCTTGAGAATGTTATCCCTGAATATGCAAGAGAAGTGCTGGCAGCCTGGATATACCGTTCAAGGGTTTATCTTTTCCTTGTAACACCTTCTGAAGATGAAGTACATGATGATAATGAGGCTCCAAGGCCAAAGCCGGAGTTTTCCTTTACTGGTAAAAGGAAGGCTGATCCTGGGAGTCAAGGACATCAGGATGCTGCCTTATTCCGGGCAGAGGCTGCCTTTCTTCTGGGTGATTATGAAGAAGCGCTTGAGCTGTGCAATGATTATCTTTCTTTGCACAAGAGCCTTGAGGATGATTTTTTCTTTACAGAACAGCCGGATTGGTCCAGCGGCTTTTCCCAATGCGAACAAATAATTATACCGCAGAAAATTGTACACAAGCGCTTTTTCTTGATCTATCAGGCTCTTGCTGAGAGCTGTCTTTCGCTTACACCTAAAAAAAGTGAGCTCTTGCAAAACAGATTTAAGGCTCTTGTACAGGAAGAACTTCTTTCTGACGGGGATATTAATGAAGTGTTGTATCTTTTTGTCTGGTACAGAATACTTCGCAAAACAGGAGCGTCTTCAGGGGACGCGGGAACCGCCCTTAGCATGGCTTACAAAAGGCTCCAGCGCAGATCAGGCCGCATTGATTCCATAGAATGCCGCCGTGATTATTTTTCATTAAATTATTGGATAAAGGCCTTGAATCTGGCTGCAAAAGAAAATAAATTAATATAGGAGAATTTTTATGGCAAAATCAAAAAAAGTAAAAACAGCTGTAGTAGGCTGCGGAATGATAAGTGATATCTATCTTAAAAATATGACAAGTATGTTCAGCATTCTTGATGTTGTGGGCTGCTGCGATATTGTTAAAGAGCGCATGGAAAAAAAGGCTTCCCTTTATAAAATCAAACCAATGTCTATTGAAGGAATTCTTTCTGATAAGAATATAGAGCTGGTTTTAAATATTACAGACCCTGTAAATCATAACCTTGTAAGCTGGCAGATACTCAATGCAGGCAAACATCTTTACTCAGAAAAACCTCTAGACCTTTCGATTGAAACAGCAAAGGAACTTGTTGAACTTGCGGACAAAAAAGGTCTGCTTTTTGGCTGTGCTCCTGATACATTTTTGGGAGAGGCAATCCAGAGTGCGAGGTATTATATTGATTCAGGGCTTATTGGAGAGCCAACTTCTGTTGTTGTGCTTTTAAACAGGGATGCGGGATTTTTGGCAGAGGCTTATCCTTTTACAGCGTTCCCTGGCGGCGGTGTTGGACTTGATGTGGGGGTATATTATATAACTGCCATACTAAGCATTTTGGGCCCTGTAAATCAGGTGTCCGGCTTTGTGACTACAAGAAATCCCGAACGCACCCATTATTTTCCACACAATGACAATTTTGGCGAGAAGTTCATGCTCCAGGCAGAAAATCTTGTGGCAGGCAGCTTTCTTTTTAAAAATGGCGTTTTTGGTTCGCTTATGTTTAATTCATGCAGCATAGGGAATGAAAAACCGCAGATCATTATTTACGGCACAGAAGGTATACTCTATTTGCCAGATCCAAATCACTTTGGCGGGGAAGTAAAGGCTATACTTAAAGGCCAGACTGAACCTGTAGTCCTGCCCCCAACCCATGCTTTTTCGCACAACCATCGCGGTATAGGCCCTGCAGAACTGGCCTGGTCTTTAAGGCACGGACGTAAACCCCGTACCAGCAAGGAAATGGCTTTTCATGTAGTTGAACTGCTTCTTGGGCTTTTCAAAAGCTCTGAAACCAAAAAGTTTTATGAAATGACAAGTACATTTGAACGGCCTCTGCCAATTCCGCGCGGTTATCTGGGTGAATCTTATGGCGGCTCTCCGTCAGAGTCAGGAATCGCAGTGTAGTGGCTGGCAGCCTATATGTATTGACTTAAGTAATTTTTTTTGTAAATATTAATTTATCGCTGTATTGGCTAATGCCTGCGGCGGTTTGTTTGATTAATTGGCGGCATAGCTCAGTTGGTAGAGCAAACGGCTCATATCCGTTCGGTCATAGGTTCGAGTCCCATTGCCGCTAAAAGTTTTTTTTTATCATTCTGTACAGGAAGTAATTTCAATCCTGAAAGGAATTACAGGCAGTCCATCGCTGTTAAATAATTGTCTGTCTTTTGGGTTGGAAGCCCATGCGTATAAAACCTTTTTTGGATTTTTTATTGATGATATATCAATGCTGATACTGTCCGGTGTTTCTATTTCTGCCCGAATGCGTGTTGATCCATTGTCATGAATAATACTTGCAAAAGCCTGTCCCTTATCTGCTTTCAAACCCCTGCCGCAATTATCAAAAAATAAAAATAGTTTGTTTTGCCGCTGCTCAAATGATCGCATCATAGGGCCTGGTGATGTATTTTCTTTATTGAATAATGTTTTTTCCGCTGCCAGAAAAAGGCGTAAGCCTATATCTTTTTTATTAAGCGGATGTAAATCATTCCACTCGCCCAGTTCAAGAGCAGCGGCCATGCCTGTAACAGGAAGGGAAAGGGCTGCTGCCTGAGCTTCACGCAATAAAGCCCAGGAAGAATCTTCGTTATTATCAGAAGGATTTCCAAAAATAGGAAGTTGAACAAAAAGGAAGGGCAGCCTGTCATTTTGATTTTTTTTCCGCCAGTCCTGTATCATCAAGCTGAATAAGCTTTTGTATTCACAAGGATTTAATTCATTGGATTCACCCTGATACCAGATAACGCCTTTTAGCGGAAATTTTAATACAGGAGCTATCATTGCATTATACGGGCCTGTAGGCTGTCTTTGAAAAAAGAATTCAGTTGGGCGCAGGGGAGCATGGGCTCCAATTTTATATTTCCATGATCCAGCAAGTTCCAGAGAGCAGGATTTTGAAAACATCCTGAATGGCTTTTCAATCGTAATACCGCCTTCGCCGTTATTGCAGATAACCCTGATAACAATACGGTTTTTTCCCTGTTTAAGCTGAGCAGCGGGAACTGTATATTTCCGAGGCGGATAGCGGTAGCCTGTACTCCCAACCTTATTGCCGTTAACAAAAACAGTATCAGCATCTGTAATTGTACCCAGCCAGACTTTCATATCATGGGCAGTATATTCTCCGCTTAATTCAAAATCCCTTGCAAGCCATATAACCCCGCAAAACCCCTCAAGGCATGAGTTGCTAAAATTTCCCGGCAAATTAATACTATCCCAGGCAGATATATTTGTTTGCACATCCTGCCAATTCTGTTTAAGCCCGGAATCTTCGTCCCATAAATTGTTTTCCCATTCCTGTATTTCTACCAAGTTTTTTTCTGTAATTTTTTTGCATAATTTTGGGTCAGAGTATTGTTCTGCAACAGCAAGTTTTTCAGGAAAATCCACAAGAGCTTCCCTGCTCATCCATGCTTCAACTGGCGTGCCTCCCCATGCTGTGCTTACAAGGCCTATTGGTACTGTCTGTGACTGTTTGCTGTAATACTCATGCATTTTTTTTGCGAAAAAAAAAGCTGTGCCGGAAAACTCATGCAGGTTTTCTGATCTTGCAGCAAGCCATTTTCCGCCTGTAAAATTCTCGCAGGGAGCTGTAAAATCCCAGGTCTGGTGTATTTTTATTTGCCTTATTAAAGGGAGATCATTTTCCCATTCTTCCGGATAATTGTCTTTAAGGCGTTCCATATTCAGCTCCATATTGGATTGCCCTGCGCACAGCCATACATCGCCTGCATATATATCATTTATTTTTTGTATGCCTTGTTCTGAAACAATTTCCATACTATACGGACCGCCTGTCTTTACAGGTTCCAGGTTTACAAGCCATTTCCCGTCTGCCTGTTGCGCTTCATATGTTTTGCCAAGAAAAATGACGCGGATTTTTTTTCTGCTCCAAACCGGAAACACAGTGCTGCGCTGTATAATCATTCCGTCACTTAACATACTTTAACTTTATCATTGGTTTATATAGTATGTACATATTTAAGGAGTACGCATGTTAAAAGAATATGACTGCTGGCTGCAGAATAGGATAATTACACCAGAGGTAAAAATTCCAGATACTGTTTATTGTGAAACAGGCAGTGAAACAGATCTACAGTCTGTATCTCAGCAGGCTGTAAAAGAATTTTGTCATGGTATAAAACGTATTGTTGGGTTTATGCCCAATACAGAGAAAATGTCAGGCACAAAAGAAAACGGGGTTTTTCTTGGAACAATATCTGACATGGAAAAACTTGTTCAGTTTTTAAACAAACCGTCTGCCGAGGGTTTTGCGATTAAGGTAACAGAAAGCAAAATATTTATCGCAGGACAGGACGATGCAGGCCTTTTGTATGGTGTGTTTCGTTTTCTTTCGCTCCTTGTACTGGGGCAGATAAAAAATGGTTTTGAAATATGTGAGACTCCTGTTTCTCCTTTAAGGATAATAAACCACTGGGATAATCTTGATGGTTCAATAGAACGGGGTTATGCGGGTAAATCCATTTTTTTCAAAGACGGTTTTTTTAATTATGATAAGCGCCGCATAGAGGATTATGCACGCCTGCTTGCTTCTGTTGGAATTAACCGCATCTCCATTAATAATGTAAATGTACGTGCTCAGGCAAAACTCCTTATAACAGAAGAATATTTAATGGATCTTGCAAAGGTAGCTGCCATTTTCCGCTGCTTTGGGATAAGGATATTCCTTTCGATTAATTTTGCCTCACCCTGGTCTCTGGGAAAACTGCCTACAGCAGACCCCAATGATCCTGCTGTCGCTGCCTGGTGGAAGGAACATGTTTCCATTATTTATAAATATATCCCGGATCTGGCAGGCTTTGTTGTCAAGGCAGATTCAGAAGGTGAACCAGGTCCGTTTCAATATAAGCGCACTCATGCTGACGGAGCCAACATGCTTGCCAAAGCACTTGCACCATATGACGGCATGGTTCTTTGGCGCTGTTTTGTATATAACTGCACACAGGACTGGAGAGATCACAGTGTTGATCGCGCCTGCGCATCTTATGCTCATTTTATGCCGCATGATGGTGATTTTGACAAAAATGTTATACTTCAGATTAAATTTGGTCCTTATGATTTTCAGGTTCGTGAACCTGTATCACCCTTATTCGGCGCATTAAAAAAAACCCGGCATATCATGGAATTGCAGATAACGCAGGAATACACAGGTCATCAGATAGACCTATGTTATCTGCCATGGCTGTGGGAAGATATCATGAGCTTTGACACAGCACACATGGATAAAAGTACCATACGCGAACTTATAGCTCCTTATATGGAGGGAAGCTCACATATCGAAGGTTTTGCGGCAGTTGCGAATGTTGGATTGGATGATAACTGGACAGGGCATACATTGGCGCAGGCGAACTTTTATGGTTACGGGCGCATTATATGGGATCCATCCCTTACAGCAAAAGACATTGCACAGGAGTGGAGTATGCTTTCTTTTGGGGATACCATAGAAGCGGAAAAAATCACAGGCTTATTATTAAAGTCTTATGATACCTATGAAAAGTATACATCCCCCTTTGGTGTTTGCTTTATGGTAACACCGCATACTCATTACGGCCCGGGCATTGAAGGCTACGAGTTCAGCCGCTGGGGAACATACCACCGCGCCAATATTGACGCAATTGGCATTGACCGTACCCATATAGGGACAGGGTATACACAGCAGTATTCACAGAAAAATGCCAAAATATTTGCAGACCCATCAGCCTGCCCGGAAAACCTGATTTTATTTTTTCACCGCCTTAAATATGATTTTATAATGAAAAACGGGCAGACACTTTTGCAGAATATCTACGACAGGCATTTTGAAGCTTATGATGAAGTTGTTTTAATGCTTAAAGAATGGGAGGGTCTAAAGGATTCTCTTGACAAGGAAGTGTACGAATCCGTACTATTACGTTTTAACAAACAGCTTGAAAATGCCAGAGAATGGCGGGATCAGATAAACACCTATTTTTGGCGCAAGACAGGTATAGCTGACAAAAAAGGACGTAAAATTTACATGTGATGGGCGGAACTTTTTTTTCTGGAATGGGGTTAAAACCCTCAAAAAACCCTCTTGACAAATTCTTTTACTTGTATCATTGTACGCAGGTTGAAATTGTAAAATTACAGGAGATTTTTATGAAAAAGAACAAAGAAACTGTATCAAAAGCATCAAAAAGCAAGGTAGATCAAGCTTTTATTGAGAAAATGGAGAAATCTCTTTTGGCTTTAAAGCAGGATCTTATAAATAATCTTATTGTTAATAACGAAGATTTTAAGGAAATTGTCGAAGGTATGGACCCAAAAGACCTGGCTGATATAGCCTCTGATGACATAGACCGCAGAATGATAGAAGTAATAGGCACACAGGACTTAAAACAGCTTAAGTCCATAGATTCAGCCCTGACCAGAATCCAGCAGGGAAAATACGGTACTTGTATGAAATGCACCAAGAATATCCCCAAAGAAAGGCTTGATGCCATTCCTTATGCAATAATGTGTATTGATTGTAAAACTCAGGACGAACGCAGGAACCGTTAGGTTACAAGAACCGTTAGGTTTGGGCTGTCCGAGCAAGTTTAAAGAGACCAAAGATCTCGCTTTTCAGACACCCTATAATATAACTTTTTCCCAGACAGGGCCGCCAGAGTTTTTATCTGCCAAAACAAGGGTCTCTTTATAAGCAGCTGCCAGCATCAACTCTCTAGCTTCATTATAATAACCATCCAGAACATCCGGGTTATGGGCATCGGAATTAATTATTGCCCTTACATTATTTTCCCTGAATTTTTTTAGAAACTGAAGTGAAGGGTAGGGGGATGAGGTTTTGCCGCGAATCATGCCTCCGGTATTGACTTCTATGATTATGCCTTTCTCCCCGGCTAAAGCAGCAATTTCAGTATTTCTTTTGTGATAAGACTCATCATCTTCAGAAAAAAAATTGAGCTTATTGTTTGATTTTTTTATTACATCAGGGTGAGCAAGTACATGGAATCCTCCGCTACGGATTAATCCCTCAAGATTATCCCAATAAGCATTCAGCAATGCTTCAGGGTCTCCTCCAAAGCCTTCCTGTAAACCCTTTTGCACATTTTCCGGGCTGTCATCTACAGTAAAAAGCTCTCCCTTTGGCGGAGACACATAATGAACAGCGCCGATAATATAATCCAGCCCCATTGTTTTGTAATCCATATCAGCCGGCCCCATAAGGCCGTGAATATAATCAACTTCCAGTCCCAGAAAAATTTTTAATTTACCTTCCCATTTCTTTTTTAATGCGTTTATGGTTTCAATGTATTGCTCAAGCCTTTCATCCTGCATATGCCAGTCAGTAATAAAGCCTGTCTTTTTTGTAACAGGGGCATGCGCGCTAAACCCCAGGGAGTATAAGCCTTTTTCAAAGGCTCGCTGACAATAATCATCAGGATTGCTTTTTCCATCACAAAAATTTGTATGTGTGTGTATACATGAATACTTCATTTTTTTCCTTATGCTTAATATTGGGTTTGATAAATTTCCATTGCTTTTCTCTGTATGTCTTCTGGTTTTATTGGCTTAACAAGATAACTTTTTATCCCCATCTTATAGGCCCTTAGCATGATATCTCTGTTTGTTATTGTGGAGATTACAATAACTGGTATATTTAAACTCTTTCTATTTAAAGTTGTTAGTATTTGAAACCCGTCATTTTCCATCTGCATATTGAGAAAAACAAGATCAAATTCTTCTCCGTGTTTTTCAATAGCTGCAAAAAAATCCACGCCTTTCTTGTATGTTTTTAATTCTACATCCAGATCATAGAATGAGGTTTCCAAAAGCTCTTGCATTTCAGTATTTTCATCAATGGATGCTATATGCAGGTTTCTTATTGAATTTTTTATTTCTTCCCAGGCTAAAGGAGTTTTTTCTGAATCTGTGTCAAATTTCATATGCAGCGCTTCATTATTAAGACCCCTTGTTCCAGAAAGGATTTTTTCCTGAATAATCTCTATTTTACTGTTTTCGCTGGCAAAGTCAGTTATTACACCATTTAACAGGCCGTCAATGGCATTTTTTAGATTGGATTCTACTTCAATATTGGCAAACTCAGCATGGTTAATAATAAACTGGCGCGTAAAAGCATCATTAGTAAGGATTCTTATATTTCTGTTTTTTACTTTTGCAGTTTTTATTACAGTCTCAAGAAGTTTTCTTAAATTATGGCTGTCAGAGAAGCTTAAGCTTATATCACTGATCATAATAATAATCTTTGGAATTCGTATATCATATAATTTTATCAACTCTGTTATTTTAAAACGCAGTAAGTCAATTTTATCATTATTCAGGCCCTGGGCAACTTCTATAAGCATAATATTGTCATTTATATGTACATCAATGATTCCGGGGCTTTCATCTATTGTTAAAGGTAAACCCAGAAGCTGCGAAAGGGTCCGGAAAAGCATGTCTATTTTTAGCGGCTTTGTAAAGACTTGTTTGACCTTATAGGGAATGGTTTCTATCAGCTCGCTCTGTGCCATGCGCTGTGTAAGCAATATAACAGGGATATTTATTGTGTTTGGGCTGGTTTTTTTTTGCCTTAAAACTTCCATATAACCTTGCCGGCTAAGGTTCGTATCCATAATTATCAGGTCAGGCACAATATTTTTCATTTTTGTAATGCCGTCAACAGCATTTATCCCAATACTGACATCAAGACCATTTTCTTCAAGTTTTAACTTAAGATAATCTTTAAATAATGATGATTCATCTATTATCAGGATATTTTTCATTTATTTTATTATATGTGGAAAAGGCAAAACTGACAAGTTTAGATGGTAGATGGTGTCTGCGGACTTTCAGTCCGGGCACCGAATTTGCCTAGTGTTGTTTTGTTTACAGCGACGCTATATATAGCGCTGGTGACAGTCACCAGCTTGTGTTACATTAAGTTTATGAATGAACAAGCAAAAAAAGTCCTTTTATTATTGGCCCCGGGGTTTGAGGAAGTGGAAGCGCTTACTCCTGTGGATTATCTTCGCCGAGCAGGCATCGAGGTCTGCACCGCAGCTGTGGGCAGCAGTCAAGACAATGGCAAAAATGTAACTGGTTCCCATGACATTGTAGTTAAGGCCGATGTCTTACTTACCGAGCTTGATGCGAAAAACGAGCTTTCCCCCGCGGCCTGGGACGCAGTCATTGTCCCCGGAGGCATGCCCGGTTCAGCCAATATTGCAGGGGACAGCTTTGCATGCGAATTCCTTAAAAACATGGCCAAAGCCGGAAAACTGATATGCGCCATATGCGCTGCCCCGGCTGTTGTGCTTGGCCCCCTGGGCTTGCTTGAAGGCCGGAACTTTACCTGTTATCCAGGCCTTGAGGAAAAAGTCTTTGGGGCTTTCTGGCGCGAAGACAGGGTTGTTGTGGATAAAAATATTATTACAAGCCGTGCTGCAGGAACAGCCGGAGAATTCAGCATGGCCATTATTGCAAGCCTTTTATCACAAGACATAGCCAAAGAGCTTGCCGGGAAAGTACTTTTATAGAAAGCATTGATATAGGGATGAATAAATAAGTTCTTTGTGCTATAATTAACTCATACAAAACAATGGAGGCATTGTTTCCACAAGTGGAAACTTCGATATGCATCGCCGCTAACGCGGCTAAAAAAAGGAGTTATTAAATTATGTTGTATCGTGAATATGGTCAAACAGGGAAAAAAGTATCCCTTTTAGGATTTGGAGGCATGCGTTTCAAGAATATTGATAACCATGACGAATGTATAAAAACAATGCTTACAGCTGCCCAGGGCGGGGTCACCTACTTTGATACAGCGCCCGGGTATTTTGATACCAAAAGCGAGACTGTTTTTGGCAAGGCTTTTGCTGAATTTCGAAGGCTGAATTTGCCTTATTATTGCGCGACCAAAACATTTGAATCCAAACCAGATAAAATCCGTAAGGAAATTGAAGCACAGCTAAAGCGTTTGGATATACCTGCCATAGATTTCTACCATATCTGGTGTATAAATACCATTGAGAGCTGGCAGGAGCGTAAAAAAGACGGTGTTGTAGAAACATTTAAAAAGCTAAAAGAAGAAGGTTTAATAAAGCATATCTGCATATCCAGCCATCTTATTGATGACCAAATTAAAGAACTCCTTTTGGAAGGTATTTTTGAAGGTGTGCTTTTTGGTTTTTCTGCTTTTGATTTCCAATACAGGCATAAGGCGTTTGATGCTATAAGGGAAAAGAAGCTGGGTGCTGTTGTGATGAATCCTTTAGGCGGCGGAGTTATTCCCCGCAATCCCGAGCGTTTTGCATTCCTTAAAGAACCGGGAGAGAGTGTTGTTTCAGGAGCTCTGCGCTTCCTCTGGGATCATAAGGATATAACAACTACGCTTGTGGGTTTTCAAACTGCTGACCATGTAAAAGAAGCCCTTGCTGCAATGGACAGCTATAAGCCAAGAACAGAAGCAGAAATTAATAAAATTAAAGAAGCTGCAGGCAGTTCCCTAAAAGGTATCTGTACTGGCTGCGGTTACTGCGTAGATGCTGGTTCAGGTTCTGATTGCCCGGAAGATATCCCCATCCCGAAATTTATGGATGCTTACAACCACAAAATACTTATACCTGAAGATGATCAGATTCATATACGCCTGTACTATCAATGGGATTTGGAACGTGAAGTAGCGGGCAAATGTATAAGCTGCGGAAAATGCGAAAAATCCTGTACCCAGCATATAAATATCATCGAAAGGCTAAAGGAAATAGCTAAAGGCTGATGATACAAACCGGCTATGCTTTAGTTGTGGATGATATGCCTGCAAACCATGCTGTGGTTCAAGGGTTTTTAAAGCCATACGGCATTAGTGTTGACTGTGTACAAAGCGGAATTGAAGCCATTGAGCTTATTCGTGAACAAAAAACAATATACAATGTGGTTTTTATGGATCAGATGATGCCGGAAATGGACGGCATGGAAACCGTAAGAATTATAAGACAAGAGCTTGGCATAAGCTCTGAATACGCAAAAAAAATCCCCATAATCGCTCTTACTGGAAATGAAGAAACCGAGGAGTTTTTTCTTAAATCAGGTTTTAACGCGTTTTTAAGCAAACCTGTTAAATCCAAAGATATGAAGGTAATTGTAAACCGGTTTTTTCCAGACAAAAGCCTTGAGAGCAATGCAAGCAGCAGCCCTGCGGATAGTAATCCGGCGGATGGTAATCCGGCAAACAAAGGCCCGGCTGATAATCCAAACATAGCAAAATTAGTGGAAGAAGGCAGCAAAATTTCGGGCCTTGATATAAAAAGCGCCCTTGAAAACATTAATTGGGATTGGGAGACCTGCCTTGAAGTAATAAAAAGTTTTACTGCTTCCACTCCTGGGCTTTTGGATATCCTTAAAAATACAAGCCAGGAAAATCTGCCAAAATACTGTGTTACTGTCCATGGGATTAAAAGTGTGGCATTTAGTTTTGGCGCTAATTCAGTTGGGGAAAAAGCAAAAGCCCTGGAGCATGGATCAGCTGCAGGGGATATTGTGTTTGTAAGGGAGAATAATGATGAATTTTTACAGATAACAGAAAAACTCCTTCAAGACCTTGCTCCCTTAATAGAAATTTTTTCTACAGATAAGACAAAGCCGAAAAAAGAAAAACCAGACAAAGCCCTTATTGCTAAAATTCTTGAAGCATCAGAAAATTACAATATCAGAGGACTTGAAGAAGGCATCGAAGCGCTTGATGAATACAGTTATATACAGGATGCTGACCTTATTCCCTGGCTTAAAGACATGAGTCTTGATTCAGATTTTACTGCTATTTATGAGCGATTGTCAAAAATGGAAAAATAAAGTAAAAAATACTGAAGGAAGGTTTAATATGGGAAAAGAAAGACATATAATAATACTGGTTGATGATAATGTAGCCAGCCTTACCATGGGCAGAAATATCCTTAAGGATAAATTTGATGTATATCCCATTTCATCCGGAGAAAAGTTATTTGAGATTCTAGAAAAAATTACCCCTGACCTTATCCTTTTGGATGTATCTATGCCAGAAATGGACGGATATGATGTAATAAGGCAGCTTAAGGCCAGCCGTCAGCATCAGGACATTCCTGTGATCTTCCTTACATCAAGGGATGCGCCAGGGAACGAACTTGAAGGCCTCTCTTTGGGTGCCATTGATTATGTGTTCAAGCCGTTTTCTCCAGCCCTGCTAATTCAGCGCATTGACAATCACCTACTCCTGAATTCACGTAAAAAAGAGCTGGAAAAATACAACCTCCACCTTAAAGAAATGGCAATGGAGTTTTCCGGCGAGTTTAACGAACTTATGTTTGCTACTCTTGGTTCTCTTGCAGAATCCATAGAATTCAGGGAAAACACAATAGGCGGTCATGGCAAAAGAATTCGTTCATACCTTAAAATCCTTATAAATGAGTTAAATTCAAAAGATGAATACAATAAAGAAGCTGCTTCCTGGGACATGAATTTCCTGCTGCCAGCTTCCCAGCTTCATGATCTTGGCAAGCTCTTAATCAGTGAAGCTATTTTAAAAAAGGAAGGGCCTCTTTCAGATGATGAATTGGCAATAATAAAAAAACATCCTATATTTGGCGTCAGTCTTATTGAACAAATTTCGCCGGAAAGACGGGATCATGCTTTCCTTGAATATGCTATAGATATAGCAGCTTCGCACCATGAAAGATGGGATGGTACAGGTTATCCTAAAGGCAGTAAAGAAAAAGAAATACCTCTTTTGGGTCGTATTATGGCCCTTGCAGATGCTTACGATGCATTGACTTCCGATAAACCTTACAGAAAGGCATACAGTCACAAGGAAGCTGAAAAAATTATAAAGGAAGGCAAGGGTACATGGCTTGACCCTGTGCTTGTGGATATTTTTCTGGAAAACTCAAATGCATTTGCAGAAATTGCCGGGAGATAAACCTTGATTATGCATTGCTTTGTTTTCTTTTTTGTGATAGTTTAAAATATCTGATTATTAAATGAGGGGTTTATGACCATAGCAGAAGCAATAAAGATATTGGATGGCCAGTTTTTTTCCGGTGAAGATAAAGGGGATCTGGAAATTATGTCAGCTTGCGGAGCTGATCTTATGAGCGATGTAATGGCCTTTGTTAAAGAAAAAGTGCTGCTCCTTACCGGGCTTGTAAACCCGCAGGTTATCAGAACTGCAGAATTACTGGATATTCATGCAATTATTTTTGTCCGGGGAAAAATTCCAGGCAAAGATATGATAGAAATGGCAGAAGAAGCAGATATAATTCTGGGCGGAACAAAGCAATCCATGTATATTTCCTGCGGTAAACTTTATGAGGCAGGCCTTGTAACAGGCGGGAACCGGAAAATTCAATAAAGTGGCACGGATAAAAAGCGCTTTAGAAATAGCCCTGGAAAGAACAGAATCAGTCAAAAGCGACAAGGCAAGCATAAGCCTTTTTGAAGCAAAGCAGAAGGGAAAAAAACTTGCAAATGAATTCCTTGACAGCTCAAAAGAATCAATAGATTCAGAATTAAGTGCTGTAATAAAAAAATACCCTAAAGATGAGCAGGCAAGTCTTAAACAGGGTATATTTGATGTGCTTATATCAGCTCTTGTATTGCCGGATTCCGAAGCTGATCTAAACAGGGTGGAAATCGCATTCAGCGGACTTAAGGATATAATCAATAACAGCAAGTTTAACAATCTTGCCAAACAAACATCCCAGGTGCTTCGTCAGTTCATGGACGAATCCTCCCAATATGAAGAAGCCATTAAACGTCAGTATGCACCCAAGCTTAAACAAAAAGAAGAAGAAATCTCCCGACACATGGGACGGCCCATAAGCCTTGACCCTTTCCAGGACCCGGAGTTTGTCGCGTTTTATAACCAGAACATGAGTGCAATTAAAGCTAATTATTCACCTGTTATAGATGAAGTAAGGAATGCTGCACAGCAATTTTTCCAAAACTAATTTGAACCATCGAGCCAGGGTTCGGGGTTTGGAGTTTTTTTAAAAAATATCAATCCAATAGCAATTCAATTGCCCTGTGAATTTCTGGAGTATTCCAGTCCAAACTGCCTGTAAGCCTTAATATGATATTTCCATCTTTATCGATAATACAGGTAACTGGAATTGCCTGAATCCCATAAAGGCGGCTTATAGCGCCGGTTCTGTCAAGAAGTGCTGGAAAGCTTAAATTGTAAGCTGTCATAAACTCAAGGACCTCTTCTGCGTTCTCCCCTACATTTACAGCAAGCATTTCAAAGTTTCTGTCTTTAAATCTTGAGTATAGGGCTTCCATGGATGGCATTTCATCCCTGCATGGCGGACACCAGGTTGCCCAGAAATTTAAAAACACCACATTGCCCTTTAGATCTTCAAGGCTTATATTTCTTGCTATATTTCCCGCCAGCATTGCAGACCTTGCTGTGGGAAGGGAAAAATCCCTGGCTGCAATTTTTCTGCTTAAAACAGGAAGACCTGCGTCAGAAAATGCCTGTGTAATTTCCGCTGAAATTTCATCTCCATTACGTGAACAGGCTGTGATCAATAAAACTGCAAGCAATGCAAAAAATAATAATTTTATTTTCATAATAACTCCTCTTGTAAAACTCCTTGTGATTTATAGATGGGGCTGGTGGTTTTGAAGCCATGCAAAAAAGCGGCCAATCATATCAAAAGGAAAGATTTTATCTTCAGACCAGTGAATATACCTGTGGACAAACATATCTATATGCCAGTTAAGGGCTGAATACCTGCCTGTCATAATCATTATACCGATGACAATTAATAGTATGCCGCTTATCCGCTTTATTATTGGCAGATATGATCTTAAGTGGGAGCCATGTTTAATAAGTGAATTGAAAAAAATTGCGCAAAGGAAAAAAGGAATTCCCAGCCCCAAAGAATAAAGTCCTAGATAAAAAATAGCAGCACCCATTCTGCCTGCCTGGCCAGCCATTATAAGAATTGTTGTAAGAATAGGGCCTATGCATGGTGTCCAGCCTGCACCAAATGCAGAACCTGCAAGAAAAGCGCTTATCATTTTTCCCATTGGCTTGGCCTGCACTGTCACCTGGCTGGGTAATGTTTCATTATGCATAAAGGGGCGTTTTTCATAATTTAGAAACGGCAGAAAATCAAAAATTATATTAAAGCCCAAAATTATTACTATGAGTCCTGCAACAACATTTATATACATTGATGCTCCGCTGAATAGAAAGAAAGCCGTGTTTACAAGAACTCCAAGAATTATAAAAACAACACTGAACCCCAGGATAAAACAAAGGGCTGTTATTTTAAGAATGGTTTTATCATGTTCTTTTTCAATGCCGACTCCGGCAAGTATGCTAAAGTAGGAAGGAATAAGCGGCAGTACACAGGGAGACAAAAAAGACAAGAGGCCTGCTAAAAATGCCATTATAATTGAAACTTCACTGGTCATGTTTTTACACTTTTATTTTATCATAATATTATATCATGTAACTACAGAGGCTTTTCCAAAACTAAGCAAGTTTTGAAAGAGACTATATATCATTGAAAATTATTGGAAGTATATCCTGCATTTTTTTTAGCAGCGGAATACTTATCTCCCTCATCTGCGGATGATTGCCCTTTGAAGTGCGCAGTTTAAAAAAATGCCGCCACTCACGCAGATTCATTGTCACAACAATTTCTGTTTTAAGGCTTGAGGGCAGAACAGCCCTGGCCTGTTCCGGCGATACTTTCATTGCAATCAACTCAAGGTATTGTTTCTCTGCCTGCTTCATGCTTTCGACCCAAGTCTGATACTCCTTAGAGCCCTCTTCCCAGAACACTGGTTTAATAAATGTAAGCTCATTGCCGAATCTCTCGTCCGCATAATTGCAGTAGCGTGTACTCTCCTGGCTGTAACTTGCAATACGGTGCCTTACAATTTCGTGGCTTACACCCCTGTCGCAGATAATCTTTACTGTTATCTTTTCATGCTCGATTACAGATTCATGCCCGCTTTTGATGATACGGGAGATAAAGGTCTCGGCCGACCCTTCTGTGATTTTATCCTCGCTCTTATAGCAAACGCGTCCAAAGCTTTCAATGTTTTGCATAAGCCTGGCTGGATTAATGTCGCCGACAAGCTCGAATGAAGCGTTGATTATTTTCATGGTTATACAGAAGCGGCAATTTTTTCATGCACAACTTCACCAAGAATTTGCAAAGGCATTTTATTAGTTGCCAAGGCACGAGTCATAATATAATCAGCACTTGCCTTATCCAGAGCGTCAATAAGTTCTCTCTGACGTGTAAATATACCACCCTTGCCGGGTTTTAAGCTTATATCCGCATTTGTGATTTCATTATCCAGAGCTTCTGCTTCTTCTTCTGACATGAATAAAATTTATAACAAATTAATGAGAATTGTCAAGGTTCTGTGTGATTCTAGTTATCTTTATAACAGGACAGCTATCGATCACGGCAACGGGAAACTCCTTTTTCTTTCTAGGTGTTGCATTACTCCGCGCCTTTGCGTCTTGGCGTGCAAAAAAAAACAATCAATGCCTCTTTGTGGAATTCCGCAGGAATTGCAGTTTTCCCGCTTGCCGTACATATAATATTGCATGTTAGAAGGGACTGAAAAAACAGGGGTTTATTGAAGGTTTCAAGGATCTGGTGACTGTCACCATGTCTTACAGCCTGTTTACAATTGTCCGATAATTGTCTATAATAAAACCGGAGGCTGCGTATGCAATTTTTAACTGTAAGGGAATTAAGTAAATCGCCAAAGGAAGCTCTTGTAAAATTAAATGAGGATAAAAAAGCTGTGCTTACAAATAATGGCAAACCGCAGGCTTTAATTTTTAAAATCGACGGAAACAATTTGGAGAAAACCCTGTCCCTGTTACAAAAGCTGGAATTTATGCAAAACATTACTGAAATGCGTCTTGAATCATTTAAAAAAGGTAATTCCAAAATGACTCTTGATGATATAAACGCAGAGATAAAAGCTGCCAGAAAAGAAAGAAAAAGCAAAGCTAAAAAATGATAAAGGCAGTTCTGGATACGAATATTCTGGTGTCATCATTGTTGGCATCCGGCCCTCCGGCAGCTATTATTGACCTTGTTGCTGATGGCAGGATAATTCCATATTACAGCGATTCAATTCTCAAGGAATACTGGAATGTTCTTTCAAGAGAAAAGTTTGGTTTTAGCTCTTTACAAGTTACCCGTTTGATAAATGACATCGCAAAAAGCGGGATGCTGGTAGAGTATAAACATCCCAGCAATAAAAAAATGATAGATGAAGACGATCGTATTTTTTATGATGCTGCTGTTGAAGCTCAGGCATATCTTGTTACAGGTAATGTCAGGCATTTTCCTCAAGGCTCATTTATTGTTTCTCCTTCCCGGTTTTTAAGCATTATAGTTCAATAAAAGAGCCAACGCCGCAGGCGTTGAATCTTAGTCCGCCTCAGCGGACACCTTAATAAACTTTCTATATGATCCAACGCCGCAGGCGTTGACCCGTAGCCCACGCTGGCAATACAATTAATATATTTAAAAGGAGCAAAACAATGGACGTATATGCAAGACTTAAGGAATTAAACATAACTTTGCCGGAGCCTTCACCCGTAGGCGGTATATACAAGCCTGTGCGCCAGGCTGGAAATTACCTTTATGTTTCAGGTCAGGTGCCATGGAAAGACGGGGGTCTCATATTCACAGGCAGGGTAGGGGATGATCGCAGTGTAGAAGAAGGCCAGGAAGCAGCAAAGCTCTGCACCATTAATGCCTTGAGCCACCTTAATCATTTTTTGGGAGACCTCAATAAAATAAAGGGAGTTGTAAAAACACTTGGCTTTGTCCGCAGTGCTGAAGGGTTTGGCAAGCAGCCTGATGTAATAAACGGGGCTTCCGGATTTTTAAAAGATATCTGGGGAGAAGACGGGGTAGGTGCGCGCTCAGCCATTGGGGTCAGCGAGCTTCCTGGCAATATCTGCGTAGAAGTTGAATTTATATTTGAGGTTTAAGGAAAACAATAAGGAATGAAAATCGAAAGAAGTACCTATGCTCTTGAAAACACAGAGAATCTGATCAGCCCTGCACTTGTCTACTATAAAGATATAATCCTTGACCACACACAGCGCATCATTGACATGGCTGGTGGAGCAAAGCAACTCTGGCCTCATGTTAAGTCGCACAAAGCAAGCGAGATGATCCGCATGCAGATTGGTCTTGGAATCAATAAGTTCAAATGCGCCACCATTGCCGAAGCAGAGATGACAGCCCAGGCTGGCGGAGCAGAGATTATATTGGCATATCCGCTAATAGGTCCCAATGTTATGCGCTATTTAAAACTTGCAAAGGCTTTTCCGCAGGTAATTTTTTATGCCATAGGCGATGATTTTGAACAACTTTCGATTTTGTCAAAACAAGCCTGTGATATGGGAATGAAAACGAATGTGCTTATTGATGTTGACATTGGCATGCATCGCACAGGTGTTTCCATAGATTCACTTGAATCCCTGTATGAGCGCAGCGCAGCTTTACCTGGTCTAAGTTTAAAAGGCATGCACTGTTACGACGGTCAGCGTAAAGAGCCTGACTTAAAGCTACGCACAAAAGCTGTTGAAGAATATGACAGTTTGGTTTTGAAGATCCAGGAATCCTTAAAGCAAAAAGGCTTTGATTGTAATCTTATGGTTATGGGTGGAACTCCCAGCTTTCCATGCCGCACTGGCAAGGCAGGGTTTCATCTTTCACCTGGAACCCTCTTTATTGGGGATTGGGGCTATTATTCGAGTTTCCCTGATCTTGACTTTTGCCCGGGTGCAGCTGTATTTTGCCGTGTGGTAGGCGTTAGCACTTCAAGGAACAGTTTTACCCTTGACCTAGGCAGCAAGGGCATAGCAACAGACCCTGCAGGTGATAGGGGCATAATAGCCGGGCTTAGAGAAGCCAAGCCTCTTTTCCAGAGCGAAGAACATTGGGTCTTCTCCCTTCCGGAAAACATGCCCCTGCCTCCCATAGGCAGCGAACATTATGTGATTCCTACCCACATTTGCCCAACATCAGCCCTTTACCCGGAAATACAAGTTGCCCAGGCTGGAAAAATTATAGAGCAGTGGCAGGTAGACGCAAGGAACCGCAGGATTAATTATTAAGGTTCTCAATTATGCTTTAGGATTTGCCCCATACTGATTATCACCAGATGTTCCTTCCTGAAGTGTAAAAATAAGCAGAATTATAGCTCCTGCCAATGGGATTAATCCCAGGAGAAGCAATAAACCACTGCGATTTGTATCATGCATACGTCTGACACATACAGCAATACCAGGGATTAACACAGCCAGGGAATAAAGAGATGAAATAATAATAAAAACTATTCCAAGTCCGGGAATATTACTTAATATCCCCAATACCATTCCAATAATAAAATTGAAAAGAACAAACATCCAGAATTCTTTGCGGCGAGCCCGGCCGGAAAACACAGCGTATTTTTTCAATACTCCAATATACCATTCCATAAAAACCTCCAAAAATTATTTATAATTCTTTTATTTATATTAATTAATCAATATATTGTCAATTAATATAGTCAACCTGACCACTTAGTTTTATGGAAACGGTAAAAATCATATTACTGGTAAAGACTAAGTGGTCAGGTTGACAAATCTAACATAAGCAATAACAATTAATTACATGATTGGATTCTTAATAAAGAAAAATTTCTTTGACCTCTGGGATAATCTTTTTAGGGTAGCTCTTCTTAATCTTGGGTTTATTGCATCTTTGGCATTTCCGGTTTTTATTCCAACATTATTGGGATCTGTGCCTATTCTTGGAATTTTACTGCTTTTTGTTGGTATAATCTGGTGTTTTATTTATCTTTCAGCAGCAGCTCTTTGCATTAAATCTGTATCAGATTACGGCAGTTTTGGGTTTTCTGACTTTTTCAGCAATCTTAAAGCTGGCTGGACTTTGGGAATAGTTGCCGGGGTTCTGGTTTTTATATGTTACCTTATGATAACTGTTGTAATGAATTTTTACTTAAGCATGGAATCCTTTACCGGTCTCCTCCTTGCCGCAGTTATCTTCTGGACCATGGTTATTGGAGTCCTTTCACTCCAATTCCTGTTTGCAGTGCGCGCCCGGCTTGATACAAAAATTCCAAGTATAATAAGAAAGTGTTTTTTGGTTTTCTTTGATAATCCTGGCTTTTGTATCTTTACTTTTTTACACAACCTTTTTATGCTGGCAATTTCATTTTTTCTGGCGCTTATTTTCCCAGGGCCTGTGGGTATACTTTTGTTTCTGGATGAAGGGCTGCGTCTGAGGCTTTTAAAATATGACTGGCTTGAAGCCAATCCAGAGGCAGACCGGAAAAAAATTCCATGGGATGCTATTTTAATTGATGAAAGAGAAAAAACCGGAACCCGCAGCTTAAGAAATTTTATTTTCCCGTGGAAGGATTAACAGTCCTACTTCTGATGAACACGGTTTGGGCTGTGCTTGCATCCCATCCCGCTTTCTTTACTGCCGCACCATTTACACTTATTTTCTCCGCTGCCATGGACATGCCTCTTTGTAGGAGTATGGAGGCATCCAAAACCATAAGAAGAGGTGCCGCAATGAATACAGCGTTTATCACTATGGTTGTGGACATGGAGACCGTTTGTGCTGTTTGGGCAGTCATATCCATAGGATGTAGAACCGCAATTTACACATTTTGATGCCATATTTTTCTCCTTAGCAATCGTTTTTCCTAATAATCACTTCTGCCTTTCCGGGATTTCTTCATAAGTTTCCTCGAAATGGTCTTCTTTTTACGGTTTAAAATTGTGGAAGGTTTTTCATAAAATTCACGTTTTTTGAATTCACGGATAATTCCTTCTTTTTCCACCATCCGTTTAAAACGTTTAATGGCTTTTTCAAGCATCTCGTTGTCATCTACGATGATATGAGCCAAATGTATTCACCTCCCTTCCTTATAAGGTTAATTTCGGTATGTTTTAAGATTAACTAAAATTTCATCTTTGTCAAGAATTGCCCGAGCAATTAGGATATCAGGGCAGGTATTTTCACCGGAAATCCGTATTTCCCAGTGCAAATGAGGTCCTGTAGACAGCCCTGTTGAGCCTGAATGCCCTAAAACTTCACCAGAACTGACTATAGCCCCTTCTTCAACAATAATCTCGTTAAGATGATAGTAAAGTGAATAGACCCCTGGCAAATGCTCTAGAATCACAGAATACCCTGTAACTATACGGTTTCTTGCCAAAACAACCCTGCCTCCAGCACTGGCATAAACTTCAGTTCCTGTTGGAACACCGTAATCTACGCCTGCATGGATGGCTGTGTCTGTAGCGCCGGTGACATATTCATATACCCTGCGCGAGCCAAAAGCACTTGTACGCCTTGTTGAAGTAACAGGCGGAATAAAAGGACCGCCATCATAAAAATCGCTTCCTGTACGGTTTAAAATGCTCCAGAGAATTTCTGCTTCCCTTGTCCTTTGCGGATCAGGCTCTGTTCTTATTGCTGTATTCCTTGCATCAAGAGCTATTGTTTCTGAATAAAAACTCCTGAACTCCACTTCCAGGGGCAGCTCTTTGAGTACTTCTTCATCTTTTTCTATTATAATAGTGAAAAGGCCGTTCACTGCAGTGCTTGGTACAGCCATTATGGCAACAAACACTTCCGCGCCAACAGCTGTGCCTGTTTGTTCTGTTGCATTGATTTGTGTAAATGCAAAAAAAGGAGCTCTTGAAAGCCGCCTGCCTCGTGTGTCCACAAGAACAGCTTGAGTACCTGTATTTCCTGTTAAAGAAAGGCTCCCTAAAAATGCTATGGTTACAGGTTCTCCTGGCCTTACGATGGAAGGAACTACTGCAAAAAGCGGATCCGGTAAACGCATTTCCTGCTGGGTTGGTTCTGCTGGTATTCTTATGCGCGGCAGTTCCACAGCCATTGCCTGCGGCTGCAGCGGGCTAAGGTTTATCCGGTTTTCGCCATGGACAGTCAAGGAGAAGAAAAGTAAAGGTAAAAACAATATAATTTTTTTCAAGAAATTGTACTCCGTTTTATATCGCTTATAATAAGCTGCGGTGTTTCAGTTCCATTATACCATTTTCTGTTTATTTTAAAACACAGATCCACAAGATCATTAAGATCAAAATCTTTTTTAACTTTATCACTGGCCTGCCAGTAAATTGCAGGCCATTTATGTTTATCCATATCAAGTGTAAGTTTTACATGTATTGCTTCTGGCTTCCCCATAAGGGTTATGGCTTCTATGCGAACATTACGGGCCATAAAAGTAAGGCTTTCATTGCTCTCTCCGTAAGGCTCAAAAAGGTCGATGATTTTTAGTATATCAAGGTTCATATAGCTTAAAGGCAGCTCTGCATCTATGTTGATAATTGCTTCATCCGGGGCAGCGTCGAGTTCTATGTTTGCCGAAGCAAGTTTAAGGCGTTCAAGAAACGCCTGCCAGTTATCGTTCTTCATGCTGAATCCCGCAGCATAATCATGGCCGCCCCAGTCAAGGAAAAGATCAGAGCATGGCTCTAAAAGAAAGCGCAGATCATAACCGCGGATAGAGCGGAGTGAACCTGTATAAACATCATCGAATACAGATACTACAATGGAAGGAACCTTAAATGCAGAGCTCATCCTGTTTGCCATTATACCTGTAACTCCGCGCGGTATATTTTCCCCGCACACAAGGGCCAGATTGTTGTTAAACGCTCCAAGGCTTTCCCTTGCCTGCGGCTCAATAATGGTCCAGATCTCACTGCCAAGTTTTTTGCGTTCTTCATTCATCTTGATTATTTCTGCGGCAAGGGTATCACGTTTACCTGCATCCTTTTCCAAAAGCATAGACACAGCCTTGTCTGGATTCCCCATGCGCCCTGCGGAATTAATCACTGGCGTTAACTGCCATGATATATCGTTTGCACCAAGACGCCTGCCTGTAAGCTCCAGTTTAAAAAGAAGATCCTGTAAACCCGATCTGGGTCTTTCCATAATGGATTTAAGTCCCTGCTTTACAATGATACGGTTTTCATTTTTTAATGGCATTATATCTGCTATGGTTCCAAGACAGGCAAGCTGAAGGTCTGCAAGATCATCTTCACAGATTATTTTTTCTTTTTTATTAATGAATGAAGTAAAAAGGCTTACAAGTATATCAAGCTCACTTGATTCATGTTCGCTGTATTTGGCTATTTTTGATAATTCTTTTATTCTTAATAAACTTTTTCCTGCAACAGAGGGGATCTCCCTGCCGATTTCAGGAGCAATATCCAGCATGTAAATTTCTACATTTGTCCCAAATACCCGCGCTAATGAATTTTTTTGCTGTTGAACATCCCAGGCAAATATCTGCTGTCCTTCAAGAAATGCCGGAATCCTTGTATTGACTATGCTTACTATTGCTGGAGATTTTGCTGCAAGTGCAGATTCACTGCCAGGGTTAACTGCAATTGTTTCAACAAGGGTTGCATTGACTGCCAGATTTTTAAGTTTTGCAATTTCTATAATCCATGAATCATTTGCCGGGCGTACATTTAAAAGACAGATTGGCTGATTATAAAGGCTGCTCCTTGCTGCAAAACGCAGGGCAGAAACAAGTTTGTAAGCGACAGCACAGCCTGCAAGGTCACGGAAAGGATAAGTTGAAGATGCTAGCTTTGGATTTATTATGGCATAAGCATCCGGAACTTCTTCCTGTGGATTATGGTGATCGGTTATTATAACATCTATTCCAAGCTCATTGGCTTTTTTAACTTCATTAATATTTGATATACCGCAGTCAACTGTTATTATCAGGGTTCCGCCTGCTTCGGCAAATTCTTTTACAGCAGTCATTGAAAGCCCGTAAGCTTCATCCCCTTTAGGAATACGCCAGTCTGTATCAATGCCCATGTTTGAAAGAAATGCAGCAAGCAGGGCAGTACCGCTTATACCGTCAACATCCCTGTCGCCAAAAACTAAAACCTTTTCCCCCTCATCCTTTGCTGCAAGCAATCGTTCCACAGCATCTTCCATGCCAGGCAGATAAAAAGGGTTATGAAGATAGCGCATATCATCTTCAAGAAAAAAACATATATCATCTGCTTTATTGATATTGCGTCTTGCAAGAATAGAAGCGCTCAAAAGATCACAATTATATTTTGAAGAAATTTCTTTTACCAGTTCCGGAGGAATCTCTTTTTTTACCCAATTCATCTATAATAAATCCTTTATTGTAAAACTTTTAATGTTCCAGTATATCCCAGAGCAAAAGTTGTTTGCCAAGGACTTCTCCAAGAATGTTTAACACAAAAACCCTGGCTTGACCAAAAGAAGCATTGTCAAGCGTAAACTTTTGCGCTTGAGAAAAACCCTTTTCTCCGACAGTCATAAGCCAGCGTCTTGCACCCGGGCCTAGTGTTATTTCTTTATCAGGGCTTTTTAAGCTTCTGCAATCTTTGCAAATTAGGTTTCCTTCCTTTAAATCATACCATAATATTCCATCAAAAGGTACATCACAAGCGCAGACAGAGCATGACTTAAGTTCAAGTCCAAACCCAAGAAAGCCGGACCAGACCCATAAAAAATGCAGCAGCACTCTTTTATACGTTCTTTCATCAGCTTTTTCCATGCAATCAAGGCTGTCACGGGCCATTTCCAGGGCTTTGTCCCAGTTTCCGCCGCCTGCATGTGTTGCAAGAATGGTTCCGGCTATTGCATCTGCTGCCATGCTTCTTTCATACATTTCCCTAAGCCCAGGCCGCCATGCATTTACATCAAAGTCAGTTATTTTGCGCGAATCTTTTACTGGGTCACGGTATATCCAGATCATGCCCTCGTGAAAAGGTGCAACAAGGGAGCGAAGTTTACTCTTGGGCCCGCCAAAAACCGTTGCCCTGAATATGCCTTCTTCAGCGTTTAGAAACCAGGCTTCTCTGTTGGATTCACCTGAGGGCTTTACCCTAAGGCACAAGGCAATGCAGCTGTATGAACGGGACATGGGAGAAGTTTAGACGAAAAATGGAGGATGATAAAGGAGTATATACCAGCAGAGAAGATTATTGGAATTTTTATCACGCAGAGACGCCAAGTCGTAAAGATAGGTTTTCATTGTTTCCTGCTTGCTAATTAATTTTCTGTATATTATATTTTATGAAGAGGCAAATTATGGAGATTAAGTATACTTATAAAAATGATGGTAAATTTTTTATTGGTCATATAAATGAATATCCGGAATATCCAACTCAGGCTTTCAGCATAGAAGAGTTAGAAGCAAATCTTGAGGATATTTATAAAATGATTCTTGACGGGGAGCTTGAAATTTATAATAAACATGGTGTTATGGAAATAGCTGTATAGACTTATAAAATGAAGCGCAGAGCATTTATTAGAATATTGGAACTTAATGGTGTCTTTTTCGACCATCATGGATCAAAACATGATATTTATAAACATACAGAAACTGGGAAGAAAATTCCGATTCCGCGACATTCAGAATTTTCGAATGAATTCCTAAAAGATATATTAAAAGAAATACCAAAAGGAGGTTGATTTTTCCTCCCCTCCGTGATCGCCGTGCCGCTGTGAGAGAAATTTACTGGAATTTTTATCACGCAAAGACGCTAAGGTAGGATTTATTAAGTATATTCATATAATTTTTCTTTTACAGCATCTGATACCCAGGTATTCAGGCTTCTACCTTCAGATTTAGCAATAATAGCAGCACGGGAATGAAACTCTGGTGGTATTCTAAGAATCAATCTGCCGGAAGCCGGAATATCCGGTTCTTTATGCATGCGTTTGCAAAAAGCCAGGTAATCATCAATGCTATCCCTGAATGATTTTTGTAATTCCTTTACACTTGTACCTTTGAATGTTACAACATCACGAAGCCCGATGACCTCGCCATAAAAGATCTCAGCATCAGAATCGTATTCTACTTTTCCTGTATAACCCTTATATTTTTTCATATTTATTTAACCCCCGCATTTTCAAGAAAACGTCTAACAAATTTTAATGCACCCTTGTCAGTTTCTTTTTGAGGGTGCGGTCTATGGAATACTGCTGCAACATTATTCAGCATTATACAGACTCTGGACCCGCTGCCTTCCTCAATAGTAGCTCCCAAAGCCTTAAATAGAGTCTCCACATCTGACCATAAGATCGAGCTTTTTAAAGGATTATGGAAGATATCCTTAAGCGTTTTCTTATGTTTAGAGTTCATATTAAATGATATCATTATATGATACTATTTGTCAAGGAGTTATTAATTTTACCCACGGATTTCATGGATTTAGTGAACATTTACGATATTCGTTGGCCCCTCCGTGTCTCTGCGTGAGGAATTTACCGGAAATTCTTAGCACGCAAAGACGCCAAGGTAGGATCAGGTGTCGCTAGCAAATGCTGGAATGTCGTGTATCTAACCATTGCTTCGCGACTTAGCTGACTGAATACTGTGTCCAAAGGATACATAGCTACCGGAATAGGGTAGCTATGTGTATATCTATTATTATGCGATTTTAAAATTAAAAAGAACAAGAGCAACTTGTATATGCAACAGCAACTGCTTCTGCATTAGCTCTATTCCAGCTGTTAGGATTATTGGGAATACTACCAGATAAACCATGATCTGATTTGTAATGATTCATTAATGTGTTTACTTCTGAACTTCCGCCGGCATTCCACATGGCTTTAGCTTCATTCCAAAATAAATCAACTTCGTCCGGTTCATTTGATCCACTATCACACCCAACAATCATTACTCCAAATACTAACAATATTACAAGTATCCCTAATATAACTCTTTTGTTTGCCATTTTCTTCTCCTGTAATTGTAAAATTTTTAGCAAATATATATTTGCTATTGGCTAATACACTTAATTTAATAGATTATTTTATACCTGTCAAGCTAATAGCATAATAAATTATCTGTGAGGTTAATTTATGACAGAAAAGGATTTGAGGGCAATTTTAAGTCAAAATATTAGGAGATTTAGGGGTTTTCGTAAGTTATCTCAGGCTGATTTTGCAGAAAAAGTAGATATATCCATACCTTTCTTGAGTGATATTGAAAATGGCAAAAAATGGCTCTCTCCAACTACTTTGGTAAAAATGGCAGACGCTTTAGATATCGATGTCTACGAATTATTAAAACCAGAAACTATTATTCCAGACAATGCTGTAAATATATTAGAAAAATATACTGCAGATATTTATAAATTTTTTGGAGACACTTTAATTAATATTCAGAATGATTATCTGACAAAAATAAAAAAAAAGCAAATTAAATTATAAATGTAATCAATCAATCAATTTAAGTTGAATTTAAAGTTCTATATATTCGTTTTTTTTATAGCAGCTATATTTTTCCCACCCTTCTCCCCCTCCGCGTCTCTGCGTGAAAAAAAACCAAAAAGGTTCTACAGCCCCAGTGCGAACACCTTACTGCTGCGGTCTTTGTCGTAATTTTGTTTTTTGTTTTCAGGCAGGCTTTCTACATTTGATTCTTTAAAGCCAAGTGATTCAAACCAGTCATGTGTACGGGTTGTAAGTACAAAGACCCGCTTTAAACCTGATTTATTTGCGCGGTCAATAAAATAGCGGACAATGCGGCGGCCAAGGCCAAGTTCTGAATAAGCTGGGTCTGTTGCAATGGCTGCAATTTCTCCCTGGCCTTGCCCCCAGTCATGCAGGGCACCGCAGGCATGTATGCGTCCGTCTATTTCAAGTACAGCGTAATCCTGTTTTTTGTTCTGTATGTCTTCCTGGCTGCGGCGCAATAAAAACCCTTCCTGCATAAGCGGTTCCATTAAACGCAATACATCGGGTATATCGCGGTTTGAAAGCGGTCTTATGGATTCATAATCATCAGCATAGATCATTGTTCCTGCACCCAGATTGGAAAAAAGTTCTTTTAAGACTGCGCCTTCTTCATCCCCTTTTATTATATGAACCCTGTCTATACCGGATGCAGAGGCCTTAAGTGCAAAAGTCAGCTCCTGGATTGCCTTGTCTCCACTTTCTGCTTTGGGATTCATTTTTAATATTAAATCAGCTTCATTAGGACTTAAGCGTATGATGCGGCCATTTTTACCTGTCTCAATATTATCAGGTAATTTATACATATCTTTTTTTATGCCTTCATTCAATGAAATTATAAAAAGTTTTATGGCTTTAAGTTTTTTTGCAGCTAAAAGCGCAATCTCATCACTTGATACATTATAGGGTTTACCCGAAGGACTCCAGCCTATGCAGGGAAGTATGGGTATCATGCCCAGTTCCAGAACATGCTTTAGGGAGTCAACATATATTTTATCTACAGTTCCTGTATTCTCATGATCAATGCCGTCAAGCACACCAAGACCGCGCGCCCTTACAAAATTGCCTATAACAGCTTCCCTGCGGCTTTGGGATATGCCTGTCATATATCTTGTAGCAGTATGAAAGGCTGCCATCTGGACAAAAGGCATGGCCTCAGGGGGTGTTATACGCAAGCCATCTTTGTATCTGGAGCTTATATTGTATTTTAAAAGCACTTCGTCGATCCACTCTTTTGCGCCCGGCACAATTACAACGCGGAAACCAGTGCCTGCAAGCAGAGCAAGGTCATTTACAAGCGAGGAGAAAAGCGGGTCAAGTGTTACAGGAAAATCGATTTTAAATACCATGGTAGCCCCGTCAAAACGGCTCTGATAATGAAAAGCCTCTCTGATAAGGTCTACGTCTGACCAGGTTTTCTGCATTTTATTTACATTGACATGCTAAAGAGCAGCCCGGAATCCGCAAGCGGTGCCTGGACATAGGGCATTTCAGTCCTGGCTTCCCTTGCCTCAAGGATCTGGGCCTGATAAGTGCCAATCATGGCTTCCTGCATATAAACAGGAAGATCTTCTGTAACAATGTCCGGAGTTTCCCTGACCTGGCGCATAAGTTCAATAAGAGCATCAAGTACATTCAGCCTTGATATGTCTATGCCATTGCTTCCTTCAGGGGCTGGGATGCCTGTGATATTTCTAAGATATGAATAGATAAGGGAGCTGGGGTCAACTGGCAGAGCAAGCCTTCCCTGGGCAGCAGCGCTAATGGCATAGCTGAGAGGTATTGAATTACTTACTACAGATCCGTTTACCATGATATTACTCCAAGGAACTACCAAAAACCTAATGGAGGTTTTTGAAGTTACATTAATTATCGGAAAAAAAAACAATTATTTTAGAGCAAATTGCTCCCTTAATGCTTATGTTTTTTATTTAACACTGTTCATTTTTTTCAAAAATGTATATAATTTGAGCTACAGAACTGTGAGGGGAAGACTTTGGCTTACATAAAAAACATTTTTGATCGCAATTTTCTCGAATATGCCTCCTATGTTATAAAAGACAGGGCTATTCCTGATTTAGAAGATGGCCTAAAACCGGTTCAGCGCAGGATTTTACATACACTTTTTGAAAAAGATGACGGCAAGTTCCATAAAGTTGCAAATATAGTCGGCGAATGCATGAAGTATCACCCGCATGGAGAGGCTTCCATTGGATCATCCCTTGTTGTATTGGCAAACAAAGAATACTTTATTGACAGGCAGGGGAATTTTGGGAATATCTTTACAGGGGATGAATCCTCTGCGCCCAGGTATATTGAATGCCGCTCAACTCCTTTTGCACTTGAAATTTTTTACAATCCCAAATTGACTCCTTATGTTGATTCCTACGACGGCCGCAACAGGGAACCAGTGCTTTTCCCGGCAAAGATCCCGGCTCTTCTGGTTATGGGTGCTGAGGGAATCGCTGTTGGTATGTCAACAAGGATACTTCCGCATAATATCATCGAAGTGCTTGAAGCTGTAAAATTATGCCTTTCCGGAAGGAAGTTTGACCTATACCCGGATTTTCCTACAGGCGGACTTGTGGATGTGTCAGAATACCGTGATGGTAACGGCAAGGTTTTAGTCAGGGCAAAACTGGATACATCTGACCCCAAACGCATTGTGATCCGCGAGCTGCCCTTTGGCTCCACTACAGAAAGCATAATTGCAAGCATAGAGAACGCGGCAAAAGCCGGACGTATAAAATTATTTTCCATTCAGGATTTTACATCGGAGAATGTGGAGATCGAGATAAAGCTTGCACGCGGGGTATATTCAGAGGAAACCGTTGACGCGCTTTTTGCCTTTACAGAGTGCGAGCAGTCCATTTCAGTTAACCTGCTTGTGATACGCAATGGTTATCCGGTTGTCATGACTGTTACAGAAGTAATAAAGCACCATGCCAAGCAGCTTGTAAAAATCCTTACAAAAGAACTTGAGCTTGAGAAAAAAGAGCTTTTGGATAAAGTACACCAGAGAACACTTGAAAGAATTTTTATAGAAGAGCGCATATACAAACATATAGAAAAGATGAAGACAGCTGATGGGGTTGAAAAGGCAATATTGGCAGGTTTCAAGCCATTTATGAAGGAAGTAGGTTCCCGCGGGATTAGCCATGATGATATCGAGCATCTTTTGCGTATTCCAATACGCCGCATATCATTATTCGATATAAACCGCGCCAGAAAGGAAATGGAACAAATACTTGAGCGTATAAAGGAGATCAACAAACTTTTAAAGGGTATTACTTCATATGCTATTGCTACACTGGATAAATTTATTGCGCATATTCAAAAATCAGAAGAATTTAACATGGGAGAGCGGCGTACAAATGTCGGGTTTTTTGAAAAAATTGATGCTAAAGAAGTTGTTAAAAAAGACATACAGCTTAAATATGATCCCAAGACAGGTTATACAGGAACAGAAGTAACAGGAAAAACTGTTGCGGAATTATCATCGTTTGATCGCATACTTGTAATAAGGAATAACGGAACCTGGTCTGTTACAGATTTGCCGGATAAGGCTTTTGTGGGTCCCAAGGCCTGGTATATAGGTGTTGCTGACAAGGATGTTTTATCCAAAAAAGTTTTTACTATTATTTACAGGGAAGCTGGAAATGGTTATCCATGCATAAAGCGCTGCATAATAGAAGGGTGGATTATGAACAGGGATTATTCTCTGGTGCCGGAAGGTGCAAAAGTGCTTCACATAGATACAAGGTCTAAGTTTGGTTTTAATGTTCATTATGTGCCAAAGCCTCGTCTTAAAATATTAAAGGAAAGTTTTAAGGCCCAGGATTATAATATACGCGGGCTTAAGGCTGGAGGTGTACGCCTTGCAGCAAGGGAAGCAAAAAGCGTAGAGGTTTAAAACCAGAGGTTTTTTTATGGATAATATAGAGCAAGGCCAAATTGTTTTTGATACTGAGTCAGGTTTTTCCATGGAAGAACAGCAGGAAATCCTTGACAGGATCAACTCATTGAGCCTGGAAAAAAGCATGGTTCCGGAAGGAAATGTATTAAAAAGTGAAGCAAAAAAACGCGGTATACTTTTTCCGCTTTTACTTAACATTGCTGCCCTGCTTTTTCTTGCAGGAGGTTTTGTTCTTTTATGGTTTTTTTTTAGCTCGACAGATCATGATATACGCACAAGCGATGTAGTACTGAGCCTTGATGATCAAAGACTATTAAGGGAAATACGCCTTGAAACAAACCGTCTGTTAAACGAAAAGGAAAGCCAAATAAACATTATCCTTTTAAACCTTGAAGACATAGAAATAGAGTACAGGCAGCTTGAAATGTCAGTCGAAACCCTAAGTGACGAGCAAAGGGCAAGGGCTGAATACCTTTTAAACCTCCAGGACGAATACAATGTAACACTTACCCAGCTTAGAACAGAACAGACAGAGATAATAGAGCATGCCAGGCAAAGGGAAATGCAGCTTAGGGCAGAGGCAGAGAGCAGGGTCAGAACATTAACGCTTGAACTTGAACAGAGCGGGGTAGAGCTGAGTGCTGCCATGGAAGAGATGGCAAGGCTTTCAAGCTTACAGGAAAGAGCATCTGTTGCAGAGACGCAGAATATCGCTTTACAGTACAGGATAGACGAGCTGACACAGAGAATCACTGCCTTTAATCCAGGAGGGGAAGAGTACGAGAGGATAGTCTCTCCTTTAAGGACAGAAGCAAACACATTAAGGGGCGAGCTTCAGCTGACAGAGACTGCCCGTACTGCCTCAGAAACAGCAAGGACTGTGCTTCAGGGACAGGTCTTAAGCCTTACTGCAGACAGAGACAGGCTTCAGCAGGAACTGGCTGATTTACGCGCTGATATACGTGTTATCCTGGGAGGCGATCAGACTCAAAACTTACAGGAAGACGGAGATTAATTTTTTTTAAAGGGGAGGAAAAATGAAAAATTCTTTTAAAGGCCCATTTGTCTTTTTACTTTTATTGTTTATTGTGTGTGCTGCTTTGGGCATATATTATATAACAAGACTCCAGAATATGTTAGGCGATACCCAAGCTGCAGTACCGCAGGCTGCGCCGTCAGCTCCGGCGCCATCAGCGTCAAATAATGAGCATATACAGGCCATCGCATCTCTGGAAGCACGCAACGCTGCTCTTGAACAAGAACTCCAGACATTCCGATCCCAGGGAGCTGATCAAACAAGGGTTATTCAGTCCATAACTACAGAGAGGGATACACTTCAAAGGCAGTTGAATGATTCAATAGCAGAAAGGAATGTTCTTCAAGGCAGGATTGCTGAACTGCAGCGTCAGCTTGATTTGGTAAGGGCACTGCTGGATAACTAGTTGTTACAGGATCGAACAGCTTTTTATTTTGTCTGCATTACCTTAACACCATTCCAGTCAGGAGCCGGAGCATTGTTTATATAGGCTTTGCAGCGTTCAAGAATGTCTGCGGCGTTAAAGTCTTTTGGCAATAGCTTTAGGACTTCTTCAAAATACCTTGCCGCCTTTGCAAAATCCCTTTGCGGCGGCAGATAAAGCTTCATGCCCTGATTATGCAGAGCCCAGGCTTTTTCTTCATTGCTGTCAACTTGTTTTTTTGCAGTGTAAATCCTTACACCCTCGCTCTTGCCTTTAACCGCTACTATATCCAAAAGACGGCAGGGAAGACCAGGTCTTGGGAGTTTATCCCGGACAAAGCCTGTAAACAAAAGCTCTGTCCTGTATTCCTTGTTTAACCCTTCCATGCGCGATGCAAGATTTACTTCATCCCCTATAACCGTGTAATCCATCTTGCGTTCACTTCCTATATTGCCCACAGTTACAAGGCCGTAGTTTATTCCTATTCCAATTTCAAACTTAGGTTTATTGAGTTTTTGCTGCTGTTCATTAAAACCTAAGAGCGCTTCTATCATATCAAGGGCAGCCAGGACTGACTGGAGAGCATCATCTTCATAATTTACAGGCGCGCCCCAAAACGCCATTATCGCGTCTCCTATGTATTTATCTACAATGCCTTTGCGGTTCATGATAATGTCTACCTGATCCGAAAAATACCTGTTAAGTGATTCTACGAGATCTACTGGATTGTTTTTAAATTGTTCTGATATTGTAGTAAAGCCCCGTATATCAGAAAAGAGTATTGCAAGATTGCGATCCTCTCCGATCTTTAACATGGAATCCTGGGTTGCAAAGCATTTGTCAATAACATCTTTGGGAACATACTTCTGGAATATCTGCCTTATCCTCTGTTCTTTTTTACCGGCCAAAACAGCATCAAACGCATAACGCTTGATCTGGCTGTAGGCTTTTTCCAGTTCGCAGAGCATGTGGTTAAATGTTGAGGCAAGTCGTCCTGTTTCGTCCCGGTATTCGACATCGACACGGGAGCTTAGCTCCCCTCCGCTTATGATCGAGTTCATTGTATGTATAACACGTTGCAGGGGCTTTGTAAGATGCTGTGCAAAAAGAACAAGCAGGAATATGGCAAGCAATGAGGATATTGTCAGGATCACAATTGTCTGAAAACGTATCTTATTGGCATCCTGGTAAAAAACAGAAGTTTGTTCAGTCAGTAATATATGCCAGCGGAAGGGAGTAAAGTAAAATGCCTTTATGATCCTTTCTTCTTTGCCAAGTATGACGTTTATTATTCCCTCACTGTCCTGAGCCAGCAGATCAAGGAGTATGGCTGATTCTTGTGCGCTAAGCTCAAGCTCCGAAGTACTCATGACAAGGTTGCCATAATCATCAATGGCCAGGATAGTTTCACTATCGCTTAGAATTAAGCTTTTTGAGTAATTTGTTACAGCGAACTTTGCAGCCTCGACCATATCAGGTCTTGAAGCAAAGTCATACTCAATCAATAATTCCCATTGGCTATGGCTGTATTTTTCAAGTTCAGCTGCCTTAAAACTCAGGAATTGCTGGGCAATCCTTGTTATACCGTTGACAGCGGAAAAATACGAGGCTGTTTCTGCAAGGAAAAGTGTAACAATAATTATTGGCAGAACAACCAGAATTATTTTTAGGCGGATTTTCATTATAGGGAAAGTTTAGGATATTAAAACGCTTTTACGCAATACAGCAGCTTTGGATTATGCTGCCTTTTTTTTATATTCGAATATATATCCGGTTTTTACACAAAGATCAAAGAGGTGGCAGGTTATTGTGGTTTCCCTTGTTTTTTCATTACCGTCACATATACGGGTGATCAGGATTTTATACCCATCATCATTTTTGGAGATTATATCAATGTATTCAATTCTGTTTGTCTGATTTTTTATGCAATATCTTTTCATAAAAATTCTCCTTACTTCAGTATCGGAATAAAAAAATGGACTTTTAGTGTAAATTTTTCTGTAAATCATTTATAATTTTATATGGCTTACAGAGAAGAATGGTTTAATGATGTAAATTTTTGGGAACAATATGCCCCCATTATGTTTGATGAAAAGCGCTGGCAGGAGGTTCCGGCTGTCTGCGATGGTATTACAAGGTTTTCCGGCCTTGACCCCTGCTGTAAAAATGCCAAAAAGCAATATATACGCGTACTTGACCTCTGCTGCGGTTTTGGCCGCATTACTCTTGAGCTTGCTCGCCGTGGTTATAAGGCAAGCGGGGTTGATATAACCAAAAGCTACCTTGAGACAGGCCAAAACGATGCAGCCTACGAGAAACTTGACATAGAGTTTATCCACAAGGATGTTAGAAAGTTCAGGCGGAAAAATGCCTTTGATATAGCAGTAAACCTTTACAACTCCTTTGGTTATTTTGAAGACCCGGAGGATGATCTTTTATTTTTGAAAAATGCCTATTATTCACTATGCGAAGCTGGGGTTCTTGTTGTTGATGTATTGGGGAAAGAGATTGCTGTCAAGGATTATATAGAAGCTGAATGGTTTGAAAGAGCTGGTTTTACTGTTCTTACAGAAAGCAGTCCTGTGGATTCCTGGAGCAGTATTTTTAACAGGTGGGTTCTACTTAAAAAAGGAAAAAGGCAGGAAAAAACCTTTGTACAGCGGCTTTATGCAGCCTCTGAACTAAGGGCATTATTATTTAAGGCTGGTTTTGCCAAAGTGGAACTTTACGGCAACTGGGATGAATCCCCCTACGACAATCATGCCCAAACCCTTATAGCTGTTGCTAAGAAATAAAATGCAGATAAGCAAAGTTTTCCGGGATATGGGAATCATAGGAGCCATGTTCATTCAAAGACCAGCCTATGCTTTCGTTTATGGTTTTCCCGTGATAACGCAGGGCTTCAAAACGGAAGAACTGGGCTCTAAGGCTGTCTCCTTCTCTGGGCGGCCAGGTTTTTCCAGGACTTAGGGTTTTAAAACCTTCCCAGGGGAAAGCCAGCTCTACTGTCCAGCCCTTATCAATAACAGAAGGGTCGTTTATTTTTCCATCTGTTTTTACAGCGCTTTTAAGTCCTGGAAAATCCCAATCCATAAAAGCCCAGCGGCGGCCACGTTTATGCTTTTTAAATCTTCCTGCATCCTGAAAGCCGCTTAATACATCTACATCACGGTTAAAAAGATCGAATTCAGGAATATCAAAACGGCTGCCTTTTTTTAAAGCATCCTGGTATATAAAGAAAACCTCATATATTGTTCCATAGGTATTTATTTCAAACTCATAGTAGCAGTCCTCGCCGTCAAAGAAAACTTCCACATCATTATCAAACCAGATAAGGGAATCCCTTTCCTTATAAGATGCACTAAGCGCAGGTTCTTCTATCCAAAAGCCTATGTACAGGGCTTTTTCATCCCAGAGAGCTGCAATCTGTGTGTTAAGGAAAGCCTTTTCACCGTTTACAAGATCCACAAAGCGCGTGGATTTTTCTGCTTGTTTCCATACTGGTTTTTCCAGGTTTCCATCAATGGAAAAAGTTTCTTTAACCCGGCTGCAGTTTAAATGGGCTATGCGTTCTTCACTTATAAGATAGTTTTTATGCATAATATACTCCCAAAAATTGATTTTCTATTCAAATTAATAGTTTGACTAATTTACTATACTACATATATAATATTGTCTATTGGACTTTCTGAAAAGTATTAAAATTGTCCAAAAAAAATCTTTTATGGAGAAAAAGTATGAAAAAATTAATAATTGCAGCATTAATTATCCTTTGTGTTATTGGTTTTACCTTTGCCGGAGGACAGCGGGCTGATGGTAGGGTTCACTTAACTGCTTATCACCAGATGGATCTGGCAAACCCTCAATCACAATATTGGCCCATATCTCTTGATGCCTTTGCCCAAAGACACCCCAATGTCAGCATTGAGTGGGAATATGTAACAGGTGAACAGTTCCATGACAAGTTCCAGGCAATGGCAGCAGCCAATGATATACCGGATATATTTACAGTTTATGCCGGAGCACGCTCAGGTTATATTCTTAACAGGGGTATGGTAAAGGATATAAGGCCTTATCTTACCCAGGATTTTATGTCCAGGTTTAATCCCAGTATCTGGGAACCCCAGGGACCAAATGGGGAGATATATATTATTTCCCCCAACATGGCTGTTTGTACTGTTATATACGTTAATACAAGACTACAGCGCCAGCTGGGACTCCCCATGCCCGCTACCCTGGATGAAATGATCGGCCAGGTGCCCAGAATCAGGCAAGCAGGCTTAACCCCTCTTATGTTCGCAAACCGCGGCGTGTGGCAGGCTCAGTCTTTCCTGCTCTCCATGCTTGTTGACCGCATGGCAGGAAGAGCCTGGTTTGACAGAGCCAGGGCAGGAACTGCCAGTTTTACTGATCGTCAGTTTGTCAGCGCACTTGATATAGTAAAAAGAATGGTTGATACCCAGCTGTTTCCCCCTGGCGTAAACCAGCTTGAAGGCCCTGAAGGCTGGGGCGCTTTTGTTCAGAATCAGGCTGTTTACCTTCTGGATGCAGGCTGGCGTATTCCTGCACTCCTGGGTGCTGCAACTCCCCAGGAATATGCTGACTATGCGGTTATTGGTTTCCCGGCCATTGCCGGAGAAGTTACAAGAAATTCCAGTGCAGCTACCCTTGGTGAAGCCCTTGGCATGAACAGAAACTTAAGCGGTGCAAAAGCAGATGCTGCATGGAGTTTAATGTCATTCCTTTACGGCAGAGAAGGCAGCGAAATTCTCCTTCAGCACGGTATGGTACCAACCTATAATCTGGATCTTTCCCAGTTCAATCTTGACCACCTTACAAGGCAATACATAGAGCTTATCAGCAACCAGTCCATGGGTTATGTAATTGATGCTGTTATGGACGGTGAAGGTGTAAACGGTATACTCAACCCCGGTATACAGGCAGTAATGATGGGAGCAAGGACTTCTGCTTCCCTTGCAACAGAATACGAAGCTTGGGTTGCAGCTAACGATTCCAATCGTCGGCGCAGATAATTAAATTAATGGCGGAGTAAGGGATAGTATATACCACAGGGTACATGACACCTTACTCCGCTTTTTTTTAATGGTCATACCATGCGTTACATAAATTTAAAACGAATTAGTTTTCTTTCATTTGTACTTCCCGCTTTTTTAATATTTATATCTGTAATAATTTTCCCGCTCCTTTACAGCTTTGTCCTTGGCTTTTTCCAGTGGAGAGGGTTTGGGGAAATGCAGTTTATAGGATTGGACAATTATATACGCATGTTCAGTGACCCTGTTTTTTTTATATCACTAAAGAATAATTTTATGATTGTTTTGGTCTCTGTCTTTGGTCAGATACCACTTGGACTTTTATTGGCCTATATGCTTTACCGCAAGATGGTAAAGATGAGCAATTTTTTTGAAGTTATTATTTTTCTTCCCATAACCATATCGTCTGTTATTATTGCACAGCTGTGGAACAGGATATTTTCTCCTGTAGGTATTTTTACAAGTTTTATTAGAATGTTAACAGGGAACCAGGATTATATAATGACCATTGTGGAGTCGCCGCATTTTTCCATGATCCCAATCATGTTTGTTCTTTTATGGCAGCATACAAGTCTTTTTATGGTAATATTTCTTGCAAACCTCCAGCGTATTCCCAACTCCACAATAGAAGCTGCGCGCATTGAAGGCGCCTCGGAAGGGAATATATTTTTAAGAATTATTGTTCCCATGATGGGTTATGTGATATTTATAAATTCAGTGCTGGCAATATCCGGCAGTTTTAAAAGTTTTGATTTAATATACTCCATGACAGGCGGCGGGCCGGCCCATTTTACAACGGTTATTGCTGTTTATATGTATAACACTACATTTGTACATCAAAACTATGGTTATGGCAGTGCTTTATCCATTATTATAATTGCATTTATTATTGTTTCCCTGCTTCTTACAAGGGCAGTAACAAAGCTGTTTAAGGTAGAGTAAGCAATGGCAAAAAATGTTACTTTATCAAAACTACAGCGTTCTCCTGTTGCATGGCGTTCTGCTGCCTATGCCTTAATGTTGATATTCACCATTCTGACAATATTTCCGCTGTTCTGGCTTTTTTATTCATCCCTAAAACCGCATGCAGAAATAATACGTTTTCCCATGGCTCTTCCAAAGGCTCCTTCTCTGGATAATTATTTCCAGGCCTGGGCTTTGGCAAACCTTGGCGTTTCCTTAATGAACAGTTTTATATATACAATTTCCTCAACCCTTATTGCCCTGTTCCTGGCTCTTGCAGCTGCTTTTGGCATAACAAAGTTTGGTTTTAAAAAAAGTTCTGCGTTTTTTACCGCTACATTTGCCATGGGGCTTATGATAGTTATACATGCAGTTATAATCCCCCTGTTTTTGGCAGAGCGTACATTGGGCCTGCTTAATACACGCATAGGAGTTATACTGCCATACGTGGCTTTTGATCTTCCCATGTCAGTTTTAATTGCCATTTCCTATGTGCGGGGCATACCCAATGCCATAATTGAATCTGCAGAGATAGATGGTGCAAAATACCGCTATATATTCTGGAAGATGATAGTTCCTCTTTCCACGCCTGTTGTTGCAACCATGGTAATACTATCGTTTCTAAGGCACTGGAATGAATTTCTTTTTGTTTTTATTTTTACAACCAGAACAGCATTAAGAAGCCTTCCTGTTGCCATTACCCAATTTGCAGGAAGACAGAATATAGAGTTTGGTCTGCAGTATGCTTCTCTTGTTATTGGAATACTGCCCATGATAATTTTTTATTTTTTCTTCCATGCCCAGCTTATAAAAGGCTTTGGAGACAGCGCCCTTAAAGAGTAACAATATATGCGAGTTTTAATAGGCGGCATGAACCATGAGTCCAATACATTTAATCCCATAATTACAGCTGAAGAAGATTTTGTTGTTTTCCGGGGAAAAGAAATTTTAGAAAAAGGCATGCTCCCCTATTATGCATCAACAGGAATCATAAAAACCCTTTTAGAAGCTAAAGCAGAAATTATCCCTGCAATATTGTGCCGTGCTGTGCCTAACGGCGTTGTATCTTTTGCCTTTTACAAAAAGTTCAAAAAAGAATTCATGGATTATGCAATGGATGCTTTAAAGAAAGGCCCTGTAGACGGGATCTGCCTTGCGCTTCATGGTTCCATGAAGGTTGAAGACCTTGGCTGTGCAGAAGAGGATCTCTGCCAGGCTTTGCGCAGGATTTTTCCCCAAGTCCCCATGATCGCTGCCCTTGATATGCATGCAACCATTACTCCAGGACTCCTTGAGGCAGTGGATGGTTTTGTAGGGTACAAGACAGCTCCTCATGTGGACTGTGCTGAAACAGGTTCCCATGCAGCCAGTATGCTCCTTAAAGCCCTTGATCAGAAGCTTGTTATAAAGACTGTTTTTAAAAAAATTCCAATGATGATAGCAGGAGAAAAATCCGAAACCAGCGAAGAACCCATGCTTTCGCTAATTGCTGCCTGCTGCCAGGCTGAGCAGGAATCAGGTATAAAGGCAGTATCTTTGTTGATGGGTTATCCCTGGGCAGATGATGTACATAATGCAGTCACAGTCATTGTGTCTTATACAGGAGATGTCGGTGAAAGGGCAGAAAAAATATGTCTGGATTTGGCTGCTTGTGTTTGGGCCAGGCGTATGGAGTTTAGTTTTAGTTCAGAGTTCTATGATACCAGGGAAGCGCTTGACGCAGCCTATGTCTATGTGGAAAAGGGTGAGAAGCCTGTTTTTATTTCTGATTCCGGTGATAATCCCACAGCAGGTGCTGCAGGAGATGCAACAGATCTTCTTGAGGCAGTTATTGATAGCATGGACAGGGCTGATGCATTACCGGCTCCATTGCTTTACTCAGGGTTCTATGATACAGCTGCTGTGGCTGCTTGCTTTAATGCCGGAGTAGGAGCAAAAGTTAATGTGACTGTAGGTGGTAATTGGGACACTGTAAATGGAAAAAAAATTCCCCTTGAGCTTAATGTGCATAAGGTAGTCCGGGACTATGGTCCTTATAAATCAGACCTGGCTCTTGTCAGCCATAGGAACCTGCATATTGTTCTTACATCCAAACACATTGGCTTTGGCGACCCTGAGCTGCTCCCGGCACTGGGAATAAACCCCTCTGATTACTGCATTGTTGCAGTTAAACTTGGTTATCTTGAACCCTGCTTTAAAAGCATTGCTGCAAGAGCCATCATGGCCACAACAAAAGGCTGTTGTAATGAGGTATTGGAAACCATCCCATATAAAAAAGTAAAACGACCCATATTCCCCCTGGATCAGGATTTTTCTTAAGGAAGATACTGGAAAGTTATTGATGGATATAAGCAAATTAGTATTTGGAAGTATTTTCCTTGGTGAAATCTTACGGGATGAAATACCTCAAACACTCATAGCTGTTGGGAGGAAGTAGACACCATGAACAATAAAATAATTAAATCACTTTTTGCACGTAAATCCGTAAGGCAGTTTGAAAATAAACCCATTGGAGAAAAAGAGAAAACTTTAATCCTAAATACAGCACTGCATGCACCTACTGCCGGAAACCAGAATTTATACACAATTCTTGATATTAAGGATCCTTCACTTAAAAAAGCGCTTTCTGAATACTGCGACAATCAGCCTTTTATTGCACATGCACCACTGGCTTTGGTTTTTCTGGCTGATTGCCGCCGCTGGTATGACAGCTATGTCCTGGCTGGTCTTGAAGCCCGCAAACCCGAAGAGGGCGATCTTCTCCTTGCCATAGCTGATGCTTTTATTGCAGCCCAGAACACAGTTGTTGCTGCACAGTCACTTGGCATAGGCTCTTGTTATATAGGCGATATTCTCGAGCAGGAGGAGAAAGTCCGTAAAGCCCTTAATTTGGATAAGTATGTATTCCCTGCTGCTTTTTT
>Ga0099364_10000795_pt1 | contig 53611 bp, 52 predicted proteins | sample TergutTh196P3_FD_73070 | JGI IMG/M metagenome (GOLD analysis project Ga0099364, IMG submission 73070) | Microcerotermes parvus P3 segment gut microbial communities from Pointe-Noire, Republic of the Congo - Th196 P3 | ecosystem: Host-associated > Arthropoda: Insects > Digestive system > Gut ... | reverse complement strand
CAATCGCTCTGGAATGTTATACTTGTGTCGGAAGGGAAGAAAGCGAGAATGGCGGCTTGAAAATGCACAGGGGCAACAGTAGAAAGTGGACTAAGAATCGGGGGCATGTCACGGCGAGACCACCCGAATAGGCTACGAAAAGTACGGTGACCCCGCCGACCCGCACCACGGTGGCCTAGTCCTCGCCCGCACCGGCGAAACCACTTACGCCCTCAGCTTCGAGGACGGCATCGCCCCAGGCGCCATCCTCCACAGAAACTACCCCACCACCAAAACGACCTCAAAGCTAAACAGCAATTATCCAATCCGCGTGGAGTTATGGGCCGAAGGGACGTACAAGGTCGCAAGGAAAGACAACGATCCGAACGGCGAGATTATTATCGACGAAATCACCGGCAAGCCCCTCCCCGCCCTCGACCCCGCCACCGGCAAAGTCATCCCATTACGCAACGCCAAAAACCGCCCCATGACCACCCCCACCGTCTACAACATAAGGGTGAATCTGCGGTAGCCCCCTCCCCCCACTTGACATTGCACGCCATAATGCATATAATGATGCACATAGCACGACAATAGCGTGCAAAACACGAAAGGGGCGATTGCTATGGAAACAATAAACATAACCGTGCGGGTTGACAAGGAAACGAAAAGGGACTTCGACACCTTTTGCGAGAATGTGGGAATAAACGCAACGGCAGCGGTCAACATGTTCATCAAAGCAGTTTTGCGTACCCGGGAACTGCCATTCATGGTGACCGACAGCGGCGAGCAGGAAAAACGGGCTTACGGGGTGCGGGCTGTAGAGGCCATTAAAAGAATGAGGGAAGCGTCCGCATTTACCGGCAACTCAGACTTGAGTTTGAACGAGATAAACGCTGAAATCGAAGCAGCCCGGCAAGAAGCGAGAATGCAATAATGCTAAAAATCGTTATTGACACGAATGTCGTCGTTTCGGCACTGCTTTCGCCCGCCGGAAACGCCGCACAAATCATAGACAGGGTTTTTCGCGAAGATCTGAAGCCTTGCTATTGCCCGATGATTCTGGCTGAATATGCGGCAGTATTGGCAAGACCCCGCTTTGTCTTTGACGCAGAAGACCAGCGGCACTTGATTGAGGGCATTGAGAAATATGGCGTACAAATCGAGCCTACACCATGTGACATATTTTTCGCTGATGAATCCGACCGTGTTTTCTACGAAGTCGCCAAGGCAGCCGATGCGTATCTTATTACCGGAAACAGCAAGCATTTCCCGGACGAGCCGCTTGTCATCAACCCGGCCAAATGCGTCAGCTTGTTGTCAGTATTGTAAGCACACGGGTGTGCCCCCTCTATTCTTGCAAAATTCATGTGTTAAAACCCCGCAAATAGCACAACTTCCCCATTGACTTACCCCGCGGACAGGCATAAAATCTGCGTTATAAGGTTTCCTTGATTGACATTCGGCGTTGCCGCAATGTCGGAAACCTTTGAACACACTCGACTTCGCTCGTGTGTTACGGCAAGATAGACGAGGGGTAAGAAAGATTTTAGCGCTGAAGAAGGAGATGACAAAATACACAATTATCGCCACGGCAATAGCGGTGGCGGTTTCTTTGTTGTTTGCGGGGCGGTCGGGTGCCCTCTTTGCCTACGGGCTGGCGCTGGGCGTCTGCGCCGCGGTCATAAACATGAACATCCTCTGCGCGTCCATCGAGCGGTCGGCGGCGAAGGGGGGGAAGGGGCCTGTGCAGGCCGGCTTTGCGGTAAGGGCGGCGATATATGCAGGGGCGTTCTGGCTGGCTGTGACCACGGCGGGGGTGGCGGGGGTCGGCGCTGCGGTCGGGTTTTTCCTGCCGCGGGCAGCCATGTACATCGTGCTCGGTCTGCGTCCCGCCGTAAGGCGAAAGCTCGGCAAGGAGCCGCGGGCGGTGTATGTGATAGACACCCGCAGCAAGGTATTCTTCAAGGCTCCGCGTTTCGTGGCGGAGAATTACAACGACGGCGCGAGGTCGTATGTCACGCACAGGCATTTCAGACGGATAAGGCAGGCGGAAGGATAAGAAAGGATAAGGAGCGGGACGGCAATGCACCTGGAGCTTGGGCCAAGGGTCATAATACAGTTCTCGAACGGCGTGTACATCACGGAGTCGGTGTGCTGGGCTGTGATCGTTGCCGTTGCAATGATTGTGGTTGCCCATATAGCCACCCGCAATATGCAGAGGAACCCCAAGGGGCTTCAGGCGGTGGCGGAGCTGATAGTCGAAACCACCTACAAGTTCGTGAAGAACACGATGGGCAGCCACAATGTCGGATTCGCCCCGTTTATCGGCACTTTGTTCCTGTTTCTGCTGTTCTGCAACGCGCTTGGGCTTCTCGGACAACGCGCCGCGTCGGCGGACATGAACTTCGCCTTCGCATTGAGCATCATGGTGTTTTTCGTGATACAGGGCAGCTCTATACGTTCGCAGGGCATCAAGGGCTATTTGAAGCACTTCGCGGAGCCGGTGCCGTTCATGGTCCCCATAAAAATCATCGAGGAGTGCGTGTTCCCGGTCAGCCTGGGCTTCCGCCTGTTCGGAAACATCCTGGCGGGCTTCATCATCATTCACATATTCATGTACATGATGGGCGGGCTGTCGGCTAATATAGGTTTGCCCATCCCGCTGCTCCAGGCGGTGACGCCGCTGCCTGCGATGGCGTTCTTCGACGTGTTCGAGCCGGTTTTGCAGGCTTTCGTGTTCTCGATGCTCACGATGGTGTTCGTCGCGAAAGGCATAATCGTACACGGCCACGGCAACAGCAACGGCAATGCAAAGGAAGCAAGCTAGTTATTAATTATGCAATAATTATTTATATAAACAAAAAGGAGGAACAAAAAATGCCAGCAGTATCACCAGAAACAATACTCACCATAACGCCGCAGGCGTACGTGCTCGGGCTTTCCGCGATCGCCGCGGGGATAGCGATGCTCACGGGCATCGGGGTGTCCATAAGCCAGGGGATGGCGACGCGGAGCGCGCTCGAGAGCATCGCGCGGCAGCCGGAGGCCAAGGGAGACTTGCAGCAGACGCTGTTCATCGGCCTGGCCATGCAGGAGACGTCGATAATCTTCCCGCTTATCATCGCCATACTGCTCGTGGTGGTCAACCCGCTCGTAGGGATGCTGTAGGTCGGTCGTAAGGCCGGTCTGCGGGCTAGGCTGTAGGGTCGGATGTAGGGTCGGACTGCAAGGAAATACCATAAATGGAAATAGTTGCACCGTTAATAGGCTTCGACTGGACGCTGGTGATGTTCCTCGTCACCTTCTTGGTCCTCTTTCTCGTGCTGAAGAAGTTTTTCTTCGAGAAGGTGCGGGCGTTTATGGACGCGAGGGCGCAGAAGGTGCAGGACCAGTTTGACAGCGCGGAGGCGGCGGAAGTCCAGGCAAGGGAGCATCTTGCGGAGTACAAGGCCAGGCTCGACGGCGCCGAGCTTGAACGCCAGGCCGTGCTAAAGGACTCCAAAGCGGCCGCAAACGCGCGGGCGAAGGACATCATCAAGGAAGCGAACGAGCAAGCCGACGAGATAGTGGACGCGGCAAGGAAGAAGATGGAACAGGAGCGGGCGAAATTCGCCGAGTCCATGCGGGACCAGGTGGCCATGCTCGCCATATTCGCGGCGGAAAAGATTATCGAGAAAGAGCTAAAGGGCAGCGAGCACGACCTCATTATCGACAATGTGCTGAAAGAGAACGGCGGCAAGGCATGGAAACACTAACGATAGGCCAGACCTATGGCAGGGCGCTGTTCGAGGCGGCAGCAGACCTTGGAAAGACAGCCGAGATAGGCGCGGAGCTAAAGGCGGTGAATCTTGTCTTTGAAGCGGAGCCCATGCTGAAAAAGCTGCTTCTTCTCCCCACTATTTCGGCAACGGAGAAGAAAGACGCCGCGGAAAAGGTCTTTGAAGGCCGCGTTTCCCGAGAGCTTTTGAACTTTATGCGGATACTTATCGACAAAAGCCGCATGGGGTCGTGGGAACGGATAGGCAGGCAGTACGAGAAGCTTGCATCGGAGCGGGACGGGGTCACGCACGGGATATTGTATACTGTGGCGCCTGTGGATGCGGGGCGGCTGAAAAGCCTTGAGGAAAAGACGTCCGCGACGCTCGGCAAGGCTGTGGGGCTCGAAAACAGGACGGACAAGACCATTATTGGGGGGGCGAAGATCTACGTGGACGGCAAACTTATAGACGTGAGCGTGAAAACGCGGCTTGAAAGCATGAAGCAGAGGATAAGGGCATGAAAATGAATCAGAGGATTGGAAGAACAAAGCGGAGAATAAGGGCATGAGTCTGAAACCGGAAGAAATAAGCTCTGTTATCAAGGAGCAGATAAAAAAGTACAAGAACGAGGTCGAAATATCGGATTACGGCTCAGTTATTCAGGTCGGGGACGGCATCGCGCGGGTTTTCGGGCTCGAAAACTGCATGTCGGGCGAGCTTTTGGAATTTCCGTGGGACACTTACGGCATGGCGCTCAACCTCGAAGAGGACAACGTGGGCGTGGTCATAATGGGTTCGGACATGCACATCAAAGAGGGCGACGTGGTGAAACCGACGGGGCGGGTGGTCGAGGTGCCGGTCGGCGAGGCGCTAATCGGGCGGGTCGTGGACCCCTTGGGGCAGCCGCTTGACGGCAAGGGGCCGGTGGAAGCGCACGGGACCAGGCCCATCGAGAGCCCGGCGCCCGGCGTGCTCGCGCGGAAGTCCGTACACCAGCCGCTCCAGACGGGCATCAAGGCCATAGATTCCATGATACCGATAGGCAAGGGGCAACGCGAGCTTATCATCGGCGACCGGCAGACGGGCAAGACGGCGATAGCGGTGGACACCATCCTGAACCAGAGGGACGCGGGCATCATCTGCATATATGTGGCGATAGGGCAGAAGAAGTCGACGGTGGCGCAGATGGTGCAGCACCTGGAGGACTTGGGGGCGATGAAGTACACGATAGTGGTGTCGGCAACGGCAAGCGACGTCGCGCCTCTGCAATATATAGCGCCCTATGCGGGGTGCGCGATGGGCGAGCATTTTATGGAACAGGGCAAGGATGTGCTTGTGGTGTATGATGACCTCTCGAAGCACGCGGTCGCGTACCGTGCGATGTCGCTGCTGCTTAGGCGCCCGCCAGGGCGCGAGGCCTACCCCGGCGACATATTCTACCTGCATAGCCGGCTGCTTGAGCGGGCTGCCAAGCTGTCCGACGAGCATGGCGCAGGGTCGCTTACGGCGTTGCCCATCATCGAAACGCAGGCCGGCGACGTGTCGGCGTATATCCCCACCAACGTCATATCCATCACGGACGGGCAGATATTCCTGGAGCCCGACCTTTTCTTCGCAGGGCAGCGACCCGCCATAAACACTGGAATTTCAGTGTCCCGCGTGGGCGGCAACGCGCAGATAAAGGCGATGAAAAAGGTCGCAAGCTCCGTAAAGCTGGAACTTGCGCAATACCGCGAGCTGGCGAGTTTTTCGCAGTTTGGCTCGGATATCGACAAAGAGACGAGGGACCGCCTCGACCATGGGCATCTGCTGATGGAAGTGGTCAAGCAGCACCAGTACAGCCCCGTGCCTGTGGAGCATCAGGTGATGATTTTCTACGCGGCGGTCTGGCGGCTTATAGGCGACATACCGCATAGCAAGCTCGCAAGGTTTGAAAAGGGGCTGTTTGAGCATATAGACGCGGTGCATCCTTTGGTGTCGGACTCGATAAGGGAGACGGGCGAGCTTTCCGAGGAAGCGGAAGCGGAGCTGAAGAAGGGGATAGAAGAGTACCGGCATGAGTTTTTGGAGAGGGAGAAGGCGGAAGCTGTGAAGGGTGCGGAGGCTGTTGGGTATGTGAAGAAAACGGGTCGAGGCGCGGAGGATATAACATAAATGGCCGGAACTTCCATGCGCGATATAAAGCACCGGGTGCAGAGCGTCAAAAGCATCGAGAACATAACGAATGCGATGAAGCTTGTGTCTGCGGCGAAGCTGCGTAGGTCTATGATGATGTACGACAAGGCTCAGGAAAGCCTGCCACGCATAACCGCCAGAATCGACGAGATTTTTCACAACCCGCATGAGGTGCCGAACCATTATCTGCTCGGCGGGCGGGAGATAAAAAGGACGTGCTATGTGGTAGTGACGAGCAACCGTGGGCTTGCAGGCGGCTATAACGCAAACGTCATCAAGACGGCGGAGCGTGAGCTTGCCGCCCACGAGGAAGAAGAAGGCCGTGAAACCCCGTTGCTCGTCTGCATAGGGAGCAAGGGGCGCGACTATTTTGTCCGCCGGGGCTATGAGGTGTTTGCGGAGTATCTTGGCACGCCCGAAGGTATAAGCTTTTCGGAAGCGGCGGAGCTTGCGGCCCCGCTGATAGAGCTTTTCGAAAGCGGTGAGATAGATGAGATCGTTGAGATAAGCACGTTCTTGGTGTCGGCGATAGAGCACCAGCCCCAGATAAGGCGGCTGCTGCCGTTTGACGCGTGGGGGAGCGCCGATGACCACCCCCCACACGACCATCCCCTCGACACATGGCGGGTGGAATACGAGCCGGACGCAAAGAGGGTGCTCGGCTATTTGGTGGGAAAATACACGGAAATGATGCTTTTTCGGTGCATTATCGAGGCGGCGGTCTGCGAGCATGCGGCACGGCGAACGGCGATGCAGCACGCAACGGACAACGCGCACGATATGATGGAAGCCCTAGGGTTTTCGTTCAACCGTGCAAGGCAGGCGGCCATAACACGCGAAATCACGGAGATAGTAGGCGGTGCAGACGCAGTGACGCATTAGCGGACGCAGCAACGCATTAGAGGAGCAAGACAAAATGGGCAAAGGCGTAATCAACCAAATAATCGGGCCGGTCATCGACATCAAGTTCGAGCATCATGTAATGCCAGGCATACTTTCAGCGGTGCGGATACCCTGTGGCGACCGCGAGATCATAGCTGAGGCGGCACAGCACCTTGGGGACGATATAGTGCGGTGCATCGCGCTTTCGTCGACGGACGGGCTGAAGCGCGGGATGGAGGCGATTGACACGCTCGGGCCGATCACTGTGCCGGTGGGTCCCGAAGTCCTAGGGAGGCTTTTCAATGTCGTTGGCGATGTCATCGACGAAAAAGGACCCGTCGTGACGACCGAGAGGCACCCCATACACCGCGAGCCCCCCTCGTTCGAGGACCAGGATACGTCTTCCACGATATACGAAACGGGCATAAAAGTCATTGATTTGATTGCGCCCTACACGCGCGGGGGCAAGGTGGGGCTGTTCGGCGGGGCGGGCGTCGGCAAGACGGTGCTTATACAGGAGCTTATCCGCAATATCGCAAAGGAGCACGGGGGGATTTCCGTGTTTTCCGGCGTGGGAGAGCGGACGCGTGAGGGCAACGACCTTTATTACGAAATGATAGAGTCGGGGGTCATCGAAAAGACGGCGCTCGTGTTCGGGCAGATGAACGAGCCTCCGGGGGCGCGTATGCGCGTGGCGCTGACGGGGCTCACGATGGCGGAGTATTTCCGCGATGTAGAGGGACAGGACGTTCTATTGTTCATAGACAATATATTCCGATTTACGCAGGCGGGGTCGGAGGTGTCGGCGTTGCTCGGCCGCGTCCCGTCCTCCGTCGGCTACCAGCCCACGCTCGCCACGGAAATGGGGGTGCTGCAGGAGCGTATCACCTCTACAAAGAAAGGGTCTATCACCTCGGTGCAGGCCATATACGTGCCCGCGGACGACCTGACGGACCCCGCCCCGGCTACGACATTTGCCCATCTGGACGCGACCACGGTGCTTTCCCGCTCGATTACCGAGCTGGGCATCTACCCGGCGGTGGATCCGCTCGAATCGACGAGCCGCATCATGGACCCGCTCGTCATAGGCGACGAGCACTACGACACGGCGCGGGCGGTGCAGGAAGTGTTGCAGCACCACAAGGACTTGCAGGACATCATCGCCATACTCGGCATGGACGAGCTTTCGGACGAGGACAGGCTGGTGGTGAACCGCGCGCGGAAGATACAGCGATTTTTGTCGCAGCCGTTCTCGGTGGCCGAGCCGTTTACTGGGATGCCGGGGAAATACCTGCCGATAAAAGAGACGGTGCGTAGCTTTCGCGAAATTCTTGAGGGCAGGCACGACGATATTCCAGAGCATCTGTTTTTGTTCGCGGGTAGCATCGACGAGGTCGTGGAGAGGGCGGAAAAGCATGGCTAAGGGGTTTATTATGGGGACAGAACGGGTGGTGAGCCGTGGCTAAGGGGTTTATGCTTGAAATACTGACGCCCGAAGCCCGCTTTTATGGGGGCGAGGTGGAAGTGGTCACCGTCCGAACGCTTTCTGGCGAGGAAGGCTTTATGGCCGACCACACCTGGGCGTGCAAAATGCTCGGCAACGGCGAGATACGCTTCCGCGAAAAGGGATCGAAAGAGCAACGCCGTGCCCACGTTTCCGGCGGCTTCATAGACGTACGCGGGGAGGCGATGATATTTACCGAGGGGGCGAAGTGGATGTAGGGGGAGGCGGGGCTTTTCGTTGTAATGCATGGGTTCAGAAAGATGCCTTGCCTTGAAAAATCAACTGTGCTACAATCCTGATAACGAAAGCAGAGAATTGTCGCGGAGGGATACATCATGCCAATACTATCGCTGTTCTACGGAATTGTAGTACGTATGTACAAAGAAAACGATGCCCGACATAACAAGCCCCATGTCCATGCGGAGTATGCCGGAGAAGAAGTCGCTGTTTCCTTGGATGGCGAGATATTGGAAGGCAGCATACCAAAATCGAAAATGAAGCTGCTCATGGCATGGTTGGAAATTCACGGCGATGATTTGCAGGCCAACTGGGAATTGTTGTCCAAGGGCGAGCAATTTTTCAGAATTGACCCATTGAAATAGGCGCGGGGGCGTTTGAAATGTTGTCACCAAAAATAACTGAAGTCAAGCCAATGGACGAGTTTCGGTTGCTTATTTCCTATTCGTCCGGCGAAAAAAAGGTTTTCGATGTGGCTCCGTACATTGAGGGCTCTTGGTACGGGGAATTGAAGAACCCCGAATACTTTCGCAGTGTACACATCATATCGAACGGCACGGGCATCGAATGGGCGAACGGTCAAGATATCGCCCCCCATGAGCTTTACGACCTAGGCGCCACAGTGTAAGGCGCGCGAAGTGGATGTAGGGGGGCTAGGCCGAGGTAGCATAGGCTATCATTTGCTGTGGGGCTGACTTGTCACCCTGAGCGTGAATAATGGTTGACAACACCGTCCGCCTACGCTATACTCGCCCTATGGAAACAACGAATAAAGCAACGAACACAGAAACCCTGGGCGCCTCTCGCCGTCCGTTCCTCACCACGCGCGACCTGTGCCATATCGGTATATTCGCCGCCATCATCGCGATTTTGGCGCAGATTAGCATACCCATGCCCCTCGGCGTGCCCATCACTTTGCAGACGTTCGCCATACTTTTCGCCGCCATCGTGCTGGGCGCGAAAAAGGGCACCATAGCGACATTGGTCTACGTGGCCGTCGGCGCCGTTGGCCTCCCTGTGTTTGCGAATTTCATGGGCGGCATGGGGGTCATCCTCGGCATGACGGGCGGGTTCCTGCTTTCGTTCCCGATTATGGCCCTGCTTGCTGGCCTCGGTAACGAAAAAAGCGACAATTCTGACAAAAAATCCGCCATTCTGTGGCTTATTGTGGGGCTCGTGGTCGGCGTAGCCATCAACTTTTTGTGCGGGATGCTCTGGTTTAGCATGGTGACGGGCAGCTCCATATCAGTCTCGTTCGTGGCCGCGGTCCTGCCATTCATCCCGACTTCCATAGTCCAGATCGGCATAGCGGCAGCGTTTGGGCGACATGTAAGAAAAACATTGGTGAAGAACAAGATTATTGCATAATTTTCAAAAGCGGCACGGCTTGTTTGTGCTATACTCCATCATATGATAAACAGCGTTCAGAAAAAGGTGCTCATCCTTGCCCTGTTTGCGGGCGAAATAATGATGAAAAGCGGCGCGGAGATCTACCGCGTCGAGGACACGGTGGTGCGGATCTGCAAGGCGTGCAAGATCGACTTCGTGGAGTGCTTTGCGACGACTACGGGCATTTTCCTTTCGCTCGACAGCGGGTACGTCGACGAAGACATGCACACTTTCATCAAGCGTATCAAGGGGTCGGAGATAGACCTAGCACGGATTTCGGCGGTGAACACCTTCTCTCGCGTATTCACGACGACAGACCTTTCGGTGGACGAGGGGTTTTTGCAGCTTCGCAGAATAAATACGGTGCCGCGTTACCGCCCGATTCTGCGCCTCCTCGGTGCCCTCCTCGTCGGCGCATTCTTCTGCCCGTTTTTCCACGGCTCGGTGGGCGATATGTTCGTGGCGGGCGGCATTTCGGCGGTAACTTTCCTCGTGTCGCACGGCATTATGCGGACGGATTTCCCCGATTTCATAAGGATTTTCATAAGCTGCGCTGCGGCGGCAGGGCTTGTGCTTGCTGCGGGTGCATTGGGGGCGAGCGCAAGCATTTCGCCCGTGATAGTGGCCGCGACCACGATATTTTTGCCAGGCGTAGCAATTACGAATGCGGCACGCGACCTGCTTTCGGGCGATATGCTCGCAGGAGTGGCAAGGCTCGCGGAGGCGTGCTTATGCGCGGTCGCGATAGCGGGGGGAATCGGCATAGGCATACAGGTGTGGATGCTCGGCGGGGGGACGGTGGCGGTCGAGCGGACGGCCTCGTTCGAGACGCCGTGGTTTTTGCTGTTCGGGTTCTGCTCGACGCTCGGCTTCGGCCTGCTGTTCAACGCGCCCAAGAAGCATCTTGTCGCGGTTTCCTTGATAGGGGCGGCGGGGATGTTCATCTTCGTTGCGTTGACGCCTGTGTACGGCATGATAGCCGCCACGTTTTTCGGCACCTGCGCCATAGCCATACTCGCGGAAATATGCTCGCGGGCGGGCAGGGATGCGACCACCATATTCATTATTCCCGGAATCATCCCGTTCGTGCCCGGCGCCCTGCTCTACGAAACCATGAGCAATCTGTTGGTCGGCAACTACAACGAGGCTGTTTCCATAGGCATGCAGGCGCTTATAATGGCGGGCTGCATCGCGCTTGCGCTGATACTCGTCGCTACCGTCACAAGGTTGGTGAGCCCGTTGGTGCGACGGGTGGAGGGGGGCGTGCGGAAGTGACGTGGGGGGGTCTTATCAAAAACCACCGCAAAATATAGAGATTGCTGTTGCTTTTATTGATATTTGCGGTATAATGGTTCTATTAAAACCGTGAGAAATTGCGGATGTCGCCCCTTTGCCGTAAGGCGGGGGTGAATTTTTATCCCTCAATAATTTGCAGAACCGACCCCTATCTCTTGCGAGATTCGGCTACCATACGGCAACTCTTTCGGGGTCGATTTAACTGACTGGGCACAGTTTAGCACACTTATGCTTTTGCTGTCTATACTTTTTTAATTATTGGCTTAAAAGGGATGCAACACGCTGAATAGAAAATCTGTATAATGTACCCATGATAGAATACAACGATTTTGAGAAAGTGGAGATACGGGTCGGCACGGTGCTTGAGGCCGAGGACAATGTCAAGGCGCGCAAGCCCGCTTACGTGCTGAAAATCGACTTCGGCGAGGGGATAGGCGTCAAGACGTCGAGCGCGCAGCTTGCGACCTCTTACGAGAAGGGCGAGCTTGTGGGCAAGAAAGTCATCGCCGTGATGAACTTCGGCCCAAAGAACATCGCAGGCGTCGTGTCCGAGGTACTTGTGCTGGGCGTACCGGCGGCGGGCGGCAAGACCGCGCTGATGGAGCCCACGGCGGGCTTCGAAGTAGAGAACGGTGCGAAGCTGCACTAAGGGGAGGGCAAACCCTCGTCTGTTTGCGGTGGTGGCTTTTTTCGCCCTTGTAGCCGTTGCGATGAGTTTTATTGCGGGGTTCAATGAGCCTGTGCCGGTCGTTTCAGTACAGGCGCCAGTGGGGAACGTGGGCGAGGACTGGGCCTCCAATCTGCGGGGCTTCGACTTCGCCTCAAACACTGCCTACACGGACGAGGCGGTTATTATCCCCGACCAGGCAGCCGATTACAGCACCGTCACCGTACGCCTGCTCGTGCCGGACAGCGCCCACAACAACTACGACACCCCCGACCCCACCACCCCCAACCCTCCTAGCGACACCCCCAACACCCCCAACGCCTACATCATCTACGGAAAAAGCCCCGGCTACGCATCAAGAATATTCATAAACGGCGAACTTGCGGCCGAAATCGGCCATATCGACGAGGAAAACCCCGAAAACAACACATACCAAGAAGCCCAATTCCGCATCCCAACCCGCCCAAAAAACGGCGAAATCGAAGTTGTTTTCCATATGGCGGGCATTATTCGGGATGACCCCGCCTACCACGGCCTGTACATTGGCGAATACGGCCTCGCAAACGCCGCATTGCTCCGCGACACAGTGTACGGCCTGATTCCCGTGTTCATATTCCTGACCTGCGCCCTGTTCTACATCGGCTACTTCCTGTTCGTGCCGTCGGTCAGGACAAACCTGTGGTTCGCGTTCATATCGCTTATCATCGGCGTGTTCATATCGTACAACTGGCGGATAGGGTTCAATCTGTTTCCCGCACTGGAGTACCGAACCGAATACCTGGGGTTCCACATATCGCTGTTGCTGATCTGCGTGTGCCACTCGTTTTTCGCGCGCTCGCTGTTCGGCGTGCCGAGGGCTGTCCCCATCGCCGCGTGCATCGGCAGCTTGCTGATGGCGGTCTGGCTTGTCGCTACCCCCGTCAAAATCACGGCGCAATATTCGTTCCTGTACACGGCTTTTGTGTTCGCGGTAATGGCCGCCAACGTGGTTTGCATAATTGCGAGAATGAGGCACTTTCGCATAGAGCAAGCCATATCGTTTTGCGGGCAGGTCGCATTCATGCTTTGCGGCGTTTTCGACATGTTGGGGCTGGAATCCGGCAGTTTGTGGGACTTTTCGATATTCGGGATGCTGATATTCTTGTTCGCACAGATGGCATCGTTGTATTTGGTGAACAATCGTGCCGTGGAGAGCGAGCGGCGTCTGGCTGCCGAAAAAGCCTCGCTTGAGAGCCTAAATTCCATGAAAACCGAGCTGCTTGGCAATATCTCGCACGAGTTCAAAACGCCGCTGACCGTCATATCCAACGTGTCGCAGCTCGCCGCGCGGCATACTTCGGATGTCTATATCCGCGACAAGATGGGGATAGCGGTCACCGAGGTCGAGCGGATGAAGAACAAGGTGGGGCAGCTTCTGAAATTGACGCGGATGGAGGACGAGGGGTTGCGGCCTGAGTTCCGGCCGGTGGACGTCCGGGAGTTCATACAAGGGATGGCGCAGACCTATTTCCAGGCGCTCGACGAAAACAACAACACGCTCAAAATCGAGCTGCCCGAAAGCCTCCCCGCCGTCAACGCCGACCCGACGCACCTGACCGGCGTAATCGTCAACCTTATCGAAAACGCCATCCGCTTCACGAAAAATGGCAGAATAACTATCAAGGCGCGGAGCGATGGGGGTTTCGTAGCCGTGTCGGTGGAGGATACGGGCTGCGGCATGACGGAGGAGCAGCGGGAGCGTATCTTCGAGCGGTATTTCACCGGCGAAAGGTCCACGGGTACCGGCTTGGGGCTTTATATATGCAAAAAGACGATAGACACGCACGGCGGCGAGATTTTTGTGGAGAGCGAGCCAGGGCGGGGCACGGCCGTGAGCTTCACCCTGCCGGTGAACAAAGGAGCGGATGGTGCCGAAGCTGAGGACGGCGAAACGGAGGGCGGCGCATGAACACAATTATGAACACAATACTGCTGATTGAGGACAACGCAAAAATACGGGAATCCAACAAGGAGTATCTGGAAACTGAGGGGTACGCCGTCCACGCAGCCGCTACCCTGACGGATGGCGAAATTATTCTACAATCCGAACAGGTGGACTTGATTGTGCTTGACATTATGCTGCCCGACGGGTCGGGCGTGGATTTCTGCGCCGAAATACGCAAGCGGCACGACATACCCGTCCTGTTCCTGACCTGCCTGGACGAGGACGCCGCCCTCGTTGACGCGCTGAAGGCCGGCGGGGACGAGTACATGACCAAGCCGTACAGCTTCGATGCCCTGCTTGCCCGAATCATGGCGCTTTTGCGGAGGGTCAGGATCGAACGGTCGGCGCCGGAGGTGTTTGGCGTCGGGCCGCTGACGGTGGACTGCGGCAGGCGCGTGATGCTCCTCGATGGCAGGGACATGAGGCTGAAGCCCAAGGAGTTCGACCTGATGCTCGCGCTCGTACGCGGGATAGGGCAGCTTTTCACGGCCGATGAATTGTATGCCCTGGTCTGGCTTGAGGCGGCGGTCGACGTGCGGACCGTGGCGGTGCATATCTCGTCGCTGCGGAAAAAGCTGGAGGACTCGTCGTTTTATATCGTTACAGAGCAGCGGAAGTATTATAGTTTGCGTATGGACTGAGGGGGGGGGCATTTTACGCCGAGCTCAACTTCTTTTGCATTTCACGCAATGTTTCAAGGTACGCCTTTTCCACTTCTGTCAATTCGTCGGGGAGCTGTGCGCGATAGGCTGCGTATTCGCCTATGGCCTTTTCCGCCGCTTCAATGTGGCTGACGCGCCCCGCATCCATCAATACGCCCACACCGAAATCGCGTGAGAATTTGTCGAGCGTTTCAAGCCAGTCGCGCATATACATGGGCTCTTGCGTTTCAGCCTTCATTTCCGCCATGTCAAAAAAGGCGTTGACCATCCGGCGCAGAGCGAACAACTCCTTCTCGCTCAGGTAATTCTTTGCGACAGTCACTTCGCTTTTTTGAGGACGAGCGCCCTTGAATGTTGTCAGCCCCATAAATGGCAATTCGGCGTTGGCACGGTCAAAAATCAATTCGCTTGCCGTATGTCCGCTTACAGCATAATGCAGTTTGTTCTGCACAATCTTGAAAAACTCCAACGTTTCAGGCATTGTGGCATCGTAGTCCAAGCTGGTCGCATACAAATCGAGAATTTGGCGATACATCACCTTTTCGCTCGCACGGATATCGCGGATGCGGTCCAGAAGCTCTTTCCAATAAACACCCCCACCCATGTTTTTAAGGAAGTCGTCGTTCATCGCGAAGCCCTTTTGCAGATATTCATGCAAAATGTCGGTCGCCCATTGCCGAAACTGTGTGCCCCGCGAGGATTTTATGCGGTAACCGACTGCAAGAACAAGGTCAAGGTCGTGGTATTTGACACGACGTTCGACATCACGTGTGCCCTCGTGCTGAACTGTCAAGTATTCCTTGACAGTTGCTGACGGGTCAAGTTCGCTTTCATTGAAGATATTTTTGATGTGCAGGCTTATATTTTGCTTTGATGTCTGAAAAAGCTCTGCCATCTGTGCTTGGGTGAGCCAGAGCGAATCACCTTCCATGCGCACGTCAATCTTCGTCAATCCGTCTGTGGTTCTATATATTATGATGCTTGCATCAGCCATTGCAGAATAACCTTTCCATATACAAGTAATTGTATCAAGAACCTGTGTTCGCGTCAAGGGCAAATCGCCCCGCCCCTCTCGATTAAATTTTGTTGAACGAGCGGAAAAGCTGCTTTTTTGTGCTATGTTCCACTATGCAATTGTTATTGCTTGTTCTATATAAAAAATAGTTGCGTCCGGTTTGTTTGGGGCGTGGCAGGAGGGAGGTGAAATCAGCATGGTAGCATTGGTAATAGGCATAATCGCGTTGGCGCTTTGTGCGTTTAGCTTTACTGGCATTGGTGCCCCGTTTGTGGCGATAGTCGGCTTGGTGCTCGGCATCGTCGCTTGGGTGAAGGGCAAGAAGGCCTACGCCGCAGACCCCACGGACGGCAAGGCGAAGGCAGGAAAGACCATGGGCAAGGTGGTCACGATTATCGGGATCATAGCCATAGTGATAAGCGTATTGTTCGTGGTCGGCATGATGAGCTTGATCGGCAGCGGTGCGCTTGACTTGGGCGCCATTATGGTGGAGTAATCGCACCATAAGCAGCAAATGGAGTGCAGAAGGGGCGGCTCAGGGCGGATATTCGCCCTTCGCCGCCCCTCACCATAGCAAAATCAAGAAACGAGGGGAATAGGGATGGATGTAAACGAAAAAGACAAGGTTGCGGGCACGGACGCAGGCGTAGGAGACGAAACGCAGGGCACGCCTGCGGCAAACACCGTCACCGTCAAGAAGTGGCAATTTGGCACGATAGTGACCGCATTGGTCGTATGTGTGGTGCTTGTGGTGGTGATGGTGGCCTCCCCGAACGCAGGGGGTTTGCTGGGCACCATGTTCGACGAGGGCGAGGTAGGGGCACCTGGAGAAAGCGACGGAACCTATTATAAAGTTACTGTCATCGATGGATATATCAGCGGTCGTATGATAAGAGAAGGCTTTTTTCAAGCTGGTAATACGTTATTCCTCTATTCTGACCCCAACCCTAATCTTGAACACTTGAAACCCAAGTGGCACTTCAGCCTCAATAGCATAAACAAAAAGATGTCGGATTTCGATAAAGAAAATCATAGTGTGATGGTTAAAATGCCCGCACACGATTTGACAATAATGCTCGTCTACGAGGACTGATGACTATGGAAATTCTTTGTGCAATGATAATAGGCACGGCGATAATCGCCATATTCGGGTTCTTGCTGGTTTTGGCGCTGACAGGGGAGCCGGCAACGAGAACCACAGCAGTGACGGCCAGCGTGGCAAAGGCCGGCAACTAAAGCCGCAGTAGCGGCAGGCCGACAGCGAAACAAGAAAAAGGGGAAAGCGGAAATGGATGCAAACGAAAAAGACAAAGCCGCAAGCACGAAAGCAAACGCGGCGGACGCAGGCGCGGCAAACACCGTCACCGTCAAGAAGTGGCATATAGCGATTGCGGCGGTTGCGACCGTTGTATGCGTGGTATTCGCGGCAATGGCTTCCCATGCCGTAGGGGAGCGGCTTATCGGCACGATGTTCGACGACAATGCCTTAAGCAGCCCCGAATATCGCAAGGTGACCATAAACGGCGGCACAGGCCCCGATGAATGCCCGGTTGGCTGGGCCGTATCGATTTACGCCAATGCCAAGCCGGAAGGGCAGAGGTTCAAAGAGTGGGAAATCAGCCCCGATGTGACGTTTTTGAATGGCACGAGCACGACCGATATAGTGGCGACGTTCATCATGCCTGACAGCGACGCCACGGCGACCGCAATCTACGAACCCATACCCGAGCCAGAAAAGGCAGTATATGTCTTGACCATAAACGGCGGCACAGGCCCCGATGAATGCCCGGTTGGCTGGGCCGTATCGATTTACGCCAATGCCGAGCTGGAAGGGCAGAGATTCAAAGAGTGGGAGATCAGCCCCGATGTGATGTTTTCGGGCGACGCGAGCGCGACCGACAGAGCGGCGACGTTCATCATGCCTGCAAGCGATGTCACGGCGACCGCAACTTATGAACCCGTATACTATACGCTGGACGTAGCCGATGCCGACAGCACGGGCGGCGGCAAATATGCGTTTGGCGAAGAAGTCACAATAACAGCCATCCAGCAGAAAGAAGAAGGGCTGCAGTTCGGCAGATGGTCTATTGTCCCTGATGTTGTTTTTACCGGCGGCACGGGTGCCAACAGCGACACGGCGAGCTTTATAATGCCAGCGAGCAATGTAAAGGCTGTGCCGCTTTACGGGCAAGGGCTACACAGATTGACCGTCACTGGGGGCAGTGGCAGCGGCAATTATACACTAGGCCAGTCCGCAACAATCGCTGTGAATCGCCTTCCCGAAGGGCAGGCGTTCGCAGAATGGGAGTTCAGCCCTCCTGTGGAGTACGACTGGATATACGGACCCGACGGAATCGGCTGGCCCTACGCAGTGAAATTCAAAATGCCTGCGAACGATGTTACAGCCACGGTCATATATAGGCCGATACAGTCAGCCATAACCGTGATGTCCGAAACGGACATAGCAGGCAGAGGCGAAAGCCTGCCGCTTCGCGCCATTGTAAGCGGGACGGACAGCCCTGCGCAAGGAGTGGCGTGGACAGTGATAGGCGGCTCCAGCGGAACAACGATAGACGAGCACGGAACCCTCCACATCGCTGAGGACGAAACAGCAAAAGTGTTGGAAGTCCGGGGCACATCTACAATCGACGACACAGAATACGGGGTTTTTTCCGTGATAGTCGCCCACCCGCCAGAACCATATGACAACACAAGCGGCGGCGGCGCAGACCCCGTGCAGCCTTATGCCTCAAACATGATGTGGCTATGGATTGTATTGGCAATAATGGCGGCAGCCGTTACATTCGCGCTGCACCGCAAGCATTTGGGGCAAAGGAGGTAAAGCCATGAATGAAACCATGGGTGTGGAAATCATTACAGCATTAATAATAAACCTCGCGATCCTGATCGCGTTGATCGCGGTGCTTCTGCTGTGGGCTCGCAGGCAGGAGAAAGGCATGACGTCCGACACATTCGTCGTCAGGCGGAACAAGATACCCGCCTTTCTGGGCGTAGCGATTATCGCCGTGTTCGGGTTTCTTCTGTTCGCGATGCTGCTTGGCGGTGGCGGCGAGGAAATCGACTACTCGATCCTGCCCATCATATTCGTGTTCCTGGCGGCAGGCGTGTTCATCATCGCGGACTTCGTCTATTGGCGGGTCAGCGTCTACAAAAACCGCATAGCCTACCGCGCCCTGTTCCGAAAAAGCTGGGTGATAGAGTTTGGCGACATTACGCACGCAAAGTCCGAGGGGCTGAGGCTGAGCGTCTACGCCGGCCCAAAGAGATTGCTCCTTATCGCCGCCACATACCCCGGCCACAAAATGATGCTCGAAAGGCTGACGGCAGAGGGCATATCCGTGGAGCACACGGGGTATCATTTGTAGGGCGTATATAGAGCGGCAACGACCAGAAAAACGAGATTTGACAAACCCCTCTTTCTGGGATATTCTAAGGATATTCTCGAGAAGGAGGGGCACATTATGGTCCAGACGGTAGGAGTGTGGGGCAACAACCTCGCTATAAGGATACCAAAGACTATACCTTTTATAGAAAAAGGGCAAAAAGTCGAACTCACAGTCAAAGACAACGTAATTCAGATTTCCCCGCTGAAAAAAAGGCGGTCGATGGCCGAGCTTTTACAGTCATCAGCGGACACGGAACACCCCGCTCTGCTTGTGGATTTCGGCCCTGATGTCGGGGAAGAGGTCTTGCCGTGATAAAGCAGGGCGACATTATTTCAATCTCTTTCAACCCGACAAAAGGACGCGAGCAACAGGGGAAGCGGCCTGCGGTCGTGGTATCGAACGACGATTACAACAAAATATCGGATTTTCGCGTTGTTTTCCCCATTTCGACAACGGACCGGCGATTTTCGCTTTATGTCGATTTGGATGACAGAACAAGAACGCAGGGAAAGGTTCTTGGGGATCAGCTTCGCACTGTGGATATAAAGGCAAGAAACCACGAATTTATCGAGGAAATCCCTTCCGATATCTTGGACGATTTGCTTGAAATCGCACAGGCTACTTTTGACAAAAGTGAAGCGGCAGAATAAATAATAGTTATATGTGTAATGCATGATGTGGGAAAAGGATAGGCGAACAATATGGTGAAGCGGGTATTTGTTGAGAAAAAGCAGGGGTTTGACGCAGAGGCGCAGGGCTTGGGGCGCGAGCTTCGGGAGAAACTGGGGCTTACGGGGCTCGGCAGGGTTCGCATCGTCGATAGGTACGATGTGGATGGAATAACCGAAGAATTGTTTGAGAGGGCTGTGGTGTCGGTGTTTTGTGATGGTGACAAGGATGAGGTTCTTGGTTCGGAATTGCTGGGGGCAGATGGGGCGTTCGTCTTTGGCATGGAATATCTGCCAGGGCAGTTCGACCAACGCGCGGATTCTGCGGAGCTGTGCATACGCCTGCTCGCGGCAGAGGACAGCAGCGGAGACGAGGGGGCGGCGTCCGTCAATAGCCCGCACCCGACGGTTCGCACCGCCAAATACATCATCATCGAAAGCGATTTGACCGCCGTCGACAAAGCCCGCATTAAAAAATACATCATCAACCCCGTGGATACCCGCGAAGTATCTGTGGGGGCGGTCGGCGGTGACCATCCCGAGGCGGAGGCACCGCCGATTACCATCCCCACCATCAGCGACTTCCGCACCATGGACACCCCCGCCCTGCAAGCCCTCGCAGCAGACATGAACTTTGCCATGTCCGAGGACGATTTACGCTTCGTCCAATCGTACTTTGGCGATGAAGGGCGTGAGCCCACCGTTACTGAGCTTCGAGCCATCGACACTTACTGGTCCGACCACTGCCGTCATACGACGTTCAACACGCATCTTACGGATATCAGCTTCGGCGAAGGGGCGTTTCCAGCCTTGGTCAAGGAGGCTTTCGACGAGTACATGACCCTCCGCCACGAAGTCTACGGCGACGAGGCACCCTTGTCACGACCAATTACATTAATGGACGTGGCCACCATCGGCGCCAAGGCCATGAAACGCCGAGGCCTGCTCCCCGACCTCGACGAATCCGAGGAAGTCAACGCGTGCAGCATCAAGGTCAAGGCTGAAATAATCCCCGAGCCCGACGCGGCCCCCGCCACCGAGGACTGGCTTGTGATGTTCAAGAACGAGACGCACAACCACCCCACGGAGATAGAGCCGCTTGGCGGTGCGTCCACCTGCCTCGGCGGTGCCATAAGGGACCCGCTTTCCGGCCGCGCCTACGTCTATCAAGCCATGCGCATCACCGGCAGCGCAGACCCACGCACGCCCATAGAGGACACCCTGCCCGGCAAGCTGCCGCAGTACCAGATAACGCGCACGGCGGCAAAGGGTTATAGCTCCTACGGCAACCAGATTGGCGTCGCTGCGGGGTTTCTCGACGAGATATACGACGAAAGCTACGTGGCGAAGCGTATGGAGCTAGGCGCAGTCATAGCGGCCGCGCCCGCGGCGAACGTCGTACGCAAAGAGCCTGTTACTGGCGATGTCATCCTTATGGTCGGCGGCAGGACAGGGCGTGACGGCGTGGGCGGGGCGACGGGCAGCTCAAAAGAGCAGACCGAGGAATCCGTGCAAAAGGCCGGCGCCGAAGTGCAAAAGGGCAATCCCCCGCTCGAACGCAATATCCAACGTCTGTTCCGCCGTGGCGAAGCCGCGCGCCTTATCAAGCGTTGCAACGACTTCGGGGCGGGCGGCATATCGGTCGCCATCGGCGAGCTCGCCCCCTCCATAGACGTGAATCTTGACAAAGTCCCGACAAAATACGACGGCATGGACGGCACGGACCTCGCGCTTTCCGAAAGCCAGGAACGCATGGCCGTGGTCATCGCCGCCGAGAACGCCGCCGAGTTCATAGCCTACGCCGCCGAGGAAAACCTTGAGACCGCACAGGTCGCTGAGGTCACGGACACCGGCCGCTTCCGCATATACTGGCGCGGCGAAGCCATCCTCGACCTCGCCCGCGACTTCCTCGACAGCAATGGCGTCCCCCAAAAACGCACCGCCGTTGTTTGCGGGCGTATGTTCGACAACAATAATCTTGCAATAGGGACGTCTGGACAAGGTGCGTCGTGTGTTTCGCTTGCGGACTTGAATGTCGCAAGCCTTCGCGGTCTGGCCGAGCAATTTGACAGCACAGCAGGCGCATACACCTTGCTTATGCCCCTTGGTGGCGTGAACCAATTAACGCCGGCACTCGGAATGGCGGCAAAATTGCCAATAATTTCGGGCGATACCAACACTTCATCGCTTATGGCCTATGGGTATGACCCAGAGATAGCGAAAACCAGCCCCTTCCACAGCGCCATGTACGCCGTCCTCGACAGTTATACGAAAATCTGTGCCATGGGCGGCGATCCAGAGAGAATATGGCTGTCGTTCCAGGAGTATTTTCCGAAACTGGGGAGCGACCCTGAGCGTTGGGGGCTGCCGCTTATGGCATTGCTCGGCGCGCTCAAGGCGCAAATGGCTCTGGACGCCCCTGCTATCGGCGGCAAGGATAGCATGTCCGGCACGTTCCACGACATAGACGTGGTGCCGACGCTCGTGTCCTTCGCGACCTGCGCCGCAGACGCGCGGCACACCACATCGCCTGAGTTCAAGAGGTCGGGCAGCCATATAGCCCTGCTCGAATGTCCAAGGGACGAAAAATCCGTGCCGGATTTCGAGGCGGCGAAACGCAATATGAAACGTGTCCACGAATTGATATGCGAGGGGAAGATATTGGCGGCGAGCACCATACCGCAGGGCGGCGTATTCGCGGCGGTCGCAAAGATGGCGTTCGGCAATGGCATCGGGGCGGAGATTTATGCGGGTGAGTGCGGGCAAGCCACAGAAGCTGCGGTCTGCCCCCCATCCGCCCTTACGAGCGAGGCCTACGGCTCGCTGCTGCTTGAAATAGACTCCGCAGACGATCCCGAAGCTCTGTTCACCGGCCTCGCCTGCCGAATCATCGGCAAGACGAATGACAGCGGCAGCCTGACCATTGGGACGGTCACAACCCCCCTCGCAGACCTGCTCGAAATATGGGAAGCCCCCCTTGCAGAGGTTTTCCCAACGGTGAGTGCGTCAGAGGGCATAATACTGAGCGGCGGAGATTTTTTTGCAGGTCAAGGCGCACCGAGCGTGGGCGACGGAGCGTACTCAAATGTACGCGAGGAAGCACACGCAAGGAGCAACGCAGAGATGCGGAAAAAGAACGCCGCGAAGCCGACGGCTTTTATCCCCATTCTCCCCGGCACCCATGGCGACACCGACGCCCGCCGTGCCTTTGAACGCGCCGGAGCGGACGTCCGCACCCACACCCTGCTAACCACAGACCCCGCCGCCCTAAAAACCTCAATAAAACAGCTCGCCGACGAGATAAAGAACGCACAGATACTTGTGCTCCCTGGCGGCATCACAGGCGGCGATGTGGACGGCTCGGCACGGCTTACCACCATCATCATGCAAAACCCATATGTCGCTGAAGCCCTGGCGGAGCTTATCGAAAACAAAGACGGCCTTATCCTCGGCGTCGGCTCAGGGTTCCGCACGCTCCTGAACCTCGGATTGCTTCCGTATGGAAAAATCGGTAACGCCCCCGTCACCCCGACCATCACCTTGGCATCCCTCCCACACCACGTATCCCGCATCGCCCGCGTGCGTGTGGCGTCCACGCTTTCCCCCTGGCTTGCAAATGCCCAGGTCGGCGATATCCACTCCTTGCCCATATCGACGAACGAGGGTTGCATCACCGCCGACCCCGCCATCCTCGAAGCCCTTGCGACATCAGGCCAAATCGCCACCCAGTACGCGGAGGCCACGGAGACATCAACCCGCCTCGCTACCAACGCCCCCGCCCCGCAAACCGCCGCCATCGAGGGCCTTACCTCGCCAGACGGTCGCATATTCGGACGCATAGGCCACCCCGAACGGAACGCCCCCGGCCTCTACATGAACGTCCCCGGAGATTACGACGATGGTATCTTCGCTTCCGCCGTCGCATATTTCAGATGAAAACCTGACGGAAACCGCCAAAACCCCGCAGATAGACAGGAGAAACAAAATCAAACTCACGATTACGCCCAAATTCATAGCCATTATCACAGCGCTCCCATGCGTGTACATAGTGCTGAGCCTGCTGCACGTCGCAGGCGTCGGCTCGGAGTCGGGCGGCGCCGTGTACAGGCTCATTATCGTGGGCGCCCTGATATTTGCATGCGTCCACGTCTCCACGCATGCGCTCCGCAGGGAAGGGGGCGTGGCGCTCTTGGAGGGCGCTCTCGCCTTGGGGCTGATAGCGGTGAACGAGGTGTTCTACTTCGCGTATATCTATCTGCTGGAAGGCAGCCACACCGACCTGACCGTCGCGTTTTACAGCCGCGTATGCGCCTACATGTTTTTCATGGCGACATTCATGGTGCTCCTGCCCGACCGCGAAAAACGCAAAAATCGGTTCGAGGACGTCGCCAGCGTCGTTTCGGGCATAATGGTGGCGGTCATCCTCTATGCCGTGATTGTCGACAATGGGGGGCTTTTGTACCTCACTGTATTGTTGCTGACGGTTCTGTGTGCCGTGCCCGCTCTGTATCTGCTGTCCAAGGGCGGCGATAAACTTTTCATTCTGTCGGTGCTCGGCTTGATATTCCTGGACTTGGTGCGTCGCTTAGTGCTCGCCTTCTCGCCCGATGACTTCGGCGGGCATTGGTACGATATCACCATGTCGTTCTACCCTGTCATCCACTTGCTTATCGGGTTCTCGCTTGTCCGCATAGGCTCACCCGCACAATCCGCACAGCCCGTACAGCCGACACAGCCCGCACAATCCGAAAATTCGCATAGTTCGCACAGCTCGACCGATTCGCATAAAAAGGAGGCCGCCGTTGGCTGAACTCCAGTTCCAATTCCTTAGCGACGTCATAGCGATGGCCATCCCGCTGTTGTTCGTCGCCCTCATGCTCGACGACCCGAAAAGCCGGCGCGTCATCCTGTACTTCTGCTGGGGCACGGTCGCTGGCCTCATCTCGTTCAACATAGACAACCACCTCGGCATCACTTGGGAGCAGGCGCAGAGGATGTCCATATCCATCGCCCCCATAGTGGAGGAACTATGCAAATGCCTCCCTCTATTGCTGTTTTTCAACAAAAAATTGTTCCCGGACATCACAAAGCAGATAGTGTTTTGCGGCATGGCAAGCGGAGTCGGGTTTTCCATAGTGGAGTCGATGTACTATTTCGCCGCCTCACCGCAAGGGATTTCGGACGTGGGCACTCTCGTCGCCAGGACGCTCACGACCTCGCTGATGCACGGCATGACCACCGCCGCGTTCGGCCTGGGCCTGCTGCTTTTGTACAAGCAAAAGCACCTGATAATACCGCTCGTGCTAGGGCTGCTGTCGCTCTGCGTAAGCATCCACGCACTGTTCAACCTGATGCTGCAGGCCAGCCTCGTGCCCGTCGCCGTAATAATGCCCATCATTATGTTCCTCGCCGTTTGGGTGTCAATAAGGCGCCTAGGCACGCCAGAGCAAGACATAGGCACGCCAGAGCAGGACGTGGACAGACCGCCGGACAGCCCCTAGCCCGAAAATTATCAGGCTCCCCCTAGTCGGTCGCCCTTACAAAAGTAGTCATGCCTGCGTGCATGTCGTATGAATCGTTTACGACGAGGAAGTACCAGAACATAAACCCTTGGTGGAAAAATACGACGGCGGGAATCGAATCGTACCGCGTGACCTGCAGGTTCTCCCGCCCGACAATCTTCTCAAGCTCCGTGAAATAGACCCGCTCGCCCATGTTGGGGAAAAACACTTCCGCCGAAGTGCCGGTCAGCTCCACGTCGGGGGTCACGTACTCGCTCATATAGCGGGCGGCGTCCCTGTCCAATTGCAAAAGGCTGCCCAGATGCGGCTCGCTGCCGTCATACACCTTCCTGAAAACACGTCTTTCCTGCGGAACTCTCACGTCCCGCAAGACAAACGAATCTGGCCTTGCCATTTCCGCCGAATAGAAATGAAAACTGTACTCCCTTGTCGCCCCGCTTCTGGGATAGTAATAGAAATGCAGCCACATCAAGCCCACGGAATGGTCGATCATCATTGACCTGCCGGCGTTTTCGTCCGTATAGCCAAGGTGTGCCTCCAACGCCTCGCTCAGCACCACATTGTCCTCAAAGACCTCAAAGAAAAAGGACGGCGTCTCCTCGCACACGTACTTGCCCGCAAAATGGCTCTTGTATACCCATATATCGTGCCGCTTGTATGCGGAGCCTGTAATGGAGCCCGCCACGGGCTGCTCGTCTGAGAGCGGGGCATCATCCAAGAGCGACCCTTCCTCGGTTGCCTCGTCCACGGGCGGGTCATCGGAAGCAAAAGCGGGCACGTTCCCGAATGAAGCCACGACCAACAACAAGCACATTATTGTTATTGCAATTTTTTTCATTCCCGCACCTCCTTTCCGACTACCGCCCAGACCTCACGAACACCTGGGTCCAAGGGAGCAAGTCGAACGAGTTCCTGGGGTAGTACCAGAAAGTCCACCCATTATGCGAAAAACTCACCTTGGCGCCATTGTAGTAGTCCTGATATTGCAATTCCCGGTCCACAAACAATTCTTCGCCGATTATTTCCTCGATCTCCCACGAGAAAAGCCGGAGCCCCATTTCCGGAAATATTTCCGATGCCGACACTCCGAACGCTGCCGCCAAGGAATGGTCGCTGATGCTAGAAGTGTAGAAACAATAGTACATTTCTGCTCTTGGCGAATAGTAGTACGTATAGGGCGTCGGAAACGGGATGGCAAAGCGAACGTAAGACGGCTTGAAGTACACCCCGCCCGCCGTCATACGCCCAGATTCAAGGCTTGGGTCCTCTCCCATTAGCTCGCCGAGGGATTTGCCTAATGCGGTAAAGGTATCAGGGTCGAAGTCGAGTCGGCCCTTTAAGGCGGGATTGATTTCGTAATCATTTTCGCTGTCGTTCTGGGTCCCGATTTTTGTGTACATATTGCTTTTGTAAGGTTCGACTGAAATGTCCTCATGGGCAAACATTTCGCCGTCTGTGGAGAACAGGTTCAAAATGTTTCCCGCCCTGCCGTCCGAGATCCTTTCTATCCTAAAGCATATCCACGTCATCCCCTCGACCTCGTCGATATACACCACTTTTCTACGCGTCCCGCCCATGTTTCTGTCAAGGTTCTCGCTCACCAAGGCATAATCGTCAAGGATTTCAAAGCTGTGTTCCTCTGCAAAGGTGGGCTCGCCCCGCCGCTTGTTGCCCTCGCATACGTACTTCCCCACAAGCGACGTCTTGACGCTTCTGTTGTCCCGTATTTCAAACGCGCCGTCGGGCATGGCATCCTCCATGTGGTCGTAGGGCAACGCAGCGATCCATCCCGGCGGGTCATCGCCGGGCGCGATGACCACCCGCTCTATTGGCGGGACGCAGGCGGTCAACGCCGCGGCGAGTGCCAGGGTCACGGCGAGCGTCAGGGCAGCAAGCGGGGTTGTTATTGTGCTTGAATTTTTAACCATAGTTCAAAACACCTCACCGCTCAATTATACACCAAAAACAATCGAACACTGCGTGTAAAAAATATTTACACAAAACATTGATTTTTCTGCATATATCCATTAAAATGCTATCAGGGAAACGAGAGGAGCAAAACCATGAACGAAAATCTGCCAAACAATGTGGAGCAGGCTCGTCTGGCACGTGGGTACACGCAGGAGCAGGTGGCGCATGCCTTGGGCATCAGCCGGCCTACTTACGCAAACATCGAGTCTGGCAGCAAGGAGTTGACCATCGGCCAGGCAAAAGCCCTGTCCTCCATGCTACGGATAAGCGTGGACGATATGCTGGGTGCGGCAGACGGGACGGCGGTCTTTTCCGATGTCCTTGCCTCTACAGAGAAGTACAAGCAAATCATTCTGAACTCCCTCAAACACGGGGCGGACGAGGACGGCAAAATTCCCAAGACGAAGCTTGCCAAATTGGTATATCTGGCGGATTTTATATGGTACTACGAAAACTCCGCATCCATGTCGGGCATGACTTACCGCAAGCTGCCGCGCGGGCCGGTTGCGGACGTGTACTTCCGAGCCTTGGACGAGCTGGAGGAGGACGGGACGATAATCCGCGAACCAAAGGGGCAGGCGGTTCTGTTCTCGCTGACAGAGAGGGAGGCACCCATCGGCAAGCTGTCAGGCGCCGAGCTCGCCCTTATAAAAAAAATCGGCGCGGCATGGCAGGGGAAGTCCACCGCCGACATCGTGAACTTCACGCACGAGCAATTGCCGTGGCAGATATGCAGAGAGGGTGAAGCCATCCCCTACGGATTTATCACACAGGAAGAACCCGAGCACGTCTATGGAACAGTACAACTATAGGGTCGAGTTCGAGCCTTTTACGGAAAGGCATTATATAAAGAAGTTCCAAAAGGAGCACAAGGACAAATGGTTGGCGACGGAACGCACCATAACAGCGGTCTGTGAGCGTATAGACAATGTGCTGCAATACAGTCGTGCCGACTTGATAGCCGTTTCAGGCTGCTACAAGCTGGTCAAGCTGGATTTTGCCGTCTGCGGCACCCGCATATCGCCAAAGGCATCCGGCAACAGGTGCATCCTGTTTGTGGATGAGGACGCACGAGCTGTAAAAATACTGCTTGTCTATTCAAAAGACGAGATATCCCCGCCAAACGAGACCCAAAAGTGGAAAGCCGTCATCAAGGACGAGTATGCAGAGGTCGCTGAGATTTTCGGGCTGTAGGATAAAGGGCAAGTTTCTGTCGCAAAACCGGTCCGCGAACAAAAACCGGCTTCCAAACCCGACCCCGCACCATTTCAATTACACAATCACAATAATTATATAATTACAATAATCATAAACCGTGCAACTCCGCAATTATGCAATTATGGATTGTGCGATTATTATAGTTATGCAAATAATTTTGAGTGCGGTGTAGCTTTTTGCCCTTCCCGCGGGTATTAGTAGTGAAAGGAGGCATGACGGGTGGCAATACAATCGTTTCGTACGGACGACGACATCGACGAAGTGGTCGAAAGGTATTCAAGCATGGTCTACCGGCTGGCGCTCGCGCACACGAAGCACGCGCACGACGCCGAGGATGTGTTTCAGGACGTGTTCCTGCGCTATGTTTCGAGGCCGCGCGGCTTTGAGAGCGAGGAGCACCGAAAAGCGTGGCTGATACGCGTGACGATCAACCGAGGCCGCTCCCTGTGGTCGGCTTGGTTTCGCAAAACGGAGCCTCTAAGCGATGATATGGTCTTTGAGACGCAGGAGGAGGGCGACCTTTACGAATACTTGAAGCTGCTTCCGCAGAAATACCGCACCGTCATACACCTTTTCTATTGTGAGGATTTGAGCGTACGGCAGATCGGCGAGGCCCTTGGCGCCAAGGAATCGACGGTCCGCACCTGGCTCACCCGCGCACGCGCCATTCTTGGCGAGAAACTGAAAGGAGGTTTTCCTGATGAGCAGGAACGTCTATAAGGAAATGATGAATCGGGCTGTGCCGAGCGCGGCCCTTGTCCGGAAAACCAAAACACGCATGAAAAAGGAGGAATCCATTGTGATAAAACAATCATTGAAACTTGCCTTCCGCCCTGCCATTGTTGTTGTAATGGTAATGGTGTTGGCGACCGGCACTGTGTTCGCGGCAATAAATCTATTGGGGGCTGGCGATGTGGCCGAGCAGCTTGGGAACCCGTCGCTGAGTGCGGCGTTTGAGGGCGAGAGTGCCGTCGAAATCAACGCTTCGCAGACGGCAGGTGGCTATACGTTCACGCTGATGTCCATGGTGTCGGGCAGCGACATATCCGACCAGAGGGTCACGCGGAACGGGGAAGTGCTAAGCGACCGCACTTACGCAGTCATCGCGATACAGAAAGCGGACGGCAGCCCGATGGCGGACTTTGACGACCCAGCCGCAGACGACGAAAGGTTCTTTATCTCGCCCTACGTCAAAGGGTATGCCCCGCAGGAGCTCAACTCGTATATGCTGAGCGGCGGCGGCTCCATGACGATAATCGACGGGGTGCTGTACGTCCTCACCGATGTGGACAATATAACGATGTTTGCGGACCGCGGCGTGTACATAGGAATAAGTTCGGGCGTGTTTTTCTTCGGTGAGGCGTTCATTTTTGACGAGGGCACGGGGGAAATGGCGCCCAATCCCGCGTTCGATGGCGTCAGCGTGCTGTTTGACCTGCCGCTGGACATATCGCTCGCAGACCCTGAGAAAGCCGAGCAGTATATGGCAGGGCTGCTTGGGGCGGATGGCGAAGATGGCGAAGGGGCGTCAGAGGGGGCGTATGACGAATATGGCGATTATCAAAGGGAGGTCGTTGTTGAGGTCGATGATGGAAACAGTGGGTATTGGCTGGAAGTCGCGAGGGATTAGTGCTGATGGACGGACGTCAGAATAGGCGGGAGAACAGTAAGACAGAGTGCTGATAAACTAGGCGATGAAACGGGTCAATGACACGATGCAGAGCAGGGGAGGATTATGCGAAAGAGAGGGGGCTGCCTACGGCCCCCCCCCTTGCTGACCCGTCACCTTCCCAATGGCAATAATTTTTTGCGTGCCAATCTTTCGCGAGTCTCAGCAAGTATCATTTGGATTTTTTGTTCAAATTCCGCTTTCGGCGGAAGTATTGTCCAATATTCCGCAACTAAAATCCCATCCCTATCCATTTCCAATAGTTCTATCTGCTCGCGGTTTCCACCAGTGCAAAGAATCAATCCAATGGGTTCGCTTTCGCCTTCCTGACGTTCGTAACGGTTCAGCCATCTCAAGTATAATTTCATTTGTCCGTTATACTCAGCCTTGAACAACCCTTGCTTTAGCTCTACCGCAACCAAGCGTTTCAGATAACGGTTATAAAAAAGCAAGTCGAGATGAAAATCCACACCGTCAATTATCATTCGCTTTTGTCGTTCAACAAATGCAAATCCCTTTCCAAATTCAAGAATGAATTTTTCAAGTTCGCGCAGGATTGCCGCTTCATTCAAATAAAACATTTTTGCCTCTTGCGTTTTGAGCGGCAGTATTTCAACAAAGTGTGACCAGCTTAATTGTGTCGCGGGCGGCGACACAATTTCAAAATCCAAAAATTGCTCGGCGAATTGCATCATGCGCCGAAGATTCCTCTGTTCAAAACTGCGACCATACTTCGCCGTCAATTGTGTCGCGAGCCGCGACACAATTTGTTTTCCGTAATCAGCGCGTTGGTTATCAAGGACTTCGTCATTGATACGCCTGCCGACCTGCCAAAAAATAAGGACAGTTTCACGGCTCGCACGCATTGAAATTTCACGGCGACCCTGTTCGATAATGGCGGAAATTTCTTCAAATAAAACTTGCTCGGAGTTCATCAAATCCATGTTGTTGCCCTTTCCTGTATAATCCCACGCATATATTTTGCGGGAATTGAATGCCAATAATTTACAATCAATACTATATCAGGAAATGGGAATGTTTGTCAACTATTATTTTCAAATATTGTATTAAAATGTCATATAAAGTTTAGTGAACACAAATTTTGCATCAAGCTTTTTCTTCATTACTTTAGGCACTTCGGGGCGGGCCACTTTTTCCGCCCGACCAGGAGGTAGAATATGCAAAGCCCGGCCACCACGAGCAAAATCACCCAGAGCAGCATATTACTGAAGTCCCCAGTCCTGAAAAGCCCGCCCGCGACCTCGGTGTTCGTGAACTCGACGGAGGTTTGCCCCAGAAACTCAAAATTTTCCGTAGCACCCCCGTGCGTGCTGACTTGCCGCCCGCCCCCTATAGTATACGAAGCGGCGTACCGCACCCCCCTCGGCAGTTGGCCAAGCAGCTCCACTACCTTGTAATGACCGGCGGGCAGCCCTCTTATTGTGGCGGTTTCGCCGTGCTTGAGGTAGAGGACGGAATGGCCGCTCGCATCCGTTACGATACGCTCAGCGCCCACGCCCGTGACCGCAAGCGACTCGCGGACGCTGCCGTCCGAAAGCGGGATGGGCTCGTTGTAGTTGAGCAGGCCGTCATGGTTCATGTAATAGACCTGGAACGGGAAAAGCGTGTCCGTGTCCGCCTCGGACGTGCGACGGAAGGCGGATTTGCTGAGCGAGAGGTCGTAAAGCCCCACATCCAGGTTTGTGAACATCATCAGATAGTGCTCGCCGTCCTTTACCGCAAACGCCCCCGATGTGTACGAGCCGCCCGCCCCGAAAGTGCCAGGGGCATCGTCGCTGCTCATCACGGGCTCCCACGCCCGCACCCCGCTGCCGCCGCCACCGTCCGTATAATGCACGAGCGCGTACATAGGCGTAAATCTGCTCCCTGGGACCTCTGAAACGCGGTATAGCAGCTCCGGATCAAGCTCGATAAATGCGTTTTGTTTTGAGTGCAATGAGAAAACGCCGCCGTTCCCGTCCGTGACCCGCCCGCCGTTGCTCGAAAACCGTCCCGCAAGGTTCACGGCCTGCCAAGTGGAGCCATTGTCCGCGGAGCTTTCAAGCTTTAGCTCGAATGACAGGTCCGTCACGTTCTCGACAGGCCCCTCGCCAATCCGCTCTTGCGCCACTTTCCCGATGGAGAAGTGTGCTTTTTCAACGTTTCTGGTATTGTAATAGTTCACCATCGCGGTGGGCGCGTCCACCAGAAACATAGAGTTGATGTCCCCGTCCTGGTTGCCCTGCGTGGGGGAGGCCGACACGGAAATCTCGTGCTGCACCGAGGAGTATTCGTCGGGCACGTCAAGCTCCCTGAACCAATAATAATCGTCCACAGGCAGGTGGTCTATCATGGCAAGCGCCCCTTTTCGGAGCGTGAAGGTGTTTTCGGCGGTGTTCACGCTCGCCGCGCTGTGGACGGGGTGGGTGGTCAAATTCACCCGCGTGGCCGTGTCAGGGTCGGGCTCCGTGGAGTGCAGCAACTCAAAGCGAAACTCCCTGTCGAGGTCTACGGTGGAGGGGTTTTCCACTTGCTTGGCAATGTACAATTGACCAAGAACGGTGTCGCCGGTAGTGAGCCTTGCCTCTGCGTAAATGTTTGTAATCAGGCCGGAGCGGGCCGCGCCGACAAACGCCTGCACACGGTTCCAGTCATACACCCCGCCTTGTTCAAACACGTAGACGAGCGGCGTGCCCTCGATCAACGGCACGTTCACCGCCATGCCCATGGCGTGGACGGTCAGCCTGTCGCCATTTGCGGGATTGCGTCCTGACGGGACTTTCATGTAGATGTCGCCACTCGCCCCACCTGTAAAATCGGCCGCTGAAAGGTATTGCATCGTCCTTGCCGTACCGTAAAGCGTGGAGGACGGAAATTCATTGTCGCTAGGCGATAGACCGCTGACAAATCGCACTCCTGAAGTGTCCGGCCCCTCCGCTGACAAGAAAACTTTGTCCAAATCGAGGGCATAATCGGAATAAGGGCTGTCCACCGAGGCGTTCACGCGCAGAGGGCCGTAAAAATCGAAGCCGCCCTCCTCGGCCCTAAGCCCATAGCCCGCCCCCTTGGTCAGCTCAAGGCTCATGGTGGTCGCGCCCAGTGGCGGACGCTCCTCCTGCTTCAGCGAGGCGTAGGCTTCCGCGTCCCGCACCAAACTGATTACCAAGGCATCGAAAGTCCTTCGCTTGGCGGCGTTGCTGTCGAGGCTTGTGCCGAGTATCTGCACGCTGTCGCCCGCGAGTATCTTCCACACCGCGACCTTGGTCGCCATCAAAGCTATGGTCGAGTCTATCGCCCCCACCGAGGCGGAGTAATCCGCATTCAGTCTCGTAACGCTTTGCCGCGCCACGCCGTCGTTCGCCAGGTAATTGCCGCGGAATCCGTGGACGGCAAGCCAACAAATCGCGTCGTAATGCCGGTTCATCGCGGTGGACGCCACCCACGGCGGGGCTATCGCATAGCCCACAACGGTATCGACCGTCGCCTTGTCGCCGGGACTCCAAACAGACGCCGCCTCTGGGTGGAACGGTACGAAGGGGTCCGCGCAGTAAATCTGGTCGGACGCTCCTGTGCCCCCGACAGGGATGTCGGCCGTGACCGTGTGGTTGTCGCCGCTTATCAGCAGGCCGCCGCCAGGATAGGTGAGGGAATACTTTATCTGTACATTGTCGTAGTACCTGACCGTGGCGGTGTAGGGCCCGTCCCCGACCAGCCCGCCCGAACCCATTGCCATAAGCATCCCTTCTTCTGGCTCCTCGTCGGCCGGTTCCTCATCGACTGGTTCTTCATCGCCTGGCTCGCCGTCGGCTTCACCGTCGGCCTCGCCCGTGCCCTCAGGGTCCGCTTCCCCCTCTGCCTGCGGCCCATTCGGCGTCCCGCCGCCCACAGCGGCCAGCCCCCCGCAGCGTTCATCGTGCACATGGTTGCACCCCACGCCTTCCACAAAACCGCACGCAGCGTCGTGTACATGCGAGCAGGTGCCCTCCTCGGTCGCAATCCCGGACAGCGGCATAAGCGACAAGACGACCATCAGCGACAAAACAATTGCAATCACCTTAACAGACAGCTTTCCAGACATTGGTTTCCCCCCAACATTTTCAAAATTAAGTTAACAATTATTGGGGGTATTTTAACACTTTGCCCGAAAAAAACAAAGCTTTTGCGACAATTGCCCGGTAATTTTTGAAAATGTCTGGAATACTGAGAATCTGTTATTGTTTTTTGTGGGGAAATTGGGGAGGGGGCTTGTGGGATATGGCGAAATCATTGATTTATGTGTGAGTTTTATCTACAATAAATTCATTGAGGAACCCCGTTACAATTATGGGGGCAAGCAGAAGGGAGAGGTTATGAAAGTTGGAATTTTGATGGGAAGCAAGAACGATTATCCGGTGGTCAAACGGGCGGAGGAGGTGCTGGATGGCTTCGGGGTCGAGTACGAAACACGTGTCATCTCGGCGCACAGGACGCCGTCGGTGGCGGATGCGTTCGCGAAGGGCGCGGAGGCTGCGGGCATCGAGGTGTTTATTTGCGCGGCGGGCAAGGCGGCGCACCTTGCGGGGGTCATCGCTGCAAACACGCCGCTGCCTGTCATATCGCTGCCGATAAAGTCATCGACGATGGACGGGCTCGATTCGCTGCTCTCGATGGTGCAGATGCCCAAGGGCATACCGGTCGCCTGCGTCGCAATAGACGGCGCGGAGAATGCGGGCCTGCTCGCGGTGCAGATAATGAGCGGGAAGCACCCGGCGTTGCGTGAGGCCATGCGCGCGTACAAGGTCAAGATGGAGCAGGATATCATCGCGGAGGATAAGGCGTTTCAGATAGAAAAGGCGAAATAAAATTCCGGCGCATTTGCGCTGGCGCTAAATGGGCAGCCATAGCATGAAAAAGTTCAATATCAAACGTGCGTATCCGCAGGCAAGGCACCCTCGCCTTTGGGCGTTGTTTCTGGCGTTCGTCCTTGCCCTGTCCTTTGCGGGCTGCGGGTGGCTCGATGATGACTGGGATGACGATCCGCGTGGCGCCCCGCCGCCGGTCATCGCCGCCGATACGACGGGGTTTGAGAGCAATGACGGCTTTGTGGTCGATTTTCATGCGATCCAGGTGATGGCAAAGGGCCTCGATACGGACACTGGCGAGCTCTTCGACATGACCCGCTTCGTGGCAGGGAAGCACACGATGGTGCGGGCGGCTTTTGCGGACGCCGTGCATGTGGAGCAGGACGGCTCCATGTCCGTAGCCGTGCATCACGAGGGCGAGCTGCTTATCGAGCTTCTGCCCACAAGCCACGGTGATGCACACGAGGCGTATTTTGTGCCCCGCAATATGGCGGACGTGGGCAATTGGGAGGCCGGAGAGTACACTCTCGAGTTTTCATACGGCGAGAGCGTTGCCACCCGCACATTCACCGTACGCGAAACCAAGAACATCAAGGTGCTTGCCGTCCCCATCCTCGCCAATTATGGTGGCAGGGTGGTGGGCTGCAATGGCGAATGGCAGACCGCGATACAGTTCACGCGCGACACATTCCCGCTTGCGAGCGACGGAATAGAGTACGTTCTCGGGGCGGAGCTGGACCTTTCGGACGAAATGTACGACCTTATGACGGACGACGGCGGCTACGAGGTGTGGGAGGCGTTGCGGAATTTGCAGACGCCGGACAAGGATTATGAATTGATACTGGGGTTTGCCCCCGAGCGGCAAGGCGAGTACGGCGATATACAGGGCTACACATACGGCAAGCCCGCCAGCATCATCACGGAGAGCGACGGCGATATGCAGCCGACGGTCGCCCACGAGATAGCGCATTGCTATTATATCGGCGACGAATACCCCGGCGGCGCGCTGAACATTGACGTGAACACCCCGCCATACGGCATGGACGGCATCGACTTCAACAATATGCGTTCCTATGTGATTGCGATGAAGCAGGCTGTCGTTTCCGCGAACGATTACGGCAACCCGAACACGGGTGCAGTGATTTCACCTGAGCAAGTGCCGGTAAACTCCACAGAAATGAGGGTTTTGGGCAATGTGGGGAGCTTTATGGGTTCGGGCGGCGATAGCACGGAGGATTATTGGATAACGTCGTGCATTTGGGAGCAATTGTTCAGGGCGTATGCCGTGGGGGATGACCGCACCCCCACCCCCACTTCAGACCCCGTAATCCTCACCTGCCCTGAATGCTACCATACGGATGCGGCCGGAGAGTTCGGCATCTACGCCCTATGCGACGGGTGCGAATATTATTGGCTTATCGACTGGGAGGACGAATATTTTGAGTGCCCCGACTGCGGCATAGAGAACGACACGCCGCCGTACAATATCTTGGTCGAGTGCCCTGTGTGCGACTCGGACTTTCATCTTTTGCAGGGGTTGGGCAAAACGGACGTGGGTGCGGCGGGTGCGGGTTCGGGCATGGCGGGAGCGGGCTTGTCGGGGAATCGAGTTGCTGCGGGGGCACCCCTCGCAAAGACGGCGGACGTGCTTGCTGCGGCAACGGCACAGGATATCCGCGTGCTAGACATAATCGGGCGGCTGTCCAAAAATGGGGAGTTCCGCGCAAGCCCATGGTATAGCTACGAGGCGGAAAGCACGGACGTGATACCAGGACGCATCGGCGAGTATGCCGTAGTGATGGAGGGTGCGGGGGGCGTTATTCTCAGCACGCAACACTTCGACGTATCGTTCCGCACGGGCTCAAACCCACCAAGAGAGAGCGATTATGCACCATTGGACATTACGGTACGATACCCCGACGGCGTGACGGCCATCAAGATTGTTCACGGTGCGGACACGCTTTATTCCGTGGGCGTCAGCGCGAATGTGCCGCAGGTCTCGTTTGTCGGCATCGGCGAGGACCAATTGTTCAGCGGGCGGGCGGAAATCCGTTGGGCGGGGAGCGACCTCGACGGCGACACGATATATTACGAGCTTTGGTACTGCCCGTCGGAGGGCGAGTATGTCAATCTGGCGGCGGACATCACGGAGACGAGCTTTGTGGTCGATTTTGATGCGTTGCCGGGCACTGATGCGGGCTTTTTCTATCTGTTTGCGACGGACGGCGTGAACACGGGCGAGGCGGACAGCGAATGGATACGGGTGGACTATCTGGCGCCGGAAATCATTTCGTCGCAGGCGTCTGTCCCAGAGTACAGGATAACGGATGAAATCGTCTTTGATGCGGATATTTATGACGCGCAGGACGGGTGGCTTTTCGATGAAGGGGTGTCGTGGGAGCTTGACGGGCGCGAGTTTATGAGCGGCAGCTTCCTCTGGGTCTGGCCGTACGAGTTGCCGCCGGGGGAGCATGTTTTCACGCTTACGGCGGAAAATTCGCACGGCAGAACGTCATCCAAGGATTTCACGTTCCTGATAGTGGACGATGAGAGCGCGCTGCCAAACGACTGGTCGAGGGACGATGTAAGGGGGGTGCTCGAAAACGGCTTCGTAGCACCGTTGCACAATGTAAATGCGGCCATCACGAGGGGGCAGTTCGCCACGCTCGCCGCAAATCTCTATTGGTCGCTATGGGAGGAATGGATGCCGGAGCCTGACTACAGAAACGGCGTGGTGACGGACTGCGGGCAGGACGATTACGACCAATTTTTGATGGTGGAGCTAGGCCTGATGGAGGCGACTGGAGGGCGGTTCCGCCCCACCGGAAACCTGACGGAAGAAGAAGCGGCGGTGATTTTTTATCGCATATGCGCTATGTCCACGCCAGAGGGCGAGGACCCCACGGACACGGTGGGCGATATGGTGGAGGCGTGCATCGACGCAGGCGTGATGGACCTCTCAGGGGAGAATGCCTACAATGCGGGGGAGAATATTACGGGGCGGCTCGCGCTCGTGCGGCTGAACCGTCTGTTTGAGTATTTGTTCGGGGATTGATTGGGGGTTGATTGGGGTTTGAGGCGATTGGTCGGGAGGGTTAGGGTTTGGTCGTGAGCTGTTTGTTGGTTGTTTGAAGATGTTTGGGGCGGTCGGTCGGGTGTGGTATAATTCGTGATTATGGATGAGAAACTGACGTACAAAGACGCGGGCGTTGACACGAAAGAGGGCGAGCTCGCCGTAAAGCTGATGAAGGAGCATGTGCAAAAGACCTTTGACAAGGGCGTGCTTTCAGGGCTTGGCGGCTTCGGCAGTCTTTATATGCCGGACTTGACGGGCGTCAGCGAACCCGTGCTTGTGGCGGGGGCGGACGGCGTCGGCACAAAACTGATGCTCGCCTTTATGATGGACAGGCACGACACGGTCGGCCAGGACTGCGTGGCGATGTGCGTCAACGACGTGCTCTGCCAGGGCGCGCGGCCGCTATTCTTTCTGGATTATATAGCCACGGGCCGCGTGGACGCCGCAAAGGTCGCGGATATCGTGCGTGGGGTCGCGGACGGCTGCGTAATAGCCGAGTGTGCGCTCGTCGGTGGGGAGACTGCGGAAATGCCAGGCCTCTATGGGTCGGACGAGTACGATATGGCGGGATTTTGCGTCGGGCTTGTGGACAAGAGCCGCATAATAGACGGCAAGGATGTCAAAGCGGGGGATGCCATCATAGGGCTTAAAAGCAGCGGGCTTCATAGCAACGGGTTTTCGCTCGCCCGCAAGGTGCTGTTTGAGGTGGCGGGGCTAAAGGCGGATGATGCTGTTGATTTTTGTTGTGGTGGGGGGACGCTCGGCGAGGCGTTGCTTACGCCTACGCGAATATATACAAAGCAGGTGCGTGCCATCCTTGGGGCGACGCAGCCCAAGGCGTTTGTCCACATCACGGGCGGGGGGTTCTATGAGAACATACCGCGCGTTCTGGCGGACGGTCTCGGCGCCCGCATAGACAAGGGGGCGTGGGAGCGTCCTGAAATCTTTGGGCTGATACAGAAGCTTGGCGGCATAGAGGAGCGCGAGATGTTTTCTACGTTCAATATGGGGATAGGGCTTATGGCGGTCGTAGCCGCCGAGGACGCCGAAGCCGTTCTTGAAGCATTGGACGGCGGCGGCGAAGCCGCCGCCCTTATCGGCGAGGTGGTAATGGGGGAAGGGGTGGAGGTGCTGTGAGGGGCAACGCAGATATGCGGGAAATGAACGTCGCTGTGATGGTTTCCGGCGGGGGGACTAACCTCCAGGCCCTCCTCGACGCCGCCGCAGACGGTCGCCTCCAGCACGCCCGCATCGCCCTCGTCCTTTCGAGCCAGGAGGACGCCTACGCCATTGAGCGCTCCCGACGCGCCGGCGTGCCCGTCATCGTCGTCAGCAAGCAGACCCACCCCGATGACGAGGAAAGGGCTGACGCCATCCTCGCCGCTCTCGCCGGCGCCGAGACGGATCTCGTTGTCACCGCCGGATACATGAGCATACTCGCAAAGAACGTATGTTCGCATTACGCAGGCCGCATGATAAACATTCACCCATCGCTCCTGCCTAAGTACGGCGGCGTCGGCTTTTACGGCCTGCGTGTCCACGAGGCCGTGCTTGCGGCCGGCGAAAAGGAGACCGGCGCGACCGTCCACTACGTTGATGACCAGGGCGTCGACTCTGGCGCCATCATCCTGCAAGGCCGCTCCCCCATCCTCGAAGGTGACACCCCCGAAACCCTTCAAAAACGTATCCTCGCGGAAGTCGAGCACCCCCTTATAGTCGAGGGCACGAACCTAGTTATTCAAAAACTCCGAGACAAAGATTTTTCATAGCCTGTAATGTGGTATAATTGGGAAAGCAATAACGTGAGAGGTTTAGAATCATTATGAAGATCGCATTGATAGCAGTTGTGGCAGTGTTTAGTTTTTGGGCGGGCAGCGCGTTCACGCTTTCCGGCCAGAGCGAGAGCGTTGTGCCAGAGACGGTCTCTACGGAATCTGCGGAAATAGTGTTGGATTCCGATATTATGCCCACGGAATCTGACCCCGTCATCGAACCCCCATATTCAGCTTCCCCCGATGACGACACAGTCTACTATTGGTATCGTTGCCAGGACGCGGACGGACACCACTTCCACAGGGAAGGCCGCCACCACCAAAATTGGCGAGAATGCCCTTATTACGACCAAAACCAAAACACAGACCAAAACCGCTACCAGAACCAAGCACCAAGCCAAGACCAGGAAAATTATTATAGGGGCGGGCATCACGGCGGGCACGGGCGCCACGGGCGGCAAAACTGAAGCAACCACCCAAATTGTCCCCAAATCTCTGATATAATGCGTCTATTATGACAATGGCATCTGATATTGTTTTGTTTGCGTTCGCTGTGGTGCCCATCGCATGGCTGTTTGTGTCGTTTTGCGTGCTGCGTCACCCTGGGCACATCGCCTGCGCGTTCGGGCTCGCGTTTGCGGGGGCGATAGCGTTCTTTGTCAACGGCATGGCGCCTGCGGCGCTTGGGGCGGCGGCGCTTGAGGGCCTTGTACTTGCGTTGTGGCCCATCCTTATCGTCATCGTTTCCGCGACGATTCTCTATAAATACTCTGCCGAGACGGGCGGAATGGAGAAGATAAAGCAGATGCTCACGGGCATTTCACCCGACAGGCGCGTCCTCGTGCTGATTCTGGCGTGGGGGTTCGGGGGCTTCCTTGAGGCGGTCGCGGGCTTTGGCACGCCCGTGCTCATACCTGGCGCCATCCTCGTCTCGCTCGGCTTCAGCCCCATGCTCGCGGTGGTGGCCTGCCTTGTTGCAAACAGCACGCCGACGCCGTTCGCCACCATCGGGATACCCGTCCTGACGCTTTCCGACGCAACGGGGTTGGACGCCAGTGTTTTGGGGTTCGACATCACCTTGCAGCTTTTCATCCCCACAATAATAATGCCGTTTTTCTTGGTAATGCTCGTGGGGGGCGGCGTTCGCGCCATAAGGGGCGTTTTTTGCATCACATTGATTTCAGGACTGTCATTCGCTCTGCCCATGCTGTTTGTCGCCCATTTTATAGGGCCTGAGATGCCCGCGCTGCTCGGCTCGCTATGCGCCCTAGCCTGCACCGCCGTGGCATGCAAGCGTTTTTGCAAAGACAGCGAGCACAATAAGAAACACCCCCCCTCCCCTTCCCCCTCCACGGTCTCGGCTTTTCGCGCCTGCCTGCCCTTTGGCGTATTGTTCGTCCTCGTTATTGTTGCGAATCTTGCAGGGCTGTCGGTCAACCCAGGCATCCTGATATTGTTGGCGATCGTTGTTTCGTGCCTTGTGCAAGGGCAGGGGCTCGCCGGGTTTTTGCGAATCGCAAGGGACACCGTTCTCGAATCGCGAAACCTGTTCATCACCATTATCGCCATTGTCGCGATGGCTAAGATCATGGACCGCAGCGGGATGACGGAGGCCATCGCGCTTATGCTTATCGCGGTTTTTGCACGCTATTACCCGCTAGTGGCGCCTGTGATAGGGATGCTCGGCACTTTCATCACGGGCAGCAACACGGCGGGGTCTGTGCTTTTCGGGCCTCTGCAGGTGGGGGCGGCACAGGCGATAGGGACGAATCCCGCATGGATTGCGTCGGGGGGGCTGTCGGCGGCGGCGATGGGCAAGATGATATCGCCGCAGAGCGTCGCCATCGGGCTGCAGATAGGCGGCCTGGACGGGCGCGAGGGCGATATCATACGGGCGACGCTGAAGTATGCGCTGTTCTGCACGGCTATTGTCTGCGTGATTACTTATGCTGCGACGGCGCTGTGGTTTTGATGACTTACGCCATGCTTTCTATATAGCTCAACAACCGAGCCGATATTTGCTCTATTATCGAAACCGTCATGGCGTTCCCTGCTTGCGACAACAAACACTGCTCAGCCACCTTCCCGGTTGTTTGCCTGGCTCTATCCTTGTCAAAGCCTTGCAACAACAAGCTTTCAAAGCCAGATAACTTATGCAGCTTGCCATTTTTCACATACAGTATGCCGTGTCTTCCCGTTCGAAGCGTCGGGACTTTCCACTCATAAGTCCTTAAATCGGATTGTCTTGTATCTATAACGAGATATTCCTTTTTCAATATTTCGTTTATGTCGACCCTGCCTTTATTGTACTTGTTGCCTAGGTACTTCTGGAATGTTTTGTCATTCGGATCCAAAAACGTAGGGTTCTCATTGCATAGGTATTCTCTTACATCAGGCGTTTCTACTTCGTCAGGCCAAACGAACTCGCCTTGCTTGGCCTTTTCTTTCCTTATGCCTACAAAGTAAACCCGCTCCCTCATTTGGGGGACGCCGTAATTGACGGAATTCAGTATTCTGTATTCGGTATGGTAGCCTGCTTCTTCCAACAATTTGACAACAGTCCTCAAGGTGTTTCCTTTGTCGTGGTTTATCAAGCCTTTGACATTTTCCAATATAAAATATGGGACAGTTTTGTTCTTCAAGATTTTTATCAAATGATAAATTATTTGCCCCCTATCGTCTTCAAGCCCCTGTCGTTGCCCTATAATTGAGAATGTTTGGCATGGGAAGCCTGCAATCATAACATCAAAATCAGGTAATTCATCAGTGCTTATTCCAGTCAAGTCGCCAAAGTTCTTTTCATCAATAGCATCGTGGAGAAGATTGTATGTTTTTATGCTAGATTGCATTATTTCAGAATAGCCAACGCAAACAGCATTCATTCCGCGCTCGACGCCAAGGCGGCCTGCGCCAATACCTGCACAAAAATCCATGAATTTCAGTTTAGATTTTACATCTGCTGCCATTTGCATTACCTCTTGCCATTATAGCATTCCAAAGCGATTGATGCATGGGTTTTTCATCCCCATATCGTTCCGTGCTGTCGAAAGCATGGCTTTGCGGCATCGTCGGCCTGCCGTCGGGCGATGAGTTAGGGCGAGGTGCTTGTCGGAACTTGACCCCTGACAACCCAAGGGTTATCATGTTGAAAGAGGTTGTATGATAACAAAAAATGCTGAATCTTGACCACTTAAATGAACAGCAGCGTGAGGCGGCACTCCACGGGGAGGGGCCTCTGCTTATACTGGCCGGCGCGGGTAGCGGCAAAACCAGCGTTATGACGCACCGCATAGCCCGTCTTATTCTTGACGAGGGCATCAACCCAAGGAATATGCTGGCGGTAACTTTCACGAACAAGGCGGCGGGGGAGATGCGTGAGCGCGTTGCGAAGCTGATATACGGCGCAGAGGAGATGGAGCGGGAGGGCGAGTCGCTGCTGAAGCGGATGTCGGGCTACGGCGGCCTCTGGATCCTCACGTTCCACTCGGCCTGCCTCCGCATACTCCACTCATACGCCGACCGTCTTGGTTATACCAACAATTTCGCCGTCTACGACCCTACCGACCAAAAGGCCGCCATCAAGCGATGCGTCAAGGAGCTCGACCTCGACCCCAAGCAGTTCAGCCCCCAATACGTGCTCGCTGCCATCGGCGGATTCAAGGAGGACGGCAAGACCCCCGAAGCCCTGCTTGCCGAAACCGAAGCGGCGGGCACATACGTCGGCCCCCGCAGACGCCACCTCGCCGAGTTGTACCGGAGTTATGCAGAAACCCTGAAACGCAACAACGCCATGGATTTCGACGATTTGCTCACGAATGCCGTGCGTCTGTTCAAGGAGCACCCGGACGTGCTCGAATATTATCAAAATAAATTCCATTACATAATGGTGGACGAGTATCAGGACACGAACCACACGCAATATATGTTCGTGAAGATGCTCGCCGAGCGGAGCGGCAACCTCTGCGTGGTCGGCGACGATGACCAGTCGATCTATGGGTGGCGCGGGGCGGATATCCGCAATATCCTCGATTTCGAGAAGGATTTCAAGGGGGCGTGCGTCATCAAGCTTGAGCAGAATTACCGTTCGCATGCCAACATTTTGGATTGCGCCAATTCCGTGATTCGCGGCAACAAGGGGCGAAAGGACAAGGCGCTTTGGACGAGCAAGGGCGCGGGCGACAAGGTCATCTATCGGCAGGTTTACGACGAGAGAGAAGAAGCGCGGTTCGTTGCGGGGGAGGTCACGCGCCTGGCAGCCGCTGGACGCCCGCTCAGGGACATGGCTGTGCTGACCCGCACGAACGCCCAGTCGCGGACCTTCGAGGAAGCCTTTATTTCGCACGGCCTGAAGTACCGCGTGCTCGGCCAGGTCCGCTATTACGACCGCAAAGAGGTGAAGGACATGCTCTCGTACATGGCCCTCGCCGCCAACCCCAAGGACGATGTGGCGTTTATGCGAATAATCAACGAGCCCCGTCGCGGCATCGGCGAGAAAAGCGTGGCGGCAATCGCGGCCGCTGCGGGGCGGGCGGGCGTGAGCATGCTGGAGTTCTTGGCTGCGGAGGGGGGGGGTACAAGGGACGGCGGAGCAGGGGACGGTGCAAGGGACGATTTATCGTTAATAGGCGATAGAGCTGCCCCTTTGACCGGCAAAACCGCGGATGCTGCTTATGGGTTTGCGGCCATTATGACCTCCTACGCCGACATTATCGACCAGATGAGCGTCTCCGACTTTTACGACGAGCTGCTATTAAAGACGGGCTATATGAAGGCGCTTGAGGAAAAAGGCGCAATAGAGGACATGGCGCGGGTGGAAAACCTGCTTGAGTTCCGCAGCGCCATAGTAGCGAGCGAGGCCGAGGACGAAAACCTTACGCTCGCCTCGTTCCTCGAAAAGACGGCTCTTATGAGCGACGTGGACAATCTGGACCGCGATGCGGACGCCGTGGTCGTTATGACGATGCACAGCGCCAAGGGCCTGGAGTTCCCGGTGGTGTTCCTGCCCGGGATGGAAGAAGGCCTGTTCCCGTCGCTGCGAGGGCCTGCCAGCGATGACGAGATAGAGGAAGAACGCCGCCTTTGCTACGTCGGCATGACCCGCGCCATGGAGCGGCTATATCTGCTCCGCGCGAAAAGCCGCATGATATACGGGCACCGCGATTACACGATGGAGTCGCGTTTCCTGAACGAACTTGACCAAGGCGTCCTCGACCCGGATGCGGACATGCCTGGCGGCGAGCTTTCGGGCTATCTGCACGGCAATCCCGCAGAGGATTGGGGGGGTGCCCGCCCTGCAGGGGGTTCGCCATGGGGGGGCCGATCTGGAGGGGGTTCGCCACGGGGGGCTAGCCCTGCCGCCGGGACGCCACGGGGGGGCAACAAGGGCGTCGGGTCTGCCGCCGGAACGCCACGGGGGGGCAACAGGGGCGTCGGGTCTGCCGTTGGGACGCCACGGGGGGCGTTTGAGACCGCAAAAGCGGAGGTGAAACAACGCGGCGGGGCAGTTTTGGATCTTAATGTAGGTGACCGCGTCGCACACCGCAAGTTCGGCGCCGGCCTCGTGATTGAGTCGGAAGGCGGCTTCGCCACTGTCATGTTCGACACCGAGGGCCGCAAAAAACTCGCCCTGGATATTGCTCCCCTGGAAAGGCTTTAAGAAATCGCAAACAAATATGTTGAAACAGTCAATTTCCTATGATAGAATGTGGCAAACGTACGTTTGCGAATAGCAAAAAGAAAGGTTTCGGTATGCATAGGTTCACATTCATCGACTTGTTTTCCGGGATAGGCGGCTTTCGAATAGCACTCGATGCTTTGGGGGGCAGATGCCTTGGTTTTTCGGAGATTGACAAACCTTGCATTGGTGCGTACATAGATAATTTTGGAGATAGTGCAAATGACAACTTGGGCGACATAACGGAAATAAGAAGTATACCGCAAACGGATTTGCTGGTAGGGGGAGTCCCTTGCCAGTCATGGTCTGTGGCGGGCAAAATGCTTGGCTTCGCAGACCCGCGAGGAAAGTTGTGGCATGATGCTGTAAGGCTTGTAAGGCTGTCCTTGCCCAAAGTGTTTATTTTTGAAAACGTAAAAGGCTTGTGCGACCCAAGAAATACGCAAAACCTTGATCTGATCCTAAACAGCTTCAGGGAACTTGGGTATATAGTCAAGGCCGACATCCTAAACTCTTATGATTTCGGCGTGCCGCAAATCAGGGCGAGGATTTTCATAGTCGGTTTTCGTGATGAATATGCCTCCAATTTTTCCAATTTTGCGTTCCCAATCGGCTCGGCTGTGCATGACAATTTGGCAAAATATCTGGATGGTGTGGAAAACAGGGATGTCGACAAAAGGAAGTTTGCACCCGAGGAACTTTTTGGAGAACATATCCCAAAAGCCCGCAATGCTTTTCAAAAAGAGGATGAACTCAACGATTTTTTCACGTTGTGCGATACGAGAAACGGGCATTCAACTATACATTCCTGGGACCTTGCGGATACTACGACACGCCAAAAGGACATAATGATTGCAATAATGAAAAACCGCCGTCGCAAGCAGTATGGCAACAAGGATGGCAATCCGCTGTCATCGGAAGACATCAGGGAATTCGTGCCAGACATATCGGAGGAGGAGCTAGGAGAGCTTGTCAGCAAAGGCTTGCTGAGAAAGCCGAATGGCAGATACGAATTTACAAATTCGAAGAATTCATCCGGGATTGGCGGAGTTTATCGTATGTATATGCCGTATTCGAAGATTTTTTCGACTCTTACCGCATCAGGAACCCGTGATGTCGTGGTTACCGACTACATCAAGACGGACGTAGCCCCGGACGAATACAAGAGGGAGTTTTTGTCACGGATTATTGCACATAAAAAATATCGGCCGCCATCGGTCGCAGAGACACAAAGGATACAAGGCTTTCCTGACAGCTTTAGACCGCACCACGATGAGCGTGTAGCGAAAAAGCAGTTCGGCAATGCCGTATCCCCGCCTGTTGTTGAGGCGTTGACCAGGCAGATTCTAGACACGGGGGTGTTTGAAGCAGACTCCCGCAAACCTAGGCTATAAGGAGGTTTTGCAATGAAAAAGGCGGAAAAGAAAAAGATTTTGAAAAAGGCCAAGCTGTGGATGCAGGAGAATATTGTGGCTCCGCATGTGATAAACACAAAGAAGCTGGCCAATCTTGACGAGATAAAAATAAATCCTTTTCTGTGGCCGTATCTTGCAAATTACTATTGCGGAGATTCCAGCTATCGCTCACTTGCGACAGTCGCTGTATTGCCACGGGTGTTGGGAACTTCAATAACCACAACCTTCGGAACTCAAATGCAGGGCTTCATCAGCACCGTTCTTGACAGTTCGCTCGGCTCAACAGTCCCAGGCATAGATATTGAATTCATAGACGCTGTAGATGGTCGCAAAAAATATTGTCAGGTCAAGTCCGGCCCGCAGGCGCTAAACAATGATGACATCGAAACAATCAGCAATCATTTCAAAGGCATCAAAAATCTAGCCAAGACAAACCGCCTTCCTCTGCAGGCAAACGATTTGGCTCTCGGCCTTCTGTATGGCGAGGAAAAAGAGCTGAATGCCTTTGTGAAGAAGTTTTCCAATGATTACGAAGTCTATATAGGCGAAGAATTTTGGCACAGGCTTACCGGCGACAAAGATTTTTACTACGACTTGGCAAAGGCTATGGCTGAAGTTGCGGAAACCGTAGACTCCCAAGCCTTGGTAGACGACACAATAGACAAATTGGCAAAGGATATAGAAAAGAAACAGCCAAAGCCATAGGGGTTTTGAAAAACGATGGTAATAAACAACACTCTTGAAAAGCAGGGCGGGCTGACGGAACGGCTCAAGGAAGCGGCGCGGGCGTACTACGACGGCAACGCCGAGATTATGGGCAACCTGGAATACGACAGGCTGTACGATGAGCTTGTTGCCATGGAGCAGGCGAGCGGCGTGGTGTTTGCGGGCAGCCCGACGCAGCGCGTGGGGTATGAGGTGAGCTCGGAGCTGGTGAAGCAGACGCACCCGGCGCCGATGCTCTCGCTCAACAAGACCAAGGATGCGGGGGAGCTTGTGGCATGGCTCGGCGAGCAGGCGGGGCTGCTGTCGTACAAGCTTGACGGGCTTACCGTGGCGCTGACCTATGAGGGCGGCGAGCTTGTGGGGGCGGTGACGCGCGGCAACGGTGTGGTTGGCGAGGTGGTGACTGCGGGAGCGCGGACTTTCGCGAATCTTCCGCTGAAAATACCGTATGCGGGGCGGCTCGTGCTGCGGGGCGAGGCTGTCATAAGGTATTCGGACTTCGAGGCGATAAACCGTGAGATAGAGGATGTGGGCGCAAAGTACAAGAATCCTCGGAATCTGGCGAGTGGCAGCGTTCGGCAGCTTGACAGCGCCGTCACATCCCGCCGACGCGTGCGGTTCTACGCTTTCGCCCTTGTCGAGGGCGGGGGCGGGGAAAGCCGCAAGGATAAAATGGATTTTCTCCGCACCCAGGGCTTTGAGGCGGTGCGTTCCGAGCTTGTGGCCGCCGCCACGCTCGGAGACGCCATCGCCCGCTTCTCGCAGGAAGCCGCCGCCGGTGGCCTGGACCTTCCTGTGGACGGTCTGGTCCTCGAATACGACGATACGGAGTACAGTGCGTCGCTCGGCGCGACCGCAAAGTACCCGCGGGACGCGATGGCGTTCAAATGGGAGGACGAGGAGGCCGAAACGGGGCTTGTCGAGATAGAATGGAGCGCGTCACGGACTGGCCTTATCAACCCCATAGCCGTGTTCGAGCCGGTCGAGCTGGAGGGCACCACCGTCTCGCGTGCAAGCGTCCATAACGTGAGCATACTTGAGGAACTTGCGCTTGGGAAAGGCGACCGCATCAAGGTCTACAAAGCAAATATGATAATCCCGCAGATATCGGAGAACCTGACGAGGAGCGGCACGGAGCGGCCGCCCTCCGCCTGCCCTGTCTGCGGCGCCCAGACCGAGATAAACGATGCGGACGGCATCAAGACGCTGCATTGCACGAACGGCAATTGCCCTGCCAAGAGGCTGAAGGCGTTTACGCACTTCGTAAGCCGCACATGCATGAATATAGAGGGGCTGTCGGAGCAGACGCTCGAAAAATTTATCGCTGCCGGATTTTTGCACGAGCTTGCCGATGTGTTCCGGCTTTCGCAGCACCAAGATGTAATCGTGGATATGGAGGGATTTGGCTATAAGTCTTACGAGAACCTTATCGCGGCGATAGACAAGGCGCGGGCGACGACCGCGGATCGCCTGCTTGTGGCGCTTGGCATCCCCGAAATAGGCACGGCTACGGCAAAGGCGATCGCGCGGTCGTTCGGAAACGACTGGGATCGCATCGAAAGCGCCGATTTGGATACGCTTACGGGCGTCCCCGGCGTGGGCGGCACCATAGCCGACCTTTACACCGCCTGGTTCGCCGACCCCGCCAACCGTGCTGCCGTCTCGAATGTCGTTTCCGAGGTCCGCTTCGCGGATCCGCCCGCCCCCAGCCATTTATCGTCAATAGGCGATGAACCCTTGCCCCTTGCAGGCCTCGCTTTCGTCATCACTGGCTCCCTAGAGGGCTACAAAAGCCGTGAACAACTTGTCGACAGGATAGAGTCCCTAGGCGGTCGCGTCTCTTCCTCCGTCAGCCCCAAAACCGACTACCTCATAAACAACGACGCCTCCTCTCCCTCCTCGAAAAACAAAAAAGCCCGTGCCCTCGGCATCGCCGTCATCACCGAACCCGAGTTCGAAGCCCTTGCAACACAGCTCTAAACATCAAAAAGCACCAGAACCTCCATAAACACCAAAACCCTCCCCCATAATTACCAGAACCCTCGCTCATAAACACCAGAACCCCCCTATAAACACCAGACCCTCCCCCAACAATAGCCAAGAAGCTTCACAAGCCAGCTTAAAACATTCTAAAATAATAATATAATTCCATTATATATACCAGACCTTACCTCTTAACTGTCCAAAAAACCGCCAAAAATCTCACAATTCAACTTGAAAACATTCGAAAATAGTGGTATAATTCCAATATATAAAATGACTCGCACTTTTTCGTCATTTTACATTTATTTTAGCGGCAAATTGGTAAAAACAGATTACCGGCAAAGGAGGACAGGACTATGTCAGAAGAAAAAAACACCAATACCGAAAGCGCCAACGCCAACACCGCCGAAGTCAAGCAAGAGTACGCAGTCGACGAAGTCGTCCCCAAGGCCGCCCGTCACTACGGCTTCTGGGACATGGTGGCCACATGGTTGGGCGCAAACGCCACCCCGTCCTCATGGTACACGGGCGGCGTCATAGCAGCGCTCGGTCTGGCGGGCGGCCTTACCATCATCCTCGTCGCAAACCCGATAGCCTACGCGGTCATGGCGCTGGTCGGGTACATGGGCTACAAAGTCGGCACCTCGACCATGGGGCTCGCCCGCGCCTCGTTCGGCATCAGGGGCTCGCTTATGCCCACAGTCCTGAACGCCATCCAGTTCGTGGGCTGGTGCAGCGTCAACACCTACTTCGCGGCCGTAGCCATGACCTTTATCTTCCAAAGCGTGTTCGGCACGCCGGCGTACGGCGAGGAAGGCTACAAACCCATTATGGTCGCGGGCGTGCTGATATGCAGCGCCATCCAAGTCCTCATAGTGGCCGTCAGCGGCTCCCACTCCATCAAAATCGCCGAACGCTTTGCCATGGTGCTGCTTATCGGGCTCACCATATGGCAGACGGTCATCCTCGTGCAAAACTACGACCTCTCGGTCCTGCTCACTTGGACGCCCCCCGCCGACATCCATATCCCGTTCGGCAAAGGCATGGACATCATGGTGGCCTTCAGCTTCGGCTGGATTCCCGCCATCTGCGACTTCACCCGCTACACCAAGAAGAAATCAGGCGCAACAATAGCCCCCATGATAGGCGCAAACGTCGCGTTGTTCTGGTTCGCCATAGTGGGGCTGATAGGAGTCATCGTCACCGCCTCGGAGACGGGCATCTTCGACCCCGACGCGTCCGACCCCTCAAGCGTCATGAACGCCCTCGGCCTCGGCTGGGCCGCCATGATCATCCTCGTGGTCGCGACCTGCACCACAAACTGCGTAAACATCTACGCCGCCTCGATGTCGATAAACAACATCATCCCGCGCGCAGGCGCCAGGAAAACAATAATAATTGTTGCAATAATAACGATAGCAGGGTCGCTTTTGCCAGTTGCGTCTGGTAGCTTGGTATATTATTTTATGACCTTCCTAGAGTACATCGGCATGATTTTCGCCCCGTTCCTGCCCATCCTGCTTATCGACTTCTACGTTGTAAAAAAGCGAAATTACGACTGGTCGCAGGCAGCCAAGGTCGGCGGCGCATACTGGTACAAAAACGGCTTCAACCCCCGCGCGGTCATCGCATGGTTCGCAGGAATGGCATTCTACTTCCTGGCAAACAACACAGGCTTCATCATGGACACGATAGGCGCCATTTACGCCACCACCATCGTGACTGCCATCATCTACCTCGTCATCGTGAAAATATGCCCGGAGACTCCGGCAGAAAGCATCAAAGCAAGCCAGTAAAAAACAAGAAAGGACGGTATCGCCATGAGCAAGAAATTATTAGGAAAAATCGAAAAAAGCCTGTACGAGGACTCGCGGGAGAAATCCACAGTCGAAATGGTGCAGGAAGCCCTGGCAGGCGGCGAGACGGCGCTCGACATCGTAGCGTCGCTCAGCGCAGGCATCACGGAGCTTGGCGTCAGGTTCGAGAGCATGGAGCTCTTTCTGCCCGACTTGATGATGGGCGGCAAGGCAATGCAGGAATCCATGGAGCTTCTGACCCCCGAATTGGAGAAGATATCGGGCAGCGGCTCGGTCGCAAAGCCGGTCAAAGTCGTGATAGGCAACCTTGAGGGGGACATCCACGACATCGGACGTGATATTTTGGCAACAATGCTTCGCGTGGGCGGCTTCAACGTCGTGAACATCGGCAACAACGTCAAGGCCGACGCCTTTATCGACAAGGCCGAGGAGAGCGGCGCCGACGTCATAGGGCTTTCGTCCCTGCTGACCACAAGCCTGCCCTTCGCCAGGGAAGTCATGGGGCTGCTCGAAGTGCGTGGCCTCAAGGACAAGTACCGCGTAATAGTGGGAGGCGGAGCAGTCACGCGCGAGTTCGCCGAGTCCATAGGCGCCCTGTACGGCAGCACCGCCATAAACGGCGTCGACGTGCTGAAAGAAGCCTTCGCATCGTAAACGTACAAAGGAGAAGAACAATGAACATATTCGAGGTACTGCGCCGTGCCGAAACCGGCGACTATATCAAAGAAGACGATTTCAACATGAAATTGTTCACCGAAAACAAAAAGCTCATCGCGAAATACGGCATCAAATACGACAAGGACAACGTGATAGTCGATAGCGACGAGATGGCGGACAGCCTGTTCCAAGCGGCCCTGGAGCTGTGCGACATTATGGGCTTTTTCTGCATCGACACAAACCGCATCATACGGTTTTCGAGGGAGGAGCTGCTGCTTGCCATGGAGACCGCGCCCAAGGAAATGGTTCTCGGCGTGGGAAAGGACGCCCGCACAATGCGCGCCCGCAAAGTGAACGATGGCTACAAAATGACCGTCTGCGGCGGCTGCCCAGGCACGCCCCTGCCCGAAGAACTTTTTCTGCCCATCATGATGTCGTACGCCGCCGAGCCGCTTCTGGACATCATCATACCCGGCTCGTTGGTCAGCATCGAGGGCATGGAAGTAAAGACGGGCGGCCCATTGGAGATACGCGCCACGCGCCAGGAGCTTATATGGACGAGGGAGGCCTTTGAGCGTTACGGCCGCCCTGGCACCCATATCTACGCAGCGGGCGAAAGCAGCGCCACCGCGCTCGGCACGCTCGCCATCTGCAACGACCGCTATATGCGTACAAGCGACTCGCACATGATACCCGTCCTCTCCGAGCTCAAGACCGACAACATCCGCCTCGCGCGCGTTATGACCGGGCTTGAATACCCCGCCTACACCACAAGCCTGATGGATCCCATCATCGGGGGCTTCGCAGGCGGCCCCGAAGGGGCCGCCATCGTGGGCGCCGCAGCCATCATATTCGCCACCGCCGCTTACGGCGTGCAGATGCACTGCCTGCACGCCATACACAACAAATACGTGGCGGTCAGCACCCGTGAGGGCATGTGGATGAACAGCGTCATAGGCAGGGCGTTCGCCCGCAATGCGCCCATATCCATCCTTGCGGACGCCTGGACTATGTGCGGCACGGGCACCGACGAGCTTCTTTACGAAACGGCGGCGCTCGCGCTGTCCCAAGAGCTCAGCTGCCTGCACACCGACGCCCTCGGCGCCACCAACGGCGTCTATCCAAACTGCTCAGGTCTTGAAAACAGGCTATTTGCAGAGGTCGTCGATTCGGCGTTCCACCAGGGCATGACAGCGGAGCAGGGCAACGGCCTCATAAGGAAGCTCGTCGCAAAATACGAGCATACCTTCGAGAATCCGGACTTCGGCGTACCGTTCGACGAGGTATACGACATACGAAAGATAGTGCCGCTCCCCGCATGGCAGGAAAGGTACGACCGCATCAAAGACGAATTGTGCAAAATGGGTGTGGAGTTCCGCTTCTAGCAAGACAAAAAGAAAAAAGGTATACTTGCAAAAGAGAGGCTTTAGAAAATGATAATTGAAAATGCAAAGCTCCGAGGGGAAACAGGCCTGAAGCGCATTGAAGTCGATGGACATGGGCTGATTTCAAAAATCAGCCCTATTCCTGATGCAACGGGGCGGCCGCAAGCGGCCGCCCCCGCCCCCCCCCCCCCCCCCCCCCCCCCCCCCCCCCCCCCCCCCCCCCCCCCCCCCCCCCCCCCCCCCCCCCCCCCCCCCCCCC